>OGPE01000729.1_pt1 | contig 23420 bp, 17 predicted proteins | sample 1552881 | NCBI WGS metagenome assembly OGPE01 (sample SAMEA2580236, study PRJEB22360) | human gut metagenome | biome: human gut; feature: human-associated habitat; material: faeces | place: Denmark | collected 2008/2010 | reverse complement strand
ATGACAACGTCCCCCTTGATTAAGGATAGCGTTGCATCGACCCGTTGAACTCACACCCCTTACCAGACGCTCTCTGTTATCCATAACGGTTATCAGTGGGGGGGAGCCAGTGTTACCTACAATATTAAAATGGGCGCAGATGCGCTGGTAAGCCCGACTACTCCTGACGTGTGGATTACCTCAGACAAGAAAAGCGCGGTAAGCTCATATGATTTCCTCTGGAAAACATCCGATCTCCCGGTGACATTTCTTACTGCCCGCGTTAAAGCGTCGGCACGAAATTACATTCAAAAGGCTATGTCTAATACCGGAGATTTCTTATGTAACATTCCTGTCGGCGAACTGGAGTGTGAAGGGAAAATTGTAGGGAATATTCAAAAAAGTGGTAACGGCCATATGGGTTTTTTCTTCAAGATGACCAACTCCGATGGCACCCTTTTCTCACAATATACTGAAAGGCGGCAATACTGGAATGCTGACCAGTTGCCCAGAATTACTGGTTATGATTATCAGGAAGACAAGAAAAAGGTTCTGCTTTTTGTAAATCTACCGGGGAACGGCAGTTTACGGTACAAATTGCAGCTCAAATCTGCGGTTCTGATTAATGCGGATTCAAATGTCCAGGTGTTAACCGGTACCAATACAGCGATTGCTGGTGATGATTACACCTACACGTTTGATTTGGGAGCTCTCCCGGAAGGCAAATATAACCTTTCCTTCCTTGCCAAAGACACTTTTGATAATGAATCGTCATCGCCGTTCATCACGCTGGTGAACGATATGACACCCCCAGACGTCATATTTAATTATGAAAATGCCCCGCTTGCTTCCGGTTCTACCGTGTATGGGCTGGAGAACATCGCGATCAGCCTGAATGACGCGCTGACAAAGCCTGTTCTCGAACGCCTTGAGCTGAAAGGTGGCCCCGCATCTGATAGCGTGATTCTTGGTTTCAACCAGAATGCCGATGGCTCTTATACGCCAGATTATCCACGTCTGTTCCCTACCCTTGTCGAAAATACCGATAAATACACCCTGACGGCGTATGCAACGGATACCAAAGGGAACGCCACGCAGAAAAGCATTCAGTTCGCCTACTATCCGAAAAATCTTGTGACCCTGGAAAAACTCAAAACGCTGGGTGTGGTGAAGGCGCTGAAAACCAGCGACAGCACTCCGCTGGCCGTCATGCGTACCGGGCAGTTGAGGCGGAACGATGGCTCCTTGGTTCAGGGTGTACAAACTGCCAACATCACGCTCAGGACTGACGCTAAATATGCGATCAACATACTGGGTACTGTCATTCAGCCGGGCGAAACCAAAGAAATCCAGATAGACCTCGGCGCTGGTGTTAACGCAACGGTCCCAATTTTCCCGGCGACAAACGGCGCTACCGGGCAAAGCGATTTCATCATTGAGTTTCCGCAAATTAAATAGCGACTCACGATTACGGGTCCCTGCTGTTGGGCCGGTAATTTTTGGATAAACGCGACAACGCCGAATATGACGGCCAGGAAGAGAGAAAAGTTACTTTCTTCACTCTGATTTCAAGCCTGCTGGGAATGATCTGCAATGAATACCAAGATAAAACTGCTGACAACGATAATCCTCGCGACGATCTCCTTTTCATCGCATTCACGGGTCTATGAGTACACCATTAAGGATATCTACGGTGCGGAGAAATCAGTCAGTGCGGAAACTGGCATTCTTAACACTAACGAAAAAATTCAGTTGAGCCTGATTTCCGGCCTAGATCGCAAAGTACACGTATCTGTCCGGAAGTCAGGTACGGAGGTCTACGGCACGACAACCGATAGCATTAAGGTAAGTGATCGAATTAAGGCATCAACAGGCGAAGAGTTCTACGGGAAAATCATCACGCTTCCTCCCCTGAGTGATGGTCCCTATCAGGTTATCTCTGAAATACTTAACACGCAGGGTAATCAGGTCGACTCAACCACGCAGGATTTCATCATCGATAGTGTTGGCCCAACCTCGGACAAGCTCAGTATTATTCAGAAACCGGGTTATGAAATGGTCACTCAAGGGGAACGATGGGAGCTCGGGCTTGGGGCGGAACAAAAATTATATGTGAACGTAAATAACGTTAAGGCCGCGACCGGTTTTGACAAAGCAACCCTACAGGTCATAAATCCGGACAACAGTGTCTATTCAATAACAGGCATGGATTATGATAGCGGATCCTCTTCCTTGTCAGCTCCCTGGACATTAGGGGATAGGAAAAAAGCCTCCTGGATGCCTAACTCAGATGCAGACGTAGAATACCGTTTCCGCGTGACTCTTTATGATAAGGCGGGGACGCGTAAAGTGTTGCCTGACCAGAAATTTGTTTTCGATAACCAACTTGGTGACTTCACCCTATTTGCAATACGCGACCCCGAATCAAAGACAAGCGTGGTCCCGGGGATCACTTCAGGTTACGTAGCGTATAAAGCAGGCATGACGGTTAATCAAAATCCGATTACCCTTGTCTACCGTTTGCCGACGAATAATGTCAGGAAATATAACAAAGCTGGCTTAAGTTTTGGCACCATCATTTCCGAAGCCAACGGCTACGTCTATGTTGCGGCAACAACGGCTTATAACATCAGATACGATATCCATAACGGATACCAGTGGGGGGGAGCTGCAGCTACTTACAATCTGAATCTTGGGCCGGATACCCCTGAAAGCCCGGAGACGCCTACTACAGTCTGGCTCACTACGGATAAAAAGGGGGAAATAAACTCGTTTAATTATTTGTGGAAAACCAGCGATCTGCCAGTTAATTTCATTTCAGCGAGAGTCCGTACCTCTGCGAGAAACTATCTTCAGCGAGCGTTTACAGGGAACCAGGAAATTTGTCAGATCCCGCCAGGCGAAATTGAGTGCAGCGGGCCTGTAACATGGACAATTGCCAAAAGCGGTAATGGGAGCGTGACCTATTCATTTAAAATGTATAATGAGGACAAGACGTTATCATCAATAAATCAGGAACGGCGTAACCACTGGAACACAAATCTTCTTCCTAAAATCACCGGGTACGACTATCAGGAAGATAAGAAAAAAGTGCTGTTATTTGTTACGCAACCCGGTAACGGAAACTTTAGGGACCAACTCCAGCTCAAGTCCGCTGAACTGATTAATTCCGATACCGGTGTGCAGGTACTGAATGGAACCAAAATTGCTCTTTCTGGCGAAGATTACACCTATACATTTGATCTGAGTAAACTGGTGGAAGGAAGATACAATTTAGGTTTCTTGGCAAAAGACACTTTCGAAAATGAGGCTACATCGCCATTCATCACTCTCGTGCATGACATGACGCCTCCTGAAATCAGCTTCAACTACGAAAATGCCCCGCTCCACTCCGGTTCCACAGTATACGGGCTTGAGAATATCACCATTAACCTTAACGATGCGCTGACTAAGCCAATGCTTGACCGCCTTGAACTAAAGGGTGGCCCAGCATCCGATAGTGTGGTCCTCGGTTTTAACCTAAATGCTGATGGTAGCTACACGCCTGATTACCCACGGCTGTTTCCTACACTGGATACGTCGACGGATAAATACACTCTCACTGCATATGCGACAGATGCTAAAGGTAATTCGTCCCAAAAAACCATTCAGTTCGCCTACTTCCCTAAAAATCTCGTTACCCTGGAGAAACTGAAAACATTAGGCGTGGTTAAAGCGCTCAAAACGAGTGACAACACACCTCTTGCAGTCATGCGTACCGGTCAGCTGCGACGTAACGATGGCTCTCTTGCCCAGGGTATACAGACGGCCAATATCACGGTCAGAAGCGATGCTGAGTATGCCATCAACGTTCTTGGAACGGTGATCCATCCCGGTGAAACCAAAGAAATACAGCTTGACCTCGGAACTGGCGAAAACTCCACAGTACCGATTTTTCCGGCTATTAACGGGTCTACGGGGCAAAGTAACTTCATCATCGAGTTCCCACAACTTAACTAACTGTCGATGGCCACCGCCTCTGCTACTTGGGGCTGGTGGTGTTTCGTGCCATATGGCTTTGTAAAGCATGCAATCAGTAACCGGTAACTAGGTAACAACTTTCATAATTCATAAATCAACAAATGTGCCCTGATTAGGTTCATAACGATTAGGGCCGTTAGACCGAGAGTAGTCATCAAACCATCAAACATCAGAAAGTTACTTTCCACCCATCCTTAATTTTCACATCAGTAGGATAGATACCAGCTTTGCTGGGAGGTTTTCAGAAATGATCAGAGTCGAATTTCGACATGATCAGACCAGTTTTTCTTGTAACGCCCCTCCCCCAGTATTGAGGGTTTGAAGGTTATTTCCGACCTTGCATTGGCCGGGATATTCGTGAGTATGCAGGGCGCAGCCCTAACTAATTAATTATGCTTAAACCACGCATAGCAGATTCATATATACGAATGAGCCTTAAACACTCCGCTTTAATTTGACTGAATTTATTGTCATTAACTGGAGCTGAATTTTGCACATAATCAAGCAAAACACTTTCTTTCTCATAGATGGCAACATAGAACGTATCTGCGAAACTTTCGCGCACTAAGCTGAATTGGTAAATTATTTCTTTTATCTGGAAATCTAATTCCCTACCTGTCATCTTCAGAATATATTTTGTATTTCGTTCAATAGCTTCAATTTCATTATAAAAAACCTTCCAATGAAATTATGTTTAGATAGCAGTCATACCCATAAGGAGTAATGGTGCGAAAAAATGCTGGCGAAATTCTCAAATTCGCTTGTTTTCCTTCCCAACTGACCCAGCGGCTAAATATGTTTTTGTTTATTAGGATTCTTTTTATGGTATTGATTAATCCAAACTCTAATCCATCGTTTGATTTTAACTTCGACCGTAGTTTGCTTTTAAGTATAGCTAGGTTTATTTCTGCGATGAAAGCCTTTGAGTCGGAAACATCATATACTATGTTTTCAATGACCTCACTGTGATCGATGAAAACTAAACCCATGCATTTTCCTTTTGAGCTTGTCCACCTGAAATCAACTAGTTGAGAGCCTAAGAGGTCATCACGTGATATCATGGCTTTAAACGGTGCGAATATCTTATCCGGCGCTAGAATTAAAACCGGAGTAATAATTGGACTTACATAAATGCTGGCTTCAGAGGATAGGATGCTGTGGATAATATCCTTAATTGCTTCATTAAGGTATCGATCCTCACATAGACTTGTGTGCTTGCCATCAATAGCAGCGTGTTTAAAAAAATGTTGTTGTTTGAAGTTATCGATTGCAGGGTTTTTATTATAGCCAATTCGGTTTCGGCATTGAGTACAATATAATTCAATATCAGAAGTTAACCTGGCATTATAGGTATCGTATAACATGCCATTTTTATCTGTAGCAAACAGTAAAAAGAACTCTTCCATATCCAACCTTTTCAGCTAATCACTGATGAAAATACATATTTTTTAAATCAAACCCTTTTATAATCTTATCAGCATGAATAATAAAATTCTCAAAATACCAACCCGATATTGAAAATTTTATAATTCAAGGCCACGAATTGAAACCGAATAGATATGACGTCAATGGTATTGATAACGATTTATGTTGGTGCTATGAGATAAAAGCCACAACTGGTATGTTAAGGTCACTTTACTGGACTGCGAACAAGGGGGTTGTTTTACCATGTCGGTGCACAAGATAGTTGCTGGGGCACCAAGAAATGAACTGCGAACAATGGGGTTGTTTGTTGTCTGCAAGTTTCTAAAAGCTGCTGGAGCACCAAGAGAAGGACCTAGAGCAAGGGGGTAGTCTTCTGCCTTCAGTGCAACGTAAAGCCGCTTGAACTTCAATAGTCAAAGTCGAACACGTGAGTTGTATAAAAGAAAGGTCATGTTCCGTGTTAAAGAATCATGACCACAAATATTGTATTTATTTTGCTTTGCTAATACTTACTTTAATTAAGCGTTCAATCTCATTTATTGTTGATTGACCTATACGCTTAAATTCAAAACTAACTTTTTGACCATCAGCACTTCGTTTTACCCTGGCGTAAGTATCCTTGTTATCAAACACGGCAATATCTGACACGGTCCATTGTCCCTGTTTATTTCCATCATTACAATGAATACTAAGCACTGAATGTAAACCTTCTAAAATGGACTTCTGAACTTCCTCAATATCATTAATATTAGAAGTTTTATTATCATCCGCACCTACTTCAGATGTTAAATCGGTAAGAGGGATGTTGTTAGCAATAGCGGTTTTTTCAATTCTAGCTAATTTGCTATAGTAAGTATTAGGTATCCCCTCACTATCAGGAAATATTCTTATTAGTTCTTTGCTGATTTTTGCGGCCTGAATTCTCTTTCTTATCGATTCAATACCAATGTTAAGATAAGAAGCAAGCTCCTCATTGGTCTTGAAATCTTTATCCTTCATGATTTCAAGGTATTTGATACCAACTTCACGATAAGAAAATCGTTTTGCTGTTTGCGCAGCATTCACAATGCAATCGACATCTTCGCGGCTAACCTCTACATCGAATGCCCATAAAGGCAAGTCAACCGAGCATTTGATGCAGCAATAACGACGTCTACTACCTTCGATCAGGTAATATTGGCCGTCCCGGAATACGGCAATAGCTTCAGTTGTAACACCATTTTCTTTAATTAAGGGAAGTATTTCTCTTGTAGAAAGATCGTCAACTGCCTCCTGGTTTCGTGGGTTTAGCTCATGAACAACAGTTTTATCAGCTACTTCTGAGCCAAGGACGACTACATAGCGAGCTTCAACTTTACGACCATTTGCTAGTGTAAATAGTCGCTTCTGTGTAGAAGAGGTTCGTAAAGGTGGTAGTCCGCTTTTTTGATCAACAAAAGTACGTTTGCCGTTTCCGGTTAAGTATTTGTCTTTGCTTGTACCGCGTTCAACATCACTCATTATTTACTGTCCTCCCTAACTGAGAAGCTTTTAATCTCATTGATAAGTTGTTGATACACTGACTGAACCGACATTTCAGCTATATCATATTGTTTTGAAGAACAGAGCTCTTCTGATTTTTTAATATCCAGTACAGTACGACCTTTTTCAGCTGCAGCAACAAAAGCCTCTGAATGTTTGATATTTGTTGTCATGAAACGATCACGTACAGTTCTCACTAGTTTATTTAAAGTGCGAATCTCATGTTGACTTCTATCATCAACGTTTACAGCAAGAACATTTATCCATTTAATATTTTCGCCCTTTGAGGGAAGCTGCTCAAGTCGGTCTGAAATAGTAATCATATAGTTTGTGGTTGACGCGAAATCATATTCCCGGGGTGTGATGGGAACAAGTATGGCGTCAGCCGCTTCGTTTGTTGACCAAATAATTGGAGAATCTTGTGGCGGAGTATCGATGAAAATTAGGTCATATTTTTCTTTTAATACAGGAATAACCAGATCACGGAAACGGGTCAGAAGTTTGAACCTTGCTTCCTTATCCAAGCTCCAATATTTATCAGTAAATCTGTCATCAGTAGGGAATGCCGTTATTACATCCATGTTTGGAAGATGCGTAGAAAATGCCATTTCCCCAATAATCTGTTCTTCCGTATAACCCTGTTTTATATATTGCGTAAAATCATTATCTTCAATGTCACTTAATAGAACATCGGTAATGGTTAGATAAACACTATCATCACTAGTGGAGTGGATAAGGTTATTTCCTAAAGAGCCTTGAGGATCAAGATCAATAACACAGATTCTTGCATTCAGATTAAGATCCAATGCGGCCGCTGTAGCAAGTGTTGCTGTTGTTGTACTTTTACCTGTTCCACCTTTATGGTTTTCAGTCACGATAACTCGAGGCAAATACATATCACGATATTGAGTAGTGCCCATCGCTTCCATTATTTTTTGCACATCCCAACGCGTATACAGGTGGCTCTTATTCTGGAAAATAGGTTCACCTATCACTTTTTTTTCATGTAGTTCAGATAGAATTCTACTAAAAGTATTTCTAGATTTACCAAAAAAGTCAGAGAGAGTTTTTTTATTTAAACAATGGTTATAGATTAGACGATCTAAACCATCGACTTGTTCATCTGAAACATCAATACGACTCGACTCAAGGATAATTTCCTTAAGGCTTGCTTGTTCGTTTTTCATTTTTAGGCCGATAGTACGAATATCATCTAATATGCTCATGGTCTCTCCTTAGGTTAGTCTGTACATTATTCACGAGGATTGAGCACAATACAAGGTAAAAGTGCATTGCAATGCACAATTATCACATCTAACGCTCAAAATGAGATTTCATGCACAATTAGATTTGATCGTTAAAAGACCGCAGAAATTCCAACGTACTGATATTAAAGGAAATACATGTAGGTGTAACAAAATAATGAGTTTTGGTGAATTCTGAGGTTTAATCCTAGCATTCCATACCAAACTTTAAAATTTGGCTACAACTTTGGATTTCATTTTATGATGTTATCACCTTCCCCTTCCCCTTCCCCTTCGCCTTCCTCTTCACCTCTCCAATGAAGGCATCTTTAAGGATGGATACCTTCTAAGGTTTTAAGGTCGAACACATCGACGTTGTTCTGACTCAGGTACAAACAGACAGCTACTGAGCTTCCCGAATTTTGACCTGAAAGGAAGCGACTGACGCTCCAAAGTGCTTACTACTAACAAAGAGGTTGTTAGTACCTGCAGACCCTCAGGGGTCTACAGATGCGCCATGGATCCGACTGCAAACAATTGGGTTGTTTTAGTCCTGTTAATCCTCAGGAATCAGCTGAGGACCCGGGAGCCAATTGCGAACAACGGGTTTGTTATACACCTGCTGGGCTTCAGCTATCTGATGAGGCTTGAGGCCGAATGCTTTGCTTTGAGCCTGAGGGACCTCAGGAATTAACAGAGGAACTGGGGAGCCGACTGCGAACAACGGGGTTGTTATACACCTACGAGGCTTCAGCTATCAGAAGAGGTTTGAGGGAGCATGGTTTGTTTTGAGCCTGAGGGACCTCAGGAATCAACGGAAGAACTAGGCAACCGACTGCGAACAACGGGGTTGGTTTGGGTCCTGCCGGTCATCAGGGATCAGCTGGGGCCCGGGTAGATAATTGCATGCATGCTTGGGCGTTGTTTTATACCTGAATGCCTGCAGGTATCTTATGAGGTTTACTGGAGAATGTTTACTTTGATCATGCGCGTCCGCACGAATTAACAGAGGAACTGGAGAGAGCCGACTGCGAACAATGGGGTTGTTTTGGTCCTGTTAATCCTCACGAATCAGCTGGGACCCCGGAGCTAATTGCGAACAAAGGGGTTGTTATACACCTGCAGGGCTTCAGCTATCTGATGAAATTTGAGGGAGTATGGTTTGCTTTGATCCTGAGGGACCTCAGGAATTAACAGAGGAACTGGGGAGCCGACTGCGAACAATGGGGTTGTTTTGATCCTGTGGGCCCTCAGGAACCAGCTAAGGGCCTGGGAAGATAATTGGCAACAACAGGGATGATTATAAACATCGGGGCCTCAGGAATCTCCTGAGGCTCTAGGGAGACGGCAGCGAACAACGAGGTTATTTTTAAGTAATTGGCAGATTGAATCTGCGAAGACTCAAGTCTGAAAACTTCGTAAGGCGGATATAATATATATATATTGTTACATCAGGTACTTGAGATTACCCATGTAATAATTATAGAAAAAGGCAGGGCTAAGAGGGGACCAAATTAAAGATGACTATATAAGTATTTTGCAAGAAATGAGAAAAGGGGAGGTGGATTGGCCCCTATATTTCCAGACACTTTTTATCACCTAATCGATTACTGGTTCGCCGCCGCAGATATTCCCGTGGCGAACGATATCCCAGTGCACTGTGCGGATGCCATTCGTTGTAGTGTTCGAAGGCCTCCGCAAGGTTCTTCACCGCTGTTAACCCGTCAGGTTTCGGCATGATGCTGATGTAGTCGCGCTTCATCGTTTTCACGAAGCTCTCTGCCATCCCGTTGCTTTCCGGGCTGCGTACCGCCGTATGTCTCGGCTTCAGCCCTACCATTCTGGCGAACTGACGCGTCTGATGAGAACGGTAAGCTGAACCGTTGTCTGTCAGCCACTCAACGGGAGATGACGGCAGGTTCCTGCCGAAGCGTCGTTCCACCGCACCCAGCATGACGTCCTGCACAGTTTCACTGTCATATCCACCGGTACTGGCCGCCCAGTGCAGGGCTTCACGATCACAACAGTCCAGGGCGAACGTTACACGCAGTTTTTCGCCATTATCACAGTTGAACTCGAAGCCGTCAGAGCACCACCGCTGGTTACTTTTTCCGACTGCCACTTTCCCTGTATGCGCTCGTTTCGAGGGCGGTATTGCAGGTTTACGCTCAAGCAGCAGCGCATTCTGACGCATGATCCGGTATACGCGTTTGGCATTGATAACAGCCATATCGTCAGATTCAGATTGTCTGCGCAGCAGTGCCCACACCCGACGATAACCATACGTAGGCAGATCGCCGATAACGGTATAGATACGGGCCAGCACGTCAGTATCATCAGGCTTGCGCCTGCGTCGGCGATCCTGCCAGTTCTTCAACCGACGGGCCATGGCATGCAGTTGCGCACGTGAGACCCGGAGGCAACGACTGACAAGACTTATTCTCCATCCTCTGGTAACAAGGGCACGTGCGCTATCCACTTTTTTTGTCGGCCATATTCAACGGCTTCTTTCAGCAGCTCGTTTTCCATGGTTTTCTTTCCCAGCAGGCGCTGCAGCTCTTTAATTTGCTTCATCGCAGAGGCCAGCTCCGACGCGGGTACAACCTGTTCACCTGCGGCAACGGCGGTGAGACTGCCTTCCTGGTACTGCTTACGCCACAGGAACAGCTGACTGGCAGCAACACCATGCTGCCGGGCAACCAGAGACACAGTCATACCGGGCTCAAAGCTCTGCTGAAGAATGGCGATTTTTTCCTGAACGCTGCGCCGCCTGCGCTTCTCTGGACCTAAAACATCAATCATCCGGACTCCAACGACTAGTCTAAAAACTAGTATTAAGACTATCACTAACTTAAGTGATACCAACTGTCTGGAGATTCATGGGGCCAGTCTAACCAGTATTAAGACTATCTCTTAATAAGTGACACGATGTGTCTGGAGATTCAAGGGGCCAGTCTAGGGAATGTCGTATCGAGCCATAGCTCAATATGTTGTGGAAACAGACAGTTACTATAGCTCAGGTGATTAAGGGACACAGCCTAGTATTAAGACTATCACTAACTTAAGTGATACCAACTGTCTGGAGATTCATCGGGCCAGTCTACTTGATTCGCTTCTCGTTATATAATTATGAGTTCAGGACTGATAGGTTTCCCCAACAGATATCCTTGGACTGTATCACATCCCAGAACAGTCAAAATCCTGAGCTGTTCCTCTGTTTCAACTCCCTCCGCGACTACGTGTAAACTTAATACCTCTGCAAGAGTGATAATAGCAGTAATAATAGCGTAATCCTCTCCCTCGCCTCGTAGCTCTTTAACAAAAGCACGGTCTATTTTCAGTTCTCTAACGGGTAAACGTTTAAGATAAAGTAAACTGGAGTATCCGGTACCGAAGTCATCAAGAGAAGCTGTGACGCCGATTTCCGCCAGGCGGGTGAGCACGTTGATACTTTGTTCAGGGTTATGCAAAGCAACGGATTCAGTGACCTCCAGAGTCAACCTTGCCGGAGGGATCTTATGCCGTGCTAACGTATCTGTTAATTCTTCAAAAAGCTTAGGTTGCCCAAACTGCAACGCAGAAAGGTTAACTGCCACCGTCCAGTCTAGTTTACCCTGTTCACGCCACTCACTCAGTTGCCGGCAGGCTTCATTTATTACCCAGGAACCCAGAGCAATAATAAGGCCGCTTTTCTCGGCAAGAGGCAGGAACAGGTCGGGCATCAGCAATCCCCTGCTCGGGTGTTGCCAGCGCAACAGCGCTTCAAATCCCGTCAGTGTTCTATCATACGCCCTAAATTTGGGCTGGTAGTGAAGGATAAGCTGCCCGGAGCCGATGGCGGACCACAGATCCTCCATCAACTGCAACTGCTGCTGAGCAAAAGTATTCATTGAAGGCTGAAAGAACCCGTAGCTGTTACGTCCGTTCAGCTTCGTATGGCACATTGCTGCGTTAGCGTTGAACATCAGTTCCCTCTCACTTTTTCCATCAACGGGATAAAGTACAATGCCAATACTCAGGGTGATCCTTATCTCATGCTGTTTTATTATGAAAGGTTTTTCAATAACTCGGACCAGATTTTGGGCGAGTCTTGCGGCATCGTCAGGAACTGTAACGTCGACAAGCAGGACGAATTCCCCACCTCCAATTCGGGCCAGAGTATATTGATCGCTCAGCGGTTGTAAAAGACGACTGCTTGCCGCAATCAGCAATCGATCACCTACTATATGCCCATAGACGTCATTTACTGTTTTTAAACTATCGATATCCATAAACATTAACGCAAAGATATTTCCTTCTCGCTGGGTTTTGCTGATAGCCTGATTCAGACGGTCTTCTAATAGGTTCCGGTTTGGCAGCTTGGTCAGAGCATCATGGAGAGCCAGTTGCGCCAGCTCTTTATTGACTGATTCCAGTGATGACACCAGCAAAGAAGTACGCATCTGCTGACGAGCATCAAGAAATGAAATGAGCAGTGCAGTCCCGAGAATTAAAATTGTAACTAAGATTATCCCACAGTCCAACAGCAGACTGTGATTCCTGTCTGCGGGCATAACCATAGATGGTGGAAACTGTGCCGCCATCATACCAGTGTAATGCATGCCAGAAATAGCGATACCCATCAGCAAGGCAGCACCAAAGCGAATCAGTATCGCTTGCGATTCCTCATAGCGAAGCAGGAAAGTGAGATATAGTGCAGCAAGTGATGCTAACAGTGAAATGGCTACTGATAATACAACCCAGCCGTGATGCCAAATAATAGGTGATTCGATCTCTATTGCAGACATTCCGGTATAGTGCATAGCTACAATACCGGCCCCCATAATTAGTGCCCCGGGTAACAGGCGCTTCAGATGAAGACTGTCCATGGTAACTAACATGAGAGCAAATAGAGAAGAGACAATTGCAATGACCAAGGATGCCCCTGAGAGCAGTAGGTTATAACTCATTCCTATTGCTGGAACCATTGCTTGCATGCCAATAAAATGCATGGCCCACACACCAGTTCCCATCGCAACCCCACCCCCTATCAGCCATAAACGTGCTGCAATGCCTTGACTTTTCGTAACGCGACTAGCCATATCAAGAGCTGTCCACGCAGAAATGATAGAAATGATAAGTGACATTGCTGTTAAAACTGGGTTGAAGTTGTTAAGTTCCACGTGATAAAAACCTCTATAAATGTTACATAGAGTTTAACACAGGATACCCAGAAGTAGCGTACGCTCAGTCTTGCAACGACCAACTGAACCGCCCCGGTTTTCCGGGAGAGTTTTTTTGTCTTGCCAGACCACCGTTTACGGTGGAAGCATAATAAGCCTGTTCCGCTTCTTCCGGCGGCAAATGACCCAGCCTTTCCAGCAACCTGCGATTGTTATACCAGTCCACCCACGTCAGCGTGGCCAGTTCTACTTCGCCGCGGTTTTCCCAGCTCTTACGGTGTATCACCTCCGTTTTGTAAAGTCCGTTGATGATCTCCGCCATCGCGTTATCGTATGCGTTTCCTGTACTGCCCGTGGACGCCAGCAGCTCCGCATCTTTAAGCCGTTGTGTGTATGCCAGTGATACATACTGAGAACCTTTATCTTAGTGATCGAGGTGCCCGCGGGGCGTCTTGCCCACAACGCCTGCTCCAGCGCATCCAGCACGAGCGCCATTTCCATCGATGATGAGACCCGCCAGCCCACGATATGATCGGCGAACACATCAGCGATGAACGCCACATACGTGAAGCCCTGCCTGGTGCTGACGTAAGTAAAATCAGCCACCCGCAGCTGGTCTGGCCGTTCTGCCAAGAACTGGCGGTTCACTCGGTCACCCGCAGCGGCCTATTTCTGGCTGACGGTGGTCCTAACCTTTTTGCCGCGACGACCCCATGCAAGCCCCATCGCTTTCATCAGCCGTGCCACCGTACATCTGGCAACGAGGATGTTCTCCCTGAGCAACTTGACCCTGACCCCGAATATGCTCCAGTCATAATCAGGAATAACCGGCTTCATATTGGTTGCGTATTCTGGCAACCGGCAGACTTCTCAGCAAATTCGGATGGCGTCATCCAGCCCAGTGCAGAGTGGGGAAGCTTCTGGTTATAGTGTATGCGCCAGGCCTCGATTTTGCACCGTGCATCCTCCAGAGACATGAACCAGTTCTCGTTCAGACATTCCTGTCGTAGCCTGCCGTTGAACGACTCCACCGTGGCATTGTCCGTCGGTGTTCCCGGGCGTGAGAAGTCTATATGGATCCCCCGTTCATACACCCATTTGTCCAGCATTTTCCCTGCAAATTCAGAGCCGTTATCGGTTTTCAGCAATTGTGGTAAGGGCCGTCTGAGCGCAATAGTGTTCAGCATCTCTGCGACCTCCGTGGAGCGCAGATTCTGGCCCACGCAGATCCCCAGGCATTCGCGCGTGTACAGATCAATGACCGTCAGCAGGCGCAATCGCCTTCCGTCAAACAGCGCATCGGAGACAAAGTCCATCCCCCAGACATGATTCGGATACATCCCCTGAGGCTGGGGCTGTCGCCGCTGGGCCGATTTATTCGGACGCGGACGTTTGAGACGCAGGGACAACCCCTGCTCGCTGTAGAGCCGGTAAATGCGTTTATCGTCGTCTAATCAGTCAATATCAGGATCAGATGGGGTCTTTGTCGTCTTCGTAATCATCTGTTGATGCTACAACATGTTGCAAGACATCGTCTTCATTCCTATGTGATTCCCGCAAGGCTGTCGCCCTGCAAAGCGTGTTACGGAATTGAAGTGAAAGACGATCTCAGTCTGATTTGATTATGATTTTTTACTTCTTAATTTACCGCTTTAAACCGTTCATTATAAAAAGTCTCTGATTTCCACATACTCAACATTAATGTTGTTAGTTTTCTCGCCAAAGCAACAATAACTTTCTTGTAGCTCATTCTGTGCCTCAGTTCATTTGCCCATATAGCCAGACTTGTATCCTTGCCATAGCGGGTCAGCAAGCAGGATGCTGCTTCATAGATAAGTGTGCGTGTCATTCTGTTGCCCTGTTTTGAAATTCCCCCATTCCTGTCCACCTCACCGGATTGGTACTTTTTGGGCGTTAACCCGAGGAAAGCGCCAGCATCACTGACACGTCTGAAGCGCGAAGGGTCATCAATTGATGTTTTAAAGCTTAATGCCGTCAGAACGCCCACGCCCGGAACAGACTGTAATATCTGACAAACAGGATCGTTTCGGGCAAGTTTTTCCAGCATATAATTAAATTTTCTTATCTGGCCAGAAAGATGTTCCCACGTATCCAGCAGCATCATAACTGCAGGTTTAATGGTTTCCAGGGAAGGTGATGACTCAAGTACAGCACGCTCAAAAACACTGTTTTTTCCCAGAGGAAGAACAACGCCGAATGTTTTCAGGAGCCCGCGGATCTGATTCGTGACAGCAACCCTGAGTTGAACCAGTTTTTCCCGGCTGGTAAGAATGAGTCTTTGTTGATGGCATTCAAGGCTTTTGACATGTACCGGCTTATACCATCCAGAAAGAACCAGCCGGGCGATACCAAAAGCATCATTTTGATCGGTTTTATTCAACTGCATCGACAAAGCGGCATGGACGTGCCTGGCGTGGATACAATCAATGTCCAGGCCAAAACTCTTGAGCGAATGGTAAAGCCAGACGCAAAGCGGCCCTGTTTCCAGACCGATTTTTGACTTATCAAAACCTTCAGAAAAGAGATAATCAGCGATAACCCCAGGATGTGTATCGACGTTAGCCATACGAATTTTATTACCGTTATGGTCTATCACGCAAACGCTTGTTTTCTTCTGAGAAACATCAAGTCCAACGAAAGTTTTCATGACAGTCACCTCGGATATCACAGACTGGGATCGTATTAAGATTACAGCATGTGATTCCAGGCATTACCCTGTCTGCGCAGCACCTGGAACAGCTTCTTAAAACCGTACCGGGGATAACGTTCAGCCGCTTCTGTCAGCGCCAGTATCACGGGCTCATCCCGGCGGAGATCGGGCTGGTAAAAATACACCGTCCTGCTCAGCGATAATGTCCTGCATGCCTGGCGTAAGCTCATAGAAAATTGCACCGTCAGATAGCTGACAAGCTCACGCTTCATCGCTGGTTTTAAAGCTTTTTTTCGATGACATCTTTCAACGCACGATTTTCCAGACTCAGGTCGGCAAACATCTGCTTCAGACGACGATTTTCGTCCTCAAGATCTTTTATTTTTTTGATATCAGCTGCTTCCATCCCGCCGTATTTCGCCTTCCAGTTGTAATAGCTGGCTTCAGAGATACCTGCTTCACGGCAGACATCCTTAACAGTTCGCCCGGCTTCGACGGACTTAAGAACAGCGATGATCTGGTGCTCAGTAAATCGGATCTTACGCATAGCGATCTCCTCAGGGGACATAATCAGTATGTTGGAAGATCTCTAAAACTGAATGGTTCGTTTAAGCGGGATACTTACATTACCACCAGGGAAATAATGAGGATGACAGTGTTTACTTATATCGAGTGTGATTTCAATCGCTGGCGTCGCCACAGTGCCTGTGGAGGTCTCAGTCCGGAACAATTTGAAAACCAGAACCTCGCTTAGGGCTGTGTCCACATTACGTGGGTAGGATCACTTAAGCGACTTACCCGCAAGACCATTTGTTTCTCAAAGTCAGAAGAGATGCACGAGAAGATCATCGGCTGGTATCTGACAATCAACCACTACCACTAAATCTGCGTCATGACCAAACAAAACAACAAAACCGCGTCAGTTCAGCATGCCCGAGGAATTTCGTGGTAAGTTTTGTCCATTTTTGGGTTTTAAATCCTATCAATGAACTTATTTTTTCTTATTTCGCCAATATAATAAGATAAGAAAATTACCTAATGCATTGATTTTTAATATTTTTAATTGGTGATAAAAAATCATTTTTCTTCACTCATAAGTTTCGCCCGCTGTGATTACTCTACTTGTCGCAAAAATAGCGACGATGGCAGTTGATAAATTGTTATGAGTCTTTTGCGCCAATATGTTTATTCATTGGCATGTTGTATGAGCCATGTAATAACACTCCATAAAGTGTGTGTTATTAGGTTGCCGACTGATTACGCTCTTTTTGGCAGAAAGAGCAATCAGGAGATGTAAAACGTTACCTTGGATTTCCTTAGGAAGTTAACACGCTTAAGGGAAGACAAGTAAGTAACGCGGCCTCTTTATCTGAGGCGTAAACATCTGTAACTGAACACTTAATTTGAAAATATTCAAAAGGAATGAGTATGAAAAAAGTAATTATGACATCCCTGCTGGCATCTGCGATGTTTACTACTGGTGCAGTCAGTGCAGCTTCATCAGGAACGATAACTTTTAATGGCGAACTGACCGCCAATACCTGCGATGTTTCAGTTGACGGGCAGGGTGCAGATGCGACAGTGACTTTGCCAACCGTCAGCGTTAGCCAGTTGGATAAAGCGACCAAAACGTCAGGACAAACCGGCTTTAACATGACGCTTAGCAATTGCTCCGGCACGCTTGAGTCGGCATCTGCGTTCTTTGAGGCCGGCCCGTCGCTCGATCTCAGCACCGGTCGCCTGATCAATTTGTCCGGTACAGCAGAGAACGTTAGCCTGGAGCTGCTTGATGCGTCCAGCGCTTCTTACGCGGTTATTCAGGCGGGCAATCAGAATGAGATCACTAATACAACCTATAAAGATATCAGCAGTGGAAGTGCGACTCTTCCGTATGCTATTCGCTATTATGCCGAAGCGCCGACAACGGCAGGTACTGTCAACAGCAATGTTGTTTATTCAATCCAGTATCAATAAATAGATTGAAAGAGGGGAGTTTCCCCTCTCATTTTTTCGTATGGAGTGCTTATGAAATCTATAAAATTTCCTTTATTCAGTTTAATTTTTCCTATTATTATTGCACTTTATTGCACGCAATCTATCGCTAGTGCGGTTATCAGCGGTACCCGGGTCATCTATCCATCAGATAAGAAAGATGTCAGTGTCAGCGTTAAAAATAACGGTGAGCGCCCTATACTTCTTCAAAACTGGATTGACACGGGTAATCATAATCAAAGTCCTGACACCCTTAAAGTTCCTTTTATATTAACGCCTCCCATTAATCGCGTCGATGCCGGGAAGGGTCAAACGCTGCGTATCAGCTATACCGGTGCGGCACTGCCAACGGATCGTGAATCCGTTTTCTGGTTGAATGTGCTTGAGATTCCGCAAAAAAACGCCATAGCGGAGGAAACTAACGCATTGCAGGTAGCCTTCCGTAGCCGGATAAAGCTGTTCTTTCGCCCCGGCGGACTGCAGGGCAATGCTAACGATGCGGCAAAAGCCGTCTTCTGGACAGTGGCAGGTAATGGCGTTGAGGTCAGGAACCCAACTCCCTATTACATCAATTTTGTCAATCTCACCAGTGATGGGAAAAAAGTTGAAAGTCCGATGATGGCCCCTTACTCCTCAGTTACGCTGGGAACAAAGATGCGCAGCGGTCAAAAAATTGATGGTTCATTTATTAATGATTATGGCGCAATGATTAAATACACAACCAATGTTAAATAAATTTAAGATTAATTCCCTGCTATAATTATTAATTTGAATAGCCAAAAGACTTCGGAAAGGATGTTGATGTACTATATTAATTATCTTCCAAGGAATAAAAAAACATCCACACTGATTGCAATATTTATTTACCACGCTTTTGTGGTTAATGCCAATGCTATGGAAGCGCAATCGGATGATGCAGCTTTTGACCCCTCTTTTCTCTATACCGCTGATAAACAGATTATTAATCTCAGCCGATTTTCACATGGCCCTGCAGGGTTGCCGGGTACCTTTAAAACATTGCTCTATGTCAATGATACTTTCATCAGTAATAGCGATATCTCTTTTATCGATCAGGGCAACGGCTCAGTGGTGCCCTGCCTGACAAAGGACTTACTCAATAAATTAGATCTGGATTACGATAAAATCCCTACTGAGGCATTAGCTGAATCTGCCGGGAACGGTTGCATAAATCTGCTGAATAAACTTCCCGATGCAGGTTTTAAGTATGACAGTAATGAGCAACGCCTCAACATCAGTCTTCCGCAATTGTACGTTAAAAAATCTGTGCAGGGCGCGGTAAACCCACGCTTATGGGATAAAGGCATTCCTGCCTTTTTGTTTGGTTACAACGCTAACGGATACAGTAGTCATTCTCACGGACAGGCGTTCAACGCCATTTTTATGGGCGTCAATTCAGGGCTTAACGTGGATGGGTGGTATCTGCGGCATAATGGGTCTTATTCTAAAACGAGCGGTTCTTCTGGCCAGTACAGTAATATTAATACCTATCTTATGCGGGATATTCCGGCCATGAGGACCAGAGCGCTGGTGGGGCAATCTTACACGTCGGGCGAACTTTTCGACGCCCTGCCCTTTACAGGTATTCAACTCGCCACCGAAGATCGCATGCTGCCCGAGTCGCAGCGAGGCTATGCGCCTGAAATTCGTGGAATTGCGCGGACAAATGCCCGAGTTACCGTCAATCAGGGGCAGATGATGCTCTACGAAACGACGGTCCCTCCCGGAGCATTTCTGATTAATGACCTTTATCCCACGGGGTATGGCGGCGACCTTGATGTTACCGTACATGAGGCTGATGGCTCAGAGCAACATTTTAGCGTTCCTTATGCCTCCGTCGCGCAGCAGCTGCGACCGGGTGCGCTGCGCTACGGTGTTACCGTAGGTCATATTCGCAGTGAGAATGTGCGCCAAGAACCCGCTCTTTATCAGGCCACGATCCAGTACGGACTCACCAATTCAGTGACCGGTTCTGGGGGCCTGCAGGTGAGTCAAAACTACTACGCCATTCAGGCGGGTTCAGCGGTAGGGACGCCATTGGGTGCGATTTCATTGAATGCAACCCATGCCTCAACGCGCCTGACTGGGCAGCCCGAGGGGGACGAATCTGCCCAAACAGGCCAGGTTAGCAGCGGTGAAAGTTATCAGGTCAGCTTCAGTAAGCTGTTTAGGGAAACCGGCAGCAATATTTCTTTGGCTGCCTATCGGTTTTCCACTCAGGGTTACATGGACTTTACTACGGCGATGCAAACCCGGGATGCCGTTCAGCGAGGATATTCAGCGGACAGTATCTGGCGAGCTAAAAACCGCGTTACGCTCTCGTTAAGTCAGGGGCTGCCAGAGGCCTATGGGCAGACCTATGTGAGTGGTTCTGTACAAAATTATTGGAACAGCAATAACTTCAATAAGCAGTATCAGATTGGTTATAACAATCGCTATAAGATATTGACCTATGGGATAAATGCAAATCGCAGCATTAACAGCTTCGGCAGGGGACAAACCAGCTATTTGTTTAATTTTAGCCTGCCGCTTGGGCGTAGCGATCACCGTTCCACACCTTACTTGCGCACTGATTTGACACACAGTACCGATGGCAGAACCGCCCAGCAAATGACGATCTCGGGGATTGCCGGCGCTGAGAATCAGTATAACTATGGCATCACGGCGACGCATGCCAATAAATCTGTTGGTGACAGCGCCACGCTGACGGGGGGCTATCAGGGTTCAGTGGCTGCAATGAATGCGGCGTTGGGCAGCGGGAAGCATTATCAAAATATCTCCGCAGGATTCAATGGCACGATGATCGGGCATAGCGGTGGCCTGACTTTCACGCCTTACACCTCGGACACCTTTGCTTTGATTGAAGCGAAAGGGGCTGACGGCGCGAAAGTTTCCTCTTACCCGGGAATAAAAGTTGATTCCCGCGGGTACGCGGCGGTGCCCTACCTCAATCCTTATCAGATGAATGAAATTATTATTGAACCCAGCGACATGTCCGCCAATGTTGAGTTATCTCATACTTCTGAGCGCGTGGTGCCCTATCTGGGATCGGTGGTGAAAGTGTCCTATGGCACTAAAACCGGTATACCCTTGCTTGTAAACGCGACCTTTAATGGTGCTCCAGTTCCTTTCGGGGCCGATGTTATGGACAGCCAAGGAAATCGGGTAGGGGTAACCGGACAGGGGGGAACGTTCTATGCCAGAGTGGCGGCGGAAACCGGCACATTGACGGTGAAATGGGGGGAGAGTCAGATCACTGCCTGTACGGTTGAATACCAACTGCCTGCAGGAGCCCAAAGTGACAAAAAATACCCCCCTCGACCTGTCAACAGCGTGTGCAGGTAGCTGACAATGTCATCTGCTTTCATTGATTCATTTTTATATAAGAGAGTTGTGCTGTAATGAAATTTAAGCTGGCTGGTTTACCTTTTTTGAGCTCATTGTTTTGCGTTCCAGCATCGGCCTCCGTTCTGTGCATGCCAAACAATCCTGATATGCCGATCAAGACGACTTCACCTCTTGCACCACTGAATATTTCGGCGGGAGTGGATATGCCTAACGGGACCATTATTTACCGTGGTTCATGGTTTAACGGTCAACCGGAACGCTCGCATCTAAGCTGTAACTCTACAAATATGCCTGAGATAGCAGACATTGCTATTTACTATTCACTAACCCATGCACCAATGCCGCTCTCAAGCTGGACGGGCTATCCCTTTGGTGGACAGGTGTATGAGACCGGTATTCCGGGTATTGGGGTTGCCATGACCCACAATAATACAGGTATTACGCTTGAACGCCCCATTCTTGACCAAGGCACGATAAAACACATGAGTATTACCACCCCTAATTTTGGTCTGAAGTTAGTCAACAGGACTGTTTTTGTTAATTTAATTAAGACAGGACCAATATCCCCTGGAAGATATTCATTGAATGCATTAAACATACCCTCAGCGAATCTTTATTTCACCAATGCTGATGGTTATGCACCTGTTTTTACTTCTCCGATTGTCGGTTATGAATTTAATTTCAGTGGCAGTGTTAACGTTAATGCGCAAACATGTAATACACATGATCGGGTTATTACGATCGGTAAGTACAGCACCGAGTCTTCATTTAACAATATCGGTGATACGACGGAATGGAAAAATGCATCAATACAGCTTAGCGACTGTCCTGCATTTTATGGCTACTATAATGAATCCAATACGGCGGAGTTGTATAACTACAATAAGGGTGGGCAAGGGACTATACCTGATTCAATTAATAACTCGCTCGGCGTTCGCCTTGCTCCCAATACGGCGGTTGTCGATGCACAGCAGGGCATAATGGATATTGACACCGGGTCTTCTGCCTCCGCGTCCGGTGTTGGGATTCAGATCGGATGGGGAGACACCCCAACGCCCTTTGATTTTACTCAAGAGTATACCTATAAATTACCCAAGGATGGTCGCAGAGATGTGACTATTCCCCTTTTCGCCCGATATATAAAAACAAGTGATACAGTCACCCCCGGAGAGGCTAACGGAAAATTGACTTTTACCATTAACTATTATTGATTAAACGTGAGGCAAATTTATCTACGGGATACGAGAACGATGTTTTAAACAAGGAACGTTCAATTTAGAACCTGTTTTGACAGTGATGTTGTCCTGTGCTGTTCTTCCTGAGGGGATGCCTCTAATTGGTTTAATCTAAGGTAGAGTACCCGTATTTGAGGTTCCCAAGGTCAGCGCTAAGGTTAATGGTTAGGTGACCCTGGCCCAAAATCAGTGCAGTGGTAAATCAGAGATCTTCGTCTTTCTGGAGACTTCGGATAAATTCTGCCGGAGTCATGTCATTTAATGATGAATGCGTTCTCTCATGATTATATTCCCTGCACCAGTTGTCGAGTTTGTCCTGCGCATCTTCCAGTGACAGGAACCAGTGATTGTTCAGACACTCATCCCGCAGACTCCCGTTAAATGATTCAATAAATTGGATGAGTAGTTAAAATAGATATAGTTAATTCTGACGGTTGTATTGAAATCTCTTTCAGAGATGAAGGAGATGATATCCCTAAAGGACAGGCTGAAAAGATATTCGATCGATTCTACAGAGGTGAAAAGGATAATAAAAACACAAAGGGCACAGGGCTTGGGCTCTATGTTTCTCAGGAAATAGTCAGAGCACATGGAGGTGATCTGTATTTGAACGGGGAAGGCGATATGGCAAAAGTATTTATAATACGACTCTTGACGATTAATTGAGGAACCAGAGTGGCTTTATTGAATAAATCGAACTTTTGCTGAGTTGAAGGATCAGAGGCTTTGTTTAATAAATCGTAAGCGTATAGCGAGAGCCGTATTGACGGGGATGTGTTATTCAGTTGGCAGTGTGATGCGCCAG
>OGPE01000712.1_pt1 | contig 23706 bp, 17 predicted proteins | sample 1552881 | NCBI WGS metagenome assembly OGPE01 (sample SAMEA2580236, study PRJEB22360) | human gut metagenome | biome: human gut; feature: human-associated habitat; material: faeces | place: Denmark | collected 2008/2010 | reverse complement strand
GACAATCGCCTGCAGGCGCTGGCTGGCGCTGCCGTCCGGCAGGGCGTGCAGACGGTTGAGCACCGCGTCGCGCAGCTGGCTGGTGATGTCGCGCATGGTCGCCTCCAGCAGACCATTTTTATCTTTGAAATAGTGACTGATGATCCCCGTCGATACGCCCGCCCGTCGGGCGATCTGCGCGATGGTCGCGTCATGCATTCCGACTTCATTTATTGCGTCCAGCGTGGCGTCGATCAGTTGCCTGCGCCGGATTGGCTGCATCCCCAGTTTGGGCATTTTTGCCACTCCATTCATCAGCGTTGGTTAACTATTAAAGCGGTTTTTGATTGGACGTTCAATATAAAATGTGTCTTAATTGTTACGTTATTGAATTTTAATAGTTACAAAAACAGTGGGGATACTGGATGACAGATCTTTCGCAAAACAGAGAAAAGGACAAAATCAATCCGGTGGTTTTTTATACCTCGGCCGGACTGATTTTGTTGTTTTCCCTGATGACGATCTTTTTTCGCGATTTTTCTGCCGAGTGGATTGGGCGCACCCTCAACTGGGTGTCGAAAACCTTCGGCTGGTACTATCTGCTGGCGGCGACGCTGTATATCGTCTTCGTCGTCTGCATTGCCTGCTCGCGCTTCGGCTCGGTGAAGCTCGGCCCGGAGCAGTCAAAGCCCGAGTTCAGCCTGCTGAGCTGGGCGGCGATGCTGTTCGCCGCCGGGATCGGTATCGACCTGATGTTCTTCTCGGTCGCCGAGCCGGTGACGCAATATATGCAGCCGCCGGAAGGGGCGGGGCAGACCATCGAGGCGGCGCGCCAGGCGATGGTCTGGACGCTGTTTCACTATGGCTTAACCGGTTGGTCAATGTATGCCCTGATGGGCATGGCGCTGGGATACTTTAGCTATCGTTATAATTTGCCGCTCACCATCCGCTCGGCGCTGTACCCGATTTTTGGCAAACGGATCAATGGGCCCATCGGCCACAGCGTCGATATTGCGGCGGTGATCGGCACCATCTTCGGCATCGCCACCACCCTCGGTATCGGCGTCGTGCAGCTCAACTACGGTCTGAGCGTGCTGTTCGATATTCCGGACTCGCTGGCGGCAAAAGCGGCGCTGATTGCGCTGTCGGTGATCATCGCCACCATCTCGGTCACCTCCGGGGTGGACAAGGGCATCCGCGTGCTCTCCGAGCTGAACGTCGCCCTCGCGCTGGGGTTGATCCTGTTCGTGCTGTTCATGGGCGATACCTCCTTCCTGCTCAATGCGTTAGTGTTGAACGTCGGCGACTACGTCAACCGCTTTATGGGGATGACGCTGAACAGCTTCGCCTTCGACCGCCCGGTGGAGTGGATGAATAACTGGACGCTCTTTTTCTGGGCGTGGTGGGTGGCCTGGTCGCCGTTTGTGGGCCTGTTCCTGGCGCGCATTTCGCGCGGACGCACCATCCGCCAGTTTGTGATGGGCACCCTGATTATTCCGTTCACCTTTACCCTGCTGTGGCTGTCGGTGTTCGGCAACAGCGCGCTGTATGAGATTATTCACGGCGACGCGGCCTTTGCCGAGGAGGCGATGCTCCACCCGGAGCGCGGATTCTACAGCCTGCTGGCGCAGTACCCGGCGTTTACCTTTAGCGCGTCGGTGGCGACCATTACCGGTCTGCTGTTCTACGTCACCTCCGCCGACTCCGGCGCGCTGGTGCTGGGGAACTTCACCTCGAAGCTGAAGGACATCAACAGCGACGCCCCGAACTGGCTGCGCATCTTCTGGTCGGTGGCCATCGGTCTGTTGACCCTCGGGATGCTGATGACCAACGGCATCTCGGCGCTGCAGAACACCACGGTGATCATGGGTCTGCCGTTCAGCTTTGTGATTTTCTTCGTGATGGCCGGACTGTATAAATCCCTGAAAGTGGAAGATTACCGCCGGGTCAGCGCCAGTCGCGACACCGCCCCGCGTCCGATGGGCCTCCAGGATCGTCTGAGCTGGAAGAAGCGCCTGTCGCGGCTGATGAATTACCCGGGCACGCGCTATACCAAACAGATGATGGAGACGGTGTGCTACCCGGCGATGGAGGAGGTAGCCCAGGAGCTGCGGCTGCGCGGCGCCGCAGTGGAACTGAAGAGCCTGCCGCCGGAAGAGGGCGAGAACCTGGGCCACCTCGATCTGCTGGTGCACATGGGCGACGAGCAGAACTTTATCTACAAGATCTGGCCGCAGCAGTACTCGGTGCCGGGCTTTACCTATCGGGCGCGCAGCGGGAAATCCACCTATTACCGGCTGGAGACCTTCCTGCTGGAGGGCAGTCAGGGTAACGACCTGATGGACTACAGCAAAGAGCAGGTGATCACCGATATTCTCGACCAGTACGAGCGGCACCTGAACTTTATCCATCTGCATCGGGAAGCGCCGGGGAACAGCGTGATGTTCCCGGATGGCTAATCAGGGGAGCCCCCGTCGGGGAAAGGCTGACGGGGGCGACGGGCGGTTACGGGTAGTTAAAGGCGTCCGGATGGTTGTCGAGGCTGCCGCTGAGGGCGGCAAACAGCACGGTTTTGCCATCGATGGACAGGGCATCGCTGACGTTAAGCCAGGTCAGCTTCTCCTGGTCGGTTTTTTCATCGACCACCGAGTACACGCCGGACATCTGTTGGCTTTTCTCGGACCAGATCACCGCGATACGCTCGTGGCCGCAGTCGTGGGGTTTGCAGGCGCTTAACACCTGCCAGGATTCGCTACCCAGTTTCACCGTCTGCGCGGGCGAACCGGTGCCGCCGGTGGTTACCCAGGCGGGCAGCTGATGGCCTTTGACCATCTGGTTAAACGACGCCCGGGTGGCGGCATCGTGGGCCAGACTGTTCAGCGTGACATCGCCTTGCGCCATGACGCTGGCGGAGGCGGCTAAGGTGATAATAGCGGTAAGCGCTTTAAACATGTTTCCTCCTGGACTTATTCCGTCCTCATAACAAGCCTCTTTATAGTGAGCGTAGGGAATGATTAATGCAAACTCTGACATATTTTCTGTGAATGATTAGAAGCGGTGCGCGCATGGACGTTACGCTAAGCGATATGCCATGATGCGGATTGATTTATTTTCCAAATATATGCCCTTGTGATAAAGCAGTCAGCGAAATGGCATAGTTATTCAGGCGATAAAGCATGGCGTATGTGAATCATCTACTGACGTTTATTGAGAGTAATCCGGCGCTGGCGGTGGGGTTTAATCTTATTCTGCTGCTGGTCTCCGGCATATTTGCCCATCTTTTATGCAAGTTCTTGCTGATTAAAGTGGTGCGTAAGGTCTTCTTTAGTAGCCACAAACAGGATGTGCCGCTGGAGAAGGATCGACGCATCGCCGAAAAACTGTCCAATTTCATTCCGGTTATTATCGTCTATTACGTCCTGCAGTTTATGCCGGCGATGCCGGCATCGCTGGTGACGGCGATTAATACCATCTGCGGGATCTTGTTTTTTATTTTTATGTCGGTGTTTTTCAACGAGATGCTGGATATTGTCAACAGCTCTTATCTGCGAAAGACCAAACGTAAAAATCATTCCATTAAGGGCTATATCCAGATAGGCAAAATCTTAGTTCACATCCTGGCGGCGATTATGATCCTCGCCGTGATGTCGAACAAATCGCCGATCATTATTATCTCCAGTCTGGGGGCCGTGGCGGCGGTGCTGATGATCGTGTTCCAGCATACCCTGCTGTCGCTGGTGGCGAACGTTCAGTTGTCGTCTAACGACGTTCTCCAGCTGGGGGACTGGATTGAAATGCCTGACAAGAACCTCAGCGGTGAAGTGACGGATATCGCGCTGCACACCATTACCATCCGCAACTGGGACAATACGATCTCCCGCATCCCGACCAAGAATTTCCTCACCGAGACCTATACCAACTGGCAGGCGATGTTCTCCTCCGGGGCGCGGCGGATCATGCGCAGTATCGCCATCGATCAGCACTCGGTGCGTTTTCTCGACCAGGAGATGCTCTCCTCGATGCTGACCATCCGCGGGGTGAGTGAGCCTTTGGGCACGCTGCTTGATGGCCGGGATCCCGGCGGCGTGGCCGACCGCTGGTTTGTCGATAACGGGCTGACCAACCTGACCCTGTTTCGCCACTATCTGATGCACTATCTCGCCGAGCGACCGGATATTATTAAGGAGATGTACATTGTGGCGAGAACGCTGAAACCGTCGCCGTCGGGCATCCCGCTGGAGATTTACTGCTTCACCTCCTCGACGCTGTGGAAAGACTACGAAAACACCCAGTCGGCGATATTTGAGTACATTACCGCCGTGGCCGGGCAGTTCTCCCTGCGCCTCTATCAGTATCCCGCCGGGCACGATTTCTGGCGTCTCTCCCAGGAGCACGCCGCCCGGACGGGCCTGCCGCCTTCGGCCGAAGGCTAAGCGCTGATTTGCTGGCGCCAGAGGGCGATCTCCTCCCCCAGCCAGGCGATGAACCGGGCGACTTCCGGCCGGTTCTCCGCCTGCGGGGAGACGGTTAGCCAGTAGTGCCAGGGGTAGGGGACGGTGACGGCGGTGAGCTGCACCAGCTCGCCGCGGGCTATCGCCCCCGCCACCAGCGAGCGCCGCTCCAGCGCTACGCCGGCCCCCAGGCGGACCGCCTCCAGCACCAGATTGGAGTCGTTCAGGCGCAGGCCCGCGGGGACGATCGGCTTTTCCAGTCCCGCCAGGCTGCACCAGGCATGCCAGGACTCCATGGAAAAAATAATATCGCTGGCGGCGATCGCCTGCGGGGTGGTCGGCAGGTCGCCGCTGCGATAGTGCGGCGCGGCCACCACCAGTTGTTCATCGGCAAACAGATGCCGGCTTTCCATCCCCTCCCAGTCGCCTTGCCCCATGCGAATGGCCAGATCGATACCCTCCTGTTGCAGGTTAACCACCGCCAGGCTGGTCAGCAGGCGCACCGCGATCTGCGGATGCCGCGCCTGAAAGCGCGCCAGCCGCGGCCGCCGCCCGTGGGAGGCCCAAGGGGACGCAAGCCAGTGGCAGCCAAAGGAGGGGAGCGTCGCCAGGGTCACTTCCAGGGTGCGGGGTTTGATCTGCACCATGCGCGTGGCGTCGGCGATGTGCTGTAACGCCTCGCGGATTTGCAGGGCATAGAGCCGGCCTTCTTCCGTGATGCGCACCCCGCGGCCGTGGCGGATAAAGAGCGTGACGCCGACCAGCGCTTCCAGCTGTTTGATGTGCTGGCTGACCGCCGAATGGGTCACGCTCAACTCGTGGGCGGCCTGCGTCACGCTGCCGAGGCGCGCCACCGCCTCAAAGCTGCGCAGGCTGGCGACAGGGGGAAAATCTGCCATGGTGGTTTCTCTGTCAGTGAGTCGATACGTTAACGTTACTACCGGGTTAGCGGCTTTTAAAGCCGCTGCAAACAGGCTGAAAAGGAGCCAAATGCTGCCTCAGTCGGTATAGCACAAGGGGAACTGGAGGGCTACCGCGAATCGCCAATCTGTTAGTTTGACTAACCATTGCGGTAAGTATCCCGTGATATTCGCGGCCTCGGTTTTCCAGTAAGGTAAAGCCGCAACCCCTTTATCGCAGGCAGGAGTGACGATGAAACTCATTGGTATGATGGATTCACCTTATGTAAGACGCGTGGCGGTTTCTCTGGCGCTCTATGGCGTGGAATTCGAGAGTCTGCCGCTCTCGGTCTTTAGCGGCTTTGACGAATTTTCCCGTATTAATCCGGTGGTCAAGGCGCCGACGGTGGTGCTCGATAACGGGACGCAACTGATGGACTCCACCCTGATCCTCCACTATTTCGAAACGACCAATCCCACCGGGCGCCGGCTGCTTCCCGCGCATCCCGAGGCGCTGGCCCGCGATCTGCACCTGCTGGGGGTGATCCTCGCCGCCAGTGAAAAAGCGGTCCAGCATGTTTATGAGCACCGTCTGCGGCCTGAAGAGAAGCAGCATCAGCCGTGGATAGCCCGGGTGACCGGCCAACTGCTCGCCGCCTGTCGGGAATGGGACGCCCGGCTGGCAGACCGCGCCGCCGCCGCGCAGCCGGATCAGGTGCTGGTCACCAGCACGGTGGTTTGGTCCTTTATCCAGTTGATGATCCCGGCGGTGGTGTCGGCAGCGGCGTTTCCTCATATCCGCGCGCTGGCGGAGAAGGGGGAGGCGCTGCCGGTATTTCAACAGTATCCGCTGGTTTAACGGCAGGGATGGAGAGGGGCGCCGCAGCGTGGCGCCCTGAAGCAGGAGAGGATCACCAGCAGACAAACCCGCCGTCGACCACCAGGTCTACGCCGGTGCAGAACGAGGCGGCGTCGCTGGCGAGGAACAGCGCCGGGCCGGCCATCTCTTCCACCTTCGCCATTCGCTGCATCGGCGTCTGGCTTTCAAACTCGCGGGTCTGGTGCACCATCTCCGGACGGGTATTCATCGGCGTGGCGGTATATCCCGGGCTGATGGAATTGACGCGGATCCCTTTGCCCACCCACTCCATCGCCAGGCTTTTCGACAGATGGATCACGCCGGCTTTAGAGCAGTTGTAATGTGCCTGGTCGAGGCCGCGGTTAACGATAATCCCCGACATCGAGGCGATATTGATAATCGACCCGCCGCCGGACTCCAGCATCAGTTCCGCTTCCGCTTTGCAGGAGTTCCATACGCCGGTGAGATTGATATCGATCACCCGCTGCCATTGCTCGCTCTCCATCTCCAGCGCCGGATTGGCGTTGGCGATCCCGGCGGCGTTGACGGCGATGTCGAGGCGGCCAAAGCGGTTTTTGGCCAGCGCGACGGCGGCGCGCAGGTCGGCAATCTGGCGGACATCGCCGGTATAAGAACAAGCCTGACCGCCGATGGATTCAATATGGCTGACCGTTTCTGCCAGCCCGCCGTCGTCGCGAAGATCAAAACAGACTACCCGCGCACCCGCGCTGGCGAGGCTGCAGGCGATGGTCTGGCCGATACCGCTGCCGGCGCCGGTGACGAAGGCGACGCGCCCCTGCAGGTTAAACAGCTGCTGTGCAAAATCTTTACCGATCATAATGTTTACTCTCTTCAATATAGTGTCGAACGTCGGGAGCCCTGTTTCCCGAATGGCGGCGCGTAGCGCCTTATCCGGGCAACCTTTCGGCGGTGTTACGTAGCCCCGGTAAGCGAAGCGCCACCGGGGGGCCGTCCCGGCGTGGTGGCGCCAATGCGGGACGCCTTATTCGGGCGATGGGGCCCGCTAACCCGCGGGGGATTACGACATAATCAAACCGCCATCGATATTGATGGTCTGCCCGGTGAGATAGCGCGCGTCGTCGGAGGCGAGGAAGGCCACCAGCCCGGCCACGTCTTCCGGTTTACCGGCGCGTTTCATCGGAATGCCCTCGACCCACTCGGCCATCAGTTCGCCCTTGCCGTAGCGCTTCTGCTCGGTGCTGAGAATTTCGCCCCACACGCGATCGTTGTAATCCCACATTTCGCTTTCAATAATGCCCGGGCAGAAGGCGTTGACGGTGATATTCCACGGCGCCAGCTCGTGAGCCAGGCTTTGGGTAATGCCGATCACGCCCATTTTGCTGGCGGCATAATGCGGCGTGTAGATAAAGCCCTGTCGCCCCTGGCCGGAAGAGGTATTGATCAGGCTGCCGTGATTCTGTTTCACCATATATTTGGCCGCCTCGCGGCAGCACAGCCACACGCCGGTGGTGTTGACCGCCAGCACTTTTTCGAAATCGGCTTTTGGCATCCGGTCGTAGTAATCGATGGTGATCACCCCGGCGTTCTGAATGGAGACGTCAATGGTGCCGAAGCGCGCGGCGGCCTGCTCATACAGCGACTGCACCTGCGCTTCGTCGGTGACATCGACCTGCAGCGATAAAATATCCGCCTGATAGCGCTGACGCAGGGTTTCGGCGGTCTCGTGAACGCGCTCGGCGTTGGAGACCATCACCAGATTCGCGCCGTCGCGGGCAAAGCGCTCCGCAATACCTGCGCCGATGCCGCGGCAGGCGCCGGTGATCACCACCGTTTTGTTCTGGAAATCTCGTTGCATATTTTTTCCCTTTCGCTGAGCCGGGCACCAGGCCCGGCGGAAGATGTGAATCGTTGCCGGTTAGCTGGAGGTGGCGCCGTTGGGGGGGATGGCGGCCAGTTTCTCCTCGTGGCGGCGCATCAGGATGACCTTGCTCTGCAGCTTCTGCTGGAACTGGTCGACGACCACAGCGGTGACGATCACCACGCCTTTAATCACCATCTGCCAGAAGTCGCTGACGCCCATCATCACCATGCCGTCGGCAAGGAAGACGATGACGAAGGCGCCGATAATGGACCCGGTCACCCGGCCGCGGCCGCCGGCCAGCGCAGTGCCGCCGAGCACGGTGGCGCCGATGGCGTCCATCTCAAACATGTTGCCGGTCATCGGGTGCGCGGTTTGCAGCTGTGATGCGACGATCAGGCCGACAAACGCCGCGCACAGGCCGGAGAAGGCATAGACGAATATTTTCGCTTTCACGATCGGCACGCCGGCGAGGCGGGCGGCAGACTCATTGCCGCCGATGGCGTAGATGTAGCGGCCAAGCGGCGTTTTGGTGGTCAGCCAGTAGCCCAGCACGAGGAAGCCGATCATCAGCCAGATCGGCAGATAGACGCCGAGCAGGGTGCCGGAGCCGAGGGTGGCGAAACCGGTGTTGCCCAGCGCTTCCATGCCGTTGAGATTCGGGTAGGTGCTCCCGTCGTTAAACAGCAGCGCGGAGCCGCGGGCGACGTACATCATGCCTAAGGTGCAGATAAACGGCGCCACGCCGAAGCGGGTGATCACCGCGCCGTTGACCAGACCGACCAGCACGCCGAAGATCGCCACGCAGAGGATCACCTCCGGGACATTAAAGAAGAGGATATCGCCGTTCCACAGCGGCAGGCCGTTGGTCAGCAGTGCACCCGCCACCATGCCGCAGATCCCCGCCACCGCGCCGACGGACAAATCAATGCCGCCGGTGAGAATGACCAGCGTCATGCCGATGGCCAGCAGGCCGGTGATCGCCACGTGCTGGGTCATGATCAGCAGGTTAGAGGCGGTCAGGAAGTTGGGTACCATCACGCTGAAGAACGCGATCACCAGCAGGAGGGCGATAAAGGTGCGAGCCTTCAGCAGGTACATATAAATCATATATTTCTGGTTCATGATGGATTCCAGCCTGATTAATCTTGAGGTGTTGAAGCCGCGATTAACTGTTCGCGGGTCACCGCGTGACGCGGTAGATCGGCGGTAATGCGGCCATCGGCCATCACCAGGATGCGGTCGGCAAGGGCCATCACCTCATCCAGCTCCGAAGATGAGAACATCACCGCCAGCCCCTGCTGGGCCATTTTGCCGATCAGGTGATAGACGTCGGTTTTCGCGCCGACGTCGATGCCGCGCGTCGGTTCGTCGAGGAACACCACCTGCGGCTGGGTCATCAGCGCTTTACCCAGCACCACTTTTTGTTGATTGCCGCCGCTCAGCGAGGTGATGGGCAATGTGGCGTCGCTGACCTTGATCGCCAGCTGCTGGATCATCTCTTTCACGCAGGACTCTTCTTTCTGCGGATTCAACCAGCGCCAGGCGCGGCGGAACCCCTGCAGGCTGAAATCAGAGAGCGTCATGTTGGCCTGAATCGACATCATCTGCACCACGCCTTCGCCCTGACGGTCCTCCGGCACCAGCGCCAGCCCCTTTTTCAGGCGCTGTTGAAAGCGAGATTTGCCGATGCTTTCGCCGTTAAGATGCACCTCGCCGCGCTGGCAGGGCATCAAGCCCACCAGACCTTTAAACAGCTCGGTGCGCCCGGCGCCCAGCAGGCCGTAAATACCGATCACTTCGCCTTTGCTGAGGGTGAAGGTGACGTCATTAAGTTTGTAGCCGCCGCTCGGATGCAGCGCGGTCAGCCCTTTGACGTCAAGCACTGCGTCGCCTTTCGGCGCCGGTTGATAATCAAAGTGTTTTTTCTTATCACCGACCATCTGCTCGATGATCCACGGAACGCTGGCGTCGCTGACGTGACGCTCGCTGATAAAACGACCGTCGCGGAAAATGGTGATGTTGTCGCCAATCTCCATCAGCTCTTCGAGGCGATGCGAGATATAGATGATGGTCACGCCGCGGCGTTTAAGCTGCGCGATCACTTTGAACAGCACTTTGACCTCAGACTGGCTCAGCGCCGAGGTGGGTTCGTCCATGATCAGCACGCGGGTGTCTTTCGACAGGGCGCGGGCAATCTCGACTAACTGCTGGTGGCCGATACCGAGTTCACCCAGCGGAGCATAAGGATCGACATCCAGCTCCAGCCGTTCCAGCAGCGATTTGGCCAGCGCGTACTGGTATTTTTCGTTAATGCGTCCTTTCTGAAAGAATTCATTCGCCATGAAGATGTTGTCCATCACATTCATATTGGGGAATAAATTCAGTTCCTGAAAAATAATACTGATGCCCAGTTTTTCTGCCTGATGCGTCGAATGTAATGAAACCGCTTCGCCATCGAGAATAATTTGCCCGGAAGAGGGCGTTTCCACACCGGCAAGCATTTTCATCATGGTGGATTTACCCGCACCATTTTCTCCGATCAGCACGTTGACCTTATTTCGATAGACCCGGTAATTAACATTATCCAGGGCGGTTACGCCGGGATAGACGCGCGACAGGCCGCGGGTTTCGATAATCACTTCGGACTCAACGGGCTGGGGAGCGACGAGATCGTGCGGCGCCATATTATTGTCCCCCCGCATGAATGATTTTCGCCGGGGTAATTTCCGGGAGAGTTTGCGGAATATCCCAGGCCGAGAAGACGCCGTACACCTCCACGCTGTCGCCGGTTTTGACGTTGGCTGTCTGAATCATTTTGACCGCCTGACTGTTGATATTCTTGCTGTACTCGCCGAACAGCACCTGGTCATTAAAGTCCTGATAGCTGGCGCCGCTGTAGCCGTCGCGCAGCTGGGTGCCGCGCAGGGTAGGGCCAATCTGCACCGTCACCTTGCCGACGCTGGCGTCGGACAGGGTCATTTTGCCGCTGCGCGAGGCGGTATCGAGTTTGCTGACGGTGCCTGAAACCTTGACGTAGAAGATGCAGGGGTTTTCATCCTGCGCACGGTAGCCGAGGGTTTTACAGGCGCTATCAATGTCTTTTGCCGCCTTGAGCGCGCTCATCAGTTCCGCCGCCGGACGCGCTTTCGTCACCACCTGCGGTACGATGCTCTGCTGCCAGGTTTTATCCATATTCGCCATATGCGGGTTGGGCGGGGATTTCAGGTCTGCCAGCTCCTGCTGCGAGACGATGCGACAGCCCCCTAGCGTCAGTACGGCCAGCGTCAGACAGGTTTTCTTAAACATAATGCTCTCCTCTGCGCCCCCGCAGGGGCGCAACCACCCGAACTCAGGACTTAATGTTGAAATCCTGGACTTTATCGGCGTTATCCTGGGTAATCAGAATGCCGCGGAACATCACGCGCTGCTTCGCCGGCTTCTCGCCTTTTTGCAGGTAGTTATCCAGATCGGTGACGCCCTGAGCGGCGATGGCCTGCGCCTGCAGCATCACGGTTGCCTGCAGGGTGCCGGCTTTCACGGCGTCGCGCTCATCGTTGCTGCCGTCGATGCCGACGACGATCACATCGCTACGGTTGGCTGCTTTCAGCGCCGCAATCGCGCCGAGGGCTACCGGCCCGTTGCCACAGATGACGCCTTTCACGTCGGGGTGAGCCTGCAGGATGCTGTCCATGATGCGTTTGCCGTCGATCAGGGTGCCTTTGGCATCCTGTTTCGCCACGCTGACCATATCCGGATACTGGTCAATGACCTGATGGAAAGATTTAGAACGGGTGACGCAGTTATTATCGGCGAGGTTGCAGGTCAGCTCGGCGTATTTGCCTTTCTCCGCCATTTTTTCCACGAAGACGTTGGCGACCTCAGAGCCGGCCTGGAAGTTATTGTGGGTAATTTGTTCCAGCGCCACATCATCAACCGGAATTTCACGGTTAATTAAGACCACCGGAATGCCGGCTTTTTTGGCTTTTTCAATGGCGGCGACGCTGGCGGTGGAATCAGCGTTATCGAGAATAATGCCCTGCACTTTTTTACCAATCGCGGTGTCGATAAGCTCATTCTGCTTTTTGACATCTTCGCCATGGGACAGCACGGTGGTTTTATAGCCGAGCGCCTGGGCTTTTTCGCTGGCGCCTTTGGCTTCCGAGGCGTAATACGGGTTATCCAGCGAGTTGACCATGATCATAATGGTGCCTTTCTCCGCGGCGTGCGCGGCAAAGGAGAAGGCGGTCAGGGTAGCAGCGGTTAAAAGGGTTATACGTAATTTCATGACTCTGTTCCTGTATTTTTATATTCGAACAAATGAGCCCCTGAGCGGGCAGGCTTTTACGGTCTGAAATTTCCCCTGATGTATTCGGGGATAGCGATATCGTTATGGGCCGGGTTTCTCCTGTGATAAGTGAATGCGTGTCGTCGCGCAGTCTGGCGGTCAGGCTGGCGAGTCCGGTTTCCATAATGTTCGGTCGACCGCATGGCGCCACTCCTGCCAGCGCGTTTGTAAACGCTGGTGGCGGGCCATGTCGGGCTGAAAGGTGCTGTGTTCGGTTAAGAAGGCCTGCAGATCGGCGGTCGACCCAGGATGGAGCGCTTTGCGCGCCAGCAACGCCGCGCCGATGGCGGACAGCTCCGGCACGTCGCTGCGCATCACCGGGCAGCCGAGCAGATCGGCCTGGTATTGCATCAGCCAGTCATTGTTGGTCGGCCCGCCGTCCACCATCAACGCCGTCAGGGTGAACTCCTCATGCTGACGCATCGCTACCACCACGTCGGCTATCTGATAGGTGATGGACTCCAGCGCCGCACGGATCAGATGCGCGCGTTTCACCCCGCGACTCAGGCCGCAAATCACGCCGCGGGCGCTGTCGTCCCACCAAGGGGCGCCAAGACCGGTCAGCGCCGGCACGAAGTAGACCCCGAGGGTTGAGTCGACGGAGGCGGGGAGGGTATTCAGCTCATGGGCCAGCTCGGCGGCAGAGAGTTCGCTCAGGCCGGTGCTGTCCGCCATCCAGGCGACGGCATCGCCGGTGTGGGGAATATTCCCTTCCAGGCCCCACACCAGCTGGTCGCCATCGTGCCAGGCGACAGTGGTCGCCAGCGCGTCGATATCGCACTTCGCCGATTTGACCGGGGCCATGACCGAAGAGCCGGTGCCGTAGGTGGCTTTGACGCAGCCTGCCTCGCCGAGCGCGTGGCCGAACAGTGCCGCGTGGGAGTCGCCGATCATCGCCATGATCGGAATACCGTCCGGAATGGCGGCCAGTCCTTTGGTATGGCCGAAGAGGCCGCTCGACGGTTTAATGTCCGGCAACGCCGCGCGCGGAATGCCGAACAACGCCAGCATCTCGTCGTCCCACTCGCCGCGGTGCAGGTTCAGCAGCTGGGTGCGGGCGGCATTGGAGTAGTCGCAGCAGAAGGCTTCTCCAGCGGTCAGATTCCACAGCAGCCAGCTGTCGATGGTGCCGAGGCAAATCTCACCGCGTTCGGCGCGCAGGTGGCCATCGACAGTCGCATCCAGCAGCCAGCGCATTTTGGAGGCCGAGAACAGCGGGGCGATTGGCAGGCCGGTGGCACGCTTAATGTGCTGTTCCTGACGATCGTGACGCAGCTTATCGCAGAACGCGGCGCTGCGGGTGCATTGCCAGGTGATCGCCGCGTTAATCGGTTCACCGCTGTCGCGATACCAGCCGATGGCGGTTTCCCGCTGGTTGCTGATGGCCAGCGCGGCGACGTTTTCCGCGCCAACGTGGGCCACCGCGCTGGCGATCACCGCCAGCGAGGCGGTAACCAGCGCTTCGCCCGATTGCTCCACCCAGCCGTCGCGCGGCGTTTGGATCGCCAGCGGCTGCGAGAATTTGACGATAACTTTGCCCCGGCTATCCAGCACCACCGCTTTGGCGTTGGTGGTGCCTTCATCCAGGGCAATGATGAACTCTTTTGCTGTCGCCTGCATCGTGCTCTCCTCGGTCACTCGGTGTCCTGGAACCGCGAAGACGAGGAATATCTCCCACCGTCTCCTGCGTCTGTGCAGGCCATGTTGTGACATTTCGTTATCATCTTTTTAATCACTGAATATATATTCGATAGTGATTATTTATTTGATACCTTAAGCCACAAACCCGGTGACGGGCTACCGGAAAAATCATCAATTGTGCTGGCAATCACATTTCGCCGATCGGCGAAAGCGGCAGTTGGCGGCTGGAGTGGTTGATTAACTAATTGAATTTAAATGTATTAACAGAGCCAGCCCTGAAGCTAAAAAAGCACGTCAGGGCGGCAGTGAGGAAAAGCAGCGCGGCAGGTTAGTCGCTAACCAGCATGCGAGCGGTAGGATAATCGGTGATTAAAACATCAATGTAGCCGCCGGTGAGGGCGCCTTTGATGGCCGCGACTTTATCGGTACCGCCGGCCAGCGCGACCACGTTCGGGCATTTTTTGACCTTCTCCAGCGCCATACCGATCACCGGATCTTCATCATCGCGTAACACCGGATGGCCGTTTTTGTCGTAGTAGTGCAGGCAGATATCACCCACCGCGCCGCGCGCCGCCAGCACCTGCAGCATATCTTCGTGATAGTAGTTACCGGAGGTTTTCAGCAGTTGGGAGGGTTCGAGAATGCCGATGCCGACGATGGCGATATCCACTTCATCAAAGCGCGACACCACGTCAGCGACATCTTTGCTGGCCAGCAGCCGGTTGCGCTCCTCCATGGATCCCTCGATGCTCTGTGACGGCAGCAGCCAGGCGTCGCAATTCAGGCGCTGGGCGAGGGTCTGGGTAAGAATCGTCGCCTGCACGTTACCGTTTGGCCCGACGCCGCCCAGCAGCTGGATCACGCCGCTGGCTTTCAGGTTTTGCGCATGAACTTCATCGACCATCGCGCGAATGGTTGAGCTCCACGAGGAGACGCCAATCAGATCTTTTGGCCGCAGCCGGGTTTCCAGATAGTGGGCGGCAGCGGAGCCAATCGCCCGCTTGATGGTATGATCGCTGGCCTCTTCCTCGGTATCCACCACCACCGCCTGCTTAAGGCCGTAGCGATCCTCAAGCCCTTTTTCGAGCTTCAGAAAGATGTTGGACGGCTGAACGACGCTGATCTTGACGACGCCTTCTTTCTGGCAGCGGGTAATGGCGCGGGAGACAAATGACTGAGACAGCGAGAGAAGTTGGGCGATATCAGACTGCTTTCGTCCTTCCAGATAGTAAAGCGTGGCAATCTTAACCAATAGCCGTTGTTCATCCTGCTTAGCCATATTAATCCTCGAAAATCATTTATCGCCTTTCTTCAGGCGGTTAGCTGCAGCCATTATCGTAGTGACTTTTATCATACGCGAAAAAAAATCAGACTTAAGTGTGACAGGCGTCTAACTTTTGCCAATCCTCAAAATCGACTATGGACAAAAACAAAACAGCCAGGTCATAATCGAATAAAGAATCATTATTGAATATATATTCAAGGCGATTTCAAGTCAATGTGTTTATCCGGGCTTCGCCTGGAGCGGGAGGCAGAATGTTCCTGAGTAGGGCGCTGTGGCAGAAGGCTTACCACCCGGCATGGGGATATCTGGTTTTTTTAGTCCTTGCTGGAATAAATATTCCATGCTGAAAATAAATTCAGAGGTGTGAAATGAATCCCTACAGATATGATATTCAGACGCTGGAGCGTAAAGCCCGCGCGGTGCGGCGCCATATTGTGCGCTTAAACGCCAATAGTCCGGCCGGCGGCCACACCGGGGCAGACCTTTCGCAGGTCGAACTGTTAACCGCGCTCTATTTCCGCGTCCTTAACGTCGCGCCGGACCGGCTCGACGACCCGCAGCGCGATATCTACATCCAGTCGAAAGGCCACGCGGTGGGCTGCTACTACTGCGTCCTGGCGGAAGCGGGATTCTTCCCGGTTGAGTGGCTGGAGACCTACCAGCATGCCAACTCCCATCTCCCTGGCCACCCGGTGCGGCAGAAAACGCCGGGCATCGAGCTCAACACCGGCGCGCTGGGTCACGGTTTGCCTGTTGCGGTGGGGCTGGCGCTGGCCGCGAAGAAAAGCAACAGCCCCCGCCGCATTTTTTTGATCACTGGCGACGGCGAGCTGGCGGAGGGGAGCAACTGGGAAGCCGCCCTGGCGGCGGCGCACTACGGTCTGGATAACCTGGTCATTATTAATGATAAGAACAACCTCCAACTGGCCGGGCCGACGCGCGAAATCATGAATACCGATCCGCTGGCCGATAAATGGCGCGCCTTCGGTATGGAAGTCAGCGAATGCCAGGGTAACGACATGGCCTCGGTGGTCGCGGCCATCGAGGGGCTACAGCAGAACGGTAAACCGAACGTTATTATTGCCAACACCACGAAAGGCGCGGGGATCTCCTTTATCCAGGGGCGCCCGGAGTGGCACCACCGGGTGCCGAAAGGCGAAGAGATCGCTCTGGCGCTGGAGGAACTGAAAGATGAGTAATACAGAACACCTGGCTAACGTCATGGTCGAGGCCTTTATCGCCGCCGTGGAAAACGGCGTCGATCTGGTGCCGGTGGTGGCCGATTCCACGTCGACGGCTAAAATCGCCCCCTTTATTAAGCAGTTTCCCGGTCGGCTGGTGAACGTCGGCATCGCTGAGCAGAGCATGGTCGGCACCGCCGCCGGCCTGGCGCTGGGCGGCAAAGTGGCGGTGACCTGTAACGCCGCGCCGTTTCTTATCTCGCGGGCCAATGAGCAAATCAAAGTGGATGTCTGCTACAACAACACCAACGTCAAGCTGTTCGGCCTTAACGCCGGAGCCAGCTACGGCCCGCTGGCCAGCACCCACCATGCCATTGACGATCTGGCGGTGATGCGCGGCTTTGGCAATATCCAGATCTTCGCCCCCTCCACGCCGCGCGAATGTCGGCAGATCATCGACTATGCTCTTGCTTATCAGGGCCCGGTCTATATTCGTCTCGATGGCAAGGCGCTGCCGGAGCTGCTTGACGAGTCGTATCGCTTTGTTCCCGGCGCCGTGTTGACCCTGCGCGAAGGCGAGGACGTCGCGCTGGTGGCCACCGGTTCGACGGTGCATGAAGTGGTGGAGGCGGCGCAGCAGCTTGCCGACCTCGGTATCCAGGCGAAAGTGGTCAGCGTGCCGTCGATCCGCCCCTGCGATACCGCGGCGCTGCTGGCGGCGCTCCGGCCGTGCGGCTCAGTGATCACCGTCGAAGAGCATAACGTCAACGGCGGGTTGGGTAGCCTGGTGGCGGAGGTGCTGGCGGAAGCGGGGGTGGGCATTGCCCTGCAGCGGTTGGGGATCCCGGACGGGGAGTACGCCGCCGCCGCCGATCGCGGCTGGATGCGCCAGTACCACGGGTTTGATGCCGCCGCCATCGTTGCCCTGGTGCAAAAACGGGGCTGATGGACTGAACGCCCGTCGCGTGAAGCGCGGACGTTTACTGCTGCAATGCGCAAAGCGTGATGACCTGCTCCTCCGACGCTATCCAGTGCAAGGGATAGCGTTGCTCCGCAAACTCAAGCGCTAAGGTGCTTGCCGTTATGTCCACGATCTGAAAATCGGCGAACCCCAGCGCGCACTGATTTGCCGCAGGCGTCGCCTTAAACCCACTCTCTTTTGCCGAAAACGCCAGCGTCAGCGCCAGCGGGAAGGGCAGGCCGCTGCGCAGCAGCGCTGTTTTTTCCGCCGGACTGATAATGCTGCTCTCCAGCTCCGCCGCCATCTGGGGGGTAAACCGGCGCTCAATATCGACGCCCACCGGCCGATCGGCGATCACCGCCAGCGCGCGCTGGGCGCAGTGGCTGATGCTACCGAACCAGGGCGTGGGCCACAGCGGCTGGCGCTGGTCGCCGATGGCGGGAGGCTGTTTCTCCCCCACCTCGCGCAGGGCGTACACCGCGGCGATGCGTCCGGCCAGGTGCTCCGCCTGCCGCTTGCGGCCCCAGCCGCTCAGACTGGCGTGATAGGGCAGCCAGAACAGATCTTCAGGCTGGAAAGTCGCCGGGTCGAAGTCGATCTGCTGCAGCGTATAGCCGGCCAGCGGCAGCGTGGCGTGATGGATGCGCATAGGACAAGGTTACCGCGGTTGTCCCCGCCCTTTATCCTGCAAGGGCGGGGGAGGGAGAAGCCGCTATCAGAAGTGGGTGTTGACGCTCATATACCAGGTGCGGCCCGATTCGTTATAGGTCTCGGCACCGGCGCCATACATATAGCCGGTGGCGCCCCCGGTGGTCTGGGCGTTGCCCGCGCGCCAGTGACGCTTGTCGAAGACGTTATCCACGCCGCCGGTCAGACTGACGTATTTGGTGACGTCCCAGGTCGCGCTCAGGCCGAGGATGCTGTAGGGGCTGACCTCGTTCTTCTCGCTGCCGGTAACCGGTTGACCCTTGTAGTTGTACTTCTTCGGCTCCTGCTTGCCGTACCAGGTGAAGGTCGACTGCAGCGAAACGTCATCGCGTACCTGCCAGCTCAGCGTAGAGTTCAGCGTATATTCCGGGATAATCGACAGACGATCGCCGGTCTCTTTGTTCTTACTCTGCAGCATATAGGTGATGTTGTTGGTCCAGTTGACGGTCTCGCTCACCGGCACGTTCAACGTCCCTTCCAGGCCTTCCACCACCGCTTTTGGTACGTTTTCCCATTGGTAGAGGTCGGTGCCGCTGCCGTTGGTATAGACCGGGGCATAGCCCGCTTCAATCTTGTTGCGGTAGTCGTTGCGGAACCAGGTGACGCCCGCCAGCCAACCGTCGCGTTTAAACTCGAGGCCAATCTCTTTGTTGATGCTGGTCTCGGCTTTTAAGTCGTCGTTACCCTGCAGATAGCAGCCGGATTTACTGGCGTAGCAACCCTGGCCTTTGCTGTAGAGAATGTAGTTCGGGTTGGTCTGATACAGGCTCGGCGCTTTATAGGCGCGAGCGATACCCATCTTCAGCGTGAAGTCGTCCCACAGGCCCTGCGACAGGTTGAGGGACGGGCTCCAGTTGTTGCCGACGATGCTGTGATGATCGAAACGCAGCGCCGGGGTCAGCATGGTGGTGTCGGTCAGCTCCATGTTGTTCTCAGCGAACAGCGAGAAGATTTCCGCCTGCGAGTACGGGCTGCGGCCAGTGCTGTCGTAGCCCGGGATGCTGCCGCCCGACAGCGCCTGGGTGTTGGAGGCGTTATCCTTCATCCGCTGCTGGTTCCACTCGCTGCCCAGCGTCAGGTTCTGATTAACCAGATAGTCGAACGGGATGCTGACTTCACTGTGCAGCATCACATCCGACAGATCGATATCCGAGAACTGATTACTGTTAAAGATCCCCTCGGTGCCCCCGGCCAGGCCTTCGCCTTTGCGCGAGTTGCGGGTGCGCTCGTACTGCGCCCAGTTGCTGGTGGTCACCCCGTTGTCCCAGGCGCCGTTCCAGGTGACCGAGTAGGTGTTGCGATACAGACGGTTGGTCTCTTTACCGTAGTTCTCTTTCACCAGGTCGTTGGTGTTGGTGTTCTGAGTGTCGCCGGCGTAGAGGTTGCCCTGGCGGCTGTAGCCGGCTTCAAACTCCAGCGACTGCATCGGGGCGAATTCCCAGCGCACCAGACCATCGATGTTTTTATTTTGTACCCCTTCGCGCCCGGCAGGCAGGGTGTCGGCATAGATCCCGGTACGTTCGGACTGATGACCCTGGTTGATATCCCAGGCGTCGGCCTGCGTTTTGTCGAGGTTACCGAACAGACGGAAGCTGAAATCGCCGCCCAGCGGGCCGCTGAGGCTGAAGTTAGTGCGTTTGGTGGAGCCTTCATCCTTGTGCTCCGGGGCGTTCATATAGGTGTTCCATGAGCCGTGCCACTCATCGCCGGTTTTTTTGGTGATGATATTCACCACCCCGCCGGCGGCGCCGTTGCCGTAGCGGGCGGCGGCCGGGCCGCGAATTACTTCGATGCGTTCGATCATCTCCGGCGGCACCCAGCTGGTGTCGCCGCGGGTGTCGCGCTCGCCGCGCCAGCCAAGGCGCACGGAATTGCGGCTGGTGACCGGCTTGCCATCGATCAGGATCAGGGTGTTTTCCGGACCCATGCCGCGGATATCAATCTGGCGGTTATTGCCGCGCTGGCCGCTGGTGGAGTTGCCGGTCAGGTTGACCCCCGGCATGGTGCGAATGATCTCCGAGACGTCGCGCGCCGGCGGGCGTTTGCGGATCTCATCGGCGGTGATGGTGGAGACGCCTGGCGCCTGCAGATTCTGCTCGGCGGCGGTGACCACCATGGTCTCTTCAGCAGCGCTGTTTTTATCGTCGGTGGCGGTTTCCGCTGCGCTTAACGGAAAAGCAACCCCGTAAATTCCCAGATTGACCAGCAAGGCCAGGGATTTGATCCTGTTATTCATTGTTATTCCTGCTCTTTAGTCGCCACGTTCCCCAAACGCCCCTTCCCACCGGGAGGGGAGGCGGCATAAATGTTGCCGGAAGAGGGCAAAGGCACTCCGTCGCTAACTGAATAAGCTCTCTTCGACATGTTTTGTGAAAGACGCGCTTCCCACGGCGCGCTAATACGCTATTGCAAATGCAAATAGTTATCAATAATATTATCAATAAAGAATTACAATTAATTAAAAAAGTCACGCTATACATAGGGTTAATGACAGAATGTTAAGGACAGGAAGCGAGGAGTGGTGGCAAACCCTGCAGGGGCCGCAGTGCCGCGCAGTGGATGACGCCATCGAGGTGACGTTCTGGTGGCGGGATCCGGCGGGGGATGAAACGCACTCTCCGCGCCGTCGGGTATGGCTCTATATCACCGGGGTGACCGACCACCATCAGAATGCGCGGCCGCAATCGCTGACGCGTCTGCCCGGGACCGACGCCTGGTCCTGGCGAACCACCCTGTCGCCGACCTGGCGCGGTAGCTACTGTTTTATTCCCTCCGACCGTGACGATGATTTTTCCCCTGAGGTGTTCAGCGCTGACGCGCCCGACCGCGCGCTGCTGCGCGAAGGCTGGCGCAAACTGCTGCCGCGGGCGATAGCCGATCCGCTAAACCCGCACAGCTGGCAGGGCGGACGCGGCCATGGCGTGTCGGCCCTGGAGATGCCGCAGGCGCCCGCGCAGCCCGGCTGGGACCAGTTTAATGAGGCGCATCCTCCCGCCCGATGCCTTGAGTGGCGCAGCGCGCGTCTGGGCAACCATCGCCGGGTCTGGATCTACACCACCGGCGAGGCCGTCGACCCGCAAACGCGGCCCCTGGCGATCCTGCTCGACGGCCAGTTCTGGGCCGAGAGCATGCCGGTGTGGTCGCCGCTGGCCGCGCTGACCAACGAGGGGAGTCTGCCGCCGGCGGTCTACCTGCTGATCGATGCGATCGACAACCAGCGCCGCGGGGTTGAGCTGCCCTGTCACCGCGATTTCTGGCTGGCGGTGCAGGAGGAGCTCCTGCCGCTGATCCGCGGCCATGCCCCGTTCAGCGACCGCCCGGAGCGGACAGTGGTGGCCGGGCAAAGCTTCGGCGGCCTGGCGGCGATGTTCGCCGCCCTCAACTGGCCGCAGCGCTTTGGCTGCGTACTCAGCCAGTCAGGCTCCTACTGGTGGCCGCATCGCGATGGCCGCGGTACGGGCTTTATCGGCGAATGTCTCCGCCTGGGCGAGGTGTCCCCCGCCGGGCTGCGCATCTGGCTGGAAGCGGGCCAGCGTGAACCGATTATTTTTCGCGCCAACCAGGCGCTGTTGGCGCAACTCACTACGACACAGCAGACGATTTTCTGGCGTCAGGTTGACGGCGGGCATGATGCGCTTTGCTGGCGCGGCGGGCTGACGGCAGGGCTTATCCAGCTCTGGCAGCCTCTGCTGTCGCACCCTTAGCACCGCGCTTTACGACAGGAGTTTGATATGCAATTCAGTAACCCCTTCGACAATCCGCAAGGGCAGTTTTACATTCTGCGCAATGATCAGCAGCAGTACAGCCTGTGGCCGGCGCACTGCGCCCTGCCTGCCGGCTGGGCGGTGGTGTGCCCCCCGCAGTCGGCCGAGGCCTGCAACGCCTGGCTGGCGGCCAACTGGTCAACCCTGACCCCCGCCCATCATGCGTCATAAGGAGCTGACAATGACCACTCGTTTACCGCTGGTTGCCGCGCAGCCGGGGATCTGGATGGCCGAGCGCCTCTCCACTCTGCCAGGCGCCTGGAGCGTGGCCCACTATGTTGAACTGCGGGGCGCGCTCGACCCGGCGCTGCTGGGTAAGGCGATTGTCGCCGGTCTGCAGCAGGCGGACACCCTCAGCCTGCGCTTTGAGGAAGAGGAGGGGGAAGTCTGGCAGTGGGTGGCGGCCGACCGCACCTTTGGCGAACCGTCGATCATTGACCTGCGTACGGCGCCGGATCCGCATCGCGCCGCCACGGAGCGGATGCAGGCGGACCTGGCGCAGGATCTGCGTGTCGACGGCGGCAACCCGCTGGTGTGCCATCAGCTGCTGCGCGTCGGCGACGACCGCTGGTACTGGTATCAGCGATATCACCACTTGCTGGTGGATGGCTTCAGCTTCCCGGCGATAACCCGGCAGATCGCCGCCATTTACCGCGCCTGGCAGCGTGGGGAAGCCACTCCTGAGTCGCCTTTCACCCCCTTCGCCGAGGTGGTGGACGAGTACCAGCGCTACGCCGGCAGCGAGGCCTGGCAGCGGGATAAAGCCTTCTGGCAGGCTCAGCGCCAGGCGTTACCGGCGCCAGCCTCACTCTCTGCCGCGCCGCTGGGCGGACGCGCCGCCGGGAGCGATATCTGGCGGATGAAGCTGGAGATGAACGCCGACGCCTTCCGCCGTCTGGCTGGCCATGCGCCGCAGTGTCAGCCCGCTGACCTGGCGCTGGCGCTCACCACGCTGTGGCTGGGCCGCCTGTGCAACCGGATGGACTACGCGGCGGGCTTTATCTTTATGCGCCGGATGGGTTCAGCCGCGCTGACCTCGACGGGGCCGGTGCTCAATGTCCTGCCTCTGGCGGTGCATATTGACGCCCAGGAGACGCTGGCAGACCTGGCGATGCGCCTCGCCGCTCAGTTGAAAAAGATGCGCCGCCATCAGCGCTATGACGCCGAACAGATCGTTCGCGACAGCGGTAAAGCGGCAGGGGACGAACCGCTGTTCGGCCCGGTGCTGAACGTCAAAGTCTTTGATTACCAGCTGGATATCGATGGTGTGCAGGCAGTGACCCACACCCTCGCCACCGGCCCGGTCAACGATCTCGAGCTGGCGCTGTTCCCGGATGAGACCGGCGGGCTGTCGCTGGAGATCCTCGCCAACAAGGCCCGGTACGACGAAGCCGAGCTCCGTCGCCATGTGGCGAGACTGACCGCGCTGCTGGCGCAGTTCGCCGCCGATCCGGCGCTGCGCTGCGGCGAAGCAGAGATGCTCTCCGCCAACGAGCTGGCCCGGCTGGCGGCGGTCAACGATACCGCTGTGCCGCTGCCTGCCACCACCCTCAGCGCGCTGGTGGCCGACCAGGCGCGGAAGACCCCGGATGCCCCGGCGCTGGCGGACGCCCGCTGGCAGTTCAGCTATCGCGAGATGCGTCAGCAGGTGGTGGCGCTCGCGCAACTGCTGCGTCAGCGCGGCGTGAAGCCGGGCGACAGCGTGGCGGTGGCCCTGCCGCGCTCGGTGTTCCTGACCCTGGCGCTGCATGGCATTGTCGAAGCGGGGGCCGCCTGGCTGCCGCTGGACA
>OGPE01000698.1_pt1 | contig 23929 bp, 20 predicted proteins | sample 1552881 | NCBI WGS metagenome assembly OGPE01 (sample SAMEA2580236, study PRJEB22360) | human gut metagenome | biome: human gut; feature: human-associated habitat; material: faeces | place: Denmark | collected 2008/2010 | reverse complement strand
GTTTCGCGCTGGTTCCTTTTTTTTTACTTTTCTTACTCTCCCCCCGCCATTATAAAATACTCCAGGACTTCTCCTTGGTACAAAGCTAATAGCGTCAGCCTTGACAGAGCTTTCTTCGGTGCACTTCTTTGAAAAAATTAACCCCAGCAATTGTGACTACTCCGAAACAGAACCTCGTTACACTGTGGATTATGAATACTAACTTCAGCAATGTCGGCAGCCACCCGACGTTCCAACCCAAACAGTGACGGCCCTGAAGCAACGCTTCAGGGCCGTCGTCGTTTAGATATTTTTCTTCGGGGATGCTAAAATGCAAGTTGTGGCAGTTCAGTGTTGCCATTTTTACGTTTATATTGTGCAAGATATTGATTATCTGTAATCTGTCCAATATCTATCTTGCGATAGAAACGGACTGTGCTACCATGCTTCCATTTTTTTTATAATATGTTGTATTTTAGTTGTTTTTGTGTTTATTTTTTGCGAAAGTATAGTGCTGACTTAGTCTGATGTTTTTTTGTATAAAATTTTGCGATCTGCATGTTTTGGGGAAATAAAAAGTGTAAGCAGCCTGTCGGTTGTTTTGTCAGTTCGCTGCAACAGTACCTTGCATATGGTTTGGATCGCAGGCTGCGGCCCACGAAGCTGGCTTAATTTGATGTGCTGAGCATTCTCTTTGTCCCATGAGATATCATAGCGAGTCAGCATTAAGTTGTGATGATACATAGAAATACAGATTTCCTGCCGGGAAAGCAAGGCTACCACCCCGCAATATTTCCTTTCCGTCGCCGGTCGAAGCCCCCGTTGCCGTTCACACCGCGTTTATCCTCGCTTGAAATGATTCCCCGGTACAGTTTTAGCATTATGCATTTCGGATAATAAAGCCGAGGCAATAACTCTTTCAGAGTATGTTAGACCGGAGATGTTACTTCTCACAGCTCATGTCCCTCTTGTAACGCATATCGATCCGCTCCTACAAAGCAGGAGAGAACGTAAAGCGCACCAACTTGCCGGTCGGGACAACGATTGATTTATGCCGGTAAGCCTTACGCTCACGGAAATCTTGCAAACGGAACGATCCCAACGAGGATATGGTGACTTTCTGACCATCAAGGATCGAGGCCACTATGCAATCAAACAGAGCGTTGACAATCGGAACAACTTCGCGCATAGGTCGCTCTAACATTTTGGAAACTTGACGGATCAGCGCATATTTATTCATAACCGACGATATTATTTGCTACATGTAATTCTATGAGATAGGGCTACGCGTGTAGCCCTATCTTGTACGTTATATCCTGGAACCGTTGGTGGTGCTACATAACCGGTAAGCATTGTAGACATATATGAAACTGCCCGCCATGCTTTATCGATAGTAGCCTACTGTAAAATGATGCTGTATCAGAATATGAATATTTCAATGCGCTATTCTGGTTTGCCAGAGAAAGTTTTCCATGCAACCGAGGCTATGACCGCACCTACAAAAGGTCCAATAATGAATACCCAAAGCTGCTGGAGCGCTGCGCCGCCTTCAAAAAGAGCCGGAGCGATCGAACGGGCCGGATTGACCGACGTTCCCGTGATCGGAATGCAAACGATATGCACCAATACCAGCGTAAGTCCGATAGCCAGACCTGCTAAGTTCCCGGCACCGTGCTGCGGGTCTGTGGCACATAGAGCTACGAAAACGAAGATGAAAGAGAATGCCATCTCAGCGATCAATGCCGGGAGCAGATTCCCTGCAGCATAGCTGTTGGCACCGGTTGCCGTAGCGCCGAGCGGAAGGTCGCCGCCATGCACGAGGAGCCAAATAATCGCCGAACCGGTAATAGCTCCTACAACCTGTGCGCTCATGTAACCTACGGCTTCCGAGCCTTTCATACGTCCACAGAGCCATACGCCCAACGTAATGGCCGGATTGATATGGCAACCCGATACGGAACCGATGGCATAGGCCATGGCCACGACCGATAATCCGAACGCAAAAGCGATCGTCAATGTGGCGGCGACACTCGTGGCCCCACCGTTCATTACGGCTGCTCCGCAGCCCATAAGCACCAGCACCATCGTGCCGACACCTTCAGCAAGCAATTTTTTCTTCATAATTATATTATTGATATGCAACAAATAAAAGTCCTAGTATTCCAAGAGCCCCTAATGCAATTATACAAAAGGAAGCGATGAGGATCGCAGCTATCCGGCTTTGTTTTTGTGCCAGAATATAGTCTTCCCGACTGTCTTGGGGGAACAAATCTTCTGAACTTATCTTTTTCATATTGTTTCGTATATAAAAGTAGATTATTAGGTCAACGATAAAAATAAGGCCCCTATTCGCTACGCCTTCCTTGTGACGACAAAGAACCTTCGACAAATAGAGAGCCCGTGTGATCACTCGTCCGTGAGGTTTTGCGGAAGAACAATCATTTTTGATTGGCAGCCAGGCCCCGTCATCTGCCGATAAAGACTGCGAACTCCCGGTCATGGCAATCGTACAGGCGAAGCGTATCCGCATGAATGCAATATGATTTCACGCTGTCGAGCATCCGAAGGTAACGGTCTTCGGAGTCGAGTCTTGGACAGAACATCTGTGTACGCCCCTGTACGCGGATCGACAACATATTCAAATCACACCTATATTCACCGAAGAAACGGTTACCAGCACCACTGCCGGCCACGAGATTCGCCGAATCCGACAATACGAGGGTAAAGGCCGCACTGTCGGCTCCAAGCATTTCCCGCGTCTTACCGCCCATCTCCCGGAGATACCATTGGGTGCCGACAAGCGGCAGTGAAGAGCCTCGAGATGCCGTGGGCGCATCTGCGCTCGACAACTTGCGACCTTCAATACGGGAAACAAATAAAAGTCCGGTATGGACAACTAAAAAACCGCCACAAATCAGTAGAGATATGAAGAATTTTTCACCATTATCATAGATCCATCCAATCAACACCTGATATTTGCATATCAAAATGCGTAAAAGAAGCCAAATCTCAGGTCTGACGATTTCAGGTCGAAGCCGAAGCCATCTCCGCCGCCATTGTAGTAATTATGCTTGTAACCCAAGAATCCGATGGTCGTCAGCAGGCTAAAGCGATCCGAGATCTTGAAGGCTACCCCCGGCGTAAAACCGACTTTGACACCGTCACTGTCACCAACGGCAACGCCCAGTCCGCCGTCCACGAAGAGTGTGAACGATCCTTTGTTGAAATATTTGTACCGGGCGTAGGGTTCGATAACGAAGACATTGGCGCTCGTGCCGCCGACTTTCGCGTAGTCGAAGCCGAGAACACCGGCCACGCTCCACTTCGAATTGATATCGTAGCCGAATTCCGGAGCCAGTGCGAAACTGTTCGACGACACGCCGTCGATTTTGTTGTGCCAGTAGCCGATACGTCCGCCGAGCCACCAGCCGCTGTCTTGAGCTGAAACTTTTGGTGCAGATGCAAAACTCGCGGCAAAAACAAGCAGTAAAAAAATGATCTTTTTCATGATATTCAACTATTTTTCATTAGACATAATCAGATACAAAGGGCTCCGACTGGACATGACCGGCCGGAGCCCTGTCACCCCAAAGATTCTCTCCCGTTATTCCATGATGATCACCGTGCGGTTCAGTTCCGGTTCGGGGAAGCGGTTGTTGCGATCGCCCTCGGCCACCGTTTTCAGACGGTTCTTCGAAATGCCGTACTTGTTGACGAGCAGGTCGTAGACGTACTGCATACGCTTCTCACTCAACTTCTGGTTGAAGGCAGCCGTACCCGTCGCCTTGTCGGCACCGCCGTAAAGCGTGAAGGTCTTGTTCCTGTCGGCCTGAAGGGCATTCTTTACATAGAAATCCAGGTTCGTCAACTCCTTCTTGTCGAGCGTAGCCTTGCCGATCTGGAAGAACAATGCCACAGGCGTTGCCGACACCTTGCTTTCCCCGGCAACGGTGACCGTTTCAGGCTTGCGGTTACGCAGCGCCGTGTTTTCATCGGCAAGCGTCTTGTTCTTGCCGGCAAGTGTCGTATTGTCGCTCTCCAGCGCCTTGATACGACTCAGATAGGGCGTAACGTCCACCGGAGCTGCTGCGCGCTTGAAGTTGCGGCGGTTGAGCTTGAACGTAAGCCCCATCGTCACCGAAGTCATGCCCTCGCCTTTACTGCCGCGCGAAACGCCGTCGAAACGCTGGTTTACGAACATGTGGCGTGCTTCGAGCGTCAGATCCAGCAGATTACATAGACGGATGTTGTTCAGCAAGCCGATACTCATGGCGAACTCGTTATTATAGGCACCGTTGCCGTACGAGCGAGCCCAGCCGGCACCGAAGAACGGCACAAAGTTCCACGTACGGGTTTCCTTGTAGCCGCTCACAGCGTTGGAGAAGTTCCATAGAAAATCCGTATGCAGGTATGAGACGCCGAATTTTTCGTTGTAAATATTGGCTTTTTTATCAAACACATCCTTGGCATAAACCGTTTGGCCCGACGTCCAGCCTTTAGCGTTGATGCCCGAATAGCCAATACGGGCACCGACCGAGGGGGTGAACCACTTGCCGACGTTCACGTCGAGCGCCGGGGCAAGACGTTTGCCGAACTTTCCATAAGAATCGTTCTCTCCATGATAGATATTCACACCGCCCGCGACGCCGATGAAGATGTTGTCGAAGAAACGGTTGGTTTCATAGGGCCCGCGCACAACCCGATTCTGTTCGTCGCGGTTGCCGTTTTCCTGTGCCATGACACCTGCTGCGACCAATGCCAGAGAGGCGGTCAGAAGACCTTTCATAAATTGAGTTTTCATGGTGTTAGTGTTTTATGAACCCTTGCCGGGTTCGGGTTAATGTTTTCTTTTGTAGGTATACTCCTTCACGGGGTTTTTCAGCCTTTTCAGACGCCGGGAGCGGAAGAGCACCACGACAATCATAACTACAACGGCCACAGAGAAAACGGCCAGCAGGGTGGCCAAAAATTCCAGCAATTGCCCGGAAGGTTCCATTGCATTCGCTTCGGGAAGTTCTCCGGAGCGGAAAAGATCATAAAGAAATCCCGTTGTCAGAAAAACCAACATTGTATCAATCGGTTTTGTCATTCATTGCTCCGAGATCCGGCAGTGCAACCTTGGGCGTTGCATCTGGGAATTCTCCGCTCGAAGGCGGAAAGAGTTCCCGAATACCGATGTCCAACGTCAGGCAGAGGGTACACAGCGTACGTAGTGTAGGGTTCGAACGTCCCGCTTCCAGGCGGCTCAGGTTCGAGCGCTCCATACCGCAACTATCGGCGACCTGCTGCACCGTAAGCCCCCGTTCGCATCGCAATAAGCGGATACGGGCCGTAACGTATGTTACGATTTCCGCAGTCCGTTGCTGCAAATCAGGGTTTTCCTCCATCTTCCTGCACTCCGGAGCCCGAAACCACTATTTCTTTTTTCCAGAACCTTGGATTTTCGCGACTCTGGGTTCTTTCGAAGTCTGTTCCCGGAGTTTAGCACCCACGCGGAACTTCACAGTCTTTCGGGCGGCAACTTTCAGTGGCTTCCCCGTCTGCGGATTGCGCATCGTACGGGCCGGGCGTTCCTGCGTATAGAACGAGCCGAAGCCAGGAAGCACGATCCGTTCGTCATGCGCCATGCATACGCCAATCACTTTCATCATCGCATCCATCACCCGGACGGTACTCGCAGCCGTCTCGCCACTCTCGGCGGCAACGGCCTTTGCAAATTGAGTTTTGTTCATCATAAAATAATTAAAGTGAATAATTCAGGACTCTTTGTCCTCCTGGATTTTTTCTGACTTAAATTCTCCATTTGACGGGGTGCCGACCAGCAATCGGGCTGCATCGACTGATGGCAGCCATTGATAAAAAGGCCATAATTTTATCACCCGATTATACGCTTCCACTTCCCGAACGTAGTAGCGCGTAATGAGTATCGGCACCGTTTGGTTTTGTTGTATATAAGTTTCCCGGACAAAATCCCGATATAATAACATACGTCGTCGATAACGGCGGATATGCAATGCGCCCCAGATAAGATAACACAGGCACAATATGAAAATTACACCCAAAATCGACATAAGTTTCCCGAAAAATGTATGCCAGCATTCGAACTCCATTTCGCGTTTGTCAGTTGTTTCCTAATATTGCTTTATACCACGCCGTCGTGCGGTAATATGCATTCAAAGCAGGCAGCTCGGATCGTTCGGCATAGGTCGTAAGACCCGAATGATTCCGGATCTCGAAACCGTTTTGCGAGGGCAGGAAACGCTCGGTACTCGCCTTCATTCTCACTATGCGTTTCAACTGCTCCTCGAAAACGGTATATTGCTCCTGTGCCCCAATTCGCCGGGCCCAGTCGCCCAGATCGAAATAACGCGCTACGGCCGGGGAATCTCCATAGCTGCCCGGACGGTCAAAATGCTGCAAGTCGGAAATTATGTCAGGCCTATGAGAAAGACCAGCAAGCAGTTCTCGTGTCCGGGCAGCGAGAAGATCCAATTCTTTCGTTGCCACAAGACTCAGCGTCGCAGAACGGGAATCTCCGGAGAGTTTGTTGACATGGCTCATGTAAGACTCGCCAAAAGCCGCAAGGCTCGCCTCAACGCTTCTCGATGTGTCAAAAAGGTATCGCAGTGCCGACGGATAAATGGGCGTGAAGCCCGGAGAGACAATTTCGGCTGCCGAAGAGAGGATATAGTCCGTCTTCCCACGCAGTACATAGGCTACCTCGACCCCTGCCATCAGGCATGCCTCGAAGACGATGAAGTCAAGTTGTCCGTCGGGAATTGCTGCGGCGAACTCTTCCAACTCCATTTCTGCATGGGGCATACTCCCCGGGGCATCTTCTCCGACACCGTCGTCCCACCCCAGCGAGCGGGTGCCCTGGGCGGAAGAGGCTGCCCGTACTGGCTCCCCCAGCCCGGAGAGCGACGCTCGGGACGGGTTCTGGAGCCTTCCCGCCGGGAGCCAACCGCTGCCGTGCGAGAAGAAAACGAGTCCATAGCCATCGGCCGGATAGTCGGACATGACTTCGCGGAGCACTCGCCCGAAAACTTCTGCCGAAGCGGAGTTCTCCCTACCGTACTCCCGCACGGTCTCGACATACGCTTCCGGAGTGACCTGACAACCTCCGCGCAGACGCAACAAGCGTGCTCCCTCGGGAGTATCGACATAGACCAGGCATTTGTTGCCCGTCCATTGCCAGCCCCGACGTAGCGCCTCGATCTTTTGCGCCGTCTCCCCCGAAAGCGAGTTATCCCCGGCCATATAGATCAGCACCGTACGCGAAGGAAAGGTAGGTTCGGAGTCCGTGTGATCATCTTTGATACACGAAGGCAAAACCGTCAATACCACCAGAAGACAACAAACAATAACCCGATTCATCATTAGTATTAATTTTCCCTCACAGGACGTATCGGAAAACCGAGGGCACGCTGATAGTTTACAGTCGCTTCAAGCGACGATTTAGCATATCTCGTCCCCCAGCTAACGCACGACCAGTAATAACAATATTCTTGGACACCATACGGCAGCCCCGTTGAACTGAAGCGACAACCCAAAGCCGGATAAAACAGCACTCCGCCTGTGAGGTCATAACTGCCTACGGCTTTCATACGATAGCAATAAAATACCCAGCCGTGGTTCTTCTGGAAATCAGCCTCGGAAGTATAAGGCGAATTAAATTTCGATCCGAAATAGTTGCCCGAAGCGTCACCGCCATTATAAGAGAACCCCTTAACTGCAGTTGGTGTCGGCAAGCAATAGCCCACGGGAGAGGGATCGTAGATCGTTTTAACGACTGACCCGCCGCCCGTCGAAGAAGTATTATTAGTACTCCACAAGTTAAAAAATGTACTTTTACCGGAAACCGTCCCGGCCGGGTTACACCAGTCGTGGGTATTCGAAGTGTTGTAATTATAGAACACATGCGGAGTCTGAATAGCTTGCCCGATGGGCACAGCCCCTTTGCCAGAAGCATTGAACGCATACCCATCGTTGGAATAACAATGCTTATCGATTATTTGATTGTCCTTAACTACTATTGGCAGCAATGGATCCTTACGTCCGTGTTGATAATAAGGCTGATTGCCCGATATGGCGACAGTATAATCCGTTTGTCCGACTGTTATTTTTCGAACGGCTCCGGTTAGGGCTTGTTTGAAAAGTACGCTCCCGCTGCGAGCATCGTAATTCAAAATTCCAGCATCGCACCAGCCAAGGTTGACTCCCATGAACCTGTATGCTTCATTACTGTTAAAGGTCACATATCTATCCTCCTGCTTCAGAGTTGGATCGTAATGATCTACCGGAGCCACATTCCCATCCAACCGGAAATCTGTCACCCAAATATGCCAACTCCACATGATTTTCTTATTCACATCTCGTACGGCGACAACGGCGTTGCCTTGACGAATTGAAGACGCCGGCACATTAAATGTCAATGTCTTTTTATCAGAAGCAAGTCGGACGTTAGTTACCAGATCCTTCTCATCCTCCCAGACCAGTATTGCATCTACAGGCGTGCACCCGGCATTATTGTAAATGTATGGGTCGGTAATGGACGCATTAAGGTGATTGACGAAAGTTTGCAGCACATTCGCTCCACTGGCTGTCGAGATATAGGCTGACGAATTAGTTTGCCCGTTCTTAATGGCATTGCCGTATACAAGCGGCAGGGAAAATTTTCCCGGTCTGTTGATGACATAGCAGTTGGCCGTATTCATGGCTCTCGTTCCTCCATTAGTTGAAAGATCGTAAAGGTCACTATCCTCGAATGCCGCCTGCAATACATCGTTATGCGGGTTGGAAATGTATCCTTTCTGTTCCTGGATAATGGCATTGACCGTACCGCTCACGCCGTTCTCGGGAAGCGAAACCCACGAAGAAACCTCGGCAACATTTTCGAACTCGCGCCTCCAGTTCAATTCAACCCGTTTCGTTCCGAACATGGCGTAGCTCTCCACCGTAAGAGGCAATGTCCCGCCTTTATAATCCGTTTCGGTCTTATCCGCCGTGACATTGAACGTAACGATACCGACGGGTACATAATGTCTGATATTGCCGTATTCGATTTTTACGTAGCATTGTTCCGAAGGCGCTGTCGTTCCGGCCTTATATTTCAATTGGTAACCTTCGTCGGGAATCGGAATCGCCTCACTGGTAAAATCTATAGCGCTGTAGGACGTTCCGTCCGTCGTGCAGAGTTGCAGCTGCTCGGAGGGCACCAGCGTGTTTTTGTCCTCGCCTACCAACGAGACCCGGCAGGTCTTGATCGATCCGGGCAGGTCATCACCCGGCTTCTGGCCGGCGTCTGGCATCTGAACCGCAAATTTTAACAGGTCGGCAGGTTCCGCGACGTTCTGCATAAGGAAACAACTGTCGCGGTCGGTTTTTACGGCATACTGTCCGTTACTGGAGATACTCTCCCATTCGCCATCTTCCACAGTCACCGTATATTCGATATTGCTACCGGGATTGGCCAATGCTTCCTCCTGGGTACGATAACCCCGTGACTTGATCTTTGTAATCAGGAAAACGTAATGCGTATTACGGCGGATATCCAGGAATTCGTTCGATGCTCCCTGGTCAAGTCCCGTCGAACGCAACTGGCGAGAGAAGTCAAGCCTATAATAGTTATCTCGGCTCTTGGCATCGAAATCCCGAAGCCTGAGAAACACGCAGGTTCTGCCGGCATCGAACTCCGTTATATCCACCTCCTGTTGCTTGGCATACTTCGCATTGGGATATTCGACCAGATAGCCCCGGTTCATCACACGCTCGTCCTGAGAGGAGGCATCATCGATTGTGTTCTGCGGCGTCCTGTCAGTGAAATCGGATTCCTTGATCCCGGGATTCAGCGCGATAGTACCCGTCGGCTGCCCGTAGACAAGCGCAGAGGTGACTAAAAGATAATTCCCGATTCCCCAACTGCTATTGTCGGTCGTAACGGCCTGACCGTCGAGGGTCAGCCCGTCGGCCAGACGCACCTGTACCTTGGCGACCGAATGGTAGAGCCGGCAGGTCACACCGCTATCGGAATAGGTCGTCTCTCCACTCATCGGCAACCCTTCGTCGAAAGGCATAAATTCGGAGTTGAAACTGCTTTTATAGACCGAATTGATATCCGCCGTTGTGGAGCTCCCCTCCGTAAGCGTCCCGTTCCGCACATAGTTGGCCACCACGACAAGCTTATCACCCTCCTCCGGAGTCAAATTCACCGCAAGGGTTCGCAATTTGTCTCCGTTCGATCCCGAAAGTTGCGTGCGAATATCAATCTCCTCGCTCTCTTTGAATTTACCCGTCGATTTGTCAAAGAGCAGTACCGAGAGTTTTGTGATGGTGCATTCCTTAGTCGAAACAGCGCTGCGCGTGACAATCTCTTCGTCCCGCATGTCGCCTATGGCCAGTATCAGCCGTATTCCGCCCGTTTGCGCCGCACCGCAGGGGCTCTGTGTATCGTCTTTCAGACAGCCCGTGAGGCATAATACCGCCAGCAATGCCGAAATACCGAATCTCGTTATTTTTTTCATGATTTCAAATTTCTATGAAAATTTATTTTTCTCGAACCGGACGCACCGAACAACCGAATGCCCGTCCCATCTCACTCATTGTCGGCGGTTGTTGAATGTAATTATTTACTCTGTCGTATTTACCCATCAATACATGTCCGAGTGAAGAGCCGTTAGGTAGAGCACTCCAGTAAGGCCCATCTTTCTCCTGTATAAAAGAGTCGCTGTTCGGCGCTCTCAGCCCCATGTATGGGAAGTAAATCGTACCTCCGCTCACATCGAATTTACCTTCTCCCGGCATCGGTCGGCAATAGAACCTCCAGCCTTTGTCCCTCCAGTAATCATCGGCCGAAGTATAGGGTGAATTGAATATAGTACCGTAACCAGCAATGCCAATATATGTATATCCCGTAGAGGTGAAACCGGAGAACGCACTCCTCGTAGGCATGCAAAAACCGACGGGGGAAGGATCATATATCGTTTTGACGACAGGGGCATTATCATCACCATACAGCGCCCCGTTCTGTGCACTCCATAAATTCAGGAACAAACAATCTGCATACCCGTTTATTATGAAAGTAAAAGGATTCGCAATGCACCACGCAATATTCGGCCTTGCGTACTGCGGGAGTTCGTTCATATTCGCAGTTGCTCCCACTTTGGGAGCATAAACGAATTTATTGTCCCCATAATAAGCCTTTTTGTTACCGCGGAATTCTCCATAAACATCGTAATCGGCAGGTAACATAGGGTCTTTACGCCCCCACTGGTAATAGGGGTTAGTGCTCTCAGCCATCAGGGTGTCGGGCTGCAACACCGAAATAATATGGGATGCACCGGTCTGTGGCTGAGTCAATTTCACCCACACCTCCCTAGCCGGGAACGTGAAAGGTTCGCCGTCGACCCATCCGAGATTCACGGGCATGAAGGAGAAGGTCTCTCCCTTTGAATTGGTTACCTCGATACAGTCGTTCAGTGAACTTTCTGTCACCCAGATATGCCAGCTCCAGATGAAACTACCGCCCGAATCGCGTATGCCAACAATTGCGTTGCCCTGTTGTATCGATTCCTTGGGCACGGAAAAGGTCAAGTTACGACCGTCGGCGGAGAGTTTGACATCGGAGATCAGTTCCTGCGCATCCTGCCAGACAAGACAGGCATTAGCCGCCGTGTACTTATTGTAGATATACGGATCAGTTATTGGCTGTTGCTTATAGTCGATAAACTGCTTCAATATATTCCCCTGATTCGCACCTCCAGATGGCTGCGCCGTCGAAGTGTAGGCCGAAGGGTTGGGATGTCCGTCCTTGATTCCGTTGCCATATACCAACGGAAGAGTATAGGTGCCGGGGGCGCTTACCACATAACAATTCGCCGTGTTCATTGCAGTTCTGCCGCCTTGAGTCGAAAGGTCGTAATTGCTGACGGGTGCGGCATCACGCAATGCGCTCGTATGGAAATTGGGCTGCTTCTGCCCGATCTGCTTGGAGACATTGACATTGAAAGATTCTTTACCGACAAGATTTCCGTTTCCGGCAGCTCCCGTAATCGTAAATCCATCCGGCAGACTCGATCCCCATGTTTGCCCACCGTCCCTTGAATATTCTGCCGTCCAAGGCATGGGAAGTTTCGTGTCATTCGAATCGCCGAAAGCAAGATAGCTCGTCACGGCAACATCCTTTTTACCTCCACGATAGTCGAAACGCAGGTTTTCGGCCTGCAAGACGGACGTGGCGTCAATTCGCAAGGGTACCGTGCGACGGATGTTTCCGGCCAGAACCGTCATGTTGTATTCTTTCCCTACGGGATATGCCACAGGCCCCGTAACCGGAATTTCGGCCTTACCGCCCGTGACGGGGAGTTCCAGAATTCCGGTTGAAACATCAGCTCCGCTCAGGGAGTAGCCTACCCGTGCGGCCGCATCAGAAAGTTTTACACGGACTGTTTCCGCAATAGTACTCACTGGGACACGCGTTTCATTGCCTGCCTTGACGAGCACCACCGAGTCTAGGCCCAGCGTGGAACCGCCGATACTACCGTCGATTTGCTTGTCGCTCCAATCCTGTATCTCGATATCGACATCGGAGGTGTGCCGTGTAAGGGTCGCATTGATTTTGTATATTTTGTTGGCTTCGATCGGAAGCGGTTTTGCGAGATCCGGTTTCCCATCGGTTCCCGTTTCACACAGATTAAGCTCATATACTACCTGCGAATTGTTCACCAATGCATTTAATGTTAACTGCTGATACCGATACGGATCATCTTGCTTCGGATATACTCCCGAATACATTTCGTAGGCCTCATTCGACTTCGACGCAGGTCTCAGTGGAGTATAATCGGCCGCAGAGATCTGTCCGACAACGACCGGGGTAGCAGTTCTTGCATAAATTTCGAGCGTGCTTTCGGGGTCTGCGGCCAGAAGCGTGGACTGCAAGCCGATATATGACCAATCCATGCTAAGTATCTTAACGTCGCTGTTCGCCAGTTCAGGAGCCTTGCGTACCGCCAGATCTATCCGGGCATAACGGCGAACGAGGGGAACCAGAACCGACTGGTTCTGGTTTGCCGCCGTTACCTTCACCGTCTTTTTACCACTCATCAATCCGGCAAAAAAGCCTGAAGTCTGATAATCAAAGTCATTATACCTCATGACATTTATATTTCCGGAGCCGCCGATCCATGGCATGCAGAATTTCGCCAGCTCATCCTTCGTCGGACGGCGTAACGCATCCGCCGCAACGATCGATGACGATCGGGGTTTGTCCGTCGAAGCCAATTTATCCGGGACATTGGCTATGACATAAATATCCTTTTGTCCTCCATAAACCTTCCACGAACCGTGAATGCGCCCCGTCGCATCAGTCAGCGAACCGTCTGTCGCAGGCTGCACCCGTGTATTGTCCGGGTTCTCCAACCGTCCGTCGGAACCATAAATAAAGACATACAGGTTATGAATCGCTTTCTCATGCTCCTTGGCATTCGAATCCTCGCCTGCATAGGTGTCAAGAGTCAATCCTAACGAAATCGGCTCGCCGACCTTTTCCGGGCTGGTCACATCCTTGGTGCATCCAACAAGCAGCGACAAATAGAGAACCAATAGCCATTGTGTAATAAAACATTTATTCATATAACTCTCTGTTTTTTCTCGTATATTCCCATCAGATTTCAGGATCGACATCCCCGCCTGTCCAGCCCGGGATAGTCACTGTAACTCCCAGATCGGTAAACTCGAAAAGCAGCCGAACCGTAGCCTCGTTCCGGCCGTCCACGGAGATATTGTTGTCGATCATATATTTTTCGAGATTCACTGTGGCCTTTGCTGTATTATCCGGTGCGGGCTCACGAACAGTTACCGTAATATCGTTTTTGTCGGAAAAGCGCAGTACGGAGAAGCGTGCCGCTGCGACGTTTTGTTCCGAATCCCATGCCACCGTCGGGTAGTAGGTGGCCTCGAACGGCTGTGCAGGGGTCATCCCCATATCATATTGGGGCATCAGTCCGCCCATCTCGACAACCGGCCACGTCACCGGTTTGTCCTTGTGTCCGAAACCTTTTGTGTAAATTTCAATATTGATGTGCGCGCTCCTGTGCGGAATGTCTCCCGTTACCTTTATGGCGTTGTTACCCGGCTGTATAGCGGTCGCCGGCACCGTTATGTCTAATTCCCCGTAATAGAGATGGTCGTTGGTCGCAATGCGCTTCCGAGCTGTGTACCCGGGCGCATGTACGCGTCCCTGCGACAAGGCTCCGTTTACGAGAATTTCCGTATTGTTCGCGGCATTGGCCCACGATACGATTCTGTAGTTGCCTTCGGGCAGGTAAAGCTGTGTGCCTTCGAAAAGTCGCAAGTCGGCTTCGCCTACGGTTTTCGTCAGGATGTGCTGTCCGCTTGCGCTATCGAAAACATAAAGCGACACGCGACCGATCATTTTCCGAAACATCGTCGGATCGTCCGTATCGCCCCGGTAGCTGAACGTAAGATACGTGTTCACCTCCGGCGGACAGCCGCTCATGTCTTCCTTAATACAACCCGCCGATACGGCTGTAATGCCCAGAAGAGTACAGAGTATTTTCAATAGTTTCATCATGATTTGGTTTTTGCAAAAAGGAAGGAGTGAGGAGGGGCGTTCACCCCTCGCTCCTTCAGTAATTCGGATTTAGATTTCAGGTGTTATCGTCGTTTCGGTCCACGGAGCCACCGTAACGGCCACAATCAAGTCGATCTTCTCCTTTTCGGGTTTATCGGTAATCTCTTCAGGTTTGATTTCGATACCGCTGTCCGTGAGCCCCATCTTGTAGATTTTATGTGCTTCGATAGTCGAAACGGTAGCACCGCTTTCCTTGAATCCTTTTACGGTAATATATTTGCCCGTGAAAGTACCTTCCGTACCGTCTGCAAGTTTATAACCGTCTTCCAACTCACCACCCACTTTGTAGATAATGTGCGGAACCATATCGCCGGCAAATACCTGATAAGCGTAAACCTTCGTGCCGTCCTGCGAGGTTACGTCCGCACTTACGTTATCCGTAGCCCATGCCGGCTCATAGGAGTCCGTCCAACCGCCTTCTGCAACTTCTTGTTTGGTCGTTTTACCATATTCTTTGTAGAAATAGTTGACATACACGGCCTCGACGGTCAGCGATTTAAGACCCGTACCGGCTTTTACCGTGCCGATCTCGAAACGCGACACGAGCGATTTAAGTTCTACGGCAGCTTTTTTCAGGGTATGACCATCGGTAGGGGTCTCGTCCGTGAAGGTCGTCTGCTCGCCGTAGAGCGTCACCTGCTGTGCCGAAATGTAATCACCTGTGGCATTGCCCTTGGCATCCTCGGCGGCAACATTGGCCTGCGCCTTATTCTGGTCAGCTACCGCGATCGTATTGAGCGCCGCCGTAAGGGCAGTCATCGTTGCCGACTGCGGCAACGTAGCTGCACCTTTATTTACTACGACGATCACCTTTTTAGGCAGTACGATTTGCTCGAAGCGCTTTGATTTGGCTTTGATATCCTCATCAGTCCATGTGTAAGCTGTGGCATTGTCGCCCGCGTCGACCAAATAAACCGTCACGTCGCTGTAAAGAGGCGTAATCTGACCCGCTACCTGCGGAGTCTCCACGGCGTAGGTGTCGATCGCTCCCGGAAGAGCTACTTCGAAATTGGTTTTTACGGCTCCAGTAGGAGTTTTCCTTGCTTCTTCCTTGTTGCAGGATGCCAATGCCATCGTTGCCAAAGCAGCGATAAAAAGAGATTTCATTCTCATAATAAATAAAATTTAGTTTGTAAAAAGGTTGTATGGTATGAATACCGAATAGTTCCAACAGATTGTCAGTGTTTTTTCATCTCAGCTTCACGAATACGGTCGAGGTTTTCACGTATGCGGGCCAGTTCTTCGAGGTTTTCTTTCGCAGCCTCAAGCCCGGTCTGCGCTGCAACCACGAAACACTGTTCTGCCCGGTCGTAATCTGCATCACGCATCATGATAAGAACCCCTATGGCGTTGTCGTATTCTGGAATCTGCATACGATTTCTGATATTTTTCAGATAGCGGTCAGCACTTACATAATCTTTGCGTCCGAGGGCTGCGATTGCCGCATTGAGATTTGCCGTCGGGTCTTCGGGAAACATCCGCACTGCTGTTTCGAACAGATCGCTAAACTCCCTTGAGCCGGGCTCATAGGTATTCGCTACGAGAAACATCTCATTCAGGCTCAGGTTTTGAGGACGGGTCTTCACGATTTCTTTGGCTTCTTCAATATTGAACTGCCGGACATTGTAATCCGCCTTGAAAGTCACACGGCGCAACTTCGGGAAAAGTTCCTTCAGCATCCACCGGTAGGGTTCACCGCCTTTCAATGCCATCAGGCGGGCCTCCCGATTCTGCTCCACGGGAACATTCGCAATCAGCTCGAGCACCTCCTGCTTATAGCGCATGTCGGAATTTTCAACCAATGCAGCAAGTCCCTCCCAATCCTCGCCGCCGAAACGGGTGCTGTAGAACGATTCAGGATAGTCGAACTTAGTCATCAAATATTTCTTGAGAGCAACGGCCCGTCCTTCGGACAACTGCCTGTTACGGGCTATGGAACCCTCGGGCGAGGCATAGCCGCAGAGCGAAACTCCCGTCAGGGTCACGTCGCCGTCATCCCCGACACTGGCAAATGCAGCAAGGATCTTCTCCAATTCCGAAGCGTTGTTCCCAAAGTCTGGCTGCAGGTCGGTACGTCCCACTGCGAAATCGAGGAATGCTTCGCTGGTCACCGACACTGGTACGGAACCGGTTTCTCATCGGGGCATTTTCGGGCATGAGGGTGTCTGACTTTAGTCGCTTCAGCGAATCTAATATTGTCGATGGAATGATTATGATGCGTACGCGTAAGACGGATACCCCTATTGCCATTCCCCTTCATCCCGTGATACAAAGAATCCTCGAGAGCGATTTTGACCTGTCAAAAACGATTTCTGACCAGAAAATGAATGTCTATATCAAAGTGGTGGCGAAAATGGCAGGGACCGACGAAAAAGTGACAATTTGCAAACATCGAGGAGGAGAGGTGAAGGAGATCCGGATTGAGAAGTATGCTTTGATCTCTACCCATACTGCCCGGCGATCTTTCGCCACGCATCTTCAGCGTTCCAAGGTTCCGCTTTCTTCGATCTCGATGGCGTTAGGGCATAAAAAGGTTACAACAACGATGCGGTATCTGCGATTAGGGGTGGATGAGAATGCTGCTATACTTGCGGGAAGCTCCTTTTTTAAGGACTTTGAAGAGGGCGAGTAGCTCATTTATCCTACATTTTATCCTGCAAAAAAATAAAGGAGCTGATTATCAGCTCCTTTATCCACAGCTTGGTGCCCAGGACAAGACTCGAACTTGCACGAACGTAATTGTTCACTACCCCCTCAAAGTAGCGTGTCTACCAATTTCACCACCTGGGCATTGCACGTATCCTTTCGGATTTCGGGTGTGCAAATATAGGGCATAAATTTTAATCCGCCAAATTTTTTCTCCATGTAATATGGATTATTCTTCCGGCAGCGGCGTCGTGGCGACGCAAACCGCCGTGCTCTACCTGCCGCGGGGGCGGTGTCGATGTCTGCGCAGGTGCCTGTGCTTGGTGGTAAAAGCGGCGGAAGCGGTTGGGGCGGAGACCTTAGCGGGTTCATTTGCCAGGCCGATACGGTGGCGGAGTTGTGGCCGAGGTCGTGGCGGAACCGGAGGCAGGGCCATTTACAGACAGAGACGGCCGCAGGGCAGTTGCGACGACAGTGGAGGCCGGGGCATTCGCCCGGCAGAGACGGTGGCAGAGCTGCGGCAGGACTGTGGCGGCTGGCAGAGACGGTGGCGGGGAAGTGGTAGGGCATTGGCGGCGGGGTAGTGTCCTGAGCTGGGGCGGCATCGATGACAGAGGCGGAACCGCCGGGCGTGTGTTACGTGCGCCGGTGCCAGGTTAAGAAAAGAGGGGCTGTCTAACAAGTCCCGAAAATCGAAAATCACCCCTGTCAGAATAAACTCCGGCAGGGGTGAAATCGTTAAAATTGGACTTGTTAGACAGCCCCCTCGATTTAGGACGGTCTTCCGTTACTCCTCCGCAGCCGGCAGGAATACGATCATGCCGCTCGGGCGGTTCGATAAGTCGGGCAATGCGATGTCCGTTGCCGGACGTACACCCGGCGCGGTGCTGCGCGTGCCCGATACGCTTGCCGATCTCTGCCCGGTGATCTGGCTCAGGGCCGCTGCCAGCATCGGCTCGCTCCGGTCGCCGTAATCCTTCAACTCCCCGTCCCATTCCTCGCACGCGGTGTCGACCGCCAGTCCGTTCTTGTCGACGGTCACCTGCTTGGCGTTGTAGCCCTGGAACGATATCGGGGCCAGTTCGTAGCTGTAATTGCCTACGGTGAATTTGCTGACCTCCATGCCGACGTTCTTGCCGTTGGTCTTTTCGCCGATGAGCTTCACCGTGAAGCCTTCCAACCCGCGCAGCGTATTGATGACGGCTTCGCTCGACGAGGCCGTGTTGCCCGTAACGAGCACGTACAGCCGGGTCATGTTCAGCGCGTAGTTCCGCAGGTCGACGCCGTAATAGTCGCCGTAATAGAATTCGTCGAAGAATTTTTTTGCCGCCGTGTCGTACTCCTTGCCGGTCTCCCTCGCCGTTTTTTCGACCGTGGCCATGCGGCTGTCGTTGTACCGGTAATATTCGTAGACCTTGCCCTGGCAGGCTGCGCCGGCGATGCAGGTGGAAAGCATGTTCGACGAGATGACGTGCCCGCCGCCGTTGTTGCGCAGGTCGAGCACCATGTCGGTAATGTTCCCGTCCTTGAGTTTCTTGACGGCCACGAGCAGTTCGTCGTCATAGGCCGCGTCGAAGCTGTCGTAGACCAGGTAGCCGATCCTATGCGCACCGGAGGTGATTACTTCGCTGTGGATTACCGGATTGGGGTATATTTCGCGTGCTGTGAGCGATACGGGCTGCGCGCCCTGCTTGTTTTCGGTGAGCTTGACCGTGCTTGCGCCTCCCGGGGCTATTAACGTGCCGTAGACCGAATTCAGGTTTGCGGCAGTGATGGCCGCGCCGTTGTACTGGGCGAAGAACGTGCCCCGCCGGAACCCTGCTTCCGATGCCGGGGAGTCCGGGTAGACCGACGTGACGACCAGCCCGTATTCTCCCGTAGGTTGGTTGTTGCCGTCCACAAACCTCACGCCCATCAGGCCCGCGATGCCGAAGCCGTACTCCTTCTTCTTTGCGACCTCGTGGTTGACCTCGGGCTTCGTCCCGTCGACGGCCTTTGTGAGGGGCGTCCGCAGCAGGTAGGAGTAAACCGAGTAGCTGCCGTTGCTCTGCCGTTTTTTGTCGAGGTCGTTGGTCGTCATCTCCAGCAGCGTGCGTTTCAGGAAATTGTCGCTGGAACTGATGTAATCCAGCGAGAGGTCGCGCGACATTTGCCGGTATTCGCCGTTCCACAGGTAGTAATACTCCAGGATCTTGTCTACCTGTTTGTTGAGCTCGGTGTCTGCGCCCGTGCCGCCGCTGCTGCTTCCGAGCTGGGTGATGGCGAACTGTGCCGCCCTCGCGTAGCCGCTCACCTGTACGGTGATGTTCGCGCTGCGCGTGCTGCCGGTCTCGTTGGCTTCGACGGTGATGTTGAGCTGCCGGTCGCTGCCCTTGTCGCCCGACGAGGTGAGTATCTTGCACCATTCCGGCTTGTCGCTCTGCGCCACCCAGTTGGCGGAGGCCTTGAACGTGTATTTCTTGGTCGTGCGGTCGGCGCCCACCGTCTCCGATGCTTTCCACGACGAGCCGGTTATGCCCGTCGTGTCGTTGTTCTTTGTGTCGTCATCGCCGCAGGATACTGCCGCCATGCCGAACAGGAGGACGTGTAAAGGATTGTTTTCATAGAGGCTGATTTTGTTATGCGGGCTAAATATAGTGTTTTTTTCGTGAACCGCTTCTATTTGCGGCGGCTGAAATCCATTTCGCCGAACAGGTATCCCGCCCCGCCGATGCGGTCGATGACGAACAGCACGTAGCGGACGTCTACGGCGATGTTGCGGCAGATCGTTTCGTCGAACGCCACGTCGCTCATCGTCGAGCGCCATGTGCGGTCGAAATTCAGCCCCACCAGTTCGCCCCGGCCGTTGATGATCGGCGAACCGGAGTTGCCGCCCGTCGTGTGGTTGGTGGCCAGGAAGCAGACGGGTACCGTCCTGCGGCCGTCGATCGTCGTCGCCCAGCGTCCGTAGTCCTTCGTGGCATAGAGCTCGCGCAGCGCCTGCGGGATGTCGTAGTCGTAAATCTCGGGGTTGTCCTTGGCGATGATGCCGTCGAGGGTGGTCTGCGGTTTGTGGTATTCGCCGTCGGCATATTCGTAGCCCCCGACATGGCCGTAGGCCACGCGCAGCGTGAGGTTGGCATCGGGGTAGAAGGCCCGCAGGGTGTCCCACTCGCGCAGCCCCTTGATGTAGGTCGTGTAGAGTTCGTTGAGGCGTCCGCTGTTGAGGTTGCGCAGCGACTTGGTGCCCAGCATCCAGTCGATGTGGCCGAGTATGCGTTCGGTGTCCTTGTGCAGGGCGTGCACCGCCGTGGTGTCGGCGCCCTCCCGCCACAGCGTGTCGAATACCTCGCCGGCGTAGGCTTCGGGCGACCCGCTGGCGGCGACGCCGGCCAGGAATGCCGGAATCTGGTACTGCACGGGGCAGCGGCGGGCATACTGGCCGAAAAGCCATTCGAAGAGTGCCCGTTCCGTCTGCTCGCGCCGTGCGAAGGCGGCTTCGGCACGCTCTTCGGGGGTGTAGCGCTCGGGCAGCGCGCCGAGCGTTTCGCGTGTGATCTCGCGGGCGAAATAGGCGTCCGCGATGCGGGCGTATTCGGCTTTGAGGTCGGCGACGACGCTGCGGTATTCGGGTTTGTCCTGCGCCCAGGCGGCGAATTCCTGCTCATAGGCGCGTTTCGAGGCCACGGTGCCCAGGCGGCCGATGCCCAGCGCCTCGCCCTGCCATTTCTTCCATGCGTTGGCGATCGAGGCGTGTTTGGCGGCGTAATGGATGCGCAGCGCCGGGTCGCTCTCCTGTGCCGCGGAGATGATGTCGAGGCGCCCCGTGCGGATGGCGATCTTGGCCGGGTCGGAGCGCTCGGCGATGTAAGCCACGGCGTCCGAGAGGATGTACTCCTGCGTATTGCCGGGGAAGCCGTAGATCATCGTGAAATCCCCCTCTTCGACCCCGGCGGTCGAGATGGTGAAATGCCGCTTGGGGCGGTAGGGAACATTCTCGGGCGAGTAGGCGGCGGGCTTGTTGTCCTTGCCGGCGTAGATGCGGAAGAGCGAGAAGTCGCCCGTGTGGCGGGGTGTCGCCGCCGAACTTGCCGATCGACGAGGGCGGCGCGCCGACCAGGCGTACGTCGTCGAACTGCTCGTAGATGAACAGGAACTGCTGGTTGCCGTAGTACATCTGCTCGACCGAGGCCTTGTAGCCCTTGCCTTCGGCCTCGGCCTGGCGGATGATTTCGGCCTTCGTTTCGCCCGCAGCGATGCGGTCGGTGACCTCTTCCATGCGGACGAGGAAGCGTACGTTGAGCTCCTTGTTGGGCAGTTCCTCCCGGCGCGACATGGCCCAGAAGCCGTTGGTCAGGTAGTCGTGTTCGACGCTCGAATGCGCCTGTATGGCGTCGTAACCGCAGTGGTGGTTGGTGAGCAGCAGCCCTTCGGACGAAATCAGTTCGCCCGTGCAGCCGCCGTTGAACAGCACCACGGCATCCTTCATCGAGGCTTTGTTGATCGAGTAGATGTCTTCGGCGGTGAGGCGGAATCCTTTGGCGCGCATGTCGTCGATGCGCTGCGAGATGAGGCTCGGGAGCCACATGCCCTCGTCGGCGGAGGCCGCCAGCGCGAGGAGCGTACAGAACAGGGTAAGTAGCGTGCGTTTCATTTATTTGAGGAATTTGTCGAGTTCGGTGTATACTTTCTGGATCGGGAGCCCCATCACGTTGTAGAACGAGCCGTTGATCTTTTCGATGGCGGCGTAGCCGATCCACTCCTGGATGCCGTACGAGCCGGCCTTGTCGTAGGGACGGCAGGCGTCGAGGTAATAGGCGATCTCCTCGTCCGCGAGCGGGCGGAACCACACGCTGCTCTTGGCGGCGAAGGTGTGCGTCCGCCCGGGGGTGCGCAGCGTGACGCCCGAGACCACCGTGTGCCGGCGCCCCGAGAGGCGGCGGAGCATCTGCGCGGCCTCTTCGCGCCCGAGGGGCTTGCCGAGCACCTCGCCGTCGGAGACCACCACCGTGTCGGCCGTTAGCAGGATTTCGTTCGGGGCCAGCGCCGCCGGGTAGGCTTCGCTCTTGAGCCGCGAGAGGTAGAGCGGCACCTCTTCGCCGGGCATGCCGGCGGGGTAGACCTCCTCGCATTCGTATTTGGGGGCGAGTTCGTACGGGAGCCCGCAGCCCGTCATCAGTTCCCGTCGGCGCGGCGACTGCGATGCCAGCAGCAGGCGGTAAGGCTTGAGTTTGTCTTTGAGCAACATGGTTATAGCGTGTTTTTAGTTTTCATGTGTCTTCGTTCCCGTTCCGCCCCGGGTCAGCGGATGTCGAAGTTGAGCAGTTCGCGGCCTTCGAGCACGGCGCGCAGGTTGTCGCCCGGGCGTACGGGCCCCACGCCGGCCGGCGTGCCCGTGTAGAGCAGGTCGCCCATGCGCAGCGTCATGTACTGCGACACCGAGGCGATGATCCGGTCGACAGAGAAGAGCATCCCGGACGTGTCGCCCCGCTGGCGCGTCTGCCCGTTTACCTCCAGCGTGAAGTGCAGGGACTGCACGTCGCCGCCCAGCTCCTGCAAAGATACGAATCGGGGCGAGAGGGCCGCCGAGCGGTCGAACGCCTTGCAGCGCTCCCACGGCAGCCCCTCGGCGATGGCCTGCCGTTGCAGGTCGCGGGCCGTGAAGTCGATGCCCAGCCCCACCTGGTCGTAATAGCGGTGCGCGAAACGTTCGGCGATGCCCTTGCCTACGCGGTTGATGCGTACGACCAGCTCGCATTCGTAGTGCACCTCCTGCGAGAAGGCGGGGATGTAGAACGGGTCGTTGTTGCGCAGCAGCGCCGTGTCGGGCTTGAGGAACCAGGCAGGCTCCGGCGGGCACGGCGTGCCGCCGCCGACCTGGCGGTCGAGCTCCTCGGCGTGTGCGGCGTAGTTGCGTGCTATGCAGATGATTTTCATGGCGTTGTCTTTCGTTATTTTCAGTTGTGGTCGTACCGTTGTGCCCGAACGAGCATCCAAACGACGTAAGGCAGCAGGTAAATTACGTAAATCACTGCCAGCGTGTCCGTCTGGTCGGTTAGTTCCAGGACGACCGTAAATAGGATCCATAAAGCTCCCATAATCACGAGGTGGCGCCGCATGAACGAAGACAAGCCCCCGATGTCGACGTTTTTCTTCTTTGCGGGCGGCATGGTGTTGTAGCCCGCGATCAGCATCGGGAACCGCTTTACCAGCAGGCCGACGACGATCAGCAGTACGCCGCCGAGCAGGAGTATCGTGAAATCGTCCATAACTTTTGGTTATTTCGTTTCCGGTGCGCGCAATTCTGCGACCATCCGGGCGGCGAAACGGTCGCTGGCGCCCGGCCCCCCGATAACCGTACGTAATTCGGCGAAGTCGGCGAGCATCCGTCCGCGCTTCTCCCCGCCTGCGACGATCGCCCGCAGCTCGCGTTCGGCGCGCGTGGTGTCGAGGTCGGACTGGATGACCTCGGCGACCGCCTCGCGCCCGAGGTTGAGGTTCACGAGCGACACCCAGGGTACTTTCAGTACATAGGGCCGGAGCCTGACCTGGAACCAAAGCGTGCGGTAGACCACCACTTCGGGGATGCCCAGCAACGCTGTTTCGAGCGTTGCCGTCCCGGACGTTACCACGGCGGCTTCCGGCGCGGGGAGCGCCCCCGATGGCGCCATCGAG
>OGPE01000690.1_pt1 | contig 24058 bp, 17 predicted proteins | sample 1552881 | NCBI WGS metagenome assembly OGPE01 (sample SAMEA2580236, study PRJEB22360) | human gut metagenome | biome: human gut; feature: human-associated habitat; material: faeces | place: Denmark | collected 2008/2010 | reverse complement strand
TTCGTAATCTTTGACTTCGTCTTAGATACTTCGCCTCGGCAAAATGCAAATAAAAATTTGCTTTTGCGCTCGGCTTATTCGTAATCTTTGACTTCGTCTTAGATACTTCGCCTCGGCAAAATGCAAATAAAAATTTGCTTTTGCGCTCGGCTTATTCGTAATCTTTGACTTCGTCTTAGATACTTCGCCTCGGCAAAATGCAAATAAAATTTGCTTTTGCGCTCGGCTTATTCGTATCTTTGCCACGTGCTGGCAGGACTTTTCTATATTCTTTTTTGCTGGGCGCTGGGGAACGGCGTCAGTCTGCTTATCGGCGGGTATCTGCCGGGGAGTATCGTCGGTATGATCCTGCTGTTCGCTTCTCTCTGCCTGCATATCGTGGATGCGGAGATGATCCGGCCCGCCGCTCGTTTTCTGCTGGGCGCTATGGCCCTGTTTTTCATCCCGTACGGGGTGGGGTTGATGGTATCCTACGAAGTCCTGCTCGATAATTTTTGGGCGATCGTTATTTCGGGCGGAGTGAGTACGATGTTGGTGCTGGTCTGCGTCGGAAGGGTTTTTCAAAAACTGAATAAAAAGGCGTGATGGAGCAGTTCGTCGGATCGGATCTGGTGTTGCTGACCCTCACGGTCGGCTTTTATTGCCTGGGGAGTGCGTTATACAGTCGAACCAAGTTCGCCCTGCTGCACCCCGTGCTGCTCGGTTTCGTGGCGATGATCCTTTATCTGAAACTTTTCGGTATCGGTTACGAGCATTACCGTCGTTCGACCGAGTTGCTCAATTTCGGACTGGGACTTTCGGTCGTGGCTCTGGGTTATCTGATGTACGAACAACTCGAGCATATGCGGGGACGGTTGCTTCCGATTCTCGTGTCGGTCGTCGTCGGCTGCGTGGTCGGAGTTCTTAGTGTGGTTTATCTGGCGCGTATGCTGGGGGCGGATCGGATTTTGCAAACTTCGCTTGCTCCGAAATCCGTGACGGTGCCGATCGCCGTATCGGTTGCGGAACCGCTCGGCGGCATCATTACGATCACCTCGGTCGTCGTCTTTTGTGTCGGTATTTTCGGCAGTCTCGTCGGTCCCTGGCTGCTTCGGCGTTGCGGGGTCACGGATCCTATGGCACAGGGATTCGCGCTGGGGTCTGCGGCGCATGGCATCGGAACGGCCCGTGCGATCGAAATCGGTGCGCTGGAAGGGGCGCTCAGCGGTTTGGCTATGGCACTGATGGGGATCATGACGGCCCTGCTGCTGCCGGTGATCGAGAAATTCCTCTACTGATTTTTTGTCTTCCGGAAAAAGGATTACCTTTGCAAAAATTTTTTCGGGCGGAAGCGTAACGCTCGGATGCGGCGATGTCCGTTCCGGACGCAATGCGCGGTATGTTTCGCGCCATTTTATTAAAATCAATGGTATGGATTGGCTCTACTCTTTATTTGTCGGTGGCGGGATAGCCCACACCGTATTCACGCTCGCATTGGTGATTACCGCAGGTATTCTGTTGGGCAAAGTCAAGGTTTGCGGTATCTCGCTCGGTATCACCTGGATTTTGTTCGTCGGCATCATCGCCGCGCATTTCGGTATGGGAATCCCGGCCGAAGTACGTCATTTCATCCAGGAGTTCGGTCTGATCCTTTTTGTTTTTTCAATCGGTATGCAGGTCGGCCCGGGTTTCTTCGCTTCGTTCAAGCATGGCGGGCTGACGCTCGTCTGCCTGGCTTCGACGATCGTTTTGCTCGGGGTAGGCGTGGCGTACGTGATTCATTTGGTATCGGGTACGCCGATTCCCACGATGGTCGGCATCCTTTCGGGTGCGGTGACCAACACGCCGGGACTGGGTGCAGCACAGCAGGCTTATGCGGACGCTTCGGGAGTCGAAGACCCCAGTATTGCCCTGGGCTATGCCGTAGCTTATCCGCTGGGCGTGATCGGTAGTATCATTTTCTCGATGATCTTCATCCGTTATGCTCTGCGGGTGAAATTCGGGAAGGAGGATGAGGCGCTCGCTGCGATTTCCGCAGAACACAAGATGGCCGAAATCGTTTCGATCGAGTGTACGAACAAGATGTTGAGCGGACACGACATCTCCTATGTCAATGAGTTGATCAATCGGAAATTCGTTATTTCCCGGATCGCTCATCCCGACGGTACGATCGTATTGGCGGACAGCAACAGTATTATTTCGCTCGGGGATAAGGTATTGGTCGTCTGTGCATCCGAAGATTGCGAAGCGGTGACGGCTTTCATCGGTAATCGGATCGAAATGGGGGAGAAGGAGTGGGATACGCCGGATTCGAAGCTGGTTTCGCGTCGTATTCTGATTACCAAGCCGGAGATCAACGGCAAGACTTTCGCCGATCTTCGCTTGAGAACCCGCTACGGCATCAACATTACGCGTGTCAATCGTGCCGGAGTCGATCTGATTCCCTATCAGGGAATGCAGCTTCAGATCGGCGATCGCGTGATGGTCGTGGGGCCGGAGAATGCGATCGAGAAGGTCGCCGCCGTATTGGGTAATTCGCTCAAAAAACTCCGTGAGCCGAATCTGGTGACGATCTTCGTCGGTATCGCGCTCGGTGTTCTGTTGGGTTCCATTCCGTTGTTGAACGTGCCGCAGCCCGTTAAGCTGGGTTTGGCAGGTGGTCCGTTGATCGTGGCGCTGTTGCTCGGCCGCTTCGGTCCCCGGTTCCATTTGGTGACCTATACTACCATGAGTGCCAACTTGATGTTGCGCGAAGTGGGCATTGCGCTCTTCCTGGCGGCAGTCGGTCTGGGAGCCGGCGACGGGTTCATCGATGCGATCGTTGGCGGCGGTTACCGCTGGATCGGATACGGTGCGCTTATTACGGTGATCCCGTTGTTGCTGGTCGGTATTTTCGCCCGCGCCCGGCTAAAGATGAATTACTATACGCTCATGGGACTTATGGCCGGTAGTATGACCGATCCTCCGGCACTGGCTTATGCCAACGGCACGGCAGGCGACGATATGCCGGCCTTGAGCTATTCGACGGTTTATCCCGTCGTGATGTTCCTGCGGGTGCTTACAGCTCAGATATTCATTCTGTTCGCGTTGTAGAACTCTACGACGCGGCCCCGGTCGGGGCTTATGTAACAATACCAACTCCCGCAGTCGTGCTGCGGGAGTTGTCGCAAATATTGCAGAAGGGTTGTAATCCTGCATCGGAAAATCGGGCCAGTTTTTTGATGGGAGGGTTAATTTCGATATTTTCAGCTCTATTTTCCGTATTTTGCTATCTCTAAATTAAATGAAAAATAACAAAATTCCAAATTATTTAGGGAAAAATAGCTAATCGTATATTTCAATACCCTGACTTGGGTTGCCCCGGAATTGACCGATATGCTTCGAGGAAAAGTCGAAAATCGGCCCGAGAGAGGGTTCGGGTGGAATTTGGCATCGGATAACGACCCGCAGGACCGAGGGTTCCTGCTGGAATCAGCGAGCAGTCGTTATATACTTTAATGTTTTTGGGAGCAGGCAACTCCACTCTCTTCAGAGAGGGTTTAGGAAAGAGGCCAAATTATAAACGAGGTCGCAAGGTGTAAATAAACGGCCGTCGGATAAGGGATACATTGAAAGGTATTTACTTGCCAGTATAGATGCGATTTTGATTTTTTTGGGGGAATAAAACAGCGCTGTAATCGGAAGAAAGATTACAGCGCTGTTTTTAGGAACAACACCCCTTGTTCGGGTGCCGGGACTTGCAATGCGGACATTCGGTTTTCGAGCAACACGAACATCCGACATCCTCTCGATGTCGGACAATCCGTACAATCCAGCGGACGCTGAATCCGAGGACGAGGATGCCGATCCCTATTACAGCGATATTTTGCCAGTCCGTCATATTATAACCAGGAGAAAAGGTGATACGTCAGATAAGCCATTATCCATGCCAAAGCCGTATTGTAGAGTACCGAAATACAGGCCCAGCGCCAGCCGATCTCTGCGGCGATCGCTACGATCGTGGCGATACATGGCAGGTAAAGCAGGATGAAGACCAGAAAGGCGAGGGCCGATGCCGGGGTGAAATCCCCGCTTGCGACCAGCCGCTGGGAGAGGGTCGGAGAGTCGAGTTCGGCTTCCGGTGCGTCTCCCTGTTCCGAATAGAGCACGCCGAGCGTGCTGACGACGATCTCTTTGGCCGGCAGGCCCGTGAGAATGGCGATGCTGGCTTTCCAGTTCAGACCGAGCGGTTCGAATACGGGCGAACATGCCTGGCCGACCTGTCCCAGGTAGGAATTTTCATAATGTTCCTCCATAGTTTCTGCCGGGGCGGCTGCGTCCGGCGTCGGATAATAACTCAAGAACCAGACCGCCACCGAAGCGATTAGAATCAGCCCGCCCATTTTGCGCAGGTATTGCGCACTCTTGTCCCACATGGGCGACAGCGGGGCACGCATCGTCGGCATACGGTAGGGGGGCAGCTCCATGACGAACGGCGTTTCGTCCTTCTTGAACAGATAACGGCGCATCAGCCGGGCCGTGATGACGGCCACGACGATTCCCAGCAGATACAGTCCGAGCATCACCCAACTGGCATAGGCAGCGAAGAACGTGCCGATCAGCAGGATATAGATGGGAATGCGGGCGCTGCACGACATGAAGGGGACGAGCAGTACGGTGATGAGCCGGCTGCTGCGGCTTTCGATCGTGCGCGTGGCCATGATGGCCGGTACGTTGCAGCCGAAACCCATGATAAGCGGAATGAACGACTTGCCGTGCAGCCCTATGCGGTGCATGATCCGGTCCATGATGAAGGCTGCGCGAGCCAGGTAGCCCGAATCCTCCATGAAAGCGATGAACAGGTATAGGATCATGATATTCGGCAGGAAGACGATGACGCTTCCCACGCCGCCGATTACGCCGTCCACGAGCAGGTCTTTCAACGCTCCGTCCGGCATCCAGGCATCCACGCCCTGACCGATCAGTCCCACCAGTTGCTCGATCCACTCCTGGGGATAGGCTCCCAGGTTGAACGTGCAGTAAAACATCAGCCACATCAGGAAGAAAAAGATCGGAAAGCCCCAGAGCTTGTGGGTCACGAAAGCGTCGATGATTTTCGTCACTTGTGTCTGTTCCTTCTTTCCCGGGGTGTAGGTTTCCCGCAGAGCTCCGGAGATGAATCCGTATTTCTGATCGGCAAAGGCCGTTTCGATGTCTTCATCCAGCAGGTTCTTGATCCGCTGCGCTTCCCGTTTGCTCGCTTCCTCCCATTCGGGGTATTTCGGGTGATGCTTCAGTTGATCCTTTATATAACTATCTTCCTCAAGTAGTTTCATTGCGATATAACGCGGCGGGAATTGCGGGGGCAACTCTCCGGATTCCTTCAATGCTCCCGTGATTGTCCGCAGGCTCTCCTCGATAACCGGTCCCTGGTTGATGTGAATGTGACGCACACGGTCGTCCTCGTTCTCATAGACGGCGATCACCGTGTCCAGCAGGGCTTCGATACCCCGTCCATGACGGGCGACGACCGGCACCATCGGCACACCCAGCATTCGTCCCAGACTGTCGTAGTCGAGTTCGGCGCCGCTCGCTTCCAGCTCGTCGTACATATTGAGCGCTACGACCACTCGGGGATTCAGGTCGATGAGTTCGGTAGTGAGGTAGAGGTTGCGTTCCAGGTTCGAAGCTACGACGGCATTGATAATTACGTCCGGCGTATGTTCCGCCAAATGGCGGCGTACGTAAAGTTCCTCGGGCGAGTAAGCCGTGAGTGCGTAGGTGCCCGGCAGGTCGGTGATTTCGAAACGATAGCCTCTGTAGGTGCAGTGTCCCCGTTTGGCGTCCACCGTGACGCCGCTGTAGTTGCCGACGTGTTCGTGACCGCCCGAAATAGCGTTGAACAGTGAGGTTTTGCCGCTGTTCGGGTTACCCACCAGTGCGACGTTGATCCGCTTTGAGCTTTGGGCGATGACCTCATGGAGCTGGTCGCCTTCGCGTGTTCCGTTATATTCTTCGCTTATCAGGCCTTCGGCCTCTTCGTTGGTGATAACTACGACCATGTGAGCTTCGCTGCGGCGCAGCGAAACCTCGTAGTCCATGATTTTGTAAACGATCGGGTCGCGCAACGGGGCATTGAGAACCACTTCGACTTTTTTGCCGCGTACGAACCCCATTTCCATAATTCGGCGGCGGAATCCGCCATGTCCGAGTACTTTGAGAATCGTGGCCGACTGGCCTGTTTTCAAATCCGATAAACGCATGTTCTTTTGCTGAAATTACGGGGCAAAGATAGGGAAATATTTCAGGAACGGACATCCCCATATATGGGGATAATCCGGCTCAGTACGGTTTTTCAGGCTATTTTATGGTTGCGTTGCTTTTTGGGGGCGAAAAAATTGGAAATTGAAATTTTTTTATATCTTTGCGACATACATCCAAATTATTATACGTATTATGAAAAATTTAGTTGAAAAAATCAATGCCGAATACGAAGTATTCGTAAGTAATGCCAACGCTCAGGTAGAAAAAGGAAACAAGGCAGCCGGAACCCGCGCACGCAAGGCCGCTCTGGAATTGAGCAAGCTGATGAAGGAGTTCCGGAAGGTTTCCGTCGAAGCTTCGAAATAAGTTTATTACTTTTTTGAAAATGAAGGGTCGCATGGGATACATGCGGCCCTTTGTTATGGGTGTACAACTTGGCAATTATATCTTTCGATGTACTATCCGATTATTCGGCCTGTGACCGTGTTTGTAATGCTCCCCCCCCTGTTTGAGGAAATTTGGCGTGCTGCATTCCCATAACAACATATAATTTATATAATTCTTCACTGTTCGAACAGGAGCAGACCGTAACCGGCAGAAAATTCGGTATGCGATACAGAGGAATCTCCGGAATATCGAAAAGATTGGCCTGTTTTTTAGTAGCTTAAATCGATACCGTGCCGGCGGAAATTTTCGAGGTCTTCATCCGACAGACCGGTTTTCGGGAAAGGAACGGCCAGGTTGTGATCGTTCAGATAGCGGCGCGGTGCCCGGTAGTCGAATGTCGGACTGACCAACGAGTAGGCCGGATCGATGAAGTCGCCTTCGATCGAAGCGATATCGGCCATGCTTTGAAACATGGAGTGGGTTGTGGCCGGTGCGGATTCGTTGTTGCGGGCCGCTTCGACTTTTTCCGGGAATTCCCGTCGATATTCCGGCGAGAACCATCCCAGATTGGCGACATAGAGCTGATAAAAAGTGGTCGTAGGGGAGGCGTGTAAGAAGCGCTCCCGTTCGTCGTCGAGAATATCTTCGCCGTGATCGGCACAGTAGAGCAGCGCCGAACAGTCGTTTTCGAGCGAGCGGAGATATTCGATCGTCTGCGAGAGGAAGTGGTCCGTATAGTAGATCGAATTGTCGTAGGCATTGACGAGTTTCTCGACGTTCTTTCGGTTGATGGCCACGTTATCGTCCGGCAGGAAGCGGGCGAATTCACGGGGGTATCGTTGGTGATAGGTGAAATGAGAGCCGTAACAGTGCAGGATGATGAGCAGGTCGTGCTCCGGATCTTCGGCGATAACCTGTTTCATCGCTTCCAGCAGTTGCATATCGTAACGTGGCTCCGGAAGGTACACCAGGCTGTCTGCATCCTTGGCCAACTTGTCGATCATGGCTCCCTGGGGGCGCTGGTTGGAAAGAAACCAGGTTTTGAACCCAGCCTCCTTGAAGAGTGCCGGAAGCCCCTTGCGACGGTATAGTTCTTCGTGTTGATCGGTTTTTACCGACGAAAGAATCAAGGGCACGCTTTTGTGCGTGGTATTGCTCTGTGTGACTGTATTCCGGAATACGACCAGACCCTCTGTGCGGGTCAGACAGGGATTCGTTTCCCTGTGGTAACCGTACAGTTGCCAGTTGGCGGCCCGGGATGCTTCTCCGATTACATAGACGTAAATCTCGCGTTTGGAAGCCTCGGCCGTGCGCCGTGCATGGTATGTGAAATCCTCCGAGGTGTGTTCGAAACGGTACATCTTGCGGAACTCCGAACCGCAAAGACCGATATTATAGAAAACATTGACCGGAAAAATGTCGGTTTTCAATACCCGCTTGTCTTCGCTCACTTTATAGGCCGGGGCCAGGAACAACCCTCCGAGAATGAAGGACGAGAGTCCGATCAGGGCGATATTCTTGCGGGCTGTTTTCGAAAGACAGTGCCTTTGTCCGATGTCGCGTGAGGCGAACCAGAGTAGCGGCAGATAGATGGCGCAGACGATGATGATCGATGGATAGATGTTCGAGAGCAGCTCGCCAGCCTCTTCCGGATTGGTCGTCAGCAGGTTGGTGAACATATCCGTTGCGATGATCGAATTGCCGAACAGGTAGAGCAGTACGATTTGGAAGGCGGCGAGGACGACGAGCGGAAAGGCCAGCCAGATCATGATGCCGGAGCGTTTCAGCACGGCGCTCCACATCAGGTAGAAACCCATCGGGATAAAGAGCGATGCTTCGGCCGACCAGATGGAGTACGGCTCCGTATATAGTAATACGAGGTTGGGGATAAGCAGCGTGAGAACGAAGTAGAACGCCAGCAGGATGGACCCTCTGTCGTTATGCTCCTTGAAACTCTCTTTTTTTTCGTGAACTGCCATATCTTTCAGAACGCTTCGTTGATATTGAACAGGAATCCGCTCGTGTGCTTGCCGAATCCGTAATCTACTCGGATATTGATCCGTTTTTTGAATTCCCACCGCAGGCCTATGCCGTAGTTGGGGAGGGTGTACCCCCATTTGAACTTTTCGAACGAGGGAAATACGTTACCCGCACCGCCCCATACGACACAGCCGATACGTCGCCAGATATTCTGCCGGAGTTCGACCTGGAGGGTAATCATATCGTTGTCGTTGTATTGTCCTTCGTAGTAGCCGCGCATACGCTTCGAACCACCCAGGCGGGCTTTCATCAGCCAGGGTGTGCCCGAGGCATTGAATTCGCCGTACAGCTCGGTGGCTACGATACCGCCTTTCCATACCCGATGATAACTGTTCGCCGTGAATATCGCCTGCCAGAGCGATTTGGCGTTCGACCCGAGAAAATCCGGCCGCCAGGTTCCCTTCAGACTTAAATAAAGTCCCTTGTAGGGATTTGGAATGAAATCCCTTGTATCGTACTCCACGATCGCACCGATGCCCGTAGTCGTGTTCTCCGGGTTTTGGCCCTCGATATATTCCGGCCGGGTGAACTTGATGCCCCGGCTGTTGCGGAAATTGACAGAGGCGCCGATGAACATATTGGGTACGACCTGATAGAGGTATCTTACGTCCACATCGTAGCGTTTTTCGACGTACGACCCTTTGGGATTATTCGCTCCGGCCGAATAGCCGATACCCCAGTAGTCGGTCGGCTGCGAGTAGAAGGAGAGCTTGTACGAAATTCGGTGGCGATTGTGGCTGAATATGTTGTTACCGTTGATTCCCACCATGTAGAATCCTGTCGTACCGCCCGTGATGAATGCCGTGATGTCCGACGGCGGTGTCAGTGAATCCGTGCGGTCAAGGCGGTAAAGACCTGCAGCCATAACCGCGAGGCTGAATTGAGTGTCTTTCGAATAACTCGGCCCTCCGATGAAGGTGAAGTCGATCTTTTTTTCGAAAGTTTTGTCCGTGCTCGACTCTCCGAAGTAATCGATAAGCCGCCGCCAGAACGATTTTTTCTTCGGGGCGGCGGCCAGGGTGTCCGACGGCTGTGATGCAGGGATCGAATCCGTCTGCAACGGGGTGTAACTATACCGAATCGTATCGTTTTCTCCGATATACACCTTATTATCTTGTGCATACAGAGGCGATGCGAAGAGTAGCAATCCGCAAAAGACCGTCAGGAATTTCGACATGGAGAAGTCTTATCTGTACTTCTGTACGACTTGATAAAACTCTTTTTTATCGGCATCGGAGAGAGGACCCTTGCGCATAAACACCAGGTCGCCCTCCTTGCTGACCAGCAGCAGGACGAACATATTGTTGCAGTCGCCCAATTGCCAGGCATCGCGCAGGGTATTGTTTTGATCGGCCAGTACCGTAGCGCCGTTGGAGGCTGTGCGTTTGCGAGCCATGTTGCGAGCCATACCGTTGGGAATCATCGGAGCGTCTTTCAGGTTCATTACCCCGAAACCGAACAGGTTTTCGCCTTCCACCCGGTGATTTTCCTCCATATCCGTTGTGAAATCCTCGTTCTGTTTGTGGTGGTCGGGGTCGATATAGAAGATCATCAGGTTTTTCTCACCCCAGTAAGGGAGCTGCGTAGGGTCGCCGTTCAGATCGAGTAACGTAACGTCGGATACCTTGCGGGGAAGAGACGACTGTGCGGATACGGCAACCGACATACCAAGCAACGGCAGTAAAAGAAGCCATAGTTTCAGTTTCATACTTATTACATTTTAGGAGATTGGTAGGCGCAAAGATACGAAATTATTTTTTTGTTGAATCTTCTATTCGTCGGGAAGAGTTGCGGGTTCGTTGAGACTTCGCTCTTTTGGCCGAAGCCAGGGCGTCGAGCGAATAGACTCCGCCGCCCGAAATTACCAGGGCTACCTGGATTCCCAGATAGACGAACAGCAGTTCGGAGGTTCCGAATCCTTTGCCGGGGAAGAGGAATAACAGCGAGATGAGCAGACTGGCGGCCATGATCGCGGCGGACAGGCGGACTTTGTAGCCCAGCATGAGCGAAATGGCGCACAACACTTCGATCGTGGCGATCGCAACGAAAATGAAAGCGCTGCCGAATATTCCCCACGACGGGTAATAGTTGATAATTTCATTGTAGGCCTGCATTTTGCCTACGTTATGCAGGAGAATGATCGTACCGATGAACAGACGCAGATAGAGAATCGCCCAATCGGCTCCTTTGTGGCTTTTGAACCAGGTTTGCAGTTTATTTTCCATATGTATAACTAATTCCGATTGAAAAAATACAAGCAATTCGTATTCCAAAAAATCATTTTGTGTGTTCAGCGCAGGTAATTCTGCCTGATCGGATGATTTTTCGGTGTTTTTGAGGAGAAAAATCCCGAGTGGGACAGCGAGTCGAATATCGCGGGTTTTCGATGTTTGCGGATCGAGGGATAAATACGATCCATAACAGGGGTGTGGTCGAGCCGCAAAGAGTCTTTTCATTCCGAACGACAGAGAGTCGGGAAATCCGTAATTCGGGTTATAGATTCCGTAATTCATATACTGACCGGCAAGTGGGGCCTGTGTAACTTTGCCTTGTAAAAAATATGAATCGTATGAATATATTGGAAAGAATGAGGGCGGGGGAATTGATTTTCGATACCGACCCTGAATATCCGTCGCTCTATGCAGAATTCGAGAAGACGATGAAGTTGGTGGCTCAACTCAATAGCGGTTACCATACACCGGAAGAGATAAGGGATCTGCTCGGCCGTATTTGGGGACAGCCATTGGACGAATCGGTACGTATGTTTCCGCCGTTCTATACCAACTTCGGTAAGTTTACCCGTGTCGGCAGGGGTGTGTTCATAAATTTCGGTTGTACCTTCCTCGACCGGGGCGGTATTACACTGGAAGACGGTGTGTTCATAGGGCCGGGAGTGCTGCTCGTTACTGAAAACCACCCGGAGCAACCGGCCGTTCGGCGTAACGTATATGCCAAACCCATTGTCGTCGGGCACGGTGTCTGGATAGGTGCGGGAGCTGTCATATTGCCCGGCGTGACGATCGGCGAGCATGCCGTCGTGGGAGCCGGAGCCATCGTAACCAAGGACGTGCCTGCCGGGGTAATCGTGGCCGGCAATCCGGCTCGTATCGTGAGAAGTATAAAAACGGAATAAAATTAAGTTTTATGAAAATCGGAATAATTGCGGCGGCATTGGCGTTTGTCGGTCTTTCCGCCGTTGCACAGACAAACCAAAAAACGAATATGGATATGAAAAAGTTGGAACTGGTACAGGAGTGGGATAAGACGTTCCCGAAGAGCGACAAGGTCGAGCATAGCAAGGTGGTTTTCGTAAATCGCTTCGGTGTAACGCTCGCCGCCGATATGTATGTCCCAAAAGAGGTTGTCGGCAAGTTGTCGGCCGTCGCCGTAAGTGGACCGTTCGGAGCCGTGAAGGAACAATCGTCGGGGCTTTATGCACAGGCGCTTGCCGAACGCGGTTTCCTTACCATCGCTTTCGATCCGTCGTTCACGGGGGAGAGCGGCGGTGTGCCCCGCAACGTGGCTTCGCCCGACATCAATACGGAAGATTTCAGCGCAGCGGTCGATTTTCTCGCCAACGAAGACCGTGTGGATCCGGAACGTATCGGGATCCTCGGTATATGCGGCTGGGGTGGTTTTGCCATCAACGCTGCCGCTAACGACACGCGCATCAAGGTTACCGTCGCATCTACTATGTACGATATCAGCCGTTGTACGGCCAACGGATATTTCGACCAGGCGGACAACGCCGACGCACGTTATGAGATGCGCCGCCGGCTCAATGCCCAGCGCACCGAAGATTATCGGAACGGTTCGTATGTCCGTGCAGGAGGGGTGGTCGATCCGGTTCCGGCCGATGCGCCGCAGTTTGTACGCGATTATCATGCTTATTACAAAACTTCCCGAGGTTATCACGCCCGTTCGCTCAATTCCACGCAGGGGTGGAATGCGACCTCCAACCTCGCTTTTTTGAATGCACCTATCCTTGCCTATGCCGCAGAGATTCGCAGTGCAGTGATGGTGGTACACGGTGAGAAGGCTCATTCTCGCTATATGGGAGAGGACGCTTTCAAGAAATTGCAAGGCGACAACAAACGATTGCTCATCGTACCCGGTGCCAATCATACCGACCTTTACGACAAGATGGAGATAATCCCGTTCGACGAAATAGCAGCATTTTATCGGGAGTATTTGAAGTAAGCGTAGCGCTCGATAGATACAATAGTAAAAGCCTGCGATCTGTTCGCAGGCTTTTCATATTTCGGTTACGCATGTAAATACTTCGCCTCGGCAAAATGCAAATAAAATTTGCTTTTGCGCTCGGCTTAATCGTATCTTTGCACAATTGTTGAGCGTATCGATTGTAAAATGCCTGTGAGCTGATTTTTTTTGTGATTATAATTTGTTGATTATGAGTGATAAGTATAAGATACTGTTCGTTTGCCTCGGAAATATCTGCCGCTCTCCGGCGGCCGAAGGCATCTTCCGGCAAATGGTCGAAAAACGGGGGCTGGGGGAGAAGTTGGAGGCGGATTCCGCCGGAACCTATGCCGGACACACCGGCGAACAACCCGATTCCCGCATGCGGAATGCGGCCTATGCCCGGGGGTATCTGCTGACGCACCGGGCCCGGCAGGTGCGGTTGCGGGATTTCGAGGAGTTCGATCGCATCGTGGCGATGGACGATACCAATTACCATAATCTTTATCGTCTGGCCCCTTCCCGTGAAGCGGGAAACCGTATTTACAGGATGTCTGAATTTTTCCGGGAACATCCGAAATGGACCCATGTGCCAGACCCCTACTACGAAGGGCATGAAGGGTTCGAGCTGGTGCTCGATATGCTCGAGGACGGCTGCCGCACGCTGCTCGACGAGTTGGAGAAGAGGTAGCTCGAAATCGCAGAGAACGAAAAAGAGTGCATTTTTCAATGCACTCTTTTTCGTCGAATCGAGTCTGTATGCCGGTGCGATCCGGAATATTTGGTCCGTCGGACGTCCGAATCAGAAGTAAAGTCCAACTCCCACCTGGTAGGTGTTGCGCCAGGGGCACTTCTTGGCGGCGAACAGGTAGGAGAAATCGAGCTCCAGATGCATGAACCGCAGTCCCGCACCGATCGTACCGTAGTCGTATCCGTGGCTGTCGGCGACGTGGTAGCCGCCGCGGACAGCGATCATCTGCATCAGCACATACTCCACGCCGATGCCCATCCCGAAGGACTTGTTCTCCGAGGAAGAGTAGCGGTAGCCCAGATCGACCGAAGCTTCGAGCGAATGGGAATCCCGGATCGGGGCGAAGAGCGAACCGCCGACACTGAATTTGGTGGGCAGGTCGTAATTCGAATCGTCGAACGTGAAGCCGAAGTCGGAGATTTTCGCACCCGCACTCACCCAGGCGCCTTCGAGCATCCGGTTAAACGGAATCCGCGCGTATGCCGCGACATCGAACCCGAGGGCGTTGTTCGTGAACAGTTCTCCGTACGAGGAGCGGATGTAGCGGGCCGTCACCGACAGACCCAGATAGCGGCCGATCCGATAGCTGTAGGCCAGATCCGCCGAAACGCTGAGCGGCCGGAACGCTTCGATGCCGACGATTGGGTTATTATTCTCGTCTTTGGGAATGAAAGGGTAGTCCTCGTCGTCCGGACTGAGCTTCGGCTCCCGGTAAAAACGGGTGCCGAACGAGATCGAATGTTTGTGGTTGAAGGAGTAGAATCCGCCGAAGGCCATCAGGTCGTAGCCCTTTTTCACGTCGCGCATCCAGGGCGAGTAGGAGAATCCCACCTCGAACAGGTTGTGGCTGAAGAGCGACGAGGCCGCGTTCTGGAATACGGAGTAAGCTCCGCCGGTAGTCGCTACCGAAGCGTTGGCCATACCCGCCGTGCGGACATCGGGGTTGATCGTCAAGAACTCCTGAGCCGATGCCGTCGCTGTGCCCGACAGGAGGATTATTGCGAGAATGAAGATCTTTTTCATAATTTGTAACGTCTGTTTTTAGCGTTTGACTATGGTGCGGGTAATTTGAATGCCGTTGTAGGTTACTTGTACCAGATAGGTTCCCGAAGCGAGCCCCGATACGTCGAGTTTGACAGGTTCCTCGTTGATAAGTCCAAGTGTTATGTTCATTACCTCCGTTCCCATTGAGTTACGGATACGGATCGTGCTTTCTCCCGAGTAGTTCGGCAGTATGTTCAGTACGTCGGTACATGGGTTGGGGTAAAAGTCCATTGAAATACCGGTCGGATTGTCGCCCTCGCTAACGGTATAGGCGATGGTGCGTTTTGCTGTCTTTGTTCCGTTCACAGCCAGCAATTCTGCCGTATAGCTTCCTGCTGCGTATTGTGATGCGTCGATAGTCAGCGTGACTACGTTACCGTCGATCGACTGTGCGATCTTGCCCGTGGGATCGTTCAGGCTCCAGTCCGTGTAATGGGCGAGGGTATAGGTAAGCGTCTTGACTGCATTTTCGGCCAGCGAGAAGGTGTCGCTCTGACCCACAGCCGGTGTGATCGTCGGTTGGTCGGAAACGGGGGGTACCTCGCCCGAATCCAAGACTGCTCCCGCATCGACGAGCTTCCCGATTTTTCCGGCATAGGTACCCCTATCCCAACTATTGTATATCGTACCCTGATAGCTGTCGATGTCGCGAGCTGTCGAGAAAAGCTTCTCTTTGAGCTGTTCGTTCGTGAATCCCGGCGCTCCGAATTGCGAAACGATCAGAGCGGCTACGCCCGATACGTGGGGACAGGCCATCGAGGTTCCCATCATGTAACCGTATCCGACAGTACTTGAAACGTAGTCGATCGTTTTGGTTTCTGTTTCCCCGTTGGCATATGTATAGACGAAAGAATCTCCGTTCTGCAGGTTAGTCGGAATTGTACTTAAATTGTAACCTTCGTCGTAACTGATGAGATTGACGAAGTTGGCCTCATCGCCGCCGCCCGGGGCGCAGATATCAACGGTCGAACCGTAGTTGGTGTACCACGCGGCTTCGTACGTGCAAGAGATGCTCGCCACGCTGATGCAGGCGTCGTAAGCGGCCGGATAGCTCGCCAGCCTGCTGTATTCGTTGCCTGCGGCGAAAATCACCACGCCGCCCGCCATAGGCCCGGTCTGGGTTTCGCCGTCGGGGGACATACCCGCGTAGCGGATGAAGTAGTCGATAGCTTCTTTAGTGGCCCGATCCGCGCTTGACCATTGGTCGTAGCTCAAAGCTCCGGCTGCGTATCCCCAGCTGTTCTGGCAGATCACGGCGCCGTTGTCGGCGGCGTACTTGATGGCGCGGATCTGTCCGGCCAGTCCGGCGCCCGACGATCCGGACTCCGACTTGCCGAGAATCTCGCACGACATGATCTTCACGCCGTCGCCCCTGCCCGAGCCGCCTGCGATGCCGCAGACGCCCACGCCGTTGTTGTTCACGGCGGCGATCGTGCCGGCGACGTGCGTGCCGTGCATCAGTTCGGCCGAGAAATCCAGTTCGCCGGTCTCCTTGGTGAAGTTGTAGCCGTAAATGTCGTCCACATAGCCGTTGCCGTCGTCGTCGACGCCCGGCGTGCCGTTCAGTTCGGCCTCGTTGACCCACATGTTGGCGGCCAGGTCTTCGTGGTCGTATTTGACGCCCTGGTCCACGACGGCGACGATCACGTCGGGATTGCCCGTCGAGAGCTGCCAGGCGGCGTATACGTTGGCGTCGGCGCCCAGCTGGCTCGTCTGCGCGAAGATGTTTCCCGTGTTGTTGTAGTGCCATTGCATCTGCTGCGAGCGTTCGCTCTCGTTGAACGGGAAGGGGACGTTGCGCACCTCGTCTGCGATGGCGCGGGTGACGCTCTGCGCCCCGGCGGCGGGAGATGCCGCGCGGCGGTGGTCCGAAGTTTCGGCGGCCAGCGAGTATTCGATGATTTCGATGTCCTTGCACGAAGAGAGCAGGCTGGCCATCTCGCTCGTCGGGACCGACGGGTCGTATTTGGCGTAATACCAGAGGTGCAGGCCTTCCCTGCGGGTGCGTTCTTCGAAACGCCCGCCGTCCGGGAAGAGCCGTTCGAAACGTACGGTGTTCACCGTGTTGAGGATGCGGTCGATCTCGTCGATGCCGCTGCCTTTCGAAACGCCCTGCGCGCGGCTCTTTTCCACGATGCCGGAGGCCTCGGTCTTCAGTTTGAGGATGATCTCGCCGCCGATGGCCGCCGGGGAGGCGTTGACGATGACGGGACCCGCGGTCTCTTCGCCGCCGCTCTGCGTGTCGTCCTTGGCGCACGATGCCGCCGCGAGGACGGTTGCCGCCAGGAGAAGCGATTTGAATGGATATTTCATAGACGATCAGTTTTTAGTGTTATTCCCGGATGCAGCGTATCTGTGCGGAACAGTCGTGCTCGCCGAGTCTGTAATTGCACCAGTTGGGGTTGAAGTTCACGAAGTAGGCCGATGACTTCGTCGCGTCGGGAGTAGCCTGGGCGGTCCAGTAGAATGCCATGCCGCCCGTGTAGTTGCAGATGCTCACCGAGATGTAGTCCGTGTAGTAGATGTTGCCGGCCATCGGGTAGTAGTCGCCGGTGTTTTTCCAGCGGCGCCCGCAGTCTTCGTAGGCGTTCCAGTCCCATTTGGCGCTGACGCCGGTTTCGTCGTAATCCGCCGCTGCGCCGCCGTTGGTGATCGAGTTGTTTCCGGCGGGAATGCCCCAGAGATCGGGTCCCGGGACCTTGTAGCCCGGAGGGCAGGGGTCGAAAATGGTCTTCTCGGGACCCCACAGCCCCGGATGCGTGGCCTTCGGGTCTGTTCCCGTGCAGTACCAGTCGGCGTGGCCGTTGTACGGCGATTGCAGGTAGGTCATCGGGTTCAGGATCGAATTGGGAATGTTGGCCGGCGGCGTGGCGAGCACGGCGGCCTGCGCGTTGTAGACCCATGTTCCCGTTCCGTCGCCGATCGCGGTGTTCGGTTCGTTGTAGGCCGGGACGTTGTTGCCGTCGGTATTCGCGTGGTAGGGCGATCGCGAAGGCGTGAAGGGGTCCTTGCGGCCCCACTCGTAGAACATGCCTCGGTTGCCCACGTCCATCGGGGTGTTGTTCAGCGCTCCGAGGTTGCGGTCCATGATCACGGCGGCGACTTTGCCTTCCGAGTCGATGTGGTCGTGCGCCGTGATTTCGTCGTTGCAGACCCAGATGTGCCAGCTCCAGACGATGTTGCCCTTGATGTCCTTCACGGCGATCACGGCGTTGCCCTCCGAACGCCCCGTCGAGAAGGTCACGTAGCCGCCCCGGTAGATCGGCGCGCCGTCGATGATTTCGCGCGACATGGTCTTGTCGCCGTCGTGGCGCGATTCCCAGAGCAGTTCGGCGAAGGCGCCGTCCTCGATGGCGAGTCCGTAGTTGGCGATGTAGTCGCTGACTCCGTCGCCGCCGCCGTTGCCCTTGACCGATGCGTCGAATTTGTAGACGCCGCCGGTCCGGGCGATGTAGCAGTTGGCCGTGCCTTCGGCGCTCAGGTTGACGCTCCGTTCGGCGCGCTGTACGAGTGCGACCTCCTGCGAAACGGTCTCCCCGTTCTTCTCGGCGCTGACCGTGAGTTTGCCCGTCAGGGTTTCGGCTCCGGCGTTGATCAGGGTCTCGACCAGCAGGGCGTTGCCGTCCTGCCGGGCGACGGTGAACCAGTCGCCTTCGGCGGCGTAGTCCCAGCCGTCGGCGTTCGTCGCCACGGTGATCACGGCGTTGCCTCCGTCGGCGTCGAAGATCACTTTTTGGCTCGACACCTCCACGTAGGCCTTGCTTTCGCCCTCCTCCGGCCATATCCGGGTGGTTTCGGTGCAGGCTGCCAGCAGTGCGGCCGACAGCACTGCGATGCTGCATATTATCATATTTTTCATGTTCGGGATCGTTTTGTGTTCGTCTATTCCTTCCATGTGGTGGGGATCTTGTCGTAGTCCGAGAGTTTCGTACATCCCGCGAAACTGCTCTTGGCGGCGGTGATCGCGGTGAGTCCCGAGGCGGCGGCATTCTCCGCCGTGCGGTCGTACAGGTGGTATTTCACACCGTCGACGACCGTGTAGGGCGATTCGCCTTCGAGCGACGCGCAGCCCTGGAAGGTCGAAGTCAGCGTCTTGAGCTTCACGGCTTCGTCGAACAGGCTCACCGGAACGCTCCTGAGCATCCCGCAATCGCGGAAGAGATTCGCGACGCTGGTCAGTTTGACGGGGCTGACCAGCATGTTCTTGCCGACCTCTTCGAGCGACGTACAACCGTCGAAGACCGAATTGAACATGGTGGCCGAAGCGCAGTTGAACACCTCCGACCCGACGCGGACCAGTCCCGTGCAGTCGGCGAACAGGCTGGTGTAGGTTGAAATCTGCGTGGTTTTCAGCAGCCCGTCGGGGATCTCCCGGAGTGAGGTACAGTTGAGGAATGCCTTCTGGAAATTGAGCGACGTGCCGTTCAGTCCCGTGAAGGCGTCCGGCGCGATGCTTTCGATTCCCGAGCAGCCGGAGAACATCTCCGTCAGGGTCTTCGTCTTGGTGTTGGCTTCGAACAGGCGCGAGGGAACCATCGTGAGGCGGGTGCAGTTCAGGAAGCACTGGGCCACGGTGGTCGCGTTGACGTTCTTGGCGAAGAGCCCTGCCGGAATCGTCTCCAGGGCGGAGCATTCGGAGAACGTGTTGTTGAAGGCCGTCGCCCCGGTCAGTCCGTCGAAGATTCCGGCGGGCACGCTCTTCAGCGCCGTGGCCCCTGCGAAGAGGCGGTCGCATTTGGCCGAGGCCGTGCTCTTCCCGAAGAGGAGGCCGACCGATTCGAGGGCCGTGCAGTTCTCCAGGGCGTTGGAATAGGTCGTCACTTTCGGGTTGCCGGCGAACAGTCCGTCGGGCAGCGTCGTCAGTGCGGCGCAGTTCTGGAACACCTTGCCGAAGGTCGTGACGGAGGGATTGCGGCTGAACAGACCGGCGGGAGCCGTTTTCAGTCCCGACGCCGCGAATACGCTGGTGGCGGTCGCCAGATTCGGCATCCCGGCGAAAATATCCTCCGGAACGCTTTCGAGCAGCGTGCAGTTTTCGAACAGGCTGCCGATGCTGGTGATCGCGGGTGCGCCGGCGAAAGCCTCCGCGGAAACGGTTTTCAGGTTGTCGCAGTCCTTGAACATCGAGGAGATATTCTTGCAGGCGGCGCAGCCGGAGATGATGTTGGCGCCGATCTCTTCAAGCCCCGTACAGCCTGCGAACAGGCCCGAGAACGAGGTGACTTTGGAAAGTCCGCCGAGGACGCCTTCGGGGATGCTTTTGAGCGAGGTGCAGCCTTTGAAGACATTGGTGAACGAGGTGACCGCCGTATTGGTGGCGAACAGCCCTGCGGGGAGCGTCGTGAGCGACGCGCAGCCGTTGAAGGCGTCGTTGAAGGCGGTGACCAGGGTAAAGCCGTCGAACAGCCCTGCGGGCACTTCGGTCAGCGAGGTGCAGTCCTTGAAGATGTTGTTGAAGGCGGTCTTCGTCACGGTCGTGAAGGCTCCGCTGCTTTTGAACAGCTCGGCCGGGACGCTTTGCAGTTCGCTGCATCCGGTGAAACAGCTCATAAAGGTCGTCACCTTGTCGCAGCCTGCGAACAGGTCGGCGGGAACGCTCTGGATGGCCGTTTTGCTGAATGCGCTCTGGAAATTGGTGACCTTGTGGTTGTTGGCGAACAAGCCGGCCGGGACGGATTTCAGGCTTGTTCCCGAGAAGAGCATGCGGAACGAGTCGACCTCGGGGTTGTTGGCGAACAGGCCGGCCGGGACGGATTCGAACGACTCGGTGTTGGCGAACAGCGAGTTGAAGGTCGTCACCTTCTTGTTGTTGGCGAAGAGTTTTTCGGGAACCGTCTTCAGTTTGCCGTTCGAGAAGATGATCGAACAGTCGGTCAGCTCCGTGTTGCGAGAGAAGAAATCCTCGTCGATCTGGGTGATCGCCGTGCCGGAGAAGAGCGAACCTACCGAGGTGATCTTCGTGCAGTTGTAAAGCAGGTCGGCGGGCACTTCGGTGACCATGTTGCAGTTCTGGAAGCAGTAGGCGAAGGTTTCCGCCTCGGTTGCATGGTCGAACAGCCCGTCGGGAACGGCTTCGAGGACGCGGCAGTCGGCAAATGCATAGTGGAAGGTGGTGACCTTGGCGAAGGCTTCGGTGTTGTCGGAGGGAATCCGTTTCAGCTCGCGGCAGTTCTGGAATGCGCGCGCCATCGAGGTCAGCCCCGTGCGGCCCCAGTTGTAAACCTCCCTGAACTGTTCGCCCAGTCCGTAGTCGGGGATGTCGTAGGAGTTGAGCGACGTCACGCTGCCCTTGACCGAGACGATGTAGTAGCCCGGGTCGGTGTAGGTGTGCGAGGGGTAGGCGGAGGTGACGTTCTCCTCGATGCTGCCGTCGCCCCAGTCGATGGTGGCGTCGATGGCCTTGTCGAACGGCAGATAGGTCTTCAGGCTCGACGAGGTGATGTCGATTCCGAGGATGAAGGCGTCGAGGTCCAGACCGGTCTGGGAGACGGTGACGACCTGTTCGGTCTGGTTCTGTTTGCCGTCGCCGGCCGATACGGTGATGGTTGCGGTGCGGGACGATCCGCTCGAATTGGTCTCTGCGGTGATTGTAAGTCCCTGCTCGGTTTTCGTGGCGGAGAGCCAGTCGGAATTTTCGGAAAGCGTGTACTCCCAGTCGTAGTTGGATCTGATTCCCAACTCTTTTTTGTCGGATTCGGTGGGAGTGGGCGAGAGGGGAATGGTTTTTAGCGAAACGTTGACGTAGACGGCGCGGTCCTGCGTGACGCGGATCGTTTCAGAGACGGGATTACCCCCCCCCTCGCCGGCAATCAGCACGAAGGTCGTTTCGCGGTCCTCGATCTCCTCGTTGGGGTCGAGCGTCATCGTGACTTTGTCGCCCTGCTGTTCGAGAAGCAGCCACGGGCAGTCTTTGGTTTCGAAGATCCAGTCTTCGTCGGTCGACTGCACTTCGAATTCGGCGGTCAGTTCGCCGACGGCGGGAATCTGGAAGTTGTTTTTCGATGCGGCGATTTCGAGCGTGCCGTACGCGTTCTGCGTGGCGGAGATGGTCGCGGTCTTGTCGCCGGCGGTAATGGTGATCGTAGCCTGCTGCTGCTCCTCGACCTTGTTGCCCTCGCAGTTCAGGACGAGCTGGTCGGCGACGTCGTCTTTCTCGATGGTCAGCCAGCCGGCGTTGACGGCGTCGTATTTCCACGTCGTGTTGGTCTGGATGTCCACGACGACCTCTCCGCCCAGGCTCTTGAAGCCGATCGAGGCGTTGCGTTCGTCTTCAGCGGCGAACCATGTGTTTTTCGACGAGATGCCCAGTTCGGCCGCAATGCCGGACGGTTCGTCGCCCGGGACGGGGTTGGTGTAGGTGATCGTCTCTTCGGAGCACCCCATCATGCCGAGCAGTAAAGCTGTCAGTGCATATAATTTTTTCATGTGTGCTGCGGTTTAATGTTTCGATACGGGAAAGGTGCTGCCCGAGGGTGCGATGCCGTCGGCGGCCCGGGTGACGGAGGTCGGGGCCGTGCCGGTGTCGGCCGGAATGTCCCAGTCCACGAGATATATCGTGCCGGTGGCGTAGTAGAGGTCGCCGAACGACAGCCACTGCTGCTCCTGGTATCCGATGATGCCCAGCGTGGTGTACGGCGATTCGAAACCGTTCAGGAGGATCGCCTTGCGGGTTTCGTCCGCGTCGTCGTTGTAGCCCTCTCCCAGCCTGCCGGTCAGCATGCCGTTGTGGAAACCTCCGCCCTGCATGTTGATCGAGTACAGGTAGTGGAAGCGGGAGACCGTCGGGGAGATCTCGCGGGTGTAGCAGAGCCTGCCCAGTTCGATCGACATGGTTTGGGTGTTTTTGTCGTAGGTGGCTTCCACGACCGTGCCCGTCAGGAACAGGTTCTTGATGTAGAAACTCTTGCGGTACTCTTTCTCTTCGACGGTGCAGAACGTACCCGTGCCGCTCACGCCGATCGGTTCACGGCCGTAATACCAGTTTTCCGCATGAAGTCCGTAATATCCCAGCATTTGGTAGTAGGGGTTTTCCTCGCGTGAGATTTGCGAAACGGTCACTTTGCAGGATTCCGTAGCGGAGCCTTTGGTCGCCCGGACGGTGAGCGTCGCATTGCGGTGGGCGTCGGGATTGCGCGGGGCGCCGACGCGTACCGTTCCGCTGACCGGGTCGCTTTCGACCGAAACCCAGTCGGCGTCGCTCGTGACGCTCCACTGGCCGTTGGAGACCACGGTGAAGAGAACGCTCTCACCTTCGGAATCCAGCGAAATTTCCTCCGAAGCGGTGGTGGACAGCAGGACCGTTTCCCACGAGAATGCCTGGTGAACGGCGATTTCCTGTTTGTCGCCGGCCGTTTCCACGGTGATTTTCGAGTTGCGGACATTGTCGGTCGTATTGCTTGCCGCGGAGATGGTCAGCAGGCCCTCTTCGGAGGCCAGCGTCACCCAATCGTCCGGACAGCTCACCTTCCAGTCGGAGGGCGTGGCTACCGCGACGGTGGTCGTTCCGCCTTTCTGGGCGAACGCGACACTACTTCGCGAGAGGACGATCACATCCGCGACCTCCTCTTTGTTCTTGTCGTCGCAGCCGCTTGAGGTGCAGAGGACGAGAACCGTCAATAGCGTAAAGCATCTTCTCATAAAAATTGGATTAGGAATAAAAAATGAATGGGTACGGTATCCCGTTTCCGGAGAACCGTATTTGCTGAAAATTGCATCGTGTGAAATTTTTGGACTTGTTTATTTGCGGCACAATATACGAAAATTTGCCCGAATGCTTTCTGGAAATCCTGAAAATATTGTCGTAAAAGTCTTTTCGGATTGTTTGTTTTTCGGTGTTATGCGTGTGTATAAGGTTGAGTTTTAATGATTTTGAAGAATGACAGCCGTTTTGCGGCTGCAATTGTTTTGTTTGTCGGATATTGTCATCGCAGGGATATTTCCGGTCCGGTGAAAAAGAAGGATGTTTGTTATATATTGACTATTTGGGGCGTAAGCTGTTGAATGATAATTGATAATGTCCGTCCCGGCGGCGGTTCCCGCGATTTTCCGTCCGCGACGTCCCGATATTGACCGCTTTTTGTTACTTTTGCAAAAAGAAAAAAATGAAACTCGTCGAACTGTTAGCTCCTGCCAAAGATTACGCTGCGGCCGCGGCCGCCGTAGACTACGGCGCCGATGCGGTCTATATCGGCGGCGCGCGGTTCGGCGCGCGGCAGGCCGCGGGGAACTCCGCGGAGGAGATCGCCCGGGTCGTGGAGTATGCCCACCGCTTCGGAGTGCGGGTCCATGCCACGCTCAACACGCTCGTGTGGGACGACGAACTGGAGGCCGCCGAACGGCAGGCCCGCGAACTCGTCGCGGCGGGTGTCGATGCGCTCATCGTGCAGGACATGGCGCTGCGGCGCATGTCGCTGC
>OGPE01000682.1_pt1 | contig 24254 bp, 16 predicted proteins | sample 1552881 | NCBI WGS metagenome assembly OGPE01 (sample SAMEA2580236, study PRJEB22360) | human gut metagenome | biome: human gut; feature: human-associated habitat; material: faeces | place: Denmark | collected 2008/2010 | reverse complement strand
CAGCGAAATGGCAGCCGATTAATGATTACGGAGCCAAGGTACAGGCGCATGTCATTGACAAATATTGAACAAGTGATGCCGGTTAAGCTGGCGCAGGCGTTGGCCAATCCGTTATTTCCGGCGCTGGACAGCGCCCTGCGCGCGGGCCGTCATATCGGTCTCGACGAGCTGGATAATCACGCATTTTTGATGGATTTCCAGGATTACCTGGAAGAATTTTACGCTCGCTATAACGTCGAGTTGATCCGCGCACCGGAAGGGTTCTTCTATCTGCGCCCGCGCTCCACCACGCTGATTTCGCGCTCGGTGCTGTCGGAGCTGGATATGATGGTGGGCAAAATTCTTTGCTATCTCTATCTCAGCCCGGAGCGCCTGGCAAACGAAGGGATTTTCACCCAGCAGGAGCTCTATGACGAACTGCTGACCCTGGCGGATGAATCCAGGCTGCTGAAGCTGGTGAACAATCGTTCCACCGGTTCGGATCTGGACCGCCAGAAGCTGCAGGAAAAAATGCGCGCGTCGCTTAACCGCCTGCGCCGCCTGGGGATGGTGTGGTTTATGGGCCATGACAGTAGCAAGTTTCGCATTACCGAATCGGTATTCCGCTTTGGCGCCGATGTGCGCGCCGGCGACGACCCGCGCGAGGCGCAGCGCCGCCTGATCCGCGACGGGGAAGCGATGGCTCTGGAAAATCACCTGCAGCTCAATGATGAGAATGAAGAAAACCAGCCGGATAGCGGGGAGGAAGAGTAATGATTGAACGCGGTAAGTTTCGCTCGCTAACGCTGGTGAACTGGAACGGTTTCTTTGCCCGGACCTTTGATCTTGATGAACTGGTGACCACCCTCTCCGGGGGGAACGGCGCGGGTAAGTCCACGACCATGGCGGCTTTCGTCACGGCGCTGATCCCGGATTTAACCCTGCTGCACTTCCGTAACACCACTGAAGCGGGGGCCACCAGCGGCTCACGCGATAAAGGCCTGCATGGTAAGCTGCGCGCCGGGGTGTGTTACTCGGTGCTTGATGTGATCAACTCCCGCCACCAGCGCGTGGTGGTCGGCGTGCGCCTGCAGCAGGTCGCCGGACGCGATCGTAAAGTCGATATTAAGCCGTTCGCCATTCAGGGGCTGCCGACCTCTATCCTGCCGACCCAGCTGTTGACCGAAACGCTGAACGATCGTCAGGCGCGCGTGGTCAGTCTCAATGAGCTGAAAGACAAACTCGAGGCGATGGAAGGCGTCCAGTTTAAACAGTTCAACTCGATCACCGAATATCACTCGCTAATGTTCGATCTGGGCGTGGTGGCGCGTCGTCTGCGTTCCGCCTCCGATCGTAGCAAATACTACCGCCTGATTGAGGCCTCGCTGTACGGCGGGATCTCCAGCACCATTACCCGCTCGCTGCGCGACTACCTGCTGCCGGAAAACAGCGGCGTGCGTAAAGCGTTCCAGGATATGGAAGCGGCGCTGCGGGAAAACCGCATGACGCTGGAAGCCATTCGCGTAACCCAGTCTGACCGCGATCTGTTTAAACACCTGATCAGCGAAGCCACCAACTACGTGGCGGCGGACTATATGCGTCACGCCAACGAGCGGCGCATTCACCTGGATAAGGCGCTGGAGTATCGTCGCGATCTCTTTACCTCGCGTTCGCAGTTGGCGGCCGAGCAGTATAAGCACGTCGAGATGGCGCGCGAGCTGCAGGAGCACAACGGCGCGGAGGGCGATCTGGAAGCCGATTACCAGGCCGCCAGCGATCACCTGAACCTGGTGCAGACCGCCCTGCGTCAGCAGGAAAAAATTGAGCGCTACGAAGCGGATCTCGACGAGCTGCAGATCCGTCTGGAAGAGCAGAATGAAGTGGTGGCGGAAGCCGCCGACCAGCAGGAAGAGAACGAAGCCCGCGCCGAAGCCGCCGAACTGGAAGTGGATGAGCTGAAAAACCAGCTCGCCGACTATCAGCAGGCGCTCGACGTCCAGCAGACCCGCGCCATTCAGTATAACCAGGCGCTGCAGGCGCTGGAGCGCGCGAAGGCGCTGTGCCATCTGCCGGATCTGACGCCTGAGAGCGCCGACGAGTGGCTGGAAACCTTCCAGGCGAAAGAGCAGGAAGCGACGGAGAAAATGCTGTCGCTGGAACAGAAAATGAGCGTGGCGCAAACCGCGCACAGCCAGTTCGAACAGGCGTACCAGCTGGTGGCGGCGATTAACGGCCCGCTGGCGCGTAATGAAGCCTGGGACGTGGCGCGCGAATTGCTGCGCGACGGCGTTAACCAGCGCCATCAGGCCGAGCAGGCGCAGGGGCTGCGCAGCCGTCTCAACGAGCTGGAACAGCGTCTGCGCGAGCAGCAGGACGCCGAGCGTCAGCTGGCTGAGTTCTGCAAACGCCAGGGCAAACGCTACGATATCGACGATCTGGAAACGCTGCATCAGGAGCTGGAAGCGCGCATCGCGTCGCTGGCCGACAGCGTCTCTAACGCTCAGGAACAGCGCATGACCTTGCGTCAGGAGCTGGAGCAACTGCAGTCGCGCACCCAGACGCTGATGCGCCGGGCGCCGATCTGGCTGGCGGCGCAAAACAGCCTCAACCAGCTGTGCGAGCAGAGCGGCGAACAGTTTGAGTCCGGCCAGGAGGTCACCGAATACCTGCAGCAGCTGCTGGAGCGCGAGCGCGAGGCTATCGTTGAACGTGACGAGGTCGGCGCCCGCAAGCGTGCCATCGACGAAGAGATCGAGCGACTCAGTCAGCCGGGCGGCTCTGAAGACCCGCGTCTGAACGCGCTGGCGGAGCGCTTTGGCGGCGTCCTGTTGTCGGAAATTTATGACGACGTTAGCCTCGAAGATGCGCCGTACTTCTCCGCGCTGTATGGCCCATCGCGCCATGCGATCGTGGTGCCGGATCTGTCGCAGGTGGCGGAGCAGCTCGAAGGGCTGGAAGATTGTCCGGAAGACCTGTATCTGATCGAAGGCGATCCGCAGTCCTTCGACGACAGCGTGTTCAGCGTTGACGAGCTGGAAAAAGCGGTGGTGGTGAAGATTGCCGACCGCCAGTGGCGTTATTCACGTTTCCCAACGCTGCCGCTGTTTGGGCGCGCGGCGCGCGAAAATCGCATCGAAACACTGCATGCTGAGCGTGAGAGTCTCTCCGAGCGTTTCGCGACCCTGTCGTTCGACGTGCAGAAAACCCAGCGTCTTCACCAGGCTTTCAGCCGCTTCATTGGCAGCCATCTGGCGGTGGCTTTCGAGGACGATCCGGAAGAAGAGATCCGCAAGCTTAACAGCCGCCGCGGCGAGCTGGAGCGTGCGCTGAACGCCCATGAGAGCGATAACCAACAGAACCGCGTGCAGTATGAGCAGGCGAAAGAGGGCGTGTCGGCGCTCAACCGCCTGCTGCCGCGCCTGAACCTGCTGGCGGATGATACGCTGGCTGACCGCGTGGACGAGATCCAGGAACGTCTGGACGAAGCGCAGGAGGCAGTGCGCTTTATTCAGCAGCATGGCAATCAACTGGCGAAGCTGGAGCCGATCGTCTCGGTATTGCAGAGCGATCCGGAGCAGTTTGAGCAGCTGAAAGAAGATTACGCCTATGCGCAGCAAACCCAGCGCGATGCGCGTCAGCAGGCTTTCGCGCTGGCGGAAGTCGTGCAGCGCCGGGCCCACTTCAGCTACTCCGATTCGGCGGAGATGCTCAGTGGCAACAGCGATCTCAACGAGAAGCTGCGCCAGCGTCTGCAACAAGCGGAATCTGAGCGTAGCCGCGCGCGCGAAGCGATGCGTAGCCACGTTGCGCAGTTGAACCAGTACAACCAGGTGCTGGCCTCGCTGAAGAGCTCGTATGACACCAAAAAAGAGCTGCTCAACGATCTGTATAAAGAGCTGCAGGATATCGGCGTGCGCGCCGATGCCGGGGCGGAAGAGCGCGCGCGTCAGCGTCGTGACGAGCTGCACACGCAGCTGAGCAACAACCGCTCCCGTCGCAATCAGCTGGAAAAAGCGTTGACCTTCTGCGAAGCGGAAATGGACAACCTGACCCGTAAACTGCGCAAGCTGGAACGCGATTACTGCGAAATGCGTGAGCAGGTTGTCAGCGCCAAGGCGGGCTGGTGCGCGGTGATGCGTCTGGTGAAAGACAACGGCGTCGAACGTCGTCTGCATCGCCGCGAGCTGGCCTATCTCTCTGCTGACGAACTGCGTTCGATGTCGGATAAGGCGCTCGGTGCGCTGCGTCTGGCGGTTGCCGATAACGAACATCTGCGCGACGTGCTGCGTATATCGGAAGATCCGAAACGTCCGGAGCGCAAAATCCAGTTCTTCGTCGCCGTCTATCAGCATCTGCGTGAGCGTATCCGTCAGGATATTATTCGTACCGATGACCCGGTGGAAGCGATCGAGCAGATGGAGATCGAGCTCAGTCGTCTGACCGAAGAGCTGACCAACCGCGAACAGAAGCTGGCGATCAGTTCCCGCAGCGTGGCGAATATCATTCGCAAAACTATTCAGCGTGAGCAGAACCGTATCCGGATGCTCAACCAGGGGCTGCAGAGCGTCTCGTTCGGCCAGGTTAACAGCGTGCGTCTGAACGTTAACGTGCGCGAGACCCACTCGACACTGCTGGATGTCCTGTCTGAACAGCATGAGCAGCATCAGGATCTGTTTAACAGCAATCGCCTGACCTTCTCGGAAGCGCTGGCCAAGCTGTATCAGCGCCTGAACCCGCAGATCGACATGGGGCAGCGCACGCCGCAAACCATCGGCGAAGAGCTACTCGACTACCGCAACTATCTGGAGATGGAAGTGGAAGTTAACCGCGGCTCTGACGGCTGGCTGCGCGCGGAGTCCGGCGCGCTGTCGACCGGGGAAGCGATCGGTACCGGGATGTCGATTCTGGTAATGGTGGTGCAGAGCTGGGAAGATGAGTCTCGTCGCCTGCGCGGCAAGGATATCTCGCCTTGCCGTCTGCTGTTCCTCGATGAAGCGGCGCGTCTCGACGCCCGCTCCATCGCCACGTTGTTCGAGCTGTGCGAACGTCTGGAGATGCAGCTGATTATCGCGGCGCCGGAAAATATCAGCCCGGAAAAAGGCACGACCTATAAACTGGTGCGTAAAGTGTTTAATAATCACGAACACGTACACGTTGTCGGCCTGCGCGGTTTTGCCGCGCCGGTACCGGAAGCACTGCCGGGAACGGCCGACGCCTCCTGAGGCTGCGGCTAAATTCTGGCGGCTAAGCGCTGAAAAGGGCAACGTTAAGTTGCCCTTTTTGCTATCCAGCCTGGTATGCCTGGGTGGTATAATCTTTAAGCTTCTTTACATTAGGTAAGGCAAAAGCCTTTCCGTCTTTATATACTGTGATAAAGCCCACTAATTTGTGGGCGGCAATGTGTGACAACAGGGGGCAAGGGATGTTGCTAAAGAAACGGTATGGTCGTCCATTGTCAGCGCTCAGCCTGAGCCTGGCACTGGCATTTGCTCCGCTGTTCAATGTCCAGGCCGCAGAGCCTGAAGTCGTACCTGGTGATAGCTCCGCTACGCCTGGAGAGCTTTCCGTCGCGCTGACGCAAAGCGATGGGCAATCGCCGGCGGTCGCGAAGCTTACCGGTGAGCAGCCGCTGTCGATGGAGGCGGCGGCAAACAGTCGCGCCCAGATCGAGGCGCTGTTGCCGGCAGGGTACAAACCTGTCTTTATCAATCCGCTGGTGTCGCTGTACGCCGCCAGGGATATGAAACCGATGTGGGAGAACCGCGAGGCGGTGCAGGCGTTCCAGCAGCAGCTGGCGGAGATCGCCATCGCCGGTTTTCAGCCGCAGTTTACCACCTGGGTCAGCCTGCTGACCGATCCCGCCGTCAGCGGCATGGCGCGCGATGTGGTGTTGTCGGATGCCATGATGGGCTATTTGCACTTTATCAGCGGCATCCCCACCCAGGGGACCCGCTGGCTATATAGCTCGACGCCGTACAAGATGGCGACCCCGCCGCTATCGGTGATTAACCAGTGGCAGCTGGCGCTGGACAATGGCTCCCTGCCAGCGTTTATCGCTGGCCTGGCGCCGCATCATCCGCAGTATGAGGCCATGCACCAGTCGTTGTTGGCGCTGGTGGCTGATTCTCGCCCGTGGCCGCAGATGACCGGTAGCGGCTCGCTGCGCCCCGGCGAATGGAGCAATGATATCGGTGCCCTGCGCGAGATCCTCCAGCGTACCGGGATGCTGGACAATACCGCCAATATCGTTCTGCCCGGCGATGTGGTGAGCCCGTCGGCGAAGAAAAAGAGCAAACCCGCGGCGCGCGGCGTGTACGATCGCCAGCTGGTGGAGGGGGTTAAGCGCTTTCAGGCCATGCAGGGGCTGGGTGCGGATGGCGTCATTGGTCAGTCCACCCGCGACTGGCTCAACGTCTCCTCCGCGCAGCGTGCGGGGGTGCTGGCCTTGAATATTCAGCGTTTACGCCTGCTGCCGGGCAAACTGTCGACCGGCATTATGGTGAATATTCCCGCTTTCTCGCTGGTCTATTACCAGGATGGCAGCCAGGTGCTGGCCTCGCGGGTGATCGTCGGGCGTCCGGACCGCAAAACGCCAATGATGAGCAGCGTGCTGAACAACGTGGTGGTCAATCCACCGTGGAACGTGCCGCCGACGCTGGCGCGCAAAGATATCCTGCCGAAGGTGCGTAACAATCCGGGCTATCTGGAGCAGCATGGCTACACCGTGATGCGCGGCTGGAACAGTAAAGAGACCATCGATCCTTATCGGGTCGACTGGTCGACCATCACCGAGAATAATTTACCGTTCCGTTTTCAGCAGGCGCCTGGAGCGCGTAACTCACTGGGCCGCTACAAGTTTAATATGCCGAGTTCAGATGCTATTTATCTGCACGATACGCCGAACCATAATCTGTTCCAGAAAGATGTTCGCGCGCTCAGCTCCGGCTGCGTACGCGTCAATAAGGCCTCGGAGCTGGCCAATATGTTGCTGCAGGACGCGGGCTGGAACGACACGCGTATTTCCGATGCCCTGAAGCAAGGGGACACGCGCTATGTCAATATTCGGCAAAATATACCGGTGAATTTATATTACTTAACGGCTTTTGTGGACGCTGATGGACGTACACAATATCGAACAGATATTTACAATTACGATCTCACCGCGCGATCCAGTGCACAAATTCTGACGAAAGCGGAACAATTAATCAGGTAAATGAAGTAGTTCAATGGATTTTGTTGTCCTAGCACTGGGTAAAAAAGGGCGCTGCTCCTCTGCAGCGCCCGATTTTCCTGGGGTGAGGCTGCCTTGACGTTGGCAATAATGCCCGGTAAGGTGCCTTTCGTGCGCCAGAAGTGCATATACATATCATTCCGCTCAATGCGTAGCGCGGTCAGCGCGAACGCTCTCCTTTGCCGGACAGCATCACGGCTGTGGCGAGCGATGGCGAGCTGGCGGTTAGCCTCGCGCGATGCGGAAAAAGTATATAACGATTCATTGACTGTAGACCTGATTATCATGGACAAATTTGACGCTAATCGCCGCAGATTGCTGGCGTTGGGTGGTGCTGCGCTGGGTGCTGCCGCCATTCTCCCTGCGCCGGCATTTGCCACCCTCTCGACCCCCCGCCCGCGTATTTTGACGCTGAATAACCTGCATACGGGTGAATCGCTCAAGGCGGAGTTTTTCGATGGCAGAGGCTATATTCAGGATGAATTAGCAAGACTTAATCATTTTTTCCGTGATTACCGCGCGAATAAAATTAAGTCCATCGATCCAAATCTGTTCGATCATCTTTATCGGTTGCAGGGATTGCTTGGCACCAACAAACCTGTCCAGCTTATTTCTGGTTATCGTTCCCTCGATACCAATGATGAGCTTCGCGCACGAAGCCGTGGTGTGGCAAAACACAGCTATCACACCAAGGGGCAGGCAATGGATTTCCATATTGAAGGTATTTCGTTAAGCAATATTCGCAAAGCGGCGTTATCTATGCGCGCAGGTGGTGTAGGATATTACCCACGTAGTAACTTTGTGCATATTGATACCGGTCCCGTAAGGCACTGGTAACGAAAGGAGCGTCATGAACTATCGTATTATTCCGGTTACCGTGTTCGCGCAGAACTGTTCTCTCATCTGGTGCGAACAAACCCGCCTGGCGGCGCTGGTCGATCCTGGCGGCGATGCTGAACGTATCAAAGCGGTGGTGGCGGAGGCGGGCGTCACGCTGATGCAGATCCTGCTGACGCATGGCCATCTCGATCACGTCGGCGCCGCTGCGGAACTGGCGCAGCATTATGGCGTACCGGTTATTGGTCCGGAAAAAGAAGATGAGTTCTGGCTGGAAGGATTGCCGGCGCAAAGCCGGATGTTCGGCCTGGAGGATTGCCAGCCGCTGCGCCCGGATCGCTGGCTCAATGAAGGCGATGTGGTCAATGTAGGGAATGTGGCGCTGCAGGTACTGCACTGTCCGGGCCATACGCCGGGTCACGTGGTCTTCTTTGATGACGCTTCCCGATTGCTCATTTCCGGAGACGTGATTTTTAAAGGCGGGGTGGGGCGCAGCGATTTTCCACGCGGCGACCATGGACAGTTGATTGCGGCCATTAAGGATAAGCTGTTGCCGCTGGGCGATGACGTGACCTTTATTCCCGGCCATGGTCCGCTGTCGACGCTGGGTGAGGAACGTCGTAACAACCCGTTCCTGCAGGATGAGATGCCGGTCTGGTAACAGACATGACGCGAACACATAAAAAAGGCCGCATTCGCGGCCTTTTTCTTTTATCTCGCTTAGAGCACGCTGTCGCTTACAGTACTGCGACGATGGCTTCGCACAGCGGCGCCATATTGTCAGGCGTCATCCCGGCCACGTTGATACGTCCGGAAGCAACCGCATAGATGGCGAACTCTTCACGCAGGCGCAGCACCTGCTCTTTAGTCAGGCCGCTGAATGAGAACATGCCGTTCTGCTGGCTGATAAAGCTGAAGTCGCGGCTCGCGCCTTTCTCCTGCAGGGTGTTGACGAACAGCAGGCGCATACGCTGGATGCGCTGGCGCATATCGGTCAGCTCCTGCTCCCAGATCGCACGCAGCGCATCGTTGCTCAGAATGGTGGCGACCACGGAGGCGCCATGCGCAGGCGGGTTGGAGTAGTTGGCGCGGATCACCGATTTCATCTGACTGAATGCGCGGTCCACGGCCTCCTGATCGGTGGCGACCAGCGTGCAGGCGCCGACGCGCTCATTGTACAGGCCAAAGTTTTTCGAGTAGGAGCTGGCGACCAGCAGCTCTTTGTGCAGCGCAGCAAAGGCGCGCAGACCTTCAGCATCTTCTTCCAGACCGCGGGCGAAGCCCTGGTAGGCGAAATCAAACAGCGGGAGCCAGCCTTTTTCCACTGACAGCTGCGCCAGCTGCTGCCACTGGTCGAGCGTCGGATCGATACCGGTCGGGTTGTGGCAGCAGCCGTGGAACAGCACCACGTCGCCGGCCTGGGCTTCGGTCAGGCTGGCCAGCAGACCCTCAAAGTCCAGCGCATGGTTAGCGGCGTCGTAGTAGGTATATTCGCGCACTTCCAGCCCGGCAGAGGTAAACACGCTCTTGTGGTTCGGCCAGCTTGGGTTGCTCACCCACACGCGTTTCACGTCGGTGTTTTTGGCGAGGAAGTCAGCTGCGACACGCAGAGCGCCAGTACCGCCAGGGGTCTGCGCAGTGCGGGCGCGTTTATCAGCGATAATCGCATTGCCTTTACCGAACAGCAGCTCCTGAGTGCAGCGACCAAATTCAGGAATACCATCGATGCCCAGATAGTTTTTAGTCGTTTCATTTTCCAGCAGGTACTGCTCTGCTTTCTTGACGCTGGTCAGAACGGGTGTTTTACCGGTTTCATCCTTGTAAACACCAATTCCGAGGTTAATTTTTTCAGGGCGGTCATCGGCACGAAACAGATCGGCCAGACCTAAAATCGGGTCGGCTGGGGCGGCGGTAATGTTCTCAAACATGACGAGGTTCCATTGTGATTACTGAAGGGAAATCCGCTATCAGGTTAACGGGAGAATAACGAATTGCCAACCGTTTGCGACAAAAAGCGAGAAGGTTTTCGAAAGATACGATCTTTGCCTCACGAAAACAGAAAAGCAGGACCGAAGTCCTGCTTTGAAGGCATATCACGAAGGGGTGTACTGCAGATTAGAACTGGTAAACGATACCCACGGCCGCCTGGTCGTCGGTGGCTACGCCAGCCGCTTTGGTGTAATCGTTGTCGTCCAGCTGGTTGAATTTATACGCAGCGTAGACGTTCATGTTCTTGTTGAAGTAGTACCAGGTACCCACTTCGATGTATTTAACCAGATCCGCATCGCCGCCGGAGAAGCCAGCACGTGACTGCAGGTCTTTACCTTTGGTCTGCACGTAACCGATGGACGGACGCAGGCCGAAGTCGAACTGATACTGTACGACAGCTTCAAAGTTCTGGGTTTTGCCCGCGAAGTGGTTATCTTCTTCAGGAGTCATGTTGTAGGTCTGAGAGTACATGACCGCTGCATAGACGTTGTTGGCGTCATATTTTGCAGAGGTTGCCCAGGCTTCGGCTTTGTCGCCATTGCCGTCAGCTTTCTGATCGACGCTACGGTTGGAGCCGGAGTAGCCTGCAGACAGTGCGATACCATTGTCGAACGCGTAGGTGGCTGCGGTGCTGAAGCCGTCGCCATTCTGCTTGCGAACCGCACGGTCGTGGTCGTTTTTACCCTGGTACTGCAGCGCGAAGCTCAGGCCGTCAACCAGACCAAAGAAGTCAGAGTTACGGTAGGTTGCCACGCCGTTGGTACGGCCGGTCATGTAGTTGTCGGTGTAGTTCCAGCCGTCGCCGCCCCATTCAACCAGCATATCGGTTGCTGCTTCGACGTCGTAGATCGCGCCGTAGTTACGGCCGTAGTCGAATGAACCGTATTCGCCCGCTTTCAGACCCGCGAACGCCAGACGGGTTTTCGTCGGTTGGGAACCTTCAACGTTGGACGCATCCATGTTGTATTCCCACTGGCCGTAACCGGTCAGCTGATCGTTGATCTGAGTTTCGCCTTTCAGGCCGATACGGGCATAGGTGGTATCGTCGCTGCTGGTGTCGCCATTGGTGGTCCAGACGTGCTCGCCGACCATTTTCCCATAGAAGTCCAGTTTGTTGCCGTTTTTGTTATAGATTTCTGCAGCGTTGGCTGCACCGGCTACCAGCAGGGCAGGGATCACCACTGCCAGAATATTGCGCTTCATCATTATTTATTACCCTCATTAATATTTTTTATATGAACACGTGCCACTGCCGTCAATAAGTTCTGTCAATAAAAACTTACAGAACCATTGATGAGAGTTTGGTGTCTGAAGGCATCTTTCCATCCGCGACAACGTTTCGCTAGCCGGAAAATGCTACGAATATCTCATATGAGTAACAAAACGAAAAATCATGTAACTAAATGTGTATTTTGGGGAACTTTGTGAACTTAATCAAAATTCCGTTCCACCTGATGAGGTAAAACGCCATCGCTTATCTATCTATATGAATTATTTATGATTAATTTGGATAAGCGGCAATTCGTTCATTTTATGTGTTGAATTCGTCTTCTTTTTATTCAGCCTCTGTCTTGGCAAGACGTGCGGCGAATGGTTAAAAAATGAGCAAATTTATCAGGGGTTTTGCTCTGATATGAACATAAAGTGCGATCTGCATCACCGGTGTGCACCGAAACAGTGCGTAACATAAATGTGATTTCCAGGTCTTGATGTTTAAGTTTGTTGAATTTTGCTAACAGTAATTGACATAAAAAAAGGCCAGCTTGCGCTGGCCTTTCAGGTTTATGTCAGAAAAATTTAGAATGTCGCGTTGCGCGGGGTACGCGGGAACGGAATGACATCGCGGACGTTCTGCACGCCGGTAACGTAAGCGATCAGACGTTCGAAGCCCAGACCAAAGCCGGAGTGCGGTACGGTGCCGTAGCGGCGCAGGTCGCGATACCACCAGTAGTCTTCTTTGTTGAGCCCCATCTCTGCCATACGCGCGTCCAGCACGTCGAGACGCTCTTCACGCTGGGAACCACCGATGATCTCACCGATACCCGGCGCCAGGACATCCATTGCCGCGACGGTTTTACCGTCTTCGTTAAGGCGCATGTAGAAGGCCTTAATGTCTTTCGGGTAGTTTTTCACCACGACCGGCGCTTTGAAGTGCTCTTCGGCCAGATAACGCTCGTGCTCGGAGGAGAGATCCACGCCCCAGTAAACCGGGTTCTCAAACTGCTTGCCGCAGTTTTCCAGGATAGTGACGGCATCGGTGTAATCCACCTGGGCAAAGTCAGCGGAGACGAAACGCTGCAGTCGGTCGATAGCGTCTTTGTCTACGCGCTCGGCGAAGAACTGCATGTCATCCGCACGCTCTTCCAGTACCGCCTTAAAGACGTACTTGAGCATCGCTTCCGCCAGACCAGCAACATCGTTGAGGCTCGCGAAGGCGACTTCCGGCTCCAACATCCAGAACTCCGCCAGGTGGCGGCTGGTGTTGGAGTTTTCGGCGCGGAAGGTTGGGCCGAAGGTGTAGATTTTCGACAGCGCACAGGCGTAGGTCTCGCCGTTCAGCTGGCCGGATACGGTCAGGAACGACTCTTTACCAAAGAAGTCTTTATCGAAGTCGACTTTGCCCTGATCGTTACGCGGCAGGTTTTCCAGATCCAGCGTCGACACGCGGAACATTTCGCCGGCGCCTTCGGTATCGGAAGCGGTGATCAGCGGGGTGGAAACCCAGAAGAAGCCCTGTTCGTCGAAGAAACGGTGCAGCGCCTGCGCCAGGGTATGACGCACGCGAGCTACCGCGCCAATCAGATTGGTGCGCGGACGCAGGTGCGCTACTTCACGCAGATACTCGATGCTGTGGCGCTTGGCCGCCATCGGGTAGGTGTCCGGGTCTTCCACCCAGCCGGTGACTTCCACGTTGGTCGCCTGGATCTCAAAGCTTTGACCCTGACCCTGGGAAGCCACGACTTTACCGGTGACAATCACCGAGCAACCGGTGGTCAGACGCAGCACTTCCTGATTGTAATTGGGCAGAGAATTATTAATAACGGCCTGTACAGGATCAAAGCAGGAACCGTCATAGACGGCGAGGAATGAAAAGCCAGCTTTAGAATCTCGGCGGGTACGCACCCATCCGCGGACCGTGACTTCGCTGTCAACGGCAACGCGGCCCTGGAGTACGTCGGCTACAGGCACAACGCTCATAATAATCTCTCTATGTAGTCCAATAAAAAAGTCTCTTCCCCCTACAGCGGGGGGATATCTATGTTACCTGTCATCTTCCATCAGACAAGTAGATTTCGCACAGGGAAGGGTGGATTTCGGAAATAAATACACCTCCGGGGCGTTCTTTGGCTCCCCATGTCGACTTTTACACGACTTACTCGATAATGACCGTCATTTCCTGCTTCGCATTTTGCATCGACACGATGGTCCGGAAAGACTTGATATTTCCCGAGGCAAAAAAGAGTTCACGGGTTAGCGCTTCGTATTCCGCCATATCACGGACGTTGATCACGAGCAGAAAATCGAAGTCGCCAGTGACATAGTAGACCTGCTGCACTTGCGGACAGGTTACGAAACGCTGTTTATCCTCCTCAAGCAGATCGAGACGTTCATTCTCAATGGTCACCTGCACCATAATGGTGATCGGTCTTCCCACTTTACTGGCGTCCACTAAGCTAACACTGCCTTTAATCACTCCTGCATCCTCCAGTGCAGCGATACGCCGATTGACTGCCGAAGGAGACAGGCTGATCCGATCGGCGATCTCCCGTTGCGACAAGCGATTATTACGCTGCAAGAGCGTAAGAATTTTTTTATCCCATGCGTCAAGTTTCATCATATATCTCGTCCTGCAAGCCTGTGATCAACCTCACTAATGCAACGTTGTTGCGTGAGAATGATAAAACAGAGTGAAAATTGCGGCGCGATGGGCAACTTTGCGCCAATTAACCGCCGGGCGCAGTGTACCATCACAGGCAGTGGGAAAGCGGTATATCGCGACAAAAAGCCTCTCACATTCTGACTTAACCAATTTAAAGCGACCGTCCTGTCTCAGGCCGCACGGATCCGTGCACCCGTCGTTTAGGCGGAATGGTCGCAAATAACGTTATCGTCGCAGGACGATATGAAAATAGAGGTGCCTGAATAGTGGACACAATTAAATTTCAACTTAACGCCCGGCGGCAGCCCTATGGCCAGGGAGCAGACTTGAGTCTGCTGAATGAAAGCGTGGGGAACGAAGTGCTGGCATTCCATCAAAAATTTCCTGATTACCGGGTCACGCCGCTGCGTAAGCTGGAATTTTTAAGCCAGCGGCTGGGGCTGGGATCGATCCATATAAAAGATGAAGCGCAGCGATTCGGTTTGAATGCGTTTAAAGGACTCGGCGGGTCCTATGCGATGGGGAAATATCTCGCCGCTCTGCTTGAGCGAGATATTAATACGTTGAGCTTTGCCGAGCTTAATTCACCAGTGATTAAGGCGCGTATCAAGGACATCGTATTTGTGACTGCTACCGACGGTAACCACGGACGTGGCGTGGCGTGGGCGGCTGAGCAGCTTGGGCTGCGTGCGGTGGTGTATATGCCAAAGGGCTCGTCGCCGGTACGCGCGCAGAATATTCGCCGGCATGGCGCCGAATGCACGATTACTGAACTGAACTACGACGACACAGTTCGGCTGGCGGCCAAAACCGCGCGCGAGCAGGGATGGGTTCTACTCCAGGATACCGCCTGGCAGGGCTACGAGCAGATCCCCACATGGATCATGCAAGGCTATACGACCCTCGCTGTTGAAATCTGGCAGCAACTGGCAGAAAGCGGAGCGCCGATGCCGACGCATCTGTTTTTACAAGCCGGGGTCGGGTCGTTTGCCGGTAGCATCATGGGATATTTCATCGAAAAGATGCAGCAGCAGGCTCCCACCATCATCATCGTTGAGCCGCACAAGGCGAACTGCCTGTATCGCTCGGCAACCATTAATGACGGACTGCCGCACAGCGTCGGCGGGGATATGTCAACTCTGATGGCCGGGCTTGCCTGTGGTGAACCTAACATCACCAGCTGGCCAATGCTCCGCGACCATGCCACCTGTTTTATTTCCGCCGACGATTGTCTGGCCGCCAATGGCATGCGCCTGTTGGCCGCTCCGCGACCAGGTACTGACGAACCTTTTGTCTCCGGGGAATCCGGCGCTATTGGCACAGGAGTGCTTTATGCGCTGATGACTCAACCGGCGTATCGCGAGCTTGCCGAATCGCTGCGCCTGAATGCCGATGCACAGGTTCTGTTAATCAGCACGGAAGGAGATACATCACCCGATGTCTATGAAGACATCGTCTGGTTTGGCCGTAATGGTTGAGCGCTATCGACAATAACAAGGGGGCCATCTTACCTACCCTACAAGCCCTCGGTATGACAAGCGTTCTGACTCATAACGAAAACATACGCGCTTTCGCGTCATGCATAGAGAGAACCTGACCGATGAATACTGAAAATATAATTATCAATAAAGGATATTCCGATCCCGCAAAGTGGCATAGCGAAGATACCGTTTGGGTCCTTGGCCTGTTCGGTACCGCCATTGGCGCTGGGGTGCTGTTTCTGCCGATTAATGCCGGAATTGGCGGCTTCTGGCCGCTGCTGATTGTTTTTGTCCTCGCTTTTCCTATTACTTATCTGGCTCACCGCGGTCTGGCGAGATTCATTTACTCTTCCAATACGCCGGAAAGCAGTATTACCGATGTTATTGGCGAGCATTTTGGCGCGCTGGCGGGAAAAGTATTTACCGTCATCTATTTCTTCGCCGTCTATACCATCCTGATTATGTATGCGGTGGCTATCACCAACACCGCGCAGAGCTTTATCACCCACCAGTTGGCAATGGCCGAGCCTCCCCGGTCGCTGGTGGCCATCGTTCTGATCCTCGGGCTGATGTTTATCGTCCGTTTCGGACAGCGTTTGATAATGCGGGTGATGAGCACCCTGGTTTATCCCTTCATCATCTCGCTTATTTTTATGGCACTTTTTCTGATTCCGCACTGGAACGGCGCAATTTTGCAAACCGTAAGCTTCAGCGCCACGGGCGATGGGCAGGGGATCATGTTATCCCTCTGGATGACCTTCCCGGTACTGGTGATGTCGTTTAACCACTATCCCATCATTTCGCCGATGGTGGTGCGCCAGAAGCAGCGTTACGGTCTGGCGCTCGCTGAGGGTAAATGTGCGCAGATCCAGCGCTACGGTATCCTGCTCATGACGGTGGTGGTGCTGTTTTTTGTTCTCAGCTGCGTGTTAAGCCTGTCGCCGCAGCAACTGGCGGAAGCCAAAGCCCAGAATCTGTCGATTTTGTCCTATCTGGCCAATCAGTACGATACACCGATTATTGCCTGGCTATCGCCGATTATCGCCTTTGTCGCTATTACTAAATCATTTCTTGGCCACTACATCGGCGCCTATGAATCGCTGCGCGACCTGATTCTGGAGGCCGCCGCGGCACGCGGTAAAAAACCTGGTATTCGCCTCGTCGACGCGGTCATCCTGGTGTTTATGGTGCTTACCTGCTGGTTCGCCGCGTACAAGAACCCCAGTATCCTCGGTATTATCGAATGCATCAGCGGTCCCACCGGGGCGGCAATTCTGCTGCTGTTGCCTATGTACGCCATTCATAAATTACCGGTGCTTGCCCCTTGGCGCGGTAAAGCGAGCAACGTTTTCGTCACCCTGATTGGGCTTATCACCGTATCTGCCATTTTTTACGGCATGTTCCAATAACCACCATTATTAGCGAGATGTTTTATGAGTCATTATCTGCAGATTAACGGCCAACGGCTTATCGATTCCCTGTATGCACTTGGCGAACATGGTGCGCTGCCAGGCGGCGGCGTATGCCGCCTGGCAGCGACTGCCGAAGATAAAGCCGGCAGGGACTTTGTTGTAGCCCGCATGAAGGCGCTGGGCCTGAGCGTGTCAATTGATGCTATCGGCAATGTCACCGGCGTTTATCACGGCGAGGAGACGTTGCCGATGGTGATGATGGGGTCACATATCGATACCGTCGCCACAGGTGGGTTATACGATGGCAACTACGGCGTTATGGCCGGCCTTGAGGTGATTGCCACCCTCCAGGATGCCGGGATCCGCACACGACGACCGTTGGCGGTAACCTTCTTTACTAACGAGGAGGGGGTGCGATTTCAGCCCGATATGATGGGCAGCGTGGTGTTTGCCGGCGAGTATCCGTTGGCGCAGGCGCTCGCGGCAAAAGATCTCGACGGTATCACGCTCGATGAAGCGCTGCGTAACATTGGTTATAAAGGCGAACGTCAGCCGGGAGATATGGCGGTAGATAGCTACGTTGAGCTGCATATCGAACAGGGACCAATTCTTGATAAAGAGCAGATTGATATTGGCGTGGTTACCGGCGTGCAGGGTATTTCGTGGCAGGAATTTACCCTAAGAGGCGTATCGAATCATGCGGGTACTACCCCAATGTCCATGAGACGTGATGCCGGGCTGGCGGCTGCGAAAATCGCTGTTTTTGCCCGTGAGCTGGCGCTAAGCTTTGGTGGTAATCAGGTAGCTACCGTTGGACATTTCAGCGTGAAGCCTAATCTAATCAACGTCATTCCCAACCATGTCGTCATGTCAGTGGATCTCCGCAATACCGATAATGCGATCTTATGTCTGGCGGAGCAGCAATTGGCCGAATTTGTCGCGAAAACGTCGCAGGAAGAGGGCGTGGAGATAACCAGCCGCTCACTGGTGCGCTTTAATCCGGTCATTTTTGCCGATGAGATCGTCAATGCGGTGGAAGCCGAGGCGGAGCGTCAGGCGCTCAGTTACCGACGTTTGCCAAGCGGCGCCGGACACGATGCACAATTTATGGCGTCGGTATGTCCCGCCGGGATGATTTTTGTCCCCTGCGTCGATGGCATTAGCCATAACGTCAAAGAACATAGCGCAGCCAAAGATCTGATTGCTGGCGCCAATGTGCTGCTGCAGGTGGTTTTACAGCGCGCCCAGCGTATGGACTAATGTTTACAGGAGCAGAGAATGAATCAGCAACAGCTAAAGCAGCAGCTTATCGCCTGGCGTCACTATTTGCATGCCCATCCGGAAAGCGCCTTCGAGGAGCAGAATACTTCACGGTTTATTGCCGAAAAGCTCGAGGCTATGGGCATTGAGGTGCACCGCGATATTGGCAAAACCGGGGTGGTGGGGAGATTGAAATGCGGCGACGGGAAGGGCGTTATTGCTATTCGTGCCGATATCGATGCCATTCAATTGACCGAACAGGGAGACTGGTCTTACCGCTCCATGACCGCCGAGCGGATGCACGGCTGCGGACATGATGGTCATACCTGCATTGCGCTGGGCGCGGCGCAGTTGCTATTGCAGCGGCAGAATTTTAACGGCACGGTCTGCTTTGTTTTTCAGCCTGCTGAGGAACCTGGCTATGGCGCCAGAGCGATGATGGACGATGGCGTTATTGAACGCTTTGGCATAGAGGAAATCTACGGTCTGCATAATATGCCGGGTATGAAAGCCGGGACTATCGCCACGCGAGTCGGTGGCATTATGGCCAGTGAAGATAACTTTATTATTCGTATTAAAGGGCAGGGAGCGCATGCGGCGCGGCCGCATATGGCGAAAGATCCGCTGGTCATTGCGGCGGAAATCATCCTGGCTTTGCAGACAATTGTTTCGCGAAATGTTGATCCGAACGTGCCAGCGGTGATTTCCTGTACTGAACTGCACACCGATGGCATCCGCAATGCGATTCCGACGCACGTCGAAATCAAAGGGGATACGCGCAGCTTTGCACCGGAGGTGCAGATGCTGCTCGAAGAACGAATGCGTACCATTAGCGAAGCGATTTGCGCGATGCACGGTGCGACGTGCCAGTTCAGCTATACCCATGAATTTGCGCCAACGGTGAACTGGCCGCAATGCGTTGATGTGGCGGTCACCGCTGCGATTAACGTGGTAGGGGCTGAGAAGGTGGACGGCAACGTCGCACAGATGATGATTTCGGAGGATTTTGGCGCTTTTCTGCAAAAAATCCCCGGCTGTTTCATCTTTTTAGGCAACGGCGATAGTTCAGATGCTCAGGGCAATACACCGTTGCATAATGCCTGCTACGACTTTAATGATGAGATATTGCTAACTGGCGCGGAGTATTTTGCCGAGGTCGTCAGAACCCGTCTGCCGCAGGAGTGATATTGATTGGCCCGATAGCAGAATGCCGTCGGGCCATGTTTTTTAGCTCGCCTTTTTAATCGGCGGCAGGTCGAACGCCTCGCGCAGGGCGCGGACGAAGGCCTTATCGTGGCAGATGGTTTTCCCCGGGCTGTCGGAGAGTTTCGCCACCGGTTTGCCGTTACATTCCACCAGCTTAATCACGATATTGAGCGGTTTAACCTGCGGCAGATCGCAGGTTAAACGGGTGCCGATACCAAAGCTCAATTTCACCCGCGAGGCGAAGTGGCGATACAAATCGACCGCTTTGGCGAGATCGAGATTATCGGAGAAGACCAGCACTTTGCTCAGCGGATCGATGCCCAGCTTCTGATAATGGGCGATGGCTTTTTCACCCCATTCCACCGGGTCGCCGGAGTCATGGCGCAAACCCTGATAGCGGGTAGCGAATTCCGGACCAAAATCGCGCAGGAACGCATCCATGGTGATGCAGTCGGTCAGCGCGATGCCCAGCTGGTCGGGATACTCTTCCAGCCAGGCGGCAAGGGCCGCCCGCTGGCTGCTGGCGAGGTTCGGGCTGATCTGCTGGTGGGCCTGGAACCATTCGTGCGCCTGGGTGCCCATCGGGGTTAAATGTAAACGACGAGCCAGATCGTAATTGCTGGTGCCGACAAACCACGGCTCCTGCTGCAGACGTTGCACAATGGCCTCTTGCACTTCGCGTGAAAAACGACGGCGGGTGCCGAAGTCCATCAGGCGGAAGGCGCGCATATCGAGGCCAGCGGTCATGCTGGCGAAGTCGCCTAGCTTATGTTCCAGCGTGTTCAGCGCCTGATCGACGCCCATCTCTGGTGAACGATAGCGATGGACCAGCTCGCTTATCACCGCCAGCAGCGGGACTTCCCACATGATGGCTTCACGCCACGGGCCGGTAAGGCGAATGTTCAGCTTGCCGTTGTCATTGCTGACCGTGACCTGGCGCGGGTCATAGCGAAAATCGCGCAGCCAGTCGAGATAATCCTGGCGGAAAAAGGGAAGGGTGGACAACCAGTGATATTCATCATCCCGCAGTCTCAGGTCGCGCATGGACTCCACCTGCTCGCGGATCGCGTCGGCATAAATGCCGAGAAGGTCGTCTCCGCGGCAGCGAAACTCCGCCGCCACATGCACATCGCCGTAGCGGTGGAAGACAGCCTGCTGCATGTGCAGCTTGTAGGCATCCGTATCAAGCAGCGAGTGCAGTACAGGAGAAGTGAATTGTGTCATGGTGCGCAGTAGCATCCTCTCACTGGAGCGTTCCATCCAAACCAACGCGAAAAAAGGAGGCGGAGTATACCTTTATTACCCGGCTCTGTCCCGCGATGGCGAGCGATGGCGACGCTGACGGTCATTTGCGAGGCCTAGTTTAATATATTGAACATGGATCACACCACAAGCTTTGCGTCGGGTCGAGGGCATTTCGTGCCGCGCGTGTTAACAAAATGTAGCGGTTTTCGTGTTTCACATTGAAAAGATGAAGATTCTGCATAGCGCGATTGACACAACGGGAATAGACTGGGACGACACTTTACCCAAGATGCGAAAGGTTTTTTATGACACAACAGCCCCAAGCCAAATACCGCCACGACTATCGTGCGCCGGAGTATCTGATTAGCGATATCGATTTGACCTTTGACCTGGATGCCGCAAAAACCGTCGTTACGGCCGAGAGCAAGGTCTCCCGCCACGCGGCTGCGTCTGATGTGCCATTGCGCCTCGACGGCGAAGATCTGACCCTGATCGCGCTGCAAGTGAACGGCCAGCCGTGGAGTGACTATAAAGAAGAAAACAATCAGCTGGTGATCGGCGGTCTGCCGGAGCATTTCACCCTGACCATCGTCAATGAGATCAGCCCGGCGGCGAACACCGCGCTGGAAGGCTTGTATCAGTCAGGCGAAGCGCTGTGTACTCAGTGCGAAGCGGAAGGTTTCCGCCATATTACCTGGTACCTGGACCGCCCGGACGTGCTGGCGCGGTTTACCACCAAAATCATCGCCGACAAAGCGAAATACCCGTTCCTGCTCTCCAACGGCAACCGCATGGCGCAGGGAGAGCTGGAGAATGGCCGTCACTGGGTACAGTGGCAGGATCCGTTCCCGAAACCGTGCTACCTGTTTGCGCTGGTGGCCGGTGATTTTGACGTCCTGCGTGACACCTTTACCACTCGCTCCGGTCGTGAAGTGGCGCTGGAGCTGTACGTCGATCGCGGCAATCTCGACCGCGCGCCGTGGGCAATGACCTCGCTGAAAAATTCCATGAAATGGGATGAGGAGCGCTTTGGGCTCGAGTACGACCTCGACATCTATATGATTGTCGCCGTCGATTTCTTTAATATGGGCGCGATGGAGAACAAAGGACTCAACGTCTTTAACTCCAAATATGTCCTGGCCCGTACCGATACCGCCACCGATAAAGACTATCTTGATATCGAGCGGGTGATTGGTCATGAGTATTTCCATAACTGGACCGGCAACCGCGTCACCTGCCGCGACTGGTTCCAGCTCAGCCTGAAAGAAGGGCTGACCGTGTTCCGCGATCAGGAGTTCAGCTCCGACCTCGGCTCACGGGCGGTTAACCGCATCAACAATGTGCGCACCATGCGCGGGTTGCAGTTTGCCGAAGACGCCAGCCCGATGGCGCACCCGATCCGCCCGGATATGGTTATCGAAATGAACAACTTCTACACCCTGACGGTTTATGAAAAGGGTGCCGAAGTGATCCGCATGCTGCACACCCTGCTGGGTGAAGAAAACTTCCAGAAAGGGATGCAGCTGTACTTTGAACGCCATGACGGCAGCGCCGCCACCTGCGATGATTTCGTCCAGGCGATGGAGGATGCCTCTAACGTCGATCTGTCACACTTCCGCCGCTGGTACAGCCAGTCCGGTACGCCAATCGTCACCGTGCATGACGACTACAACCCGGAAACCGAGCAGTACACGCTGACCATCAGCCAGCGTACGCCGCCGACCGCTGAGCAGGCCGAGAAACAGCCGTTGCATATCCCGTTTGCCATTGAGCTGTACGATAACGAAGGCAAGGTGATCCCCCTGCAGAAGGGCGGCCATCCGCTGCACCCGGTGCTCAATGTAACTCAGGCCGAGCAGACTTTCGTCTTCGATAACGTCTATTTCCAGCCGGTGCCGGCGCTGCTGTGCGAATTTTCAGCACCAGTGAAACTGGAATATAAGTGGAGCGATCAGCAGCTCACCTTCCTGATGCGCCATGCGCGGAATGATTTCTCGCGCTGGGATGCGGCGCAGAGCCTGCTGGCGACCTACATCAAGCTGAACGTCAACCGTCATCAGCAGGGACAGCCGCTGTCGCTGCCGGTACACGTGGCGGACGCCTTCCGCGCCATCCTGCTGGACGAGAAGATTGACCCGGCGCTGGCCGCCGAGATCTTAACCCTGCCGTCGGCCAACGAAATCGCCGAGATGTTCGCCATTATCGATCCGATCGCCATCGCCACCGTGCGCGAAGCGCTCACCCGCACTCTGGCGAACGAACTGGCGGACGAATTCCTCGCGGTTTATCACGCCAATAAACTCGACAGCTACCGGGTGGAGCACGCCGATATTGGTAAGCGTGCCCTGCGCAATACCTGTCTGCGCTATCTGGCGTTTGCGGAGCCAACGCTGGGCGATAAGCTGGTGTCGGCGCAGTATCACCAGGCGGATAACATGACCGACGCGCTGGCCGCCCTGTCGGCAGCGGTTGCCGCCGAGCTGCCGAGCCGCGATGCGCTGATGCAGGAGTATGACGATAAATGGCATCAGGACGGTCTGGTGATGGATAAGTGGTTTATCCTGCAGTCCACCAGCCCGGCGGCCAATGTGGTGGAAACAGTGCGTGGTCTGCTGAATCACCGTTCATTCAGCATGAGCAACCCGAACCGTGTGCGTTCGTTAATCGGCGCTTTCGCCAGCAGCAACCCGGCGGCGTTCCATGCTGAAGACGGCAGCGGCTACCAGTTCCTGGTGGAGATGCTGACCGAACTTAACCAGCGCAACCCGCAGGTGGCGTCGCGTCTTATTGAGCCGTTGATTCGTCTGAAGCGTTATGATGAGAAGCGACAGGCGCTGATGCGCGCTGCGCTGGAGCAGTTGAAAGGGCTGGAGAATCTCTCCGGCGATCTGTTCGAGAAAATCAGTAAGGCGCTGGCGTAACGGTGGCAAAATCCCCGGTTGCGCTCTCGCTTACCGGGGCTACAGCGCTGTGCGATTTGGTAGCCCGGCCGAGCGAAGCGCGGGCCGGGGACGTTAGTTAGCCATGACTAAACAAACGCGGCGCACGCTCGCTGTCGCCGCGTTTCATCACCCGATCCAGCACCTCTGCCTCCAGCTCGGCCAGCTTCGCCGAACCGGTGCGCCGCGGTCGCGCAATATCCACGTTCAAATCGAGGCCAATTTTCTTCTCTTCAATTAACAGCACCCGGTCGGCCATGGCCACCGCTTCACTGACGTCGTGCGTCACCAGCAGGACCGTAAAACCATGCTCCTGCCACAGGGAGACGATCAGCTCCTGCATCTCCAGACGGGTGAGGGCGTCCAGCGCTCCCAGCGGCTCGTCCAGCAGCAGCAGGCGCGGGCGATGGATCAGCGCGCGGGCCAGCGCCACGCGCTCATCGAGCATAAACGTGGTGCCCACACCGTTTTTACCCTGCGACTCTGCAACAGCGACGATCACGCTGGGAAAGATGCGGCGGGCGCGGCGGATCACATCGATATGGCCAAACGTGATGGGATCGAAGGTGCCCGGGACGATCACGCGGTTGATGGTGTCATTCATGGGCGTCCTCCTGAAACGTCGTGGCATCGTTGTTATCAGCATCGGTGACGGCACTATCGCCCTCACCGTCGTCATCGCCGACCCAACGAAGCAGGTCGACCGAGGTAATGCCGTAGCGCTTCTCACGTACAGTCTCAAAGCCTGCCGGATGCGCGCCCGCATCGGCGGAGGCATGCTCAAACAGGGCATAA
>OGPE01000677.1_pt1 | contig 24346 bp, 28 predicted proteins | sample 1552881 | NCBI WGS metagenome assembly OGPE01 (sample SAMEA2580236, study PRJEB22360) | human gut metagenome | biome: human gut; feature: human-associated habitat; material: faeces | place: Denmark | collected 2008/2010 | reverse complement strand
TGCTCTTCCGATCTTGACCGCCGCGGTGCCCTGAATATCGTCATTAAATGAACAGATTTCATTGCGATAGCGGTTGAGCAGCGGCATGGCGTTCTTCTGCGCAAAGTCTTCAAACTGCAGCAGGACGTCCGGCCAGCGGGCCTTAATCGCCTGGATCACGTCGTCAACGAACTGATAATACTCGTCGTCGGTAATGCGCGGATGGCGCCAGCCCATATACAGCGGATCGTCCAGCAGCTGCTGGTTGTTTGTTCCGACGTCCAGCACGATGGGCAGGGTATAAGCCGGGCTGATGCCGCCGCAGGTGGTGTACAGCGACAGCTTGCCGATCGGGATCCCCATCCCGCCGATCCCCTGGTCGCCGAGGCCGAGAATACGCTCGCCATCGGTGACCACAATCACTTTCACGTTATGGTTCGGGACGTTCTGCAGGATGTCGTCAAGGTTATGGCGATTCTGGTAAGAGATGAAGACGCCGCGGGCGCGACGGTAAATCTCGGAGAAACGTTCGCAGGCGGCGCCCACCGTCGGGGTATAGATAACCGGCATCATCTCTTCGAGATGGTTGCCGATCAGGCGATAAAACAGGGTTTCGTTGGTGTCCTGGATGTTACGCAGGTAGATGTGTTTGTCGATTTCAGTTTTGAATCCCTGATACTGGATCCAGGCGCGTTCCGCTTGCTCTTCGATGGTTTCAACCACTTCCGGCAGCAGGCCAAGAAGGTTGAAATTGCTGCGCTCTTCCAGACTGAAGGCGCTGCCCTTGTTGAGGAGGGGGAATTCAAGCAGAACGGGACCCGCGTAAGGGATGTACAGGGAACGGTTTTTCTTATGAGTAAATTGCATCGCACTAACTCCTTGATCATGACCACAGTCCCGGCGCGGCGATAAGCGAGGGCGGGTAGAAAGCAGCGGGCAGAGTATAGAGCAAACAATTTCACATCACTACAAAACAAGCACTTAACTCACTATGTGAGGGATTGTTATGTGGTAATGTGAGGATTTTTGCAAAGGGAGCCCCCACACAGAGGAATGAGGATAACATTGATTGCTTAGAGGGGAGAAGCGGGAACATAGCCCCCATAGGAAGGGGCGAATGAATCACTTTTTTTCTGAAAGGCTTTGATTATGGGCATTACCGTCTTCATCGGAGTAGCGGCTGTGTCATATTGCTACACATACCAGACCTTAACCAAACTGTAAGCAATATTTTTATCCATACTTTAAAAGAAAAGGGCTCTCTGAAAGAAAAGAGAAAGTCATATAATAATCAGTTCCAAATATACTAACAAAAAAGGCCTCAGCAATGCGAAGCCATTTATTCAGAGTATCATTCACCTGCATTAAAGGACTGTACAGAGCATTTATGATTACCACGTTCATCTAGCATTCTGAATTCGGCACTGTTATCACTTCCAATCTGAATCAAAAGAATGGATTTATTAGCATCTACAGGGATTACATTATTATTTTTTGATACATTAGGAATGTATTGGTTAAATACTGAGTAGTTACCACCATCACCACTATTGATTGACCCTGTGATAGCGTAGGTGTGAACACCTTTATCAACGGTATTTAGCTCTTTGTTATTTGTTCGTATCAGCTTTACGCCACCACAGGTTATAGTCCATGTATCAGCCTGTACAGCTACAGGAGTAAGTAATGCAAGTGTAATAATTAATTTTTTCATTTTCCAATATTCCACAGTTTACGCAGACCAACAAAAGAAAGTGATACAGCAATTGAAGCTAAAGACAGGAGCAGAATAAGACCGCTAACAACCATTATCCTGCCATAAATTAATTCGTCCTTTAGCATTGGTCGTTCTACAGCATTAAATGCATCTGCTGACTTATGACACTCAGCCTCAGTGTCATAAGGGGCAATCACAAATACTAAGGTGTTTTGCATACACAAGCCGCCTGATTGAATCCACCCCTTAGCAACATCACCTAATTGAACATTTTCATTAATAACCGGATCGCGGTCGTTACGCTCTATAAGCCGATAGATAGCACGATTCACATCATTGTTAAGATAGTTTGCAGGGGCATAAACCACACCAGAAAGAATAGCTATTACAGCAGCCTTAGCTATGAAAGATTTTAGCATCATTTTATTTTCTCAGATTAATAATCAATATTAGCGCGTAATTCGTTAACTATTCTCGCAAGAGCACTTACAGACTGTTCTACGTTAAATGAGAAGGAAGAAGAATTCCCCATGTTGCATGCATGCTGAAACAGAGCTATCTGTTCGTTACCCCGGTATTGCTTCAGGCTCAGATTCACGGCCTCAAAGGGAAGTTTGAGCACCTCTAGTTCAAAACACCGTATAGAGACTGCTGCATCCCATTGCATAGTTTGCTGTTCTTCTTTGGTACGTAGAGCAAGGTCGAGTGTCCCATCTTGATGGCGTTTATGGAAAACGTAGCCGTCTTTTTTGGTTAGTGAAATGTGAGGGATTTTTTCAGTATTCATAACATCATCACCTGTAAGGAAATTTTCTGAGAAATATCTTAAAACCTTGTTTGGCGGGCTTCTTAGGTGAGGGTGCTAATCTTGTAAGTGAGGGGAACTTCTCTAGAGCAGATGGTCGTCAAGCGGGTAAACAAGCAATCAATTGCCATAAAAAAACACCATCCTGGCAACAGGACGGTGTTGTTTATCATCACTCAGACTGAAAATTAACCACCGCGGCGTTTGCGGCCGGTAGCATGGATGTGGTTGAGGGTGGTTTCTTCATCGCCTTCCAGCACCACTTTTTTCTGCTGGGAAAGCTTATAGTTCAGACCGAGAAGATGACGTGCCTGATGGTTCGATTTCATTCTGACTCCTTTATCCTGTTCTGGTTTCAAGGGCAAACCCGGTGGTGACCGGATGAAATGTAACCCAAAGTCGGCCGCACGTTTTTTGTGCGACCTCAGCTAGGGTGGTCCATTTTCAGGGCAATAGCAACCTTCGCGCGCCAGATTAAGAACAGTCTCCCTCACGCACAGCCGGGATCACCACTTCATCTCGCCGGTATTAACTTTGGCGCTTAACTCCAGCGAGCTGGTCTCCGCCAGGCCCGGCCACTGCGTCTCCATGGCCTTGATCACCCCGGCCGAATCCTGATGCGTCTTCAGCGCCTGCTCAAACTGCTGGAGATACGTTTTTGTGAAGCGCACCGCGCTGTCTCCCTCCGGCGTGGTGCCGAGGTAATGACCAGGGATCACCCGCTGCGGGTGCAGGGCGATCATCTGGTCCAGCGTGTGGCGCCATTGCTGGCGACTGGCCGATGTCTGGGTGTCGGCGGTCCAGAGATGCATGCCCCACGCCACGCCTGTGCCGCCGAGGATCGTTTTGTTCGCCCGGATCCAGACGAACGCCGCGTAGTCATGCGGCTGCATAATGGTTACTTTCTCGCCGTCGATGGTAAAGCTGTTGGCCTTCAGCGCCTGCGGAACGTACACCTGTGTCGGCGCGCCATCTTTCATTTGCGGGCCCCAGTACGCCAGTTTGGCTGCTTTGGTGGCTTCAATATGTTTGACGACCTCCGGCGTGGCGACCACTTCCGCCTGCGGGAAGGCTTTCATCAGCGGTTCAAGACCAAAATAGAAATCCGGATCGCCAGAGGTGATCACAATCCGCGTGAGCGGCTTGCCGTTTTTCTTGATCATGTCTACCAGCTTTTCGCCGTCTTTGACGCTGAACTGCGCGTCAAACAGCACTGCTTCGTGCGGGCCGGAAACGAGAGTGGAGTTAACGGCAAAGAGGCCCTTTTCCTGCGGATTGTAGGTTTGCAGCGTCAGAGGCGCCGCGAAGATCGAACCGCTGAACAGGGCGGTGGCAACAGCAAGAGCAGATAATTTCATGATGTGTTCTCAGTAACAGGTGAATGCGTTCCATTGTACGGATTTCGCTATTTGATAGAATTCCTGAAATAAGAGATGCTGAGTTTCATAAATCGTGCAGATGAAGGGGGCATGATGGACAGGGTGATTGCTGCGCAGGTGTACCTGCGCATCTGCGAGCTGGGAAGTCTCAGCGCCGCGGCGCGGGCGCTGGGGATGTCGCGTCCGATGGTCAGTCGCTATCTGGAGCAGATGGAGAACTGGGCTGGCGCCCGGCTGATCCATCGTTCCACCCGCCGGCTGACCCTGACGCCGGCGGGGGAAAAAGTGTTGCTTAAGACCCGCGGGTTAACGCGGATCGCCGATGAAATCGCCGGCGAGCGCCAGCGGGCCGACCCCAGCGGCACGCTGCGCGTCGCCTGCGCGCACTTCACGGCAATGCAGCTGATCTCTCCGCTGCTGCCGGACTTCCTCGCTCGCTATCCGCAGCTGCGCCTGGAGCTGGATATCAATAACCATCCGGTCAGCCTGATCGGCGAGCGCATCGACGTGGCCATTCGCATTACCGACAACCCCGAGCCCGGGGCGATCGCTCGCCGCCTCGGGCTGTGTCGTTCGCTCCTCTGTGCCGCACCGCGCTGGCTCCAGCAGCATGGCCCGCTGGCGACGCTTGACGATCTGCAACAGCATAACTGTCTGTTATACAGCCACTTTGCCGGCCAGCGCTGGCAGTTCAGCGATGCGCAGGGGCAGGAGGCGTCGGTGGCGGTGAGCGGCAATCTGAGCGCGGGGATCTCTTCTCTGCTGCTGGAGGCGGCGGTCGCCGGGTGCGGCATTGCGATGCTCCCCGAACTGGAGGCGCGGAGCGCGTTGGCCAGCGGGGCGCTGGAGGTGGTGCTCCCTGACTGGACGCCGAAGGCGCTGAGCGTCTATGGCATCTATCTTTCCCGCGACTATCAGCCCGATGGGCTACCGCTGTTTCTGGATGCGCTGCAGCGACGTCTGGGGGAGATTGCCGCCGGGGCATGAACATGGCGTTGCGTTCAGCGGCAACACCGGGGGGGGGGGGGCCCCTGCCGGTGAGCTGACGATGAGACTTACTCGTTGCCCCATTGATTAAGGAAGTTGGCGATATCGTCAATTCGGCGTTCATCAATGGCCGCTTCGCGGGCCATCTCCTGCTGCGCCTCTTCATCGATCTCTTCGTTATTCATCAGCCGCTCAATCAGCAGTTGAAAATAGCGCGCCAGCGCATCGCGTTCCGTCTCTTTAACCGGGGAGGCCGCTTCGGTCTCGTACTCGTCCACGATGTCATAAAATTTCAGGGGGATCTCATTACTCATCAGTTGTCCTCAGGGTCAGCGCACAGCGGCGGGCGGATATCATAGCATGCAGCCGGCTAAACACGCTGCGGGGGAGGAAAAATCGCCACACAGGGGCTGCGCGGCGATCGTGTTGGGGAGGGACCGGCATAACGCCGGCCCTTGTATCGGTCCGGAGGCGACGGATTTAGACCACGCCGTCCCCGCCGTCAGAACACCACACCTGACCGGAGGTATAGGAGCAGGCGTCTGATGCCAGGGTGACGTACAGCGGGGCGATCTCGACCGGCTGCCCCGGGCGGCCCATCGGTGTGTCTTTCCCGAACTGTTTCACTTTCTCGTCCGGCTGGCCGCCGCTGGATTGCAGCACCGTCCAGTAAGGGCCTGGCGCCACGGCGTTGACGCGAATGCCTCGTTTCGCCACCTGCTTGGCCAGCGATTTGGTAAAGATCGCCAGGCAGGCTTTGGTCTGGGCATAATCGAGCAGGATCGGGCTGGGTTTATAGGCCTGCACCGAGGTGGTATTGATGATTGCGCTCCCGGCCTGAAGATGGGGCAGCGCCGCGCGAGTGATCCAGAACGGCGCGTAGACATTGGTTTTAAAGGTGGCGTCAAAGTCTTCGGTGGTGAGCTCCTCGAGCGTCTCGCAGTATTGCTGACGTCCGGCGTTATTGACCAGGATGCTCAGGCCTCCCAATTGTTCCACCGCGTCGGCCACCAGCGACTGACAGAAGGACTCGGAGCGAATATCCCCCGGCAGGGCCACTGCCGTGCGACCTTCGGCTTTGATCAGCGCGATGACTTCATCGGCATCCTCTTGCTCCTCCGGCAGATAGCTTATGGCGACATCAGCCCCTTCGCGGGCAAAGGCGATCGCCACTGCGCGGCCAATGCCGGAGTCGCCGCCGGTAATTAACGCTTTCTTACCCGCCAGCCGCCCGGTGCCGGTGTAGCTGGTTTCTCCGTGGTCCGGTGACGGCTCCATCTCCGCATCCAGACCCGGCGGGGTTTGTTCTTGCTCCGGGAACTCCGGACGGGGAGCCGTCTCTTCTGGCAACATGGAGGTGGGTAATTTTTTCATTGGCGGTTTTTCATCTTGCATAGTCATCTCCTTCAGACAGAACGGGCCAGACCTAAGGATAGGTCAGCTTCACCCCAGGCCAGGCAGCGCGAGAGGATCACCTATCTTGTTTAACAGGCAAAATAGGGGCTTTATTTGACTTTAACCGGCTGATCCTTGGCGAATTTCGTTGTATGTCGCTGCGTTATTATTGGTGGTGTTAAATTAGGATTATTCCATCCTTAATTTGCGGTGCGGGGCTATTTTACCGGGCGGGCTGAATGACGATATGCTTTTTTAAAGACGAAGGGGTGTGCATTGTGAAAAAAATAGTTTTTTGCACCTATGGATGGTTGATGAACTACTTCATTGTGAGTATTTTTATGACGGTGATGTCTGGCTGAAGAAAAAAATAAATAACATCTATCATTTTCATTTTTTTACAAAAGCGTCGAGGGGAAAAGTTTCACGATAGAAAATGGTGATAACCTAAGGCGAATAAGTGAGTTACAATGTATTTATTTTTACTGCCGCTTCGTTATTTATTTTTTATTTGCCATTTGGCGTGGATAAAAGCCTGGCGTTAATTTGACTCCTGCGAGCATTCCTCTAGTGTTAGATATTGAGGGCGATGATTTGTAACAGGGTCATTTTCCATTTACCAACCGAGATCGAGTAAACCTAAAAGGTGAAATTATGGCAGAGCATAGAGGCGGTTCAGGTAACTTTGCAGAAGATCGTGAAAAAGCATCCGAAGCCGGGCGTAAAGGCGGACAGCACAGCGGCGGGAACTTTAAAAATGATCCTGAACGTGCATCCGAAGCCGGTAAAAAGGGTGGTAAGAACAGTCACGGCGGTGGTCGTAAAGCCGGTGACAGTTAATGACTGAAGCCTGAGGCGCTTTAAAAAGGGCGCCGAAAAAAAAACCTGTGGGCCTGCCGGTCCGCAGGTTTCTGTTTATATGGGCTGATAATAATAAATCTGGTCGAATACTCGTATTTATTTATCGGCAATACGCGAAGAGTAAATGAATCGGCAACATGCTGGTTAACGGTTAAGTATTTATAAGATAGCAGGTAATAAAAATGAAACTGACACCGGCATTGATTAAACGTTGCCATCTTGTGGCCGCCGTGATGTGGGTCATTCTGGCAATACCCTCGTTAATCTGGTGGAAAAACAGCGTCCTGTGGGTCATTCTCATTAGCATCTATGCGAATATCGTTGGGCATTTATCCGGATATAGTGCAGCGCGAGCGGATCAGGCGGCGGAAGAGAATGAAGATCCCACATCCAAATAAAGGATTGGTTATCAGAGGTATTTATGACGGATATTGAAAATTACCATAACTGGCTGCGCGATGCACATGCGATGGAAAAACAGGCCGAAGTGATATTAATCGCCGCAATCAGAAGGAGTGAGAACTATCCGCCACTGCGCACGCGTCTTGAACAACATCTCTATGAAACCCGCCGGCAATTATCGTCTCTGCAGGATATCATTGCCCGTAATCATATTTCCCGCTCCGCGCTGCAGGATGCGATGAGCCGGGTCGCCGCATTGGGCCAGTCCATTGGGATGATGCTGCCCGGCGATGAGGTTATTAAAGTCATTATCACGGCCTATGTTTTTGCGCAATTCGAGGTCGCCTGCTATACCGCCTTATTGACGGCGGCGAAACGGGTGGGCGACCACCATGCCATCCACGCCCTGGAGGCGATGCTGGCGGAGGAGCGAGGCATGGCTGACTGGCTGCTTCATCATCAGCCGACGATCGTCGGGCAATTTCTGCATCGTGCCGATCTGCCTGGCGTTGAGGCCGGAAAATAAGCCGCCGGAGAAAAACTATGGTTAAACGCCACACGATCGCGCTCCATGCTGTCGAGGAACAGGTTCCTCTGAAATTAACCGCCAGACAGCAGGCTCTGGTGGACGCGGTGGCGAATCGGGCGCCTTCAGCGGAACACGCTACCGTATCGCCTGTCGCCAAACCCCGGCCGACGGCGAGGGGCGGACGTAAACCGCGCTGAATCTGCTGGCGAGTGACGGGCCACCCGTCAGGGTGAATAAGCAAGGTGATAGTGATGCAACGGGAACAGTGGTTTCACAGAGCGGTCATTTATCAGGTTGATAGTTCACTGTTTTATGACGCTAACGGTGACGGCTACGGCGATCTCGCCGGTATTCGCCAAAAGCTACATTACATTCGCAGCCTCGGGGCGACGGTGCTCTGGCTGACGCCTTTCTATCTCACCCCTCTGCAGGATGATGGCTATGATATCAGCGACCATCTGCAGCCCGATCCGCGCTTTGGCACCATCGCCGACGTGATTGAGCTGATTGCCCGCGCCCGGGAGCTGGGGCTGCGGGTGATTGTTGAGCTGGTTATCCAGCACACTTCCGCCCAGCACCCGTGGTTTCAGGCGGCGCGACGCGATCCCCGGTCGCCGTGGCGGCCATACTATCTTTGGGCCGACAGGCCGCCGGAGAAGGACGATCCCCCCATGTTTCCCGGCGTCGAGGAGAGCGTCTGGCGCTGGGACGAGCAGGCCGGGCAATACTATCGCCACATGTTTTATCGTCATGAGCCGGATCTGAATCTTGCTCATCCGCCGGTGATCGCTGAAATCGAAAACATCATCACCTTCTGGCTGCAGGCGGGCGTGTCAGGTTTTCGCCTCGATGCCGCGTCACATCTGGTGAAACAGGCCGGGAAGGGCGACGAGGCGCGCGGCTACCCGCTGCTGAACCATCTCCGGCAGGTCGTTCAGCGCCTCAATCCCGAGGCGATACTGCTGGGTGAAGTGGACGTTGCGGTAGAAGATTACCGCCATTACTTCGGTCACAGCGATCGGCTGCAGATGGTGCTCAATTTCTGGCTTAACAAATATCTCTACCTCAGTCTGGCGCAGCAGCGCGCCGCCCCGGTGGTAAAAGCCCTGCAGGCGATGGTGACCCCGCCGGACGGGTGCTGCTTCGTCAACTGGCTGCGTAACCATGATGAACTGGATCTCGAGGGGATCGGCGAACGCAATAAACGCCAGGTTATCCGCACCTTTGCCCCTGATAAATCCATGTCCGTTTACCAGCGTGGCGTACGCCGGCGACTGGCGCCGATGCTGGATGGCGATACCCGGCGCATGGCGCTGGCCCATGCGATCCTGCTGGCGCTGCCCGGCGTGCCGGTGATGCGCTATGGCGACGAGATTGGCATGGGAGACGATCTGAGCTTACCGGAGCGCTACGCGGTCAGAACGCCGATGCAGTGGTCGGCGGCGCCCAACGGCGGCTTTTCCCGGGCGGCGCGGGACGATCTGCCGGTAAAACCGATAGCCAGCGGGCGGTGGCGTTACCAGCGGATCAATGTCGAAGCAGCGCTGCGCCACCCCCGATCGCTGCTGAACCGGGTGCGCAATATGGTGCTGGCGCGGGCGGAATATACCGAGCCGGGCTCCATTCCTTTCGCCATCCTCGCGGTGAAGCCTGCTGCGGTACTGGGCCTGTGCTATCGCAGCGAATCGCGGGAAGTGCTGATGCTGGCGAACTGCAGCCAGCAGGCGGTAGAGGGCCTGCTCCCGCCGCTGGCCGAGGGCTACTGGAGCCCAATTCTGGAAGATAAGCTCTATCAGGATGGGCTACACGGCGGGAAAGATGCGCGGCTGGCGCTTTCCGGGTATGGGTACCGCTGGTTCAGCCGGAGCCTGGATTAACGCCGTTTCCCGGAACGACGGAACAACGCCCGCAGAGCCATCGTCGCCACCGCTACCCCGACGCCGGCAGCCACTTTTCCCGGGAGATCGGCGCTAATGGTCACCGCTTTACGCCGTGCGCCATCGTTAAAGGGGCCGTGTCCGGGGTGATTGCCGCGTACCGGCGTGAACAGGTCGTCCTGATGCTCTGCCGGCTTCGGCTGGCCGGTAAACTGTCCCTCCCACGCCTTTTTCACCATCAGCCGATCGAGCAGGCGAGGAAAGAAGACCTGACCGAGGATCGACTGGATGGTGCTTTTCCCGACCCACAGCTCGTTGACCGGACGCTGGATGACGCTGTAGATAGCTTCGGCGGCCACTTCCGGCTGATAGACCGGCGGCACCGGCTGCATGGCCTGATCCATTTTATTCCGCGCCCAGCCAAACTGGGCGGTGTTCATCCCCGGCAGCTGGACCATGGTCAACTGGATGTGGCTTTTCTCGTGCATCAGTTCGGTACGCACGGCATCGGTAAAGCCGCGGATCGCCGCCTTGGCTCCACAGTAGGCCGATTGCAGGGGAATCGACCGCCAGGCCAGCGCCGAGCCGGCCTGAATAATCACTCCCCGATCCCGGGGCGCCATCACCTCCAGCGCCGCACGGGTGCCGTTGACATAGCCGAGATAGGTCACCTCCGTCACCCGGCGAAATTCCTCCTCGCTCATCTGACGAAAGGGGGCCAGCACGGTGGTCATGGCGTTGTTGATCCAAACGTCTATCGCGCCAAGTGTGGCTTCCACCTCGGCGGCGGCGCGCTGCAGCGCCCCGGCATCGGCGACGTCGGCGCTAATGGCCAGCGTTTTAATGCCAAATCGTTCGCAGGCCTGCTGGGCTTCCTGCAGACCCGTCTCATCTCGGGCGATCAGCGCCACGTGGTATCCTGCGCGAGCGAAACGCAGTGCGGTGGCTTTGCCCGCCCCCGCGGTTCCCCCGGTAATTACCATCACAGACATAGAGACCTCATTTTTTTTGGCTAGCGCAATATTAACTGCACAGATCGGTTAATTATTCCTCACAAATGAAAATGACGAGGTGGGAAATATCCTGGAATATACGCAGTGTGAATCAGACGACATATCCGGATGATGCTGGCTGGATCGTGCCTGCATCGGCGAGGACGTTCTATAATCTTTTAGAACCCTGTCAACCCGCGAGGAGGAAAAATGGTGACATTAAACATTCTTAGCGTTGAAAAAGAAGAGGATGATGCCACCCGCGCCCCCGAATCAGGTGATAAACAACCGGAGCGCGATAAATAAAATTGAGACTATTCCTTTTCAGGAATAATGGATATCTGGCCGTTACGCTCGAGGATAGCGAATTTGATCGCTTTGAGCTCATAGATCCCATGGTGCTGCCTGGCTGCCAGCAGGATATCATCGACAGAGATATTGACGAGCTTTATCTTTTCGTCGATGACAGCACCATTTTCCACCACAATAACCGGGCTACCATCAATGAAATTTTCCGCCTGCGAGAAGCGTTTCTTAATATAGCCGAATAAAATATCAACACCCACCAGAGTGACGATGGTGAGCATCGAACCGGTGACGGAATAGTCTGTGCTGAGCATCGCCTGTTGGGTGGCTTCGCTAATTATCAGCAGCAATATTAGATCAAAGTTGGTTAACTGCATCAGCGTTCTTCTGCCAGCAATCTTAAAAATAATCAACAGGATAAAATAGATTGCTGCGGCTCTGAGGACCATTTCCATAGCCACTCCTAGGGATAGACAAACTGGTTCCAGGTGACAGGCGCGCGATCGTTCACTGCCGCCTGCAGGGAAATATTGCCGGCTGTTTTTGGGGTAATGGATAACCACACGGACATCGGCGAGCGGTTGGCCGCTTGCTGATACACGAGGTATAATTTCCCCTCGGCACTGTACATTTTATCCGGCTGCGGGCGGATATCACCGACCTGGTAGCGCGATAAAAACGGGGCGGTGAAGCTGATAATTTTTTCACTACCTCCATCGGGTTTAATCTGAATATTCACTTCGGTTTCACTCATCAGTCTGGCATACCGCTGATAATCGACGCTTAATTCACCTTTGGCACTTTCCCGGTGCGCTTCACTGAAATAACCGGAGGACCGCAGACCGCTTAGCGCGGTAAGAATGATGAGACTCAGAACAATTATCCCATAGCGCCGGAATCGATATTCGAAGCGTAGTGCTCGTTCATTCTCGTCAACGATGGGACAATCCTGTTGATTCTTAATCATTATTATTTTCCCCGCGTTTCGTTTCGGCAACAGCGTAACGATAAGGACATTCTTATATTAGTCGATATCAGAACAATTGACTTTGTAAAAGTGAATCGCCTCAGCCAGGCTTTATTCTAATCATCGGTAAAATGACGGAGGGATGATGAAAAAATTAGCGCTCGCTATGGCCTGTGTACTCGCCGTGGGTATTGCACAGGCGGACGATAAGGGCGGTTTTAGTCAGGATGCCGCACCGCCGCCGCCGCACAAACTCGATGACGGCTATCGTGGCGTCGAGGATGGCCGGATCATGACCGTTGAGCAGGCGAAAACCATGCACGATGGCGCGACTATTTCACTGCGCGGTAATGTGCTCACCCGCCAGGACAATGACCGTTATCAGTTTCGCGATAAAAGCGGCACCATCACTGCCATCATTCCGGCCGCCGCGTTTAACGAACAGCACGTAGAGCCTGACGATCTGGTCAGCATCAACGGTAGCCTCGATCGCAAAATGACGCCGCCGGTGGTGCGTGTCGATCGTCTGCTCAAGCAGTCGCCTAAGTAAGCGGAGAACGCCGATATGAGTAACACATCTCAGCCGCAAGGTGAGCAGGGCGGAAAGCATCCTGCGCGCGAGGCGCCTGCCGAGCATGGCGAAGTGCCGCGTAAACGGGACGACAGCAAGGACGACAAAACCGATCCTTATCAGCCACACGATGGTCGTTAGCGAGGCTGACCACGAGATCCTTAAGGGCACAGTGATGCCCAGGCCGCAGAAAAGGCGCAGGTTCGGCATCACGCACTATACTTTTTGTTCGACATCATCACAGGAGGAGTCACATGGCGATTCATAAGAAAGGGCTGGCGCACTGGGAAGGCGATCTGAAACATGGCAAAGGCACCGTGTCGACAGAGAGCGGGGCGCTGAGCCAGCAGCCCTACGGCTTTAACACCCGTTTTGAAGGGGTGAAAGGCACTAACCCTGAGGAGCTGATTGGCGCCGCGCATGCCGCCTGTTTCTCAATGGCCCTGTCGCTGATGCTCAGCGAAGAGGGCTATACCGCAACGTCTATCGACACGACGGCGGTGGTCACCCTCAATAAAACCGACGGCGGCTTTGCGATAACCGACATCGCGCTGCAAAGTCAGATTGTTCTGCCGGACGTTGCGCCGGCGGCGTTCGATGAGATCATTCAGAAAGCGAAGGCCGGTTGCCCGGTATCGCAGGTGCTGAAAGCCAATATCACTCTCGACTACCAGCTGAATCCGTAAGCTGTCGTGCCCGCGCGCAGCGGGCACCCTTTCCCGATATCTCTCCCTGCGCTGCCCAATAGTGGTATCTTTTGTCCTTTAATTGCACGTAAGGGACATCATCATGATCGGCATTCGCGGGATGATCGAGGCGCAGGTGCTCGGCCTGACCGGCATGGCGCTAAAAGAGATCGATTTTGAACAGCCTAAAGGGGAGCCGGGGCTGTTTGGTCCGCAGTCGGCCATCTGGCAGGTACACGGCGATTTTACCTCGATGCTCTGCGGCGGCATCAGCGCGCTGCTGCTGCAGATGCTGCATCCCCTGGCGCTGGCCGGCGTCTGGGATCACTCCCGTTTCCGTGAGGACATCTTTGGCCGCCTGCGCCGCACCAGCCAGTTTATTTCCGCCACCACCTTTGCCACTACCCCCGACGCCGAGCGGCTCATCGCCAAAGTGCAGGGGATCCATCAGCGGATCGGTGGGGTGGATAAGGACGGAACGCCTTATCAGGCCAGCGATCCGGCGCTGTTGACCTGGGTGCACGTCGCCGAGTGCAGTCGCTTTATGGCCTCCCACCTGCGCTACAAGCGGACAGTGGTCAGCGCCGAGCGCCAGGAGGACTATTTCCGCGAGTCGGCGGAAATCGCCCGTCGGCTGGGGGCCCAGGACATCCCTCAGACGCCGCAGGAAGTGGCGGACTATCTCGAGGCGATGCGCCCGCAGTTGCGCTGTGACGAACGTACCCGGGAGGTAGCCGAGGTGCTGCTCTCTACTCGTCTGCCGGGTAGGCTGAGCCAGCCGGTGGGTCAGGTCATGATGCGCGCCGGGATCGATCTGCTGCCGGAATGGGCGCAGGAGATGCTGGGGCTGTCGCTCACGCCGCTGCAGCGGAATACGACGCGCCTGCTGGTGCATGGCGTGGCCCGCGTGCTCCGTGCCTCGGTACGCAACGGCGCCTGGCATTGCGCCATGCGCCGGATGCAAGTGGAGTGAAGGTCACTCCGCCTTGCCCAGCTGTCGGGCAATCAGTGCCTCCAGGCTGCCATCCGCCCGCCACTCGCTGAGCGCGTCATTCACCGCGTTGAAGCCAGCGACATCCGCCCGGGCGACGCAGATGGCCTGCTGGATCTCAGTAAAATTATCCGCCAGTACCCGCACCCCAGCGTGCTGACGGGCTGTCGCCTCCAGCGGCTGTCGGATACCGGCGACCATATCTCCTTCACCGGCGAGGAAGGCGTCGATGGCCTCCTGCGAGGAGGGAAGGCGATTCAGGCTGGCGTGCTGCAGATGACGGGTTAACCACAGATCGTAAGCGGCGTTTTGCCCGACGTTAATGGTGGTTGCCGGGCGATCCATGTCGGCTACGCTCTGGCAGGGCGAACCGGCTCTCACCAGCGCGGTTCCCTGGATGGTGATGTAGGGAGGCGTAAAACGCAGGGTCGCTTCCCGGGCCGGGTCGATGGCCAGAAACGCAATGTCCCAGTGATCACCGCCGGCGTCAGCCACCACTTTTCCGGCGGCAGGATAGGGGACGAACTCGGCGGGGACGCCCCAGCGCGTCGCCAGCCGATGGCTAAGCTCGACGGTGAGACCTGCGGGCTCCCCCGTCTCCCCGAGATGGGCCAGGACCGCGTTGCCCAGGTTAATGGCAAAACGCAGCCGGGATGAGGTGTTCTCTGACATCGCTGACTCCTGTGGTGGTGAAGAGAAAGTGGCCCGACCTGCCGGGCCAGTCATAAGATAGCCCATCCGCGCGCGGTTGTACCTGTCCTGCCACCCTTTCAGAATATATTAATAATCGACAGCGCCGATATCGTTAAACGGAAAGGCAATGGCTTTTATATTGTTAAGCATAAACTCAGCTTGTCAGTTTATTCTTCCCGCTCACAAAGGGAGAGAAATAATGACACAACATAATTTTGAAAATGATAATAAATATCATGAGCGTTCGGTGCAGGCGCGAAAGAGTACCCTTATTAGCGTGGTGGTCAATATTTTCCTTTCCGTGTTTCAGGTTGTGGTGGGAATATTCTCTGGCTCCCAGGGGTTGATTGCTGATGGGATGCACTCTTTTTCCGATCTGGTCGCCGATGGGGTGGTGCTGGTGGCGAATAAAAAGAGCCGTCGACCCTCAGACCACGATCACCACTATGGACACTGGCGCTACGAGAATGGCGCCTCGCTGATCCTCGGCGCGATCCTGGTGCTGGTCGGGGTCGGCATGCTGTGGTCTGCGGCAGGTCACCTGGCGCAGCCGCAGACGATTCCGGCGGTGCACAGCGTGGCGCTGTGGATGGCGCTGGTGGCGCTGGCCGTTAAGGAGGGGCTGTTTCGCTATATGCTGGCGGTCGCCACGCGGCTGAATTCATCGCTGCTCATCGCCAACGCCTGGCATGCCCGCTCCGATGCCGCGTCATCTCTGGTGGTGGCGCTGGGGATTATCGGTAACCTGGCCGGGTTCGCCTGGTTCGATCCGCTTGCCGCGCTGGCGGTGGGACTGCTAATCACTCGCATGGGCTATCGTTTCGCCGCCACGGCGCTGCACGATTTAATGGACCGCGCCGTCGATGAAGAGACGCAGCGGGCGATCGCCGGCACGCTGCAGGCCACGCCGGGCGTGGCGGGTCTGCACGATTTGAAAACCCGTAAGGCGGGGGATCTGGTGCTGGTGGATGTCCATCTCGAGGTGGCGGGAGAGATGTCGGTAGCCGAGGGACATCAGATTGCCCGTCAGGCGCGGGAGCGGGTCCTGGCGCAGCATCCGGTGCTTAACGTAATGGTGCATCTTGATCCCAGCGACGCGGCCAGCGCGCTATGCGGGGCCGGTGAAAGCGGCCTGGCGCACCCGGCGCCGTAAGACGACAATTTTATTGGCTCAGCGGCTATTTTTTCCTGGGCCTTAATTTCTGACGTAACGCGCCCGTGCATCGATTGCCTGAAATATAAAAAAGGCCCATACTAAAAACGCCATTACCATCGCTAAATAATGGCGAAGATCTGCCCATCGCAGTTAACGATAAAATAAACCAATCGGTTCATAGATAATCTCTATTCTTTATTCAGAGATAATGACCAGAGCGGTAATTCAGGAAGTCAGACAATGATCATTCGGCCAGAACAACACTGGTTTCTTCGCTTATTTGACTGGCACGGCTCCGTGCTGTCGAAAATCATCTTTCGTCTGCTGCTTAATGTGCTGATGTCCATCATCGCCATTATCAGCTATCAATGGTACGAGCAGCTGGGGATCCACTTAACGGTGGCGCCGTTCAGCCTGCTGGGGATTGCGATTGCGATTTTTCTCGGCTTTCGCAACAGCGCCAGCTACAGCCGGTTCGTCGAAGCGCGCAATCTGTGGGGGACGGTGCTTATCGCCGAACGTACGCTGGTACGCCAGTTGCGCAATATCCTGCCGGCCGAACACGATGTCCATCGCCGCATCGTCAGCTATCTGGTGGCCTTTAGCTGGAGCCTGAAGCACCAGCTGCGCAAAACCGATCCGACGGCTGACCTGCGGCGGTTGTTGCCGGAGGACAAGGTGGCGGAGATCCTCGCCAGCTCAATGCCCACCAACCGGATCCTGCTGCTGGTCGGCAACGAAATTGGCCAGCTGCGGGAGGCGGGCAAGCTCAGCGACATCACCTACGGGCTGATGGACAACAAACTCGATGAACTGGCGCACGTGCTGGGCGGTTGTGAAAGGCTGGCGACCACTCCGGTGCCATTCGCCTATACCCTGATCCTGCAGCGCACCGTGTACCTGTTCTGCACGCTGCTGCCGTTCGCGCTGGTCGGCGATCTGCACTACATGACGCCGTTTGTCTCGGTGTTTATCTCCTACACCTTTTTGTCGTGGGATTCGCTGGCGGAAGAGCTGGAAGATCCTTTCGGTACCGCCGCCAATGATCTGCCGCTGAACGCCATGTGCAATACCATTGAGCGCAATCTGCTCGACATGACCGGTCAGCATCCGCTGCCGGAGACGCTGCGTCCGGACCGTTACTTCAATCTGACCTGAATCAGACCCACCGGGCGGTTTCCGCTGCCCGGTCATCGCTTTCCCGTGGGTCTTTTATCCGTCAGCGCACAGCGACGATAACCGCGAAAATTTGCAAATAAGTTAAATTTAACACCTGATAGATAACATCAATTATACAGATTTGTTGTGTATGTTATTATTCAGTTAACAAACGCAGTACCTACGCTTTCCCATCGTACTATCCTTGAGAAACCGCATCCTAATCAGGTGACGCCGTGCTAACCACGCCACGTCGCCCGGGGCCGTCGTACGCCTTTTTTCAGGCTGCGGCGGCCAGAACAGAGCAGCAGGAGTTAAAAGATGACCAATAAAAGACGCGCGGTGCCCGGTGTTCACCCCTATGATGGCCCGGCAGGCGGGTGGGGCGCCCTGAAGGCCACGGCCATCGCTGTGCGTACCCAGATGGATGCTTTCGAAGCGCCCGCCACGCTGCTGCGAACTAACCAGCCGGATGGGTTTGACTGCCCGGGCTGCGCCTGGCCGGATAAAGAGCATAAATCCACTTTTCAGTTTTGCGAAAATGGCGCCAAAGCCGTGACCTGGGAAGCGACCACCAAACGGGTGACGCCCGCGTTCCTCGCGGCCAACACCGTGACCTCCCTGCTGGCGAAGAGCGATTTCGAACTGGAGGGCTATGGCCGCTTAACGCATCCTTTAGTCTACGACCGCGCCAGCGATACTCTGCGTCCGGTGGCGTGGGAGCAGGCCTTCTCCCGCATCGGCGAGATCCTTCGCGGCCTGCAGCCTGATGAGGTCGAGTTCTATACCTCTGGCCGGGCGTCCAATGAGGCAGCGTGGCTGTTCCAGCTGTACGCCCGCGAGTATGGCACCAACAACTTCCCCGACTGCTCCAACATGTGCCACGAATCCACCAGCGTGGGCCTGCCGCAGTCGATCGGGATTGGCAAAGGCACCGTCTCCCTCGACGATTTTGACCAGACCGAGCTGGTGATCTCCATCGGCCATAATCCGGGCACCAACCACCCACGGATGATGGGCACCCTGCATGAGCTTTCCCGCCGCGGCGTGCCGATTATCGTTTTCAATCCGCTGCGTGAGCGGGCGCTGGAGCGTTTTGCCGACCCGCAGAACGTGATGGAGATGGCGACCCGGCGCTCGACGCCGATCGCTTCGACCTACTACCAGGTGCGGGCCGGCGGTGACGCGGCGGCGCTGAAAGGGATCGCCAAAGCGCTGCTGCAGCTGGAGGAGGAGCAGGGCAATGTGCTCGACCACGCGTTTATTACCCAGCATACCCAGGGATTCTCTGCCTTCGCCGAGGATCTGCATGCCACCCGCTGGCAGGATATCGAACAGGAGTCCGGCCTGACGCGCGAATCCCTGACCCAGGTCGCCGTGGCTTACGCCAAATCCAGGGCCACCATCGTCACCTACGGCATGGGTATTACCCAGCATAATAAAGGCACTTCCAACGTCCGTCTGATTGCCGACCTGCTGCTGATGCGCGGCAACATCGGCAAGCCGGGCGCTGGCATCTGTCCGCTGCGCGGCCACTCAAACGTGCAGGGAAACCGCACCGTCGGGATCAGTGAAAAACCCTCTGCGGCCTTCCTCGACAGCCTGCAGCGGGTGATGGGGATTACGCCGCCGCGGCATCATGGTCACGATGCGGTGAAGGCCCTGGAGGCCATGATCGCCGGCGACGCCAAAGCCCTGATTTGCCTCGGGGGCAACTTCGCTGTGGCGATGCCGGATCACGAACGCGCCTTCCCGGCGATGCGCGGCCTTGAGCTTAGCGTTCACGTCGGCACCAAGCTCAACCGCTCGCACCTGCTGACGGCGAAAGAGACCTTTATTCTGCCGTGTCTGGGCCGCACCGAGCTTGACCTGCAGGCCAGCGGCCGGCAGTCGATCACTGTCGAGGATTCGATGTCGATGGTGCATGCGTCGTCAGGCAAGCTTAAGCCCGCCTCGCCGACGCTGCGCTCGGAGCCGGCGATTGTCGCCGGTCTGGCGAAGGCCACTCTGCCGGCCAGCAAAGTGGACTGGCTGTATCTGGTGGAAGATTACGACCGCATTCGCGATCTGATCGAACAGACCATTCCGGGGTTCGAGGAGTATAACCAGCGTATTCGTCATCCAGGGGGCTTCCGCATGCCGCTACCGCCGACCGAGCGCATCTGGCCAACGGCCACCGGTAAAGCGATGTTCTCGGTCTTCAAAGGGGTGCATGAGAACGTGGTGGTGGAGGGCGAAGATGTGATGCGCTTAGTGACGCTGCGCAGTCATGATCAGTACAACACCACCATCTACGCGATGGATGACCGCTACCGCGGTGTTTTTGGCCGCCGCGACGTGCTGTTTATGAATGAACAGGACATGGCTGCCCAGGGGCTGGAACATGGCGATCGGGTAGATATTCATACCGCGCTGCCAGACAGCGAGCTGACGCTGGAAGATATCACGGTGGTAGCCTACGGCATCGCGCCCGGTACCGTCGGGGCCTATTATCCGGAAGCCAACGTGCTGGTGCCGCTGAACTATCTGGATGAAGAGAGCGGCACCCCTTCATATAAGTCGGTTCCCGTTCGTCTGACGCTGCGCTCGAAAGAGATCCGTCCGCTGGCCGGCGTACGCTAAAAAGCAGGGCGCAGGGCGGCATCGCGCCGTCCTGCGCCCCGCAGCACCTCGTGATATCCTCGCTTGAATTTATCGCTAGTGAAACTAACATTCTGGTAACCTGTGCGCGGCCCCGGGGGTGAACGGCGGGGTTCAAACGGGAAAGAGAATGGATATTAAGCAACTCAAGTATTTGATCGCGCTCGATCAGACGCGCCATTTTGGCCAGGCGGCGGCGGCCTGCCATATTACTCAGCCGACCCTCTCCATGCGCATTCGTAATCTGGAAGAGGAGCTGAACCTGACGCTTATTCAGCGCGGCCAGCGCTTTGAGGGGTTTACCCCGGAAGGTGAGCGGATCCTGGCCTGGGCGCGTGCGGTGCTGGCTGCCCATGATGGTCTGGCGGCAGAGGCGGCGATCTGTCGCGGGCAGATGGTCGGTCAGCTGCGGGTCGGCATGGTGCCGCTGGCGAGCCTGAACCCGATGCAGCTGATTAAACCGCTGGCGGAGAAATACCCGGCGCTGCAGTTCAGCCTGCTGTCGATGACCTCGGAGCAGATTATCGATGGCGTCAGCCGTAACCAGTTGGATCTGGGCATTTGCTATCTGCAGCATCTGGACCAGCGCCTGTTTAAGGTCGCCCGGTTGCCGCAAACCCGGATGGGGCTCCTGCATGATAAACGCCATTTCGACTTCAGCGGTGCGACGCCGGGGTGGGAGGCGCTGGCGACGTTGCCCCTCGGTTTTCTGACCAAGGGAATGTACTACCGGGAATCCATTGAAATCAGCTTTAAGGCTAAAGGGCTAACGCCGAAGTATGTTTTTGAAAGCGATTCGACGTTTCAGATTATCCAGGCGGTGCAGGCGGGGATCTGCTGCGCGATTATGCCGCTCAACAACGGCCTCGAAGCGCTGAGCGATAATCTTGAAATTCTGCCGATCGCCGAAACCCAGGTCGATTCACAGCTGGCGCTCATTATGCGCCAGCAGGAGCCGATATCAACCCTGGCGGAAAAATGCTTCGCCGAGGCGCAGGGGATTTTTGGCTGAGGCCAGTCCCTGCGACAACCTCAGATATTCTCCAGTCGAATGCCCCGCGTTCTGGGGCCGAAGATCCCTACCGACAGCATCACCATCAGCATACTGACGACGATAAAGCTAATCACCCCCGGCGTGCCGGCGTATTGCAGAATAATGCCGATCAGGATGCTGGTCACCGCGGTGGAGAGCCGGCTGAACGAGTAGCAGAAGCCGACGGCGCGGGCGCGAATATGGGTCGGGAAGACCTCGGCCTGGTAGGCGTGGTAGCTGATGGTCAGCCAGGCGTTGGACCAGGTGATCATAAACCCGCAGATCACCAGCAGAATCGGGCTGTTTTGCAGGGCGAACAGGGTCCCGAAGATGACAGTCATCAGCGCGGAGAGGACAATTTGCCATTTGTTCTCAAAGCGATGCACGAAGCGGGTGCAGAACAGGCAGCCCAGCGGATAGGCGAGGGTGATAAAGAAGGCGTACAGCAGACTGTGAGTGATGCTGGCCCCCTGACCGGAGAGCAGCGCCGGCAGCCAGTTGCCAAAGCCGAAGAAGCCGATCGCCTGGAAGAAGTTCATCACCATCAGCATCAGGGTGCGCTGCCGATACTGCGGCGCCCAGATTTCGCGGAAGGTGCCGCGTTTGACGACGCTCTGTGCCGCATGCGCATGCTTCGGCGACGGCGTCACGCCACAGCGGGCTTCCATCTCACTCATCACCGCATGCGCGTCATCATGCCGCCCTTTGCTTTCCAGCCAGCGCGCTGACTCCGGCAGCTTTTTGCGGATAAACCAGATCGCCAGCGAGAACAGCGCGCCAAAGATGATCACCCAGCGCCAGCCGCTGAGGCCGAAGAGGGTGGTTGGCACCAGCATCCAGGACATCAGCGCCACCGCCGGAACCGACAGGAACTGGATGAAGAAAGCAAAGGCAAAAGCTTTATTGCGCAGATGGGTTGGCATCCATTCGCTGAGATAGGTATCAATAGTCACCAGCTCAATACCGAGGCCGATCCCCACCAGAAAGCGGAAAAAGATCACCCCTTCCGCGCTGCTCTGCGTCGCCATCAGCAGCGAAAAGAGGCCGTACCAGGCGAGCGCTACCATAAACGTCAGACGGCGCCCCAGCCTGTCCGCCAGCGGCGCCAACAGACTGGCGCCAATAAACAGCCCCATAAAGGTGGCGGAGGCAAAAGCCGCCTGATCGGCAATCCCGAATATCCCCGCCTGCCCGGTGTGGAAAATCCCGTCGGCCAGCAGCCCTGCGCTGATATACCCGGTCTGGAACAGGTCGTAGAGCTCGAAGAAGCCACCGAGGGAGAGCAGGGTGATAAACGACCATAAACCGAAGGAGGCGGGCAGCGCATCAATGCGTCCGGTTAAGCTGGCGTGCGGTTGTCCTGGCGAGGCATAAGGCGCGCCGCCGAGAACCTGGGTGGTAGACATGGTGTTGTATTCCTCAGGATGAATGGTTTGCCTGCTAATGTTAATTGATTGTTAATAGTTTTAAATTTTTAATCCTACGCGTTAGCTGCAATCTTTAGCGCAAGATATCGCGGTACACCATGAAAAATGAGATTCATGCTAGTTTTCGCCGCATGCCAGGCGAAGAATTGAAGTAAATCACCGCGGACGGTATTTCCCGTTGTGCGATTCGCCAACCCGCAGGAAAGCGGCTAGAATGGCCTCCTCGCAGGAGGTTATAAGAATGTTAAAAGAGGGATGTATGGCGTCGTATTCAGATCAGCCAGAGATGGCGACTGAGTTTCGCTTTACCCGTGTGATGGCCGAGCAGGCGGCGCGGGCGCGTCTGACGCTCGATGAGGATCAGTTGTCGCTGATCGCTCGCCTGGATGCTCTGGGCCAGCAGCTGTTGTCCGCGGCGGGTACGCCGCAGGGGCTGTACGTCTGGGGGCGGACCGGGCGGGGGAAAAGTTTTATCCTCGACCACTTTTTTGCCAGCCTGCCGCTCGCTGCCCGGCGGCGGGTCCATTTTCATCACTTCTTCCGCGAGCTACATCAGCGGCTGAATGCCCCCGGCGCGCCCGACCTGCAGGCGGTGATGAGGCAGATGACTTCCGGCTGTCGCCTGCTGTGCTTCGACGAATTTCATCTTCACGACCCTGGCGACGCGATGCTGATCAAGGTCTTACTGGAGCATCTCTTTCAGCGCGGCATTGTGCTGTTGGCGACGTCAAACTATCCGCCGGAGATGCTGCTGCCCAATCCGCTGTATCACGATCGTTTTTTACCGTCGATCGCGCTGATCCGCGCCCACCTGGCGGTCGTCGCGCTGAACGGTGAGGAGGATTATCGCCAGCGTCATCTGAGCGTCGATAATGCCTTCTGCAGCGGGCGGATGTGGGTCAATCCGAATACACAACAGCGTCAGCTGTACGATCTGCCGTCGTTACCTGCCGAACCGGTTTCGCTGGCGGTAGGTTATCGCACCCTGCTGGCGGCCGCGGCGTCACCCACTCTGCTCCACTTCACCTTTGCCCAACTCTGTCAGGCCGCCACGGCGGTAATGGACTATCTGACGCTCAGCGAAAGCTATACGGTCTGGTTACTGGATGAGGTGCCGCCGCTGGCTACGGTGGGGCAAGCGGCCCAGCAGCGCTTTATCAACGTGATCGATGTGCTGTATGAAAAGCAGATCCGCCTGCTGCTGGTAACCTACTGCGATCTGGAGACGCTGGTGGCCGGGGTGGAACTGGAGGATATTCAGCGTACGCGGAGTCGCCTGCAACAGTTGCCGCGGGCGGTATAAGCAAAACGCCCCGGCGGGTGCCGGGGCGGGGAGATTACAGGTCGAAGCGGTCGAGATTCATCACCTTAGTCCAGGCGGCGACGAAGTCATGCACCAGCTTCTGCTGCCCGTCGGCGCAGGCGTATACTTCCGCCAGCGCGCGCAGTACAGAGTTGGAACCAAACACCAGATCCACGCGGGTGGCGCTGTACTTCGCCTCGCCGGTTTTACGGTCGCTGCCGGTAAACAGCTCCGCGTGGTCATTGGCCGCTTTCCAGACGGTGGCCATATCCAGCAGGCTGACGAAGAAGTCATTGCTGAGCACGCCGACGCGGTCGGTGAACACCCCGTGTTTGCTGCCGTCGTAGTTCGCGCCCAGTACGCGCAAGCCACCGACCAGCACGGTCATTTCCGGGGCGGTTAGCGTGAGCTGCTGGGCTTTATCGATCAGCAGCGTTTCCGTCGAGACACCGCCTTCGATACGGCGATAGTTGCGGAAGCCATCCGCCAGCG
>OGPE01000672.1_pt1 | contig 24429 bp, 20 predicted proteins | sample 1552881 | NCBI WGS metagenome assembly OGPE01 (sample SAMEA2580236, study PRJEB22360) | human gut metagenome | biome: human gut; feature: human-associated habitat; material: faeces | place: Denmark | collected 2008/2010 | reverse complement strand
GTGACAGGCACGTATTCTAACCAGCTGAACTAACGCACCATTCCGGTTATTGCGAGTGCAAAGGTATTACATTTTTTTTAGTCTGCAACTTTTTTTTTGATTTTTTGTGCGGCGCGCCGGCGGCATTCGCACCAATCTGCTTAATTCTTAAGGACAAAAGCATTGAAATTTTTTTTTGTCGCCTTCACGCTGTCTCGCCCTGTGAAGGGTGTTGACCGCCGTTTTGCGGCTGAAGCGTCTGAACCGCGGCGTGCCGGAGGGGCAAACCGGCGGCGGGGTGGGGATTTACCGAAGGTCCCTGGAAGGCCGAGGTCGAGGTCGGCAAGGAGTGGATCAAGCTCAACGGCGTGTTGGGCGGCACGGTGGAGGGATCGACCGGGTCCGAAATCCGCTTTACCTGTCAGCCCGCCGGTACGATCGGCGAAGATCAAAGCCGGTGCGGCATCATCCTGGTCCGCTATCACAACCTGTCGTGCTACCACCACATCTTCGTGCGTCAGGGCTATGCCCCCATCCGGGTGGCCGGATCGGCCAAATGGCACACATTCAACCTGAAATATCAGGATCACGAGGCCGCCGCGCCCTGCGAGGAGGGTTCGCTCTTCCGCTACGGCAATGTCGACCAGCCCATTGACGCCGTCAACAACCAGTTCGACCGGTTTGCCGACCATGCCACGACTCCGTTCCGGCTGGCTCCCACGAGTTCGGGGCTGACGGGAACCTGGAATGCGGTCCCCGGGCAGACCCGGATAACGAGCAAGTCGCGCAGTTCGGAGGGCTTCAGCAACATGCCGCAAACCATCGGCGGCAGGCAGTGCCATGTCGCTGAACTGGCGGATTTCGAGGCGTTGCAGAAGAACTGCCAGTTTGCGTTCGGCGTGCTCTACGACGATGCTTCGACCGAGACTTCGCTGAACCTGTCGGACGTGAACGGCTATGCCTGTTACAATGCGAGCAACACGAACAAGGGCATGCGCGGCTGTTTCGTCTTCAATCCTGCGGGAAGTCTCAATTCGGGCGGCGCCGGGGCCAATATCTTCTTCCCGGTGGGCGTGTCCGGATACGGTCGCCGGAAGCATTGCGCCCAGGAGAATGGAAAGTACGGCGTATTGCGTTACGCCGCCCGCAGCGCACTCTATACCTCTTCCGATGTACGTTATCGTCCGCTTTTCCATACCATCTACACCAATTTCGGGGGACTCTACTGGTGCAACCGGCAGTCGAACGGAACCTCCTCGTGGGACATCAATGTTTCGACATACGATTTCAACCATTTCGGGTCGAATGCGTTTCTGATAAGCGACTGGACCGCCGGCGACGGTCCCAATGTCAGCGACGCCTGCTTCGTCCGTCTGGTGGAGTAGGCGGGGGATAGGGCGCCGGATGCGATTTGCCGGAATTGATGCCCGCAACCGCCTTTTTGTCCGTTTGCCGGGGCCGATCGCATTCGCCTCGGGCATCCGGAATTTCGCGGAGGACGAATCCGGCATCCGCCGCGAACAACGAAAAAGCCTTGTAAACGATCCGTTTACAAGGCTTCTTTGAATTGGTCCTTCGAACTCTGCGGTGCGTAGGGGACTATCACCTATAAAATCTTGAAATATCACAAATACGCAAATATCTATTAATAAACAACATATTACAAGACATATGATATTTGAAATTCATAAAATATCTTTTGATATTTCAAAAATTGGGTGTATATTTGGGTGTTGATTTAACGATTGTGGCATGAATATCAAACGCAATATTATCTTCACATTAGAGAAACGCAGGAAGGCCGGGGTTATTGTTGCGGAAAATGTTCCGATCCGTATGCGTGTCATATATAATTGTAAGCGGGTCGAGTTTACTACCGGCTATCGAATCGATGCGGTAAAATGGGATGCTGCTAAACAGCGCGTGAAATTCGGCTGCACGAATAAACTCAAACAGAGCGCATCGGAAATAAATGCCGATCTGCTGCGTTATTATACGGAAATTCAAAATACCTTCAAGGAATTCGAGGTACGAAATACTATGCCTACTCCGGAACAGTTGAAAGAGGCGTTCAATCGGCAGCACGAAGACCCGGAAGTAGCAGTTGAAGTTCCCGAATCGGTTTCGTTCAAGCCGCTGGATGTCTTTCCCGAATTTATTAAAGAGTGCGGAATGCAGAATGGTTGGTCTGCTGCCACATATGAGAAATTTGCCGCAGTCAAGTCCCACCTGACCAAGTTCGATCCGGATCTGAGTTTCGAGTCGTTGGATGAATCGCGTTTGACGCAATATGTCCAATTCCTCGAAGAGCGGGAAGGATTGCGCAATACGTCGATCTTAAAACAGATCGCTTACCTGAAATGGTTTTTACGCTGGTGCAGTAAAAAGGGCTACTGCATGAACAATGCCTACGAGGACTTCAACCCGAAGTTGAAGAGCACTCCGAAAAAGGTGATTTTTCTGACATGGGAGGAACTGTCGAAGTTGCGCGAATATCCGATTCCCGCTACGAAACAATACCTCGAACGGGTGCGGGATGTATTCCTGTTTCAGTGTTTCACGGGCTTGCGCTATTCGGATGTCTTCAACCTGCGCCGCAGCGATGTCAAAGAGAACCATATCGAAGTTACGACCGTCAAGACGGCCGACGGCCTCGTGATCGAGCTGAACAATTACAGCCGTGCGATCCTCGATAAGTACAGGCAAGTGGCATTCGAGGGGGATAAGGTATTGCCTGTCGTCAGCAACCAGAAGATGAACGACTATCTGAAAGAGTTGTCGAAGCTGGCCGGTATCGACGAGTCGGTGCGGGAAACCTACTACAAGGGCAATGAACGCATCGACCTCATAACGCCGAAATACGAATTGATGAGTACGCACGCCGGTCGTCGCACCTTCATTTGCAATGCACTCTCTTTGGGTATTCCGGCGCAGGTGGTGATGAAATGGACGGGGCATAGCGACTATAAGGCGATGAAACCCTATATCGACATCGCCGATGACATCAAAGCGAACGCAATGGATAAATTCAATATGTTGTGATTATGGATCCGGACATTTATACTTCAATAACGGAATTGGCCGCTGTTTACGAAACACTCAATGAGCGCCTTGAGTCCGACCCCTGTACGACGGATGCCTATCAGGTCTACCGTCAGCAGACCTATCGGGATGCATGCGCCGCATTGCAGGCCATGCCCGTGGAGCCGATCGCTCTGCGCCTTATCGCCGAGGGTATCAGTGAACGGGTACTTACCCGTCTGCGGAATTTGATCCGGGAGAATATCCATATCTGCGAAACTCGTAAAGAGTTTTTCCGTCAAGTCTGTTTCGGCGATTTGTGCCGGCTTCAGGAAGACTACTTGTTTGCCGGAAAACGTAGATTGCTGTTGAACGATAGAAAAGAGATCGAAGAATATCCTTATCCGACGGAGCGGGAGCGCGAAGAATTGTTGCGGGAAAACCGTGCGGCGTTGAATGAACTCGATAACGAGCGCGCCGCATATCGCCGGGAAAATGCAGGTTGGATCGGCAGGGACTATTATACCGCTATCTATGAAATGAGCCGCTTTTCAGCCTCGGTTCTCGACAGCTATTTTCCCGTTGAAAAGAAAACGATAACAGCTGCACCGGCAACGATGGAAGCTGCCGATCAACCGACCGAGTTCAAAAGTATTTCGCCAGACGAAATCTTCCGGTCGCGGATGTTCGACAAGTTCAACGAACTGGAAAAGCGACTGGTCAAGTCTGGCGATCTGGGCGAAGATCTGCACTGGCAGGCGAAACACAAGAACGACAAACCGGATATCAAACGGCTGGTTGCGTTTTTGGCCGGACTTATCGACCACGATTATTTCCTTCCGAACCGCGATACGTCGATCAAGCGTTTTTTCGAGGAGCGTTACCGAATTCCGATCGGTCAGAATTTCGAACGGCGCCGCCGCGAACCGCTGATGAAAATCTACCGTACGATTTTTTACGACCTTCCCTTTTAACGGTTTCGCTACGATCGTAGTACGATTCCGTATTAAATATAATTTTTGCATATCATTCGTAGTCAGTACAGTTATCCTGCGCTGACTACGATTGCTCGTTCTCCGCTTTTCGGCGAATTACATTTGCAGCACGATCGACCGGCTGGCGATCGCATGTCTAACCAAATGTAATTCGTATATGGATATAAAAGCATTGAAATCGAAATTGCTCTGGCAGATGACGGGCGAAGAGTTTCTCTTTCTCCAGCAGAATGGCGGAGAGCAGCCGGAACGACAATCGTATGTCGTTGCTCCGTCGAAAAAGCACGTCTACGGCATTCGGGGAATCGCCGAATTGTTCGGGTGCAGTATTCCGACAGCCAACCGCATCAAACGAAGCGGAAAAATCGACCGTGCCATCACGCAGATCGGTCGTAAGATCATCGTGGACACCTACGGCGGCTACGCACGTCACGGCGGCGGCGCATTCTCCGGCAAGGACCCCAGCAAGGTGGACCGCAGTGCCGCTTACGCGACCCGCTGGGTGGCCAAGAACATCGTGGCTGCCGGTCTGGCCAAGCAGTGTGAGGTGCAGGTGGCCTACGCCATCGGCGTGGCAAAGCCTGTGTCCATCATGGTGGATACCTTTGGCACCGGCACCGTGGCCGATGAGAAGATCGAGCAGGCAGTGGAGAAGGTCTTTGACCTGACCCCCGCCGCCATCATCCGTGACCTCGGCCTGCGGAAGCCCATCTACCGCAAGCTGGCCGCCTACGGCCACATGGGCCGCGAGGATCTGGGCGTGAAGTGGGAGAACACCGACCGCGTGGATGAGCTCAAGGCCGCTGTTGCAGCGCTGTAAAACTGAAACGCAAAGCGCCCTGTACCGTGAAAGGTGCAGGGCGCTTTTCTATGGTGGGCGGCAGACAAACAAAAAACGCTCCCCCGTGCAGGTGGGGAAGCGTTTTTTGTTTGTCCTTTTCAGGACAGGGTAAATGATAAGAAGGTAAATGAAGAAAATAGCATAATAATAGAAGGATGAACAACAGGAGTGCCGGAAAGGAAAGCGCGTCGTTTCGCTTTGTATCCAACTGGCGCTCATGTTGGATACAAGATAACACTTTTCACAGAAAAATACAAGAGCTTTTTTGAAAAAAGTTCTTTTGTTCGAGCAAAAAATGTAATTTTGTCACAACGCACAAAAACGGGGGAGATGTGTTTGGCAAAGTGATGAAACAAGCACGGGCTGGGGCAGAGGTTCGGAATTGTAGAAGCTGATTCTTTACAACAGGATGCAGCTGTGTTATGATGGATACATCTATGAGAAAAGGACGCTCTGTGGCCCGGAAGGGCAGAAAAGGTGTGGGAAGAAGCGAGGGATAGAATGGAACATACGATCGAACAAAACAAGGCCTCGTGCTTTGGCGGGCGGGCCCCGCTGTTCAGCCAGCGTGACCTGCTCAGGCTGGTGGGGCCGCTGCTGGTGGAGCAGCTGCTGGCCGTGACGGTGGGCATGGCCGATACCATGATGGTCTCCCGCTGCGGCGAAGCCGCCATCTCGGGTGTCAGCCTGGTGGATATGATCAACAACCTCATCATCGTGCTGTTCGCGGCGCTGGCCACCGGCGGCGCGGTGGTGGTCAGCCAGTATCTGGGGGCAAAGGAGCAGAAGCACGCCAACGCAAGCTCGGGTCAGCTGATTCTGCTCAGCGCTCTGCTGGGCGTGGGTGTGGGGGTGTTCTGCTTTGTGCTGGCCCGCCCCATGATCCGGCTGTGCTATGGCAGCATCGATGCCGACGTACTGGAGGCCGGTGTGCTCTACCTGCGCATCACGGCGGTCAGCTACCCGTTCCTGGCCATGTACAATGCCGGTGCGGCGCTCTTCCGCAGCATGGGCAACTCCAAAATCTCCATGCAGATCAGCATCCTGATGAATATCATCAACATCGTGGGCAATGCGGTCTGCATCTTTGTGCTGGGCATGGGCGTGGACGGTGTTGCCTGGCCCAGCGTCCTCTCCCGTGCCGTGGCAGCGGTGCTCATCCTGAACCGCTGCTACCAGAAGGGCCACATGCTCACCGTGCCCAAAACAATCCGGCTGGATGGCCGGATGGCAAAGCGCATCCTGGGCATCGGCATCCCGTCTGCCTTTGAGAACAGCCTGTTCCAGGCGGGCCGCATTCTGGTGGTGAGCATGATCTCCACCTTCGGCACCGTGCAGATCGCCGCCAACGCCGTGGCAAACAATCTGGACGGCATGGGCTGCATCCCGGGGCAGGCCATTGGTCTGGCCATGATCACGGTGGTGGGCCGCTGCGTTGGCGCAGGGGACAATGAGCAGACCGTTTTCTACACCCGCAAGCTGCTGCTCTGGGCCTACATCTCTATGGGGATCTTCAACGGCGGCATCCTGCTCTTCCTCAAGCCGCTGGTGGGCATCTACGCCCTCTCCGGCGAGACCATGGCGCTGGCCATCCTGCTGGTGCAGATCCACGCAGGCAGCGGCCTGTTCCTGTGGCCGGCCTCCTTTGTTCTGCCCAACGCCCTGCGCGCGGCCAACGATGTGAAATTTACCATGGTGGTCTCTGTGCTCAGCATGGCCATCTGGCGGCTGGGATTCAGCTACCTGCTCTGTGTCAGGATGGGCTGGGGCGCTGTGGGTGTCTGGATCGCCATGGTCATTGACTGGGTCTGCCGTGTCATCTGCTTTGTGGCGCGCATGAAGAGCGGCGCATGGAAAACAAAATATCAGGCATAAGAAAGGAACAGGATATGAAACTGATCAGCTGGAACGTCAACGGCCTGCGGGCCTGCCTGACCCACGATTTTGCCGCAAGCTTTGCGGCGCTGGATGCCGACATCTTCTCGGTGCAGGAGACCAAGATGCAGCCGGGGCAGGCTGATTTTGCCCCCGAGGGCTACACCGAGTACACCTACTCTGCCGAGAAAAAGGGCTACTCCGGCACGGCCTGCTGGTGCAAAACGGCCCCGCTGGCCGTGACCACCGGCATCGGCAGGGAGGAGCACGACCACGAGGGCCGGGTGCTGACGCTGGAATATCCCGGCTTCTATCTGGTCAACTGCTACACGCCCAACAGCCAGGACGGCCTGAAGCGGCTGGACTACCGCATGACCTGGGAGGATGCGTTCCGGGCTTACCTGCTGGAGCTGGACGCGAAAAAGCCGGTCATCCTCTGCGGTGACCTGAACGTGGCCCACACTGAGATCGACATCAAGAATGCGAAGACCAATCGGATGAGCGCGGGCTTCACTGACCAGGAGCGGGCCAAGATGACCGAGCTGCTGGCAGCGGGCTTTACCGACACCTTCCGCGCGGTTCACCCGGACGAGGTGAAGTACAGCTGGTGGAGCTACCGCTTCCACGCCCGGGAAAAGAACGCGGGCTGGCGCATTGATTATTTCATCGTTTCAAACCGCATCGCCGGCAAGGTGACCGCTGCCGAGATCCACAACGAGGTGTTTGGCTCCGACCACTGCCCGGTGGAGCTGGTCATCGACCTGTAAGCCGTTACGATCATGATTTTATAATAAGGAGAAACCTGGATGCTCAAGAATTATCTGATGGTGTTTTTTGTCTCGATGGTGCCGGTCATTGAACTGCGCGGTGCCATTCCGATCGGGCTGGGCATGGGCCTGCCCGCCCTGCCCACCTATCTGGTCTGCGTGCTCGGCAATATGCTGCCGGTGCCCTTCATCTATCTGTTTGCCCGCAGGTTCCTCATCTGGGGCTACCACAAGCCGGTCATCGGGCCGGTGTGCAAGTTCTTCATTACCAAGGGGGAAAAGGGCGGCCGTAAACTGGAGGAAAAGGCCGGCAAGGGTCTGACCGTTGCCCTGCTGCTCTTTGTGGGGATCCCGCTGCCCGGCACCGGTGCCTGGACCGGCACGCTGGCAGCCTCCATTCTGGACATGAAGTTCAAGGATGTTCTCATTGCCTGCATGGGTGGTGTGCTGCTGGCGGGCATCATCATGGGCCTGGCCAGCGCCGGTGTGCTGGGCGCGGCCAGCAGCCTGTTTGCAGTGTGACAGATAGGAGAATAAATCTCTCCGTCGCGGGCTTTGCCGCGACAGCTCCCCTGGCAGGGAAACCAAGTCCTGCCTCGCCTATTAGGAAAGGTGGCATCGAGCGATAGCGATGATGACGGAGAGGTTTCGTACAGAAGCAGGCTGCCGAAGGCTGGCAAAAGCGCTTTAAGTGTGTTACAATAAACAGTAACGTGTCGTTACGACAAAGAAAGGACGAAGCAATCATGGATCAGGCATTGAATCAGAAGATCGACGCCTTTATTGCGGCGAACAAGGAGCAGATTCTGGAGGACATCGCGGCGCTGGTGGCCATCAATAGTGTGGAGGGCACCCCGACCGAGGAAGCCCCCTTTGGTGAGGGCCCCCGCGCGGCGCTGGACAAGACGCTGGAGCTGGCTGCAGGCATGGGTCTGGCGACCCGCAACTGCGAGAACTACATCGGCTATGCCGAGCTGGCCGGTGCAGACCCCGAGAAGTATCTGGCGACCATCTGCCATGTGGATGTGGTGCCCGTGGGCAACGGCTGGAGCCAGGAACCCTTCAAGATGCAGATCCGGGACGGCTGGATGATCGGCCGTGGTGTGGCCGATGACAAGGGCCCAATGGTGGCTACCCTGTACGCCCTGAAGTTCCTCAAGGAGGAGGGCGTTTCCCTGCGGTATCCCATCCGCGCAATGGTTGGCGACAACGAAGAGACCCACATGAACGATGTGGAATATTACCTCAAGAACTACCCGGCCCCGGTGTTCTGCTTCACTCCGGATGCGGAGTTCCCGGTGTGCAACGGCGAGAAGGGCCATTTCGGTGCGGAGCTGGTCAGCCCGGTGTGCAACGGCGAGATCAAGGAGTTCGAGGGCGGCGTTGCCAACAACGCAGTCCCCGACCGCGCCAGCGCACTGGTGGAGACTGACATCACCAAGCTGAAAAATGCCCCCAACATCACGCTGGAGCCGGAAGGCAATGGGGTGCGTATCCGGGGCTGGGGCAAGAGCGGCCATGCCGCCATGCCCGAGGGCACGGTCAACGCCATCGGTCTGGTGGTGAACTACCTGCTGGACAACGATCTGTGCAACGATGCAGAGCGCGCCTACCTGGAAGCCCTGAAAAAGCTGCACGCTTCCACCGCAGGCACCGGCCTGGGCATCGACTGCGCCGACGGCCCCTTCGGCCCCCTGACCATCATCGGCGGCCGCATCTTCATGCGGGAGGGCCGGATCGTCCAGACCATGGACAGCCGTTACCCCACCTGCACCAACGCCGAGAAGATGAAGGAGCAGATCAAAGCTGCCATTGGCACGGGTGCTTCTCTGGAGAAGGCCGAGGGTGCCGAGCCCTTCTATATCGCAGCCGATACCCCCGCCATCAAGGCCTGCATCGAGACCTACAACGAGGTCACCGGCGAGAATGCCGCGCCCTTTACCATGGGCGGCGGCACCTATGCCCGCCACTTCCCCTATGCGGTGAGCTTTGGCCCCGAGCACGAGGACATGGTGCTGCCTGAGTTCGGCGGCCCGATGCACGGTGCCAACGAGGCAGCTCCCATCGATAAGCTGCTGGAGGCCCTGAAGATCTACATCATCGCTCTGCTGCGGCTGGAGGAGATCGACTTCTGATGAACGTTCTGGTCATTGACGGCCAGGGCGGCGGTCTGGGCCGCCAGCTGGTGGCGGCCATCTCTGCCGCCTGCCCGGAAGCCCGGCTGACCGCCGTGGGCACCAACAGCCTTGCGACTTCGGCCATGCTCAAGGCGGGGACGGTCCGCGCCGCCACCGGCGAGAACGCCGTGGTCGTGAACTGCCGCACCGCGGATATCATCGTGGGGCCCATCGGCATTGTGATCGCTGACGCGCTGCTGGGCGAGATCACCCCCGCCATGGCAGCGGCAGTCTGCCAGAGCCCCGCCCGGCGGGTGCTGGTGCCCATCAACCACTGTGAGAACATCGTGGTGGGCGTGCCCGACCAGCCCATCGGCCAGCTGGTGGCGGCAGCGGCACAAAAGGTCAAAGAACTGGTGGCAACTCCTTGTAAATAACAGAAAAGCAGCTGCGTTCCGTGTGTGCGGAGTGCAGTTGCTTTCGTTTTGCAGAAGCTTTGTGCAGTTTTTGCGGATAGTACCGCCATGCCAGCGGCTCCCCTATGAGGAAAGCTGGCACGCAAAGTGGGACAGAAAGGTTCAGCGCTGCTGTTTCTGGATGACCTCGTGGATGCTGGGGGGCACATCTCCCTGTGCGTCCTTTTCCAGCCTGCTGATGCGGCGGTCCAGCTCGGTGAGGCGCTGGGCCATGACATCCGGCAGATCCTGCTGGTCCAGATCATCGGCGGGGTTGACGGCCTTGTTGTTGATGCGCACCACCTCGGCGGGCACGCCCACGGCGGTGCAGTTGGCGGGCAGGTTGCGCAGCACAACGCTGCCTGCGCCGATGCGGGCGTTATCGCCGATATACACCGGGCCCAGCACCTTGGTGCCCGCGCCGATCAGCACATTGTTGCCCAGGGTGGGGTGGCGCTTGCCGGTGTCCTTGCCGGTGCCGCCCAGCGTCACGCCGTGGTAGATGGTGCAGTTGTCGCCGATCACGGTGGTCTCGCCGAACACGATGCCCATGCCGTGGTCGATGAACAGGCACCTGCCGATCCGGGCACCGGGGTGAATTTCGATGCCGGTCTTGTGGCGGCCATGCTGGCTGACCCAGCGGGCAAGGAAAAAGTGCCCGTGCTCATACAGCCAGTGGGCAATGCGGTGGTAGACCAGGATATGGAAGCCGGGGTACAGCAGGATGACCTCCAGCACACTGCGTGCGGCGGGGTCTTTGCGCTGGATGTTCCGTGCATCCTCCAATAAGCTCATGTGGGGAACCCTCCCTTTTTGTTCAGCCGCCTCGGTGCGGCTCTCTCTTTTTGACAGATACTATAATAACACATGCAAACTTCAATGTACAGTGCTTTGGTAGGAATTGACGGAGAAAAATCCCCCTCCGCGCAGGGATTATGGGGCGGGAAACGGGTTTTCGGTAGAGTAGCCAAAATTCCGGGAGATACAGCCAAAACCTTTTCACACAGGAATCTTACAGAAAGCATTGACACATTTTGCGTTTCTATGATAAAATATAACGAAAACAAATGCGAAGGAAAAGGAGAAGCGGACGAATGCTGTCAAAAATGAACGCTGAACTGAAAAAGCAGTTTGCAGCCGTTTTTGCGGTGGGTTCCGTGTTTCCTTTTTTCGCTTTTTGAACTTTTCCGTTTGTGGAAAAGTTCTTTTTTTTGCCTGTCCGCGGGCTGCAATGCCCGCATCCGCCCATCCGAAATACGAACAGGGAGGTAAAAGAATATGCTGCTCATCAACGCTGTAAACGCTGCGGGCCGCCCGGTGGAGCTTTTCGTGAAAGACGGAAAGATCGCCGCCGTGGGTCAGGACCTTTCCGCACTGGCCGGGGAGGGGGAGACTGTCCTCGATGCAGGCGGTCTGACCGTGCTGCCTGCCTTTGTGGATCTGCACTGCCACTGGCGCACCCCGGGCTTTGAATATAAGGAGGACATTGCCACCGGAAGCATGGCTGCGGCCGCAGGCGGCTACACCTTTGTCAACCTGATGCCCAACACTAAGCCTGTCTGCTCCTCTGCCGCACAGGCAGCCATGGTGGAGCAGAAGGCCGCCGAGGTGGGCCTGTGCGATGTGAACCAGACCGTTTCCATCACCGAGAACTTTGACGGCAAGACCATCGACCACCTCAAGACCCTGCCCGCCAGCGTGAAGTTCATCACCGAGGATGGCCACGGTGTGCAGGACAACGCCACCATGGCCCGGGCCTTTGCCATCTGCACCCAGCGGGACTTCACCGTGATGAGCCACGCCGAGGATATGGAGATCAGCCCCTGGGATTACCGGCTGGCTGAAGACCTGGAGACCGTGCGCAACTGCTGGCTGAGCGAGTACTACCAGACCAGGCTGCACATGTGCCACGTTTCCACCCGGGGCGCGCTGGAGGCCATCCAGATGGCCAAGCTGCGCGGCGCACCTGTGACCTGCGAGGTGACCCCGCATCACCTGTGGTTCAACAATGAGACCTGCGATTACCGGGTCAACCCGCCCATCCGCACTGCGGATGATGTGCAGGCGCTCATTGATGGCATTCGTTCCGGTGTGGTGGATGCCATTGCCACCGACCACGCTCCCCACTCCGAGGAAGACAAGCTGAAGGGCATGGCCGGTATGGTGGGCAGCGAGACCGCCTTTGGGGTCTGCTACACCAAGCTCTGCAGGGAAGAGGGCCTGCCGCTGGAACTGCTGGTGCACCTGATGAGCACCCGCCCGGCAGAGATCCTGGGCCTTGCCAAGGGCCAGCTGGAGCCCGGCTACGATGCAGACTTCGTGCTGGTGGATCTCGACACCCCCTACACCGTGGACAAAGAAAAGCTGCACTCCAAGAGCCATAACTGCCCCTTTGATGGTGCACAGCTCTACGGCAGGGTCTATGCCACCATCAAGGGCGGCAAGCTGACCTATCAGGCTGAGGAGTAATGCGCTGAGGCCCTCTCCGTCATCGCTTGCGCGATGCCACCTCTCCCAAAGGGAGAGGCAATTGCGGCTCACGGCCAGCTGCTGCTGAGCCTGGGATATGCATAGGCTCTCCCTTTTGGGAGAGCTGGACGCGAAGCGGCCTGAGAGGGCGAGGACGCTGACAAAAAGCCAACACAACAAAGAAATATAGATAATAAAAGAGAGACAGATTACAGGAGGAACCCGACAATGACAAACATGGACAAGCTTTACGAAGCAGTTGCAGCCCGCGGCCCGGTGTGTGTGGGTCTGGACACTGATTTCAGCTACCTGCCCGCTGACTTTGTGGACACCACCCTGACCAAGGGGGAGAACATCGTCCGCTTCAACAAGAAGCTCATCGATGCCACCAAGGCTGTGGCTGGCTGCTACAAGGTGCAGATCGCATACTACGAGTCCCTGGGTCTGGAGGGCATGAAGGCCTACGCCGAGACCTTGGCCGCTGTCCGCGAGGCTGGTATCCCTGTCATCGCCGACATCAAGCGCGGCGATATCGCCAAGACTGCCGAGATGTACGCCATGGGCCACTTCACCGGCGACTTCGAGTCCGATTTCGTCACCCTGGCCCCCTACATGGGTCTGGATTCCATCAGCCCCTACCTGCCCTATGCCGAAAAGCAGGGCAAGGGCATGTTCGTCCTCTGCCGCACCTCCAACGGCGGTGCAAAGGACTTTGAGTATGAGAAGCTGGCAGACGGCCGCCACGTCTACGATCTGGTGGGCGACAAGCTGAACGCTCTGGGCAAGGACTACATGGGCGAGCACGGTTACTCCTCCATTGGTCTGGTCATCGGCGGCACCCACATCGAGGAGGCCACCGAGATCCGCGCCAAGTATCAGGACAGCTTCTTCCTCATCCCCGGCTACGGCGCACAGGGCGGCAAGGCTGAGGATATTGCCCAGTACCTGACCAAGGGCAACGGCGGCGTGGTCAACTCCAGCCGCGGCATCCTGCTGGCCTACAAGAAGCAGCCCGGCGTGGCCTTTGATGAGGCCGCTTACAACGAGTGTGTGAACATGAAGGAGGCCATTGCTCATGCGTGCAGCCTGCTGTGAAGCCACCGTTCTGAGCCATGAGAGCATCCTGCCGGACATCCGGCTCCTGCGTGCCCTCTGGCCTGACCGGGAACATGCCCCCCACGCCGGGCAGTTCTTTACCCTGCGTGCCTGGGGTGCCGATGAGGCTCCCTTCCTGTCCCGCCCCATCAGCGTGCACAAGTGGGAGCCGGAGACCCAGACCATTGAGTTCCTGTATCAGGTCATCGGCGAGGGCACTCACAAAATTGCCCAGCTGAAGACCGGCGATACCTTCCAGCTGACCGGCCCCATGGGCAACGGCTTTGATATCCCGGCCCTGGCCGAACAATACCATAAGATCGCTGTGGTGGGCGGCGGCATTGGCACCGCCCCCATGTATCAGGTCACCCGGGAACTGGCAGCTGCCGGTGTTAAGCCGGACGTGTTCTTCGGCTTCCGGGATACCCCCTACTGCATGGAAGAGTACCGCCCCATCGCAAATGTGGTAAAGGTCTCCACCGATACCGGTGCGGTGGGTTTCCACGGCTTTGTGACCCAGCTGTATGACCCGGCAGATTACGATGCCGTGCTGATCTGCGGCCCCACCGTGATGATGAAAAACGCCGCCCGGATGTGTGCCGAAAAGGGCACCCCCTGCTTCGTGAGCCTGGAAAAGAAGATGGCCTGCGGCATTGGTGCCTGCCTTGGCTGTACCTGTGAGACCAAGGGCGGCGAGGGCAAGAGCGTGTGCAAGAATGGCCCGGTCTTTGATGCAACGGAGGTGTTCTTCTGATGGCTGACCTGAAAACAAACCTGCTGGGCTTTGTGATGAACAGCCCGGTCATCGGCGCTTCCGGCACTGTGGGCTACGGTGTGGAGTACGAGGAACTGGCCGATTTTTCCAAGATCGGCGGCATCTCCGGCAAGGGCCTGACCCTGCACGGTCAGTACGGCAACAAGGGCGAGCGCCTGTGGGAGACCCCCTCCGGTCTCATCAACAGCATCGGCCTGCAGAACCCCGGCGTTCAGCACTTCATTGATGTGGAGCTGAACGAGATGCTGGAGCTCAAGCAGAAATACGGCACAGTGGCCATTGCCAATCTGGGTGGACACAGTGAGGAAGAGTATGTTGAGGGCGCGGCTCTGCTGAGCGAGAGCGCAGTGGACATCGTGGAGCTGAACATCTCCTGCCCCAACGTCAAGGTGGGCGGCATGGCCTACGGCGTGAAGGCCGAGGCTGCCGGTGAGGTGGTGCGGATGGTCCGCGCGGCCTGCAAAAAGCCCCTGATGGTCAAGCTGAGCCCCCAGGCAGAGAACATCCCCGAGATGTGCAAGGCTGTGGAGGCCGCCGGTGCGGATGCCATCAGCCTGACCAACACCTTCCAGGCCTGCGCCATCGATCTGGAAAAACGCAAGCCGGTGTTCAACAACATCTTTGCCGGTCTGTCCGGCCCGGCGGTGCGGCCCATTGCCCTGCGCATGGTCTGGCAGGCAGTGGGTGCCGTGAACATCCCGGTGGTGGGTCTGGGCGGCATTGCCACCGGCCGTGACGCACTGGAATTCATCATGGCAGGTGCCACGGCGGTACAGGTGGGCGCGGCAAACTTTGCCAACCCCCGCGCCATGGAGACCATTGCCGATGAGATGGCACAGTGGATGGATGCCCACGGTGTGAAAACGCTGGAGGAGATCCGCGGCTGCGCCCGAAATGCTGAATAATCGAGCTGATATACCAGAATAACCACGACTTATGCGTATAAAGCGAAAATTTGCGCATAAATTTGCAATTGCTGCAAAAGCGTGGTACAATACCGTTCAAAAGATATTTTTCATAAAAAAGAGAGGGAGAACTACAATGAGTGAAGCACTTGAAATTCTGAAGAGCTGTGACGCATTCCTGGAGGGCCATTTCCTGCTCTCCTCCGGCCGCCATTCCAGCGCATACTGCCAGATGGCCTACCTGCAGCAGTATCCTGACCGCTGCGCCGAGGTAATGAAGGCTGTGGCCGATCAGATCAAGAAGCTGGATGTGGATGTCATCGTGGGACCTGCCATGGGCGGCATCGTCTATGCTTACGAGCTGGCCCGCCAGACCGGCAAGCGCGCCATCTTCACCGAGCGCGTGGACAATGTGATGACCCTGAAGCGCTTTGCCATCCATCCGGGTGAAAAGTGCATCATTGCTGAGGACGTTGTCACCACCGGCATCTCCTCCCTGGAGACCAAGCGCGTGATCGAAGAGGCCGGCGGCATCTGCCTGGGCATCACCTGCGTGGTGGACCGCACCAAGCCCGAGGCTCCGTCTCCCATTCCCATCCTGGCCAGCGCCCTGAAGCTGGACCTGCCCAACTACGCACCCGAGGAGTGCCCCATCTGCAAGGAGGGCAAGCTGCCTCTGGTGCACCTGGGCAGCCGCAAGATGAAGCAGGAAGCCAAGCAGACCCTGTAACTTGACAACAACCGTGTTGAAACAAGGAGTACCTATGAACGCTTATCTTCTTTTGGCAAACGGCATGGTCTTTGCAGGCCAGTCAGTGGGTGCTGAGGGCGTTACCGTGGGCGAAGTCGTCTTTGCCACCGGTATGGTGGGCTTTGAAGAGACCCTGACCGACCCCAGCTACTACGGCCAGATCATCACCCAGACCTATCCCCTCATCGGCAACTACGGCATGAACAAGGACGATATGGAGTCGGACCGCATCTGGGCCAAGGGCTACATTGTGCGCGAGGCCTGCACCACCCCCTCCAACTGGCGCTGTGAGGAGACGCTGGACAGCTTTTTGAAGAAAAACAATACCATCGGCATCGAGGGCATCGACACCCGCCACCTGACCCGTATCATCCGGGAGAGCGGTGTGATGAACGGTGCCATCCTGACCACCTTTGATCCCGCTGACCCTGCCAACAAGGCCGAGACGGAGAAGCTGCTGGAGACCATCCGCACCTATGCCGTGACGGATGCCGTCAAGAGTGTGACCTGCGAGAAGCCAGAGGTCTTTCACGAGAAGGGCGAGACCCACATCGTGCTGATGCACTACGGCTGCAAGCGCAATATCGTGCGCTGCCTGGTCAAGCGCGGCTGCAAGGTAACGGTGATGCCCGCCTTTGCCACCGCTGAGGAAGTGGCTGCCCTGAACCCGGACGGCATCATGCTGTCCAACGGCCCCGGCGACCCCGCCGAGCCGGTGGAGGTCATTGAGAACCTGAAGCAGATCTTTGCGCTGGGCATCCCCACCTTCGGCATCTGCCTGGGCCACCAGCTCAGCGCTCTGGCCGCCGGTGCCAAGACCATGAAGCTGAAGTATGGCCACCGCGGTGCCAACCAGCCTGTCACTGATTTTGAGTCGGGCCGCACCTTTATCACCAGCCAGAACCACGGCTATGCGGTCGTGGGCGAGGAGCTGCCCGCCGAGATGGGCGAGGTGGCACAGGTGAACGCCAACGACGGCACCTGCGAGGGCATCAAGTACAAGAAGTGGAACTGCTTCACGGTTCAGTTCCACCCGGAAGCCAACGGCGGCCCCAAGGATACGGAGTTCCTGTTCGACCGCTTCCTGAACAACGTCAAAGCAGCAAAAAAGGAGGTGCGCTGAAATGCCCAAGGACCCCAGAATCAAAAAGGTGCTGGTCATCGGCTCCGGCCCCATCATCATCGGCCAGGCCGCTGAGTTCGACTACTCCGGCACCCAGGCGTGCCGCGCCCTGAAAGCAGAGGGCATTGAGACCGTTCTGCTCAACTCCAACCCCGCTACCATTATGACCGACCCGGATGTGGCCGATCATGTCTATATCGAGCCCATGACCCTTGAGGTGGTGGAGCGCATCCTGGAGATCGAGAAGCCCGACTCCGTTCTGCCCAACCTGGGCGGCCAGATGGGCCTGAACCTCTCCATGGAGCTGGCCCGTTCCGGCTATCTGGACCGCACCGGCATCCGCCTGCTGGCCTGCAAGCCTGAGACCATCGACCGCGCCGAGGACCGTGAGCTGTTCAAGGAGACGATGGAAAAGCTGCATCAGCCCATCATCCCCTCTGAGGTCGTGGAGACCCTGCAGGATGCGCTGGCCTGTGCGGACCGCATCGGCTACCCTGTCATCGTCCGCCCTGCCTTTACCATGGGCGGTACCGGCGGCGGCATCTGCGAAAACAAGGAAAAGCTCATCGAGATCGGCACCAACGGCCTGCGTCTTTCCCCCATCCATCAGATCCTGGTGGAAAAGTGCATCGCCGGTTGGAAAGAGATCGAGTACGAGGTCATGCGCGACCACAAGGGCAACGTGATCACCGTCTGCAACATGGAGAACCTGGACCCCGTCGGTATCCACACCGGCGATTCCGTGGTCGTGGCTCCCTCCCAGACCCTGACCGATCACGAGTACCAGATGCTGCGTACCGCCGCACTGGATATCATCACCGAGCTGGGCATCGAGGGCGGCTGCAACTGCCAGTTTGCCCTGAAGCCCGACAGCTACGATTACGCGGTCATCGAGGTCAACCCCCGTGTGTCCCGCTCCTCCGCTCTGGCCTCCAAGGCCACCGGTTACCCCATTGCCAAGGTGGCCACCAAGATCGCCATCGGCTATACGCTGGACGAGATCACCAATGATGTCACCGGCAAGACCTGCGCCTGCTTTGAGCCTGCGCTGGACTACATCGTGGTCAAGTACCCGAAGTGGCCCTTTGATAAGTTCGTCTACGCCGACAAGTCTCTGGGCACCCAGATGATGGCCACCGGCGAGGTGATGAGCATTGGCAACAGCTTCGAGGCGGCCATGATGAAGGCGGTCTCCTCCATCGAGCTGGGCATGGACACCCTGACCCACAAGCCCTTTGAGGAGCTGACCGATGACGAGATCGTGGCCCACCTGCATGTGCAGGATGCGGAGCGCGTGTTCTGTGTCTACGAGGCCCTCAAGCGCGGCATCGACCACGAGACCATCTGGAAGATCACCAAGATCGACTGGTGGTTCCTGGATAAGATGCAGCACCTGGCTGACCTGGAAAAGGGTCTGGCAAAGTGCAACGGCGTTCTGAGCCTGGAGCAGTATCAGACCGCCAAGAAGTATGGCTTCCAGGATAAGACCATCAAGCGTCTGGCACAGGTGGATGTTCTGCCTGTGGAGAACTACCGCGCCGGTTTCAAGATGGTCGATACCTGTGCTGCTGAGTTCTCGGCCAACACCCCGTACTTCTACTCCACCTACGACGGCGACAACGAGGCCGCCGAGTTCATTGCTGCCAGAGAGGCTGAGGCTGCCGCAAACGGCCAGCCCAAGAAGAAAAAGGTGCTGGTCTTTGGTTCCGGCCCCATCCGCATCGGTCAGGGCATCGAGTTCGACTACTGCTCTGTCCACTGTGTCTGGACCCTGAAGAACCACGGCTGCGAGGCCATTCTCGTCAACAACAACCCCGAGACCGTCTCCACCGACTTTGACACCGGCGACCGTCTGTACTTCGACCCCCTGAACCCGGAGAGTGTGGACAACATCATCGCCACCGAAAAGCCCGATGCCTGCGTGGTCCAGTTCGGCGGCCAGACCGCCATCAAGCTGGCAAAGCACATGGATGAGATCGGCCTGCCTATCCTGGGCACCCCGGCGGATGCCATTGACGAGGCAGAGGATCGTGAGCGCTTTGACGAGCTGCTGGAGCGCTGCAAGATCCCCCGTGCGCCCGGCCGCACCGTGTTCAATCTGGAGGAGGCTCTGGCTGCTGCTGATGAGATCGGTCTGCCTGTCCTGATGCGTCCCTCCTACGTTCTGGGCGGTCAGAACATGATCGTTGCCTACACCAAGGCCGATGTCATCGAGTACATGGGCGTTATCACCGAGCATGTGGACATGGATCACCCTGTCCTGCTGGATAAGTATATCATGGGTACCGAGTGTGAGGTCGATGCCATCTGCGATGGCGAGAACTTCCTCATCCCCGGCATCATGGAGCAGGTGGAGCGTACCGGTGTCCACTCCGGCGACTCGATCTGTGTCTACCCGGCACAGCATCTGACCCAGGCCGAGATCGACACCATAGTGGATTACACCGGCCGCTTTGCCCGCGAACTCCACGTCACCGGTCTGGTCAATGTCCAGTACGCTGTTTCCAACGGCAAGGTCTATGTCATCGAGGTCAACCCCCGTTCCTCCCGTACCGTGCCTTACATCTCCAAGGTCACCGGTGTGCCCATGGTGGATCTGGCTGTGCGCTGCTGCCTGGGCGAGAAGCTGGCAGATATGGGCTACGGCACCGGCCTGCACCCCAACGCCCCCTATGTGGCCGTTAAGGTGCCTGTGTTCAGCTTTGAAAAGCTGCACGGCGTGGATACCCAGTTCGGCCCTGAGATGAAGTCTACCGGCGAGGTGCTGGGCATTGCCCCCAACTATCACGATGCCCTGCTCAAGGGCCTGATCGGCGCGGGCTATACCTTTAAGACCCCCGGCCCCGCCTCCTGCTGCATCTTTACGGTGAAGGACAGCGACAAGCCCGAGTTCGTGGATATCGCTTGGAAGCTCAAGAGCATGGGCTACAAGCTGTACGGCACCTCCGGCACCTGTGCATGGCTCAACAAGCACATGGTCCCCTGCAACGAGGTGCGCAACATGTCCGGCGAGTCCCCCAACATCGTGGACCTGCTCCAGAGCGGTCTGGTGGACTATGTGTTCTCCACCAGTGCCAAGGGCCGTGACCCCAAGCGCGATTCTGTCCGCCTGCGCCGCAAGGCCGTGGAGCTGAGCATCCCCTGCATCACTGCTGTGGATACCGCCAACGCTCTGGTCGATTGCCTGCGCAGCGACCATGACCTGAAGAATATCCCGCTGGTGGATATTGCAACGCTGTATCATAAAAAATAACGCACAAAATGTAACTCGTGCGCAATATTATGCGTTTCGTGCGCAATCTCTCGTAATGAGGGGCTGCATTTGTTATACTCAACAACGCAAAATTTGCCAAAAGACGTTACTTTTGGACGTTCCAGGAGGATATCGATACAATGACTCGTTCCCAGATGATCGAAACCGTGGCACGCAAGACCGGCTTTACCGAAGCACAGGTCGAGACCACGATGGACGCTTTGTTTGACCAGATCGCTGACTGCCTGCGTGCAGACGAGAAGGTGACCATTGCCGGCTTTGGCCGTTTTGAGATGCGTCCCCGCAAGCCCAAGGCTTACACCAACCCCAAGACCAAGGTCTCCAGCCGTCTGGAGTCCACCTCCATCCCCGGCTTCAAGGCCAGCGGCCGTTTCAAGCAGAAGCTGGAAGCAGGCCGTGCCGCCGCTCAGAGCGTGGAAGAGACCGCCTGAGCGCGTACATCCCAGATCCAACCGCAGAGCCGTGCCCCAAAAGGGCGCGGCTCTTTTTGCGTGCTGACAAGCGCCGCGTTTCATGGTATACTGAACAAAACAAGGGTAGAAGGATAAGGAGTATCAAACATGCTTTACAGTGAGTTGCAGTGCAGTGAAGCCATCCACAAGGCCGTGGAGCGGATGGGTTTTGCAGAGATGACAGAAATTCAGGAAAAGACCATCCCCGTGATGCTGGCAGGCCGGGATGTGATCGCCAAGGCTCCCACAGGCACCGGCAAGACCTGTGCCCTCGGCATCCCGGTGGCGGAACATATCGACCCGGAAAAAAAGTACCCGCAGGCTGTGATCATGGCCCCCACCCGGGAGCTTGCCCAGCAGATCGCCGAGGAGCTGACCGAGCTGACCTACTTTATGCCTGAGGTGCAGGTGGCCTGCGTGTACGGCGGTGCCAACATGGAAAAGCAGGCCAGGCGTTTGGCAGAGGGGTGTCAGATCGTGGTGGCCACCCCGGGCCGCCTGATGGACCACTATAAGCACCACAGCATCGATCTGGCCCATGTGACCCAGGTGGTGCTGGACGAGGCCGATGAGATGCTGAACATGGGCTTTTATAAGGATGTGCGGCATATCATTGAGCTGATGAAGGCCCGCAAAAGCCTGTCCATGTTCTCCGCCACCATCAGCCGCGAGGTCATGGACATCGGCTGGCTGTATCAGAACAACGCCGAGGAGATCACCGTTCAGCCCAGGGAGGAGAGCCAGCCCAAGATCACCCAGTACATGCTGGAGACCTCCGGCCGCAACAAGCTGTCCGACCTGGCCCAGATCATCATTGGCGAGGGCTACAAGCGGGTCATGGTGTTCTGCGATACCAAGTTCAATACCGCCACCCTGGCCAACCAGCTGGCCCGTCTGGGCTTCTCTGTAGACTGCCTCCACGGCGACCTCTCCCAGAAGGAACGCAACCAGATCATGCAGAACTTCCGGGACGGCAGGCTGGCTATCCTTGTGGCCACCGATGTGGCTGCCCGCGGCATCGATGTCTCGGATGTGGATGCTGTTATCAACTACGATGTCCCCGGCGACAACGAACATTACACCCACCGGATCGGCCGCACCGGCCGCGCCAAAAAGGAGGGCGTGAGCTATTTGTTCTATGTGCCCGAGGAGAAAAAGCGGGTGCAGGAGCTTCTCCGCCTGACCCGCAACACCGACCTGTGCACCCCGGTCCACTTTGATTTCAACCATGAGCGCATCGTGGTGGAGAAAAAGCAGGATAATGCCGATCGGTTCCAGATCAAGTGCTATTTCTAAAGGAAGAAACTCCCCCAGTCTGCTCCGCAGACAGCCCCCTCAAGGAGGGAGCCTGCCCGTACGGTAAGCCTCCCTCTCTGAGGGAGGTGTCGAGCGAATGCGAGACGAAGGGAGTTCTTTTTTCAAAAAACCATTGACCTTCCCCTTTCTGGAAGGTGTAAGATAATGCCTGTAAGGAGGCTGCAGAGCCAATGAAGATCAACGAGGTGGAAGCCGCCGTGGGCGTGACCAAAAAGAATATCCGCTTTTATGAGGAAGAGGGGCTCATCAGTCCCCGGCGGGAGCCCGGCAACGGATACCGCAGTTACTCGGAGGCGGATGTCGAGCGTCTGCGGCGCATCAAACTGCTGCGCAAACTGGATGTGCCGCTGGCCGAGATCCGGCAGATGCTGGAGGGAGAGTGCACGCTGGCTGAGGGAATGACCCGGCAGCTGGAGCGCCTGTATACCCGCCGCACCGATCTGGACGAGGCAGTGAACTTCTGCACTCTGCTTCAAAAGGAACCTGTCAGCCTCAATGAACTGGATGTGGAACAGACGCTGGCGCGCCTGACCGCAAAAGAAGAACAGGGGGTAACATTTGTGGATATTGAACAGGTGGACCGGAAGGCCGAGCGCATCAGGGGTGCGCTGGTGGGAGCTGGATTGTTTACTGCGATCATGCTGCTGTCCATCGGCATCATGGCGTGGTCGTTCTGCGTCGATCCGCAGGATGTGCCGCCGCTGCCGCTGTTGGTGGTGCTGTTCGGCATCCCGGCGGGCTGCATCATCGGCACGCTGAAGGTGCTGGTAGATCGTCTCAAAGAGATCGGAAAGGGAGAAGAAGATGCTTATCGTAACTATTAACGAAGTCCCCGGTAAAAAGATCGAGGCCCTGGGGGTGGTGCGGGGCAGCACCGTGCAGAGCCGCAACCTTGGCCACGACATCATGGCCGGGTTCCGCACCCTTGTGGGCGGCGAAGTCACCGACTACGCTGAGATGCTCACCGAGGCCCGGCAGATCGCCACAGGCCGCATGGCAAAGAATGCGGAGGAGCTGGGAGCCGATGCTGTGGTTGGGATGCGTTACGCCTCCGCCAGCGTCATGCAGGGTGCGGCAGAGGTCATTGCTTACGGAACGGCGGTGAGATTTGTATGAGTGCAAAAGAAAAACAGGGCTTTTCCCTTTATTTCCTGATTGCCTTTGGTCTGGCGTGGCTGTGCCAGGTGGGCGGCTGTATGACCCTGCTCCAGCAGAAGAATGCCGTGCTGTATCAGCTGGCACTGATCGCCACTATGTTTTGCCCGCTGCTGGCTGTGCTGCTGGTGCAAAAAGTATTTCTGCGCCAGCCTGTCGGTATCGGCTGGAAGGTGCAGGGCAAACGGCGGTTCTGGCTGGCCGCGTGGTTTGGCCCGGCAGTGTTCACCCTGCTGGGCGCAGTGCTGTATTTTGCCGTGTTCCCCTCCCGGCTGGACTTTTCCTGCAGCTGGCTGGTGGCCGCCTACGGCGGTGAGATGGATGCCCAGACCCTGCGCAGCGAGCTGGGGGTCTCTACCCTCAGCTATCTGCTGCAAAACGGGCTGTTTGCGGTGATCCTTGCCCCCGCCATCAACATGTTTCCCGCGCTGGGCGAGGAAGTCGGCTGGCGCGGCTACATTATGGCCCCCCCGGAGCGCCGCAACGGCCTGCTGAACGGCCGTCTGTTAGGCGGCGTTGTGTGGGGTGTCTGGCATTGGCCCCTGATGCTGCTGGTGGGGTACGAGTACGGCACAAACTATCTGGGCGCACCGGTGCTGGGGCTTGTAGTGTGGTGTGTGGTCTGCTTTGCCCTGAACACCCTGCTGGATCTCCTCTACGAGAAAACAGGCTGTATCTGGGTGCCTGCCATTGCGCATGGTGCTTTCAATGCCATAGCGGCGCTGCCGCAGGTACTGATCACCCCGGCAGATGCATATTATAATGTACTGGGTCCCATGCCCATCGGTTTAATCTCTGTGCTGCCCATGCTTGCTGTGGCAGTAGGATTGACCCTGCATCAGATGAAACAGGAACAGTAAGAAGAAAACGCAATCCCCGGCGGTCAGATCGACTGCCGGGGATTTCTGTGCCTATAATATAAATAAGGAAAGCAGGCAGAAAAGTGTCGCAAAACCTGCCCGGAAGCACTCATTTTGCGAAATATAGAAAAAACTCAAAAAAGATGCAAAAAAGTGTTGACAGAAGGGCGGGGATGTGGTATTATACTTGAGCGCCAAGGGCC
>OGPE01000667.1_pt1 | contig 24471 bp, 10 predicted proteins | sample 1552881 | NCBI WGS metagenome assembly OGPE01 (sample SAMEA2580236, study PRJEB22360) | human gut metagenome | biome: human gut; feature: human-associated habitat; material: faeces | place: Denmark | collected 2008/2010 | reverse complement strand
CCTGGTCGACGCTGTGCTGGTATTGCCCGACGCCGATCGACTTGGGGTCGATCTTGACCAACTCCGAGAGCGGGTCGATCAGGCGGCGTCCGATGCTCACGGCCCCGCGCACCGTCACGTCGTAGTCCGGGAACTCCTCGCGCGCCGCGGCCGACGCCGAGTAGACCGACGCGCCGTCCTCGCTCACCATGAATACCTCCACGCCGTCCAGCCCCAGTCCGCGGACCAGCTGTTCGGTCTCGCGGCCCGCCGTGCCGTCCCCGATGGCGAACGCCTCGGCCTTGTGCCTGGCGGCCAGCGATTTCAGCGTCTCGGCCGCTTCGGCCGCCCGGCCCTGAGGCGGATGGGGGTAGACGGTCGTGTTGTGCAGCAGGTTGCCCTGCGCGTCGAGCGCCACGACCTTGCATCCCGTGCGGAATCCCGGGTCGATGGCCACGACGCGCTTCTGCCCCAGCGGCGAGGAGAGCAGCAGCTGGCGCAGGTTCTCGGCGAAAACCCGGATCGCCTCGTCGTCGGCCTTCTCCTTGGCCGCCGCGAGCTGTTCGGTCTCGATCGAGGGGCTTATCAGGCGTTTGAACGCGTCGGCCACGGCCGCTTCCATCCATTCGCGCGTCGCCGAGCCGGGCCGTACGAACAGCCGGCGGAGACTTTCGATGCAATGTTCGGCATCCACGTCGACCGCGATTTTCAGGATGCCCTCCTCCTCGCCGCGGCGCATGGCCAGGAAGCGGTGCGACGAGATGCTGCGCAGGGGTGTCTCGGCGTCGAAATAGTCGGCGTATTTCGCCCCTTCCGTCTCTTTGCCTTTGACGAGTTTCGAATGGACGATGCCTTCGCGGGCGAACGTGCGGCGCAGCGTGTTGCGGGCGCGCTCGTCTTCCGAGATACGTTCGGCGACGATGTCGCACGCCCCGGCGAGGGCCTCCTCCGGGGTCGGCACTTCGGCCGAAACGAACCGCCGGGCCTGCTGCACGACGTTGCGGGACTGCTGCGCCAGGATGATTTCGGCCAGCGGCTCCAGGCCCCGTTCGCGCGCCACGGTGGCCCGCGTGCGGCGTTTGGGTTTGTAGGGCAGGTAAATGTCCTCCAGCTCCACCGCATCCCAGCACTCCGCGATGCGCCGGCGGAGTTCCGGGGTCAGCCTGCCCTGCCCCTCGATGGTCGTGAGCACCGTCTGCTTGCGGGTTTCGAGTTCGGTGAGCCGGTCGAGCCACTCCTTGACGGAGGCGACCTGCACCTCGTCGAGCGAGCCGGTCGCTTCCTTGCTGTATGAGCTGACTGTGTGATGCTCATGCAGGATATTTTTATGGGAGGAACACTATGTCGCCCCTTCGCGGAGCAGACGCACGGTCCCCTGCACCTGGTGCAGCGGAATTTGCAGTCGTCGGGATATGATTTGTTCGATCATGTTCGGAAAAATGTTCTTCGGCAAAGATAGGAAAAAGCCACCCCGGCGGCAAATCCCGGGGTGGCTTTCGCGACGGAGCAGCTTCTATTCCGCCGTGAGCAGGAATACGCCGCTGTCGTAAATCTTCGGCATCGAGGGGTTGATGCCGGCGTTCGAGAGCATCTCGCCGCTGAAGGTTTTGCCGTCGAACCAGTTGCGCGATTTGTCGACGTTCAGTTCGCGGATGGTGTAGCCCGTCTTCGGGTCGAGGCCCTGCAAGCGGAATTTCGGGATCAGCGAGCGGCCCTGGTACCGGAGGCTGTACGTGAACAGCACGGCCTGCTTCCGGTCCTTCGAAACGTACATCAGGCCGTAGCAACCGCTCTTGTCATAGGGCGTGCCGATGCGGTAGAGGTCGCCCTGCATCACGATGTCGCGGTACTCCTTGTAGCTGGCGATGGCCCGGCGGGCGAACTGCCGCTCCTCGTCGGTCATCTGCCTGGGCTGAAGCTCCATGCCGAGGCGTCCGGCGCAGGCCATGTCGAAGCGGAACTTGATGGGCGTGATGTTGCCCGTCTGGTGGTTGGGCGTGGCCGAGACGTGCGAACCCATCACGACGGCGGGGTAGAAAAGGCTCGTGCCGTACTGGATGCGGGCGCGCGAAAGCGCCTCGGTGTTGTCGCTCGTCCACACTTCGTCGAAATACTTCAGGGCGCCGTACTCCACGCGGCCGCCGCCCGAGGCGCAGGCCTGGATCAGCACGTCGGGGTATTTGGCGCGGATGCGTTCCATCACCTTGTAGAAGCCCTGCGCGTAGTCGATCCAGAAGCGCGACTGCTCGTCGGCCGGGAGGTAGGCCGAACCCACGTTGTTGGCGTTGCGGTTGGCGTCCCACTTGATGTAGTCGATCTTGTCCGAGAGTTTCATCGTGTTGTCGAAGACTCCGAACACGAAGTCCTGCACCTTGGGGTTCGTGAGGTCGAGCAGCCACTGGTTGCGGGTCGTGGGCGCTTCGCGCTTCGGCGGACGGACGATCCAGTCGGGGTGCTTCTCGGCCAGCTCGCTCTTGGGGTTGACCATCTCCGGTTCGATCCAGATGCCGAACTTCAGTCCCTTCGAGTGGGCGTAGGAGGCGATGTGGTCGATGCCTTCGGGGAGTTTCGCGGCGTTCACCTGCCAGTCGCCCAGTCCGGCGTTGGAGTTGTTGCGCGGGTATTTGTTGCCGAACCAGCCGTCGTCGAGGACGAACATTTCCAATCCCATCGAGGCCGCGTCGTCGATCATCTGTTTCAGGACCTTGGCGTCGAACTTGAAGTAGGCGCCTTCCCAGCTGTTGAGCAGCGTGGGGACGACCTCGTGGCCGTGGTAGATGCCGTAGTTGCGCGCCCAGTCGTGGAGGTTGCGCGAGGCGCCGCCCGCGCCGCAGAACGAGTGGGTGTAGATCATTTCGGGCGTGGTGAACGTCTCGCCCGGGCGGAGCCTGTACTCCGAGGCGTTGGGGTTGGCGCCGGCCAGGACGGTCAGCACGTCGAATTCGTCGACCTCGAAGTTGAGGCGGAAATTTCCGCTCCAGGCCAGCGCTCCGGCGATGACTTCGCCGCAGGTCTCGCTGAACGAATCGCTGTTCAGCGTGAGCAGGAACGCCGGGTTTTCGGTGTGGGTCGTGCGCACCTCGCGCGTCGACTCGATGCTTTTCGATCCGTGGGTCAGCAGCGTGTGGTCGACCTGCGCTTCACGCGCCCAGGCCCCGTAGAGGTGCGTCAGGAGGTATTTGTCGGCCTTCAGCGGGAGCGACGAGGAGTAGAAGCTGTGAGCGTGACGGGACCCTTCTCGCGGTTGCGGATCACGGCGTGCGTGGTGATGACGTTTTCGCGGGCGTAGGCCGTGAAGACCAGTTCCACGTCGAGCGCCTGACAGCAGTCGGTCATCTTCACGACGGTCTCCGTCACGTTCTTGTCGGAGAACTGTTTCGAGGCGTGCGACACGTAGCGCAGTTCGGTGTTCATGTCGCCGTCGGCATGGGTGACGCGCAGGGCGGGTTCGCGGAAGTTGCGGCCTCCCGTCGCGGGATAGGCCAGGTCCTCGGTTCCGTGGTCACTGCGGCGGTTGCTCTTGTAGTCGGCCAGCGGCGCCGGGTCGTCGATGCGTCCGCCGAAGTGGCGGAAATAAACTTCGCCTCCGGGGGCGGCGGTGAGCACCATCGAGACCTTGTCGGTGCTGATGTCGATGACCTGCTGCGGCGCGGCGGCCGATACGGTGTTCGCGGCAAAGGCGGCAATCAGGGGGATCAGTAGTTTTTTCATACGCTTTAAACGGTTTCTGCGTCCAAAGATACGAAAATATGCGAAACTATACGAAATAAACCGAAATAACACCGTAATTCCGGCGGCTTCCGATCAGAACGTATAGGCGACGCGCAGGTAGCCGTAACGGCCCAGGTAGGAGGTTGAGGAGGTGACGATGTAATCCGTGTCGAAACTCGTGGTGGCGTAGTCGGGGCGGTTGAGGATGTCGATGACGCCCACCGAAAGCCCCAGCCGGTTCTCCTTGCCGAACTTGCGCCCCGCCGAGGCGTTGAGGATCACGTTGTGGCGCGTGAGCGCGTGCGAGCGGCTGTTGCAGTAGAATTCGTAGAGCGTGCCGACCGACCCGAAATACTTGCCGAAGCGCAGGTCGACGCGCGCCGTGAGCTGTTCGCGCAGCTCCTGTGCGGTCTCTTTCTGCGTGGTGTAGGAACTCATCGAGGTGTTGGAGCGGATGTTGAGCTTGACCTTGCTCGAAAAGCCCGAGTCGAAGCCGAAGCCGAAGCCGAGCGAATGGCGGACCGAGTGGAAGAGGTCTTCGCCGGTGAAATAGGGCGTCTGGCTGAAGCCGTAGTTCACCGAGACGTTCAGGGTCGAGCGCAGCGGGTTGATCTGCTGTGAGTAGGAGACCCTGCCCCCGAGGTTGTAATTGCCCCCGACGTTGGCCTGCGTGGTGAGCTGCGCACCCTTCCGTGCCGTGTAGTCGTACTGGGGCAGGTAGGTGTCTTCGAGGAAGAGCGTGCGTCGCTGGGCGATGTAGTTGAAGGTGTAGCTGCCGTTGAGCCGCACGCTGAAGGAGAGGGCCTTTTTGACGTCGGTGAACTGGAATCCCGCCGATCCCGAGAGGTCGTTCTGCAACTTGAGACCGGGGTTTCCGGCCTGCAACGAAAGGGGGTTGGTGGCGTTGAGCGTCGAGCGCAGCGCGTCGAGCGGGATCATCTGCGGGAAGGAGGCCAGGTTGAACGAAAAACGCTTCCGCGACTTGCCGACCGAGAGGTAGACCGTCGGGTTGAGCTGGAAGAACAGCCGCGGGAAGCGCTCCTCCTTGGGGAAGCGCTCGCTGCGGGCGATGTCGTAGAGCACTCCGCCCAGTCCGGCCATTATCCAGACGTCGCCGCTCCGGTATTGCAGGCTGGTTTGCAGGCTGTGCGTGTAGGTGTCGGTCGTGTAATGGTAGGAGTTGACCGTGTCGACGACGCCCTGCGGGTCGGAGAGGAAATCGACCGCCAGCTGTTTCGAGCGGGCGTAATCGCGGCTGAAGTTGTATGAGGCGTTGACCGAACCCTTTTTTCCCAGTTTGTAGCGGTAGCCCAGATTGGCGCCGAACGAATAGTTGCGGCTGTCGCCGTCGTTGCGCAGTTTGACCTGCAGGCCGGGTGTCGAGGCCGTCGTGTCGACCCGCCAGCCGTCCCGGTCGCCGGGTGCGTATTTGCCCGAGACGTTGAACGACAGGGTCGACCGTTCGGAAATTTTCGAGTGGAAGAAAATGCTGACATTCAATCGGATGTTGCGTCTGTCGGAGTTGCTGTTGAGGTTCGTCCGGGTCTTTTCGTCGTCGATCCGCTGCTGCGTGCGGCTGTGCCCGAGTGTGGAGCCGTCGTCGATCGAAAAGGTGGTCATGGCCCCGAAAACCTTCTTCTTCCGCTGGATGTTGACGTAGTTCGAGATCTCCGCCGAAAGCGATTTCGAGAGCGATTCGTTCCGGCTCTCCTCGCTGCGCAGGGCATAGGCTTCGGTCAGGAAATATTCGGTCTGCGAGGACCCCGTGCTGCTCTGGCGGCTGCGTCCGAACCGGACGGCGGTCGATACGTTGGTCGAGTCGCCCCGGCGCAGGGTATAGTCCGCCTGGGCGTCGGTCTGTTTCGTGGGGGTCGTCTTCGAGTCGAACGAGACGCCTTCTCCCTGCCGGATGTTGTCCTTCGAGTTGGAGGCTTCGAGACGCCAGTTGCCCCTTTCGGTGTTGCGGTAAAAGCTTCCGGCCTCGGAATGGCGGATTTCATGCCGACCCGAGTAGTCCCTTTCGAGGCTCGCGCCGAGCGTGCCCTCCAGATTCCCGCCCAGGATGTAACCGCGCTTCGACTTGGTTTCGACGTCCATCACCTTCTCTTTTTCGGCCGTGTTGTCCCCCAGGCGCTTTGCCTCGGGGCTGAAATCCTCGTAGACCCGCACGCTCCGGACGTCCGAGGCTTCGAGGTCGGTGAGTGCGTAGGAGGTTTTCGAGCCGAAGAGGTTTTTCCCGTCGATCAGCACCCGTTTGACCTCCTGCCCTTCGGCGTAAATCTTGTTGTCCTTGATCTCGACGCCCGGCAGCTGTTTCAGCAGCTCCGCGAAACGGTCGTCGGCCATGGTTTTGAACGCCCCGCGTTGTAGACCGTCGTGTCGCCCCGGAAGACCATGGCGACCTGCTGCCCGACGACCACGACCTGCGCGATCGACTGTTCGTCGACCTCCATTTTGACCTCGATCCGTCCCCGGAATCCGGTGTTTCCGTAGCGTTTTTTGAACGGCTTGTAACCCACGTAGGTGACCTCCAGGTCGACCGAGTCGCGGAAAATCCGGTCGCAGCGGTAGACGGCCATGATGCGGTAGAAATCCTCCTTGACGGTCGTTCCCCGCAGCGTGTCGGCCCTGCTGACGAGCGAGACCGTGGCGCCCAGCAGCGGGTTGTGCGTCTCCTTGTCCTCGACCGTGACGACCGTGCGCGCCGGCCGGCCGAAGTTCATGGGTTGGTAAGAGAGGGCGAAGGATTGGAGCGCATGATTCCCCGCCGGATGTGCGGAGGGCATGCCGACAAACCCGAGAAGGGCGAGAATCAGTAGTATGTAACGCGTCAAACCGGGGGGGTGAAGGTTTATTGGCCGCAAGATAGTAATTTCCGTCCATAGTACAGCCGGTCCGCAAAAAAAGAAATTTCGGCCCGAATGGGGCGTTTCGGATCGAAACCGCAGGCGGAAATCCGGTTAAACATTGTCGCGATATGCCGCAGGATGCGTTCGGATTGTAAGTTCGGTTAAATTCATGGTTCGAAAAGATGTTCGGAATGGTGTTTTTTTCTTATCTTGCGAAACAAGATTTGTCTTGAATCAAATGAAACTGGCATGAGGAAGAGTGGATTGAACCGCCGCCCGGCGACCGCCCGGATCAGCGTTCCGGACCATGCCGACGAATTCCCGGCCCGGGTTCCCCCCCCCGCGGGAATTGCCCTACCATCTGTTGACAGTCGCGTGTTTCCCGATGCCCGACAGTTGCGCCATGCAGCTGCCGGAAGCCGTTATTGTGTCCCCTGACCGGTGAAATCCCCATTTCTCGGGGTTGCCGCCTGTTGTGCGGCACTCTATCTTTGTCCCCCGAAAACGAATGACATTCTTACTATTCACATAACCCTGTTTGCCGTGAAGAAATTTTTACTAATGCTTTTATTGGCGGGCGTCTGCATTCCGCTGGGAGTGCAGGCCCAGGCTCCGAAGAAGGTCTCCATCGAAGGGACCGTGACGGAGTACAACACGAAGGAGCCGATTGCGGGCTGCGTGGTTTCCATTCCGACGCTTGAGCTGTGGGTGGTGACCGATGCCAAAGGCCGGTTCCGGATGCCGTCGGTGACCACCGGCAGCTACACCATCGAGGCAACCTGCCTGGGTTACGAGCCGCTTTCGTACAAGGTGACGGTCAGCGCTTCGATCGGGGCGCTCTCGCTGCGTCTCAAGGAGTCGAGCCTGCAACTCAACACCGTGACCGTAACGGCCCAGCGGGGCCGCAGCATCAACTCCTCGTCGACGATCGACCGTCAGGCGATGGACCACCTGCAAGCCACCTCCGTCAAGGACGTGATGCAGTTGTTGCCGGGCGTGCTGACCGCGAATCCGGAATTGACGAACTCCACTTCGAATTTCGTCGGCATCCGTGATCTGCCTAATTCGATGACGGACGGTAAGGATGCGAACAGCATCAACTCCAGTTCGGTGGGCGTCTATGTCGATGGAGCCGTTGTGAATAATAGCGCGATGCTGATGGGTGGAAAAGCGGCCGCTTTCGGGCAGCAAACCAGCCGGGGTATCGACATGCGCACCATTTCGACCGACAATATCGAGTCGATCGAGGTCATCCGCGGCGTTGCGTCGGCCGAATACGGCAATATGAGCGCCGGAGCGGTCGTCGTCAAGACCAAGCAGGGCCGCACTCCCTATGAAATCCGGGTGAAGACCGTGCCGGACACCAAGGCCGTGTCGCTGACTAAAGGTTATGCGTTGGGGTCCGACAAGGGTTTCCTCAATGCGTCGATCGACTACGCCAATGCGATGAAGGACATCCGTACGGTGGAGGAATCTTATGACCGCGGAACGTTTTCGGTGGGTTATACCAATACCTTCAACCGTGACCGCACGCCGTTTCAGTTCAATGCGAAGGTGAGCGGTTACCTTTCGCGCGGCACTACAAAGGCTGATCCGGACAATATCTCGCAGGCTGAACGCAAGGAGTTGGACGACCGGAACCTGTCGATCAACCTTAATGGTTCGTGGCTGCTCAACAAGTCGTGGATTACGTCGTTGAAATACGTTTTCAACACATCAATGACCCGTCAGTACGCCCGTCAGCAGATGGCGCCCAGCGCCCTCGGTGTCGCCAATCCCGGAGCTTTGGAAAACGGGGAGTATCTGACTGAATTCACCCCTGACAATTACTTGAGCGATATTCGGAATTTGAGTATGGCCTATTACACCACGGCTAAAATGGTGGCTGAACTTTCGGGGCGTTACGGCAAGGTCTACAACAAGGCGATGCTCGGTGTCGAGTGGAACAATTCTGGCAACACCGGCAAAGGACAGTATTACGAAGGCGTGCGTCCCATGTCGTTCCGTCCGGAGCCGTTCAGCGATATTCCTTTCCTGAATCAGGTGGCTGTCTTCGCCGAAGAAAAAGCGACGCTGCCGATCGGAAAAACATCGCTCACGTTGCAGGCCGGCGGACGTTTTACCTATATGGCGACGGATCGGCTGAACGATAAGTGGGCCGTCGATCCGCGTTTTAACGCCAAATATACGATCATCAGCAATCGCGCGCCGAAAAAGGTCCGCGAACTGTCGCTGCGCGCCGGCTGGGGCATCCAGACCACGTTGCCGGCCCTGCGGCTGCTTTATCCTTTTCCGGTGTATATTGACCGGGTTTCGTTCAGCTGGGGCGGAACTGCCGAGACGGGGCCTGTGGCGGCATGGACTACGTTCGTGACCCCGCAGTCCGATATGATTAACCGCGATCTGAAGATGCAGTACAGCAAGAACTTCGAAGTGGGTCTCGATTTCGATATGTTCGGTGTCAAGGGAGGCATTACCTATTATAATGAAAAGATGCGTAACGGTTATACCCTTCGTATGGTTCCGCAGGTATTGTCATTCCGGGAATACGAAACCTATAAAGGGACGGAAGTTCCGGTTTATATGGATGATCCGAACAATCCGGGACAACCGGTTCTGGGCGTGGGAGGCGAGCCGCTCGACTATCGGGATGAGAAAATATTCCATACGGCATCCGTCAAGAAACCGGCCAATGACGGTAAATACGACAAGTGGGGTGTCGAGTATACGTTCGATTTCGGGCAGATTCGTCCGGTCCGGACTTCGGTCGTTGTCAACGGAGCATACATGACCATGACCCGGAAGGATAGCGAGGGCGTGTTGTTGTACGATACTTATTCCTCGGTGAAAGTGCCTATTGACGGTAAGAATATCTACAACCCGTTTCTGGGAGCCTATTATGGAGGCAAATCCGTCTCTTCCGGTTCGGTGTACACCCGGTTCAATTCCAATATTAACCTGATCACGCACATTCCGAAGTTGCGTCTGATTACAACACTGACGGTCCAGTGTGTATGGCTCAACCGGACCCGGAATCTCCAGGCAGACGGTGTTTACATCCTCGATGACGACAATCATCCCGTTTATGGCGATTTTTCGAATGGGACGAATGGCAAGATGATCTACCGGGATCCCGATTTCTATATGAACATGGATGGTCAGCTATTGCCGTTCAATCGGGACTTGTACAACGATCCTACCTATGGAGCGGCTTACCGGGAATACCTTCAGACGGGCAGTGCGACTACGACCTTTGTCGAAAATTCGTTCAAGCCTTATTTCATGGCCAACCTCCGTGTTACGAAAGAGATCGGCAGGATTGCCCAGATTTCATTCTACGCCAACAACTTTACGAACTCGCATCCTAAAATGTTGCTGAAGAGTACGGGAACTTATAAGCGCGTAAATACGGATATTTATTTCGGCGCGGAACTAAAACTTAAATTCTAAAGAGTTGCAGATGATGAAAAAGATTTTATATTATCTGGTGCCTTTGGCGACGGCCTTTCTGCTGTGCGGCTGCCTCAAGGATATGAAAGACGGCGAATTGCTCCATGGCAACAGGGAGGTGCTGATCTCCATTGATTTGCCCGGAGAGTTGGCATCGCTCGACAAGTCGGGGTTCAAGGTGACTATGCGCAATACGAAGATCGGAAATACGTATACTTCCGAAACGGATGCGAAGGGTGAAACCCGGATCGACGCCGAATACGGAAATTACAGCGTGATTATCAGCAAAGTGGCCGATGTGGGCGGAATCAGCAAGTTCCTGCATGCCACCAGGGATTTCGTGCTGAATAAAGACGGTCAGTCGGCCGGGACGAACAATCTCGAGATTAAGGCTACGGCGCGTGGCACGATCATTCTGAAAGAGGTTTATTTTCACAAAACGAAGACTGCCGACGGGAAAGCGAATTATAACTATGACCAGTATTTCACGCTCTGCAACAATTCCGACGATGTGCAGTATCTCGACGGGGTGGGAGTCGGATTCCACACGTCGTTCAATTCGGGAAAATCGGCCGTGTACAATAAATTCTGGTTGGGAAGCACCAGCACCGAACTCCGCGATTCCATTCCGGTCAACGCTTTCGGTTTTGTTTTCCCGGGCGAAGGCCGGGAGCACCCGATACAGCCGGGCGAAGAGGTCGTGATTGCCTTGAGCGCCGTCGAACATACGGCAGACCAGACCAGCAGACCGATGAACCTTGCCGCGGATAATGTATGGGCGATGTATATCGACCGTTTTGCTGGCTCCGCGGTAAAAGCTCCGGCCGCGGGCGTTGAACGGCTGGAATGCTTCTGTGAGCTGGCATCCGGAAATTCGATCGTTCTCTCCATCAGCTCGCCGGCGATCGTTGTATATCGGCTGCCTGAAGATCCTTATGAGTACGTTAAGGACGGAGCCATCAAAGGCCGGCCCTACGGCAAGGTGATGTATCAGCCGACGAAGTATCAGAGTATGCCCTCGATAATGGTTCCCAAGGAGTGTATTCTCGATGGTGTGGAGTTCCGCAGTAACGATACGCACGTCCCGCGTCTTTGCTCCGACATCAGTCTCCAGCCTTTGTTTATCACGACGGCCTCGTACAGCGGTCAGTCCTATATCCGCAAGGTGGACGAAAGCGCTTCGGAGATCGTAGGTCGTACGGTTTATCAGGATACGAACAATTCGGCCGACGACTGGATTCCGCTCGATGAACCGACCCTTTGCACGGAGTACAAAAACCGATAAAACGAAACAGCCATGAAGAAAAAGATCTATGCGGTGCTCCTGTTGACTGCGGTATGTGCGGGGTCGGGCGTTTTCGCCCAGTCCTCCGCTCCGAAGGAGAACCTTGAAAAATATTATACCCTGGAACGGATTCGTTCGAAAAGCGGATGGCTCGTTTCGGACAATGCGGCGGGCCTGATGCTCAATCAGGCATCGCTCTCCATTGCGGAAGTGAATTATGATTTCGAGCAAGGCGGACTGCGCAACGTTACCGATGGAGCGGAAGTGAATGCGTTCGGGGTCCGGTCCGAGTCGTACCGCCGTTGGAATCGTCTTTCGTTCTACGGTAAGTTGAGTTATGATTATGCGGCTTCGAAGGACCGCAGTTGGGCGGGAAATGCCAACATCGGAGATTCTCCGATGCTGCTCGGCGATTCGATTCCCGGAAATACGCGTGATGAAACCTATGCCATCGAGGCCGGGGTTGCCTACCGTATGGGGCGCTGGGTGGTTGGAGCGATGGGGAAATACGAGGATCGCAGCCTGGCAAAGCGTCGGGATTCGCGCAATAAAACCACCTCGATGTATTTGAGCGTTCAGCCGGGTGTGATGTTTACCTCGAAGGTGGTGGACGCAGGTCTTAATTTTACGTATGAACGCACGACGGAGCAGGTCGGCTATGCGGCTTTCGGTACGAATACGACCAGCGGAATGATCTACTTCTTCGAAGGCATGTGGTTTTATACCAGCCAGCAGCTCGGGGGAAGCGAAAAATTCTATGACGTCTATTACAAAGGCTCCGAATACGGAGGCGCCGCCCAGTTGGAATTGAAATTGGGAAAGAGGGTGAAGTTCTTCAATCAGTTCTCGGCCGAATACGACAAAATGGAGCGTTTCCGCTTCGATTTGGACCAGCATCTGGGCGACAACGATCAGTTGACCTACCGCTATCTGGGGGTGCTCAACGTTGCGGGCCGCAGGGTCGATCAGCGGCTTTCGGTCGACGCCTCGTGGGGCGACCTGCTGAAATACAACAATATTCAGGAGCTGGAACTTGATCCGGAGACCAATCAGAAACTGTACAAACAGTACGGCCGCTTCCTGAAATTCTCGCAGAAGCAGCGCAGCGTCGATGCCGATTACAAACTCTACGTCAAGCGCAACGAGTGGAGCAGTTCGTGGATCGTCGATGCGGCTTATACCTATTACAAGGCCGAATCGGAATATACGATCTCCCCGGCATGCTACGATCAGGACCTGCACTATTCGAAACTGATGCTGGGCGTGACGAAGAACTTCCGGTTCAGCGGCCGCAGCTGGCTCGACGCGACGGTGCGCGGCGGCTATACGTTCGGCGGCGGAACCGAACTGGAGAAGAGCTGCCCCGAGGGGGTGCAGATCGACAACGAGAACTATCGCGCCGACCTGCTGGCCCAGGAGTATGCCTTCCTGACCAACGACCGTCTGAACGGCGAGGCCGGCCTGCGCTATACGCACTGTTTCCCGGCGAAGAAAATGAGCCTGTACGTCGATCTGAAAGGGCGTGCGGCATGGGGGTGCAGCGGCCTGATGGACGGCAGCCGGCGCGGCGGCCTGTTCGCGGCCGTGGGTCTGAACTTCTGAACCGCGGTTCGTCATTAAAAACCCCGCAGGACGCGAAAGTCCTGCGGGGTTTTTGTCGTCGGGGATTCATAAAAAAGGAACGGACCCTTTTCGAAAGGGTCCGTTCCTTGGCGAGCGCAGGGCGGGTTATTTCACCAGCCGCATTTCATCGATCAGCTTTCCGGCGCCGGCGTATTTGTCCATGATCCACAGCACGAAGCGGATGTCGACGCAGACTGTCTTGAAGTTGGTCGGGTGGAAATAGATGTCGCCCGACATCGACTCGCGGTTGCCGTCGAACGCCAGTCCGATCACGTCGCCCCGGGCGTTGAGCACCGGGCTTCCCGAATTGCCGCCCGTGATGTCGTTGTTGGTGAGGAAATTGACGTACAGCCGGCCGTTTTCGCCCCAGCGGCCCCAGTCCTTGCTGCGGATGAGCGAAGACATCCGGTCGTCGACACGGAATTCGTAGTCGTCGGGATTGTATTTTTCGAGGTAGCCGTCGATCGTCGAACGGGAGTCGTAGTGCACGGCGTCCTTGGGCGAGACCGGGCCTACGGTTCCGTAGGTGAGGCGCATTGTCGAGTTGGCGTCGGGATATTGGGGCGTGCCTTCCGATTCGCGCATCTCGTAGATGGCGTGGGTGTAGCGGAGTTCCTCCTTGTCGGCGTCGATGCCCGACGTCTCCTCGGCCTGTTTGAGTTTCTCGGCGAAACGCCGCGAGCTGACCGAATTGGCCATCGCCGCCATCGGGTCGGAGAGGATCTCCTCGGCCGTGCGGGGCTGTGCGAACCAGGCGCAGAGCTTTTCGTAGCTGGTGCAGCAGGTGTTTTCGAACGCGTAGTCGACCAGCGCCGGAACGTTGCCCTTGAAACGGTCGTAAAGCTGCGGCAGCTGCTCGCCCCACATTTCGCGGGGCACGTTGTCGATGAAACTCTCCATCATCCGTGTCAGCACCTCCTTGTCGGTGGCCAGGTCGAAGTCCTTCATCATCCGGCGGGTGTTGGACTTCACGCCCGCGAAGTTCTTGTCGCCGTCCTGCACCGAGGCGATGCCGTCGCGCTGCATGCGGTCGACGAGCGTGCCGAGACGGTTGGCCGTCATCATCACGTCGCTCGGGCGAATCCACGTCTCCTGGTAGTAGCACTTTTCGCGCACGGCTTCGGCGCGGGCCTCGTAGCCTTTTTTGAGGTTGGCGAGCAGGTCGCCGTATTCGGCCCTGCGGGCCGGATCGGCGTCGATCCAGGCGGCGAGGCGCGCCTCCTCGGCGGCGCGGATGCCGATAACGTCGTAACGGCGCAGGCAGATGTTCTCCCACTTGGCGTAGTCGGCGTAGTTGCTGATGTTGAAATACTTGTCGCTGTACATCAGCCGCACGTCCGGGTCGGCCTCCATGTGGCGCAGCATGATGTCGAGGCGGTCGCGGCGCGCCTTGATCACCACGGGGTTGGTCACGTGCTCCTTTTCGCGCACGGCCTGCGACGACATGTAGCGGTTGGTGCGGCCCGGAAAGCCGATCACCATGGCGTAGTCCCCGTCGTGGATGCCACTCGTCGAGACATTCAGCACCTTGCGGGGCGTGATGGGCACGTTGTTCTCCGAGTAGGCCGCCGGGCGGCCCTTCGCGTCGCCGTAGACGCGGTAGAGGGCGAAATCGCCCTTGTGCTGGGGCCAGCCCCAGTTGTCCTGCTCGCCGCCGAAGGCCCCGATTATCACGGGAGGCGCACCCACGAGGCGCACGTCCTTATAGGTCTCGTAGTAGAAAAGCAGGTATTTCTTGCCCTTCCACATCGAGGCGCATTCCACTTCGAAGGGGGTGTCCCCGCCGTACTTCCGTTCGAGGATGCCATAGACCTTGCGCGTCCCGAAGATGCCCAGGCTGTTGGCCTTTTCGAGCGAGTCGCGGATGGCCTGGGCCTCGTCCGTCACGTCGCGGACCTGCCGCAGGAAGGTCACGGTCTTGCCCTTGAGCGGCAGTTCGTCCTTTTGTTCGAGCGCCCAGAAGCCCTCTTCGAGGTAGTTCTTCGCGGGGGTGCTCAACGAGTGGATGTCGCCGTAGGCCACATGGTGGTTGGTGATGACGAGTCCCTTGTCCGAAATCACGCTGCCCGTGCCCATGCCGCCGTCGACGGCCACGATGGCGTTGCACAGCGCCGGGGACTCCTCGTTGTAAATCTCTCCGGGTTTGAGTTTCAGCCCCTCCTTCTTCATCTGGGGGTAGATCACGTCCCGGAACGTGCTGACCAGCCACATGCCTTCGTCGGCCGACGCCGCAACCGGGAGCAGGACGCAGGCCAGCAGGTAAAAAATCGCTTTTTTCATCGTCTTCTTGGTTTATCTCGAAAAAAGGGGCTTGCGTATCACAAGCCCCGGTGGTGTCAGAGGGTGTGTCCCTCGGTTTTGAAGGTGAACTTCGGCTCCTCGTCCTTGAGCGTGCCGTCCTTGTATTTCACGGGCCACACCTTGGCGTTGAGCAGTTCGTTCCAGATCTTCGCGTCGTCCCACATCGACTTGACGTAGACGATCCGCAGTACGGGAACCTCCTCGTCGTTCAATGCCACGTCGAGCCGCGTGATGCCCTCCTTGAGCGAGAGGAACCCGCGGAAGTAGGGGAAGCTGCGCTTGATGAGCGGCTTCTCGATGCCGCGGCACTCGACTTCGTAGACGCCTTTGGGGTACTTCGCGTCATCGCCGTAAGTCTCGGTGTTATGCTTGAACGGCGCCGAGAGGTCGCGGGTCTGCTCGAACATCAGGTCGAGGAACTCGCGGCGGCCGATCCTGCCGGCGGCGGGGTCGTAGCTTTTGAGCTCGTAGTGGACCGGAATCGCGCGGACCTTGCCGCCGTGGGCCAGCATGTGGGCCTCCTTGACCTCGATCGAGTCGCGGAGCATCTTTTCGGGGATCGCGGCCGACGGGTCGACGTAGAGCGTAACGGCTAACGGCGATAACGCCTACCGGGCAGTCGTACTGTGCGTCGAAGCCGCAGATGCCGTCGATGTTGCGCAGGATGGCCCCGAAGTAGACCATGTCCATCTTATCGTGGAGTCCCTCGACGCCGATGCGGACCACCGACAGCGAGTCGACGCCGGCTTTCGGCGTTGCGAACTTCATGGTCGTCGGCGAGAAGATCGCCTTGTCGATGCTCGTCTCGTCGATCGCCTTGGGATCGTAGCTGATCACCACGGCGTGGCGTTTCACGAACGTTTTCACGCCGTAGACGCCCGGCACTTTCTGCATCTTCGCGGAGAAGGCCTTCGAGCTGCCGAAGCACTTTACCGAGGTGAGTCCCTCGATTTCGTAGGTCTGCATGCCTTCGACCTGCTCGTATTCGCCCCACTTCTCGTCGATGGTCGGAAGTTCCCAGTGGCTGCCGAACCACAGCGCCGCGCCGAAGAGCGCGACGGCCAGGATGCCGGGCAGCCAGCGCAGCGAGCGTTTGCCGCCGACCTGCAACGAATCTTCGGGGCAGGCCGAGACGCACGTTCCGCAGAGCGTGCAGTCGATATGCTTCACCTTGTCGAGGTTCTTGATGTCGATCGAATAGGGGCATTTGCGTCGGCAGACGTCGCACTTGGTGCACGTGGCTTCGTCGCGGACGATGCGCAGCAGCGGGAAGACCTTGCTCTTGAGATAGATCATCTCCCAGAGGTAGCCGATGACGCAGGCGGCGCCCAGTGCCCATACCCAGGCCGAAGCCACGCCCAGCAGCCCGAGCGCCCACAGCAGGATGACGATGCCCGCGAAGGTGAGGGTGAATTTGAAGATGTTGCTCAGCGCACCCAGCGGGCAGATGTATTTGCACCAGAACATTTTGACGAAAAAGCTGCCGAGGAAGAGCAGCGCAACCGAAATGACGGTCATCCAGACGGTGATCTCACCCTTGAAGCCCGTGGCGACGGCGTAATAGGGGTCGAAATTCTTGCAGAAAAGTTCGCTGCTCGACGCCGACATGTAGAACACGTAGAACAGCAGCGCGTATTTGACGGCGCGGAGCAGGCGGTCGGCGATGCTTCCCGGGCGGATTTCGACGCTGACCTTCAGTTTTTTGCCGCCCCGGCCCATCCATTCGCTGACGGTTCCCAGCGGGCATAGGTAGCCGCAGAAGAGTTTGCTGAAAAGGATCACTCCCACGGCGAGCATGACGCCCACCATGATCTGCGTCATGGACATCGTGCATGCCAGCGAGTTGTTGACCAGGTAGCTTCCCAGTGCCTGCAGTCCGCCGAACGGGCAGTAGGCCTCCACGTCCGCGGGTTTCTCCCCGAGCGTAAGCCCGTAGACCACGAATCCCACGATTGCCGCAAGCGTGCCCCATTGCAGCAAATTCTTTAACCAATTGCTTTTTCTTTTCATTGTTCGGGTTGTAAATGATGTGTATAACGCAAAGATAGTTATTTTGAAGTTTGATTGATCCGCGACGTCCGTTTTTTAGCGTCTCCTGTGCGACTTTTTTGTATATTTGCGAAACTGCACTGCATAATTAAGCGAATCCACGATGAAAAAATCTGTTCTGATCCGTGCGGCCCTGCTCTGTCTGCTGGCCGTTCCGGCGGCGGGGCAAGTCCCCGCAGGCCCGCAAGAGAAGATGCCGCTCGACGGCGAGGTCCGGGTCGGCCGGCTCGACAACGGGATGACCTACTACATCCGGCATTACGACAATCCCCGGCAGCGGGCGGATTTCTTCATCGCCCACGACGTAGGCGCCCTGCAGGAGGAGGACGATCAGAACGGCCTGGCCCATTTCCTCGAACACATGGCCTTCAACGGAACGAAGCACTTTCCCGGAAAGGGCATTCTCAACTACCTTGCGGCCAATGGAGTGCGCTTCGGATACAACGTCAATGCCTACACCTCGCGCGACCGCACGGTCTACAATGTTTCCAACGTGCCGCTGGTGCGCGAGGGACTGGTGGACTCGCTGCTGCTGATCCTGCACGACTGGTCCTATTACATCGCCTGCGAACCCGGGGAGATCGAGTCGGAGCGGGGCGTGATCCGCGAGGAGTGGCGGCGCGGCAACGACGCCCGCTCGCGCATGGCCCGCAAGTCGGCCGAGGTCGAGTACGACGGGTCGAAATACGCCCGGCGCGACGTGATCGGCGACATGGAGATCGTCAACAGCTTCGGGCGGCAGACGCTCATCGACTTCTACCATAAATGGTATCGTCCCGATTTGCAGGCGGTGATCGTCGTCGGCGACGTGGATGTGGACGCGATGGAGCGGAAGATCCGCGACGTGATGTCGTCGATCCCGAAGGCCGAAAATCCCGCCCGGAAGGAGGTCTACGACATTCCGCAGCGCGACAAGCCCCGCTACGGACTGGTGACCGATCCCGAAACCAAGGCTGTGGCCGTGAAGCTGATCTTCTACCAGCCCTATCCGTCGGAGGAGGAGCGTGCGACGGTGGGCGCCGTGCGCGACGAACTGGCGCGCAAGGTCTTTCTCGAAATGGCGCGCGCCCGGCTGGCCGAGGCGGAGAAACGCCCCGACGCCCGTTACAAACGCGTGGTGGCCGTTCTCGGGAGCCTCGCCACATGCCGGAACACCTTCATGCTGACGGCCCTGCCCAAGGAGCACGATATGCGCGAGGCGTTGGCCGGGGTGCTGACCGACGTGGAGCAGATCCGACGCTACGGTTTCAGCCGCGAGGAGTTCGAGGCCGCACGTGCCAAGGTGGCGCGGAGCGAGAAAGCCGCGCTCGAAAAGTACCGGCTCGCCACGAACACCGACCTGGCCGGGCGGTATGTGGAGCATTTCACGCGCAATGTGCCCTACGTGACGCCCGACGACCGGACGCGGATCGTCGGCGAGCAGCTCGATGCCCTGACCTGCGAGGAGGTGAACGGCCTGCGTGCCGGCATGACCTCGCCGGAGGGGATGCTCGTGCTCGTGTCGTCGTCCGAGGAGCATCTGGACAAGGTCCCTTCGGAGGCGGAGGCCTTCGACCTGATCGACTCGGTGAAGCGTGCGAAGATCGCCCGTCCCGAGCGCCGCGGGAAGTCCGCCGGACCGCTCTTTACGGAGAAGGTGACGCCCGGAAAGGTCGTCAGGACCCGCAAGGCGCCTCTCGGGGCCGAGGAGTGGACGCTCTCGAACGGCGTGAAGGTCTTCTGGCGCACCGTTCCCGAGGTGATCGGCGTCCGCAAGGTCGGGGTGACGGCGGTCAGCGAGGGCGGCTTCGCCCGCGACAGCGATGTGGAGGGCATGCACCTGCTTCAGAACTACATTCGCACGATGGGCGTGAAGGACCTCGACCGCGCCGGGATGCGCGACCTGCTTTTCGCCCACGACGCCAGTCTGATGGTGACGCTGGGGCGGACTGAAAGCGTCTTCTCGGGAGCGTCCGGCGTGGCCGACTTCGAACTGCTGCTGCAACTGCTGCATCTCTATATCACCCGTCCCAACTTCTCGGAGCAGGCCTACGGCGACTATCTCGACCTGGCCCGCGCGTCGCTCGGAAAGGAGAAGTCGCCCAAGGCGCTTTTCGCCGAGCGCGCCGACAGCGTAAAATACGGCGGCCATCCGTGGCTGCGGCGGGCGACGCCCGCGACGCTCGACCGTTTCGACCGCGAGGCGGCCCGCAGGCTCTATGACAAGCTCTTCGGCAACGTCGCCGACTTTGTCTTTTTCTTTGCGGGCGAGATGCCGGCCGCCGAGGCGCGGCCGCTCGTCGAGAAATACATCGGCTCGCTGCCCGCGGCCCCGAAGCGGAAATTCGCGAAGACGGATTTCAGGATCGTTCCCGGAGCGGTGGAATACGACGCGGTCGTCCCGGGCGCCGTGACGCCCAAATCGTCGATCGAACGCATCTACCACGGCCGGTTCGACTATACTCCGGAGAACTACGCCGCGCTGCGTTACGTCACCTACATCCTTGGCGCACGCTATTTGACGACGGTGCGCGAGGAGAAGGGCGGAACCTATTATGTCGGCGTGCATGACGAGGTCAGCGCCCGTCCCCGCGGCTACTGCCAGCTGGTGGTGAGCTTCGACACCGACCCCAAACTGTGTGAAATGCTGTTGGGCGAGGTGCAGAAGGGCATCGAACGTCTGGCCGCCGAGGCTCCCTCGGAGCAGGAGGTGAACGAGGCGATGCTCTATTTCCGGAAAGTCAACGCCGAAAGCCGGTCGAAGAACCTGAAATCCACCTCCTACTGGCTCAACAAGATGCGTGCGGAGTATTTCGACGGCGTGGATCTGGACAAGGACAACGAGGCGCTGTTCACGGCCGTGACGCCCGCCGAGGTGCGCCGCCTGGCGCGTGAAATCCTCGCCCAGGGCAACCGCTATACGGCGGTCTTCACGCAGGAGTGACGCGGGGCAACCCGCTTCCCGAAACGAAACCCGGGCGGCCTCGATGGGCCGCCCGGGTTTTTCGTGCGTGTCGCTGCGCGCTATTTGCGCGAGATCTTCAGGGCGAAGCCTCCTCCGGGAGCCATCTTCACCGTCAGTTTCCGGTCGGCGGGAATTTCGACCGACTCGCGTTTGTAGTCGCGGGCCGCCTTGTCGGCGTTGACGCCGTCGCGGAACAGTTCGGCGGTGTAGGCGCCCTCGCCCAGGAAGCCGAGGTCTATGGTCAGGGTACGGGCGTTCCAGTCGGTCATGCCGCCGACGTACCAGGTGTCGCCCTTGCGGCGTGCGATGGAGACGTACTCCCCGACGCGGCCGTCGAGACCCACGGTCTCATCCCAAGTCGTCGGGACGGAGGCGATGAACTCCGTGCATTCCGGCTCGCGCATGTAGTTCGACGGCGAGTCGCACAGCATGTTGAACGGCGATTCGAAGATCACGTATTCGGCCAGCTGGCGGCAGCGCGTGCCCTGGCTCATGGCCTCGGAGCCTACGGCGCGGAAGTTCCGGCGCGTGGCGTTGCGCATGGCGCCCTGCGTGTAGTCCATCGGTCCGGCGAGCATGCGGATGAAGGGGATCGTCACGTCGTAGGTCACCATGTCGGTCTTCTCGCTGGTCCACTTCATCTGCTCCAGCCCGAAGACGCCCTCGAAGTTGAGCACGTTGGGATAGGTGCGCTGGATTCCCGCGGGCTTGTGGTAGCCGTGCATGTCGAGGAACAGGCGGTATTTGGCGGCCGTTTCCGCGAGGCGGTAGGTGAAATCGGCGATCTTCTGGTCGTCGCGGTCGAGGAAATCGACCTTGAAGCCCTTGATCCCCATCTCCGAGTAGTGCTTGCAGACGCGTTCGAGGTCGCGTTCCGTGGCATAGAAACCGGCCCAGAGGACGATGCCCACGCCGCGTTCCTTGCCGTAGGCGACCAGTTCGGGCAGGTCGATTTCGGGGACGACCTGGAAAAGGTCGGCCTTTTTGTTCACGGCCCAGCCTTCGTCGAGGATGACGTATTCGATGCCGTGGTCGGCGGCGAAGTCGATGTAGTATTTATAGGTTTCGTTGTTGATTCCCGACTTGAAGTCCACGCCGTAGAGGTTCCAGGTGTTCCACCAGTCCCAGGCCACCTTGCCGGGTTTGATCCATGAGACGTCCTCCACGCGCGAGGGTGCGGCGAGACGGTAGACCATGTCGTTGTCGGCCAGCTGGATGTCGCGTCCGGCGATGGCGAAGACGCGCCACGGGAAGGTGCGGGTCCCCGAGGTGCGGGCGATGAAGTCCTCGCGCTCGGTCACCAGCAGTTGCAGTTCGTTGTGGCCGCCCTGCACCTCCTTGGCCGGATAGGGCGCGAAGTTGCCCCGGAGGGCCTTGCCGCCCGTGGGGTTGTAGAGGTACATGCCCGGGTAGTCCTCCAGGTCGGCCTCGGTGATGACGATTTTCGCCGTTCCGGCGTCTGCCAGGATAGGCAGGAAGGCCAGGCGGTCGTCGGCGACCTTCGAGACGGGCTGGGTGGAGTAGGTGTTTTCGAAGCTGTTGAAGTAGTAGCGGGCCAGCCCCGGTTCCTTCTTGCCGTCGCGGGCGTAGGGGACCAGCGTCGTGAAGTCCTCCGGGAAACGGATGTCCACCAGCTCGTCCGTAACGGTGATTTCGTCCTTCATCGAGGTGCGGAACCGGTAGGCCGCGCCGTCGTCATAGGCCCGGAAGTCGATGCCGTAATCCCCTTTGAACGTAAGCGTCAGCGAGTTGTATCGGTCCTCGACGGCGCTGCGCTTGTAAAAGGGCGCTTCGATGATTTCGTCGACGCTTTTTGCCGACGCCTTGCGCACCGAGGCTTTGCGGCCGAGCACGCGCCCGTCGGCGAGCGTGAGCGAAAGGGGCGAGGGGGCGATCAGCTCTTTGCCGTCGCGCGAAATGGAGTAGGTGACGGCGTCGGCGCCGACATCCACGCGTACGGCGATTTTCCCATCGGGGGATTTCAGATCGTAGGTTTTGGCTGCGGAAATTCCGGTCCCGGCACTGAATAGCAGAAGTGTCAGAAGTAGTTTTTTCATAATGGATTATTGGGTTTGAGCTACGAAAATAGTGAAAAAAACGCGAAAACCGGCGTTTCGGGCGGAAAATCGGTTACTTTCCCTGCAATGCGTCCATCACGGCGTTGCTCTGGCGGCGGAAAAGACGCAGGTTGTAGGTGAACTGGAACGACACGTAGCGGCCGACGGCCAGGTTCGTCACGTTGCGCAGCGTCGTTCCCGACACCGTGCGGCGGAAGGTCGTGCCGTTCTGGTCGAGAATGTCGTTCACTCCGACGCTGGCTTCGCCCAGGCAGTTGCGGAAGAGCTTGACACCGAGCATCGCGTTGCAGATCAGCCGCTCTTCGAGGAACGTGTCCGTGATCCCCCGGTAGTAGTTGTAGTCGGCGTTGGCGCGCAGGACGAGGCGTTTCCAGAGGACGAACGTCGTCTCGGCTTTCGCCGTCTGACTGAAATAGGTGTTGTCGAGCGTGCGCACCTCGGAGGAACTCCGGCTCACGTTGTAGCGGCCCGTGTAGCTCAGGCGGAAGTCCACCGCTTCCGAGATGTTGCTGCCGAGCGTCAGGCCGGCATTGTAGACGTTGTTGTTCAGAAAGTTGCGTTCGCCGTTGATGATGCTCGGGATGCGGCCCGTCGAGATGCCCGCCCGGAAATTGAGGTTCGAGCGCAGCCACCGGACCGGCATGCCGTAGTTGACGCTGGCGCGCAGGCTCCAAAGTCCCGCGAGGTTGACCGGCTTGGTGTACTGGTTGCCTTCGCCCAGTTTGGTCCCTTCGTCGTCGATCACGAAATCCGGCGAGTCGATCACCAGCGAGTCGGTGATGGTGTTGGGGCTGGCCGTCGCTTCCGCCGAGACGGTGAAGGTGCGCCCTTTGGCGGGATTCGCCCGGATGTACTGGCCCGAAAGGCGGTGGGTGTAGACCGGGTCGAGACCGGGGTTTCCGGCGAAGACGTTTTGGCGGTTGGTGGTGTTGACGATGTCCTGCAAGTCGGTGGCGCGGGGATTCGACGTGCGTCCCGAAGCGTTGAACTTCAAGGTGTTGTTGCGGTTTACGTTGATGTTGGCCACCACGCTGTATGTCAGGTTGTCGAACGACGTCTCGGTCTTCCGCGCATAGGGAAAGGCGTAGTCGCTGCTGAAGGCGGCGTGCTGGTAGTGGAGCGTTCCGGCGATCTTCGTCTTTTTGAAATAATACTGGTACGTACTGCCGATGCGGTGGGTCAGGTAGGCGTAGTCGTATTCGGTGGACTGCCTGGGGTTGCGCTCGTCCGGAAAGACGTTCTCTTTGGTGAGCACGAACGTATTGCGTTCGACGCTGTTGTCGGTGTAGTTGATGCGGTATTCGAAGCTCAGGCGCGAGCGTTTCGAGAGCGAACGGGTGTAGCTCACGTTGCCGTTCACGTCGTAGCCCGGCTGGTCGCGGTCGGTGCGCGTGATGTTGCGCGAAGAGTAGTCCGACGTGTCGCACTCGATGTTGTCCGGGTCGCGGAAGGTGTACTGCCGCGGGCGGCTCAGCTGTTCGTAGCTGCGGTAGGTTCCCCCGGCTCCGACGGTCAGGTTGTGCGACTTGGCGCCCGGCAGGCGGTAGCGGTAGAGCAGGTAGTTCGAGACGTTGTAACCGTCGCTGTTGTTGTGGCCGAAGTTGCGGCGGCGGTAGACGAAGCGGATGTCGTCGTCGGAGAACTTGTTGTCGGTGCGGCTCCGAAGTTCGTTGCGAGAGTTGTTGTCCTGCAGGCTGAACGAGGTGCGCATCATCACCGAATGGCGGTCCGAGAACTTGTAGTCGATGCGCGAGTTGAAGCGGTGGTTGAGGTTGAGCGTCTTCGAGCGGTTCTCGTCGTTGTAGAGCACCAGTTTGTCCGTCGAAGTGAAGGTCTGCCGGTCGCTTTGGCTGGTGTTGCGGTTGTCGGTGCGGTTGAAGAAGTAGCTGGCCGTGACCTTTCCCTTCGCGCCCCAGTCGTCGCTGTAATTGACGCCGATGGCCTGCACCGTCGAGATGCCGTCCAGCGGGCGGACCATGAAGCTGTTGTTCGGGCTTTTCCGGCCCGACCGGTCCGTCGTGCCGAGAATGTCCTCGAACGAGAAGTTCTGGCGGCTGATGTTGTTCGCCAGGCCGACCACCGAGATGCGGCGGTCGTTGTCGAAAATGTTGACATTGCCGCCCCCGATGTACTTGTCCGCAATGCCGTAGGCGCCGTAGAGGCGGGCGGGGGGCCCCCGCCCGCTTTCGGGGTCGGCCTACA
>OGPE01000661.1_pt1 | contig 24623 bp, 24 predicted proteins | sample 1552881 | NCBI WGS metagenome assembly OGPE01 (sample SAMEA2580236, study PRJEB22360) | human gut metagenome | biome: human gut; feature: human-associated habitat; material: faeces | place: Denmark | collected 2008/2010 | reverse complement strand
CGGCCAATATAATATACAGCGTTCGCTCTTCCTGTTTGGTTCTGGTATTTGTCATTCTGAACTCTCCAGATCATGCAGCGTATTTGCCGCTGCAATAAAATAAGGAACTGGAAGCAGAGGCAGATGCTTCCCTGTTTCCAATTCCTTTGTTTTGCCGTGATTGTGCAGTAATAATTATAGCTTGGTCAGCTGCGGGCCCTTGGCGGTGTCCATCACATTCCAGCCCAGCTCAGTGATTTTGGCGCGCAGAGCATCGGCGCGGGCAAAGTCCTTGGCCTTTTTGGCTGCGGCGCGCTCTTCCACCAGCTGCTTCACTTCGTCGGGGGCTTCCTCGGCCTTGCGGTTGTACATCAGACCCAGCACGCCGGTCAGCTCGTCAAACGTGGCGGCGGCCTTTTCCAACGTAGCCTTATCGGCAGCATCGGACATGGTGTTGATGTCCTTGACGAACTCAAAAATGGCGGCCAGAGCATCGGGGGTGTTCAGGTCGTCATCCATGGCGGTCTTGAACTTTTTGCGTGCTTCTTCGCACTTTTCAGTCAGGGCAGTGTCAGTGCCATGGGCATTGCGGATGGCAAAATCCAGGTTATCGCGGCAGGTGTACAGGCGCTCCAGGCTGTTCTTGCAGCTCTCGATCAGGTCCACCGTGTAGTTCAGCGGCATCCGGTAACCGGCAGTCAGCATGAAGTAGCGGATGGGCTCATAGCCGTAAACATTGGCCACGTCCCGCACGGTAAAGAAATTGTGCAGGCTCTTGGACATCTTCTGATTGTCCACGTTGATGAAGCCGTTGTGCATCCAGTAGTGGGCAAACTCGCAGCCGTTGGCGCACTCGCTCTGGGCGATCTCGTTCTCGTGGTGGGGGAAGATCAGATCCTGACCGCCGCAGTGCAGGTCGATGGTCCTGCCCAGATGGGTGCGGCTCATGGCACTGCACTCGATATGCCAGCCGGGGCGGCCCATGCCATAGGGGCTTTCCCAGGCGGGCTCGCCGGGCTTGGCAGCCTTCCAGACGGCGAAGTCGGCGGGGTCTTCCTTCAGGTCATCCTCCATCTGGCTGCGCAGCTCGCGGTTGCCGCTCTCCAGATCGTCCAGCTTGAGGTGGCTCAGCTTGCCGTATTCCGGGTCGCTCTTGACGCGGAAGTAGACATCCCCGTTCTTGGCAACGTAGGCGTGGCCGGAATCGATCAGGTCCTTGACGATGTCCAGGATCTGCTGGATGTGCTCCGTTGCACGGGGCTGGACGGTGGGCTTTTTGCAGTTCAGACCGGCGGCATCCTTGAGGTACTCGGCCTCAAAGCGCTGGGCCACTTCCTTCATGGAGGTGCCCTCCTCCTGGCCCTTCTTGATGAGCTTGTCATCAATATCGGTGATGTTGGAGACATAGATAACCTTGTTGCCGCGGTATTCCAGATAGCGGCGCAGGGTATCGAACACGATCAGCGGGCGGGCATTGCCGATGTGGATATAGTTGTAAACGGTGGGGCCGCAGACATAGATGCGGTATTCGCCGGGCACCTGCGGCACAAACTCTTCCTTCTGACGGGTCAGGGTGTTGAAAATCTGCATAAGAACTCTCCTTCTTGTAGGGCAAACAAAAGCCGCAGCAGAACCTCTCAGTCTCGCTTCACTCGCCAGCTCCCCTAATGGGGGAGCCCTTGGCAAAGAGGGCAGCTCCTGCGAATCTGCCTGAAAAAACAAAAGCCCTCAAAGCAATATGATATCGCATATCACTTCGAAGGCGGTTTTCAAAATCGCGGTTCCACTTCTGTTTGTCGCTCAAAGCCGATAACGGCGGCTGCCGCGCCGCGATACTCCCCAACAGGTTTCCCGCGGCGTGCTGTCCGGGCGCACTTCACACACGCTGCTGCAAACAGGCTCCCAGCCAACGGCCCGTTCTCTCTGTCCAGCTCACCTTTGCGCTACTCTGCCCGGGTAAACGCATTTTTCCTGATACATCTGTATTATAGCCGGGCCGGGGGGAGAAGTCAAGCAGAACGCAGGCGCTGGCATTTCAGCGGCAGCTCTGCGCCGATTCAATCGATCTCGTGCTTTTTACAGAAGTGCTTGCTGGCAAAGTACATTCCCGCCCAGATGGCGATGGCAAGCACGAGGTAGAACGGGTTCTTCATGGCAGACACCAGCGACTGCCCGAAAAGGGCCATCATGGCCACCATCACGCCCTTGCCCAGCAGCATGGTAACAAGGTAGCGCTTCTCGTCAAAATCAGAGATGCCAAAGGCAAAGTGCATAAAGGACGAGGGCGTAAAGGGCAGGAGCGACAGCATGAACAGGGACGCGGTGTCGAACCGGCTGACCCATTGCTCCGCCTTTTGCAGCTTGGCGGAGCGGCGGGCAAATTTCCAGAAAAAACGCTTGACGACACGCCGCCAGAGCAGGAACATCACAGTGCCGCCCAGCATCACCCCGGCCCAGCTGTACACAAAGCCCAGAAGCCCGCCGTGGGCCGCAACATTCAGCGCCACAATGGCGATGAGCGGCAGCGGTGGAAAAAAGGATTCCACCATCGCAAGGATCACGGGCGCAATGGGGCCAAGGTCGCCAAAGCCTTCCAGCAGGGCCTCCCAGAATTCCAGCGTTCCCAGCTGGTGGAGCCAGCCTATCATCGTCATTTCCATCCCGCGTGTTCCTTCCCTCTCATTTTTCTTTAGTATATCCGGTTTCTATGACACGCCCGTGAACAAAATACGAGCTTTTTTTGTCCTATCACCTATACTACGAGACTGCGGGGGCGTTTCCTGCACAGGGCGGGGATCTTTATGCTTTTCCGTCGGCTTCAGCGGCGGCCTTTTCGGCCCGGGCCTGCATCCGCTCGATCTGCTGGGCGCGCATCCGCTCCCAGCGGGCAAGTCCGGCTTCGTCCGGGATCTGGACGCAGCGGGCAAAGCTCCAGTGCAGGCCGTCCCGCCGGGCCAGCTTATAGCGCTGGAATACGCCCTTTCCAACCTCATTGCCGGTACCGGCGCAGGCAGGGCAGACCGACAAGGTATACCAGCCGCTGTTGCCCTTTTTCAGCCAGATATCATCCGGCTGCAGATCCCCGCCGCACACCGGGCAGCTGGCAGTGATGATCTTTGGATCGCTGCGCCAGGCAGACTGCTCCACATAGCCGCGGAACACCCGGAAGTCCCGGTAATCGCCGGGGGCGGGGCAGAGGCTTGCCCGCAGGGATTCCTCCTCGGTGGGGTAGGCCGCCAGACCCGCCCGCAGGTCAAGCTTGCGGCAGACATCGGCGGTGTAAAGGGTATCGGACAGGGCATCGTGGAACGGGCGCTCCATCGGGATGCCCATCCGGGTCACAACGCTTTCCAGCGTCATGCCCTCGCCCTCCTTGCGGGGGTGCTCCCGCAGGAAGATCTGCTGCAGATCATACCACTGGGTGGGGCGGCTCTCGTCCAGATTGCAGAGGAAAAGGTTCTGCTTGAGCACCGGCACGTCATCCATGCCCCACTCGGCAAACTCGGCATCCGGGCCGCACCACTGCATAAAGCGGCGCAGCCCCTGCACGATGGGCTCGCCCCGGTCCAGGTCGGCCTGGGTCAGGCCCGTCACCTTGGCGATGTGGTGCTGCAGGGTGCGGAAAATGCGGGGCCGCAGGTGGATGGAGAAGGTATCCAGCACGTTGGCATCCTCGTCGATCTTCACTGCGCCGATCTCGATGATCTCGCCCCGGAAGGTCTGCTGCACGCCATGATAATTAAAGATGTACGGCTTATAGCCGATGTTCCATTCCAGATCAAATAAAACCAGATTGCGTGGCATTGTTGTTTGTGTTCCTCTCATCAATCAAAATCCGTGGTATGTAATTTTCACTATTGCATCCGGTGGAAACCAACTTCCCTTACTAAAGTTCGTTTCACCATTTATCGAAATCGACTCAACTTTCCCTTCTCTTTTCAAGAGACCTACAATCAAATCATGCTTGTTTACAAGCTGAACGTATTCAAAGCCCTCGCTTATAAACAGCAACCTTGCATCTTCATAATCCAAATCTTTTAAACTTTCTTCTGTTCCGGATATTGGCGCTTTAACTTCACCGTTTGCACGGTGAACCATGTTTCCAACTTCGGCTCCCACAAGAAGAAGTCCCGATAGCAGAAATAATATTATCAACACTTTCCAGCCAGCTTTTTCGTTTTCCCTGGCCTGCTCATACTCTTGCTGTCTCGTCCTTTCTCTGTACTCGTGTTCCATTCGAACCCGCTCAGTTCTCTCTTTGGATCTTTTTGTTTTTTCTTTTTCTTTGAAAACTTCGTCTATGTGCGGAAAATCCATTTGTAACTTTTTTCCACAGTAAGGGCAATACAAAAGCAGTTTTTCTTCATCCACTTCCATTTCCGCACTGCAACTTGGGCAAACCAGTTTAACCGTTTTCATGTTTGTTCTCCCACTCTTTGAAAACACTCACGCCCTATATTTTACTTCCGCAATACCCGCAGAATCGTGCTCCTGCTCCGACAAGCTTCTCTCCACAATATGGGCAGTACCGTTCTGACCGCTTTTTCTTCTCACCTTTTATTTCCTCAAGTTTGTCAAGCTCCTCCTCAAAGGCATCGTCAACACATTCTGGGAAATATTTTATCGCGTCGCTTATTCTTCCTGCAATTGTTCGCGGAATCTCCGAATCATCATTATCTGTCGACATCCAAAACTTTCCCGTCAAATGTCCATAGTCGCTGAAGTCAATCTTAAAATTCCAATCTGTAATCCCGCTTTGCGAATGAACTGTTCCTATAACAACCATTTCATCTACTTTCAGTTCAGACAAACGTTTAATGCCCTTACCAGCGCGTTTCGCAATTACTTCAAATTCTTCTTGAGTTATTCCATCATCAAAAATGCATTCTGCCGATTTTCTTCGTTCTTCTTCAGCATTTTCTATTTTTCGTTGCTCAACATTTTTAGCTGATGCATGTAAAACCGCTCCAGCAACACCCACAGCTGCAACTGCTTTCCAAAAGTTACTCATACTGCATTTTCTTTCATTTATTAGTTCAGAATAAACTTCTCGATAGCTTCCGCCACGCCGTCGTGGTTGTTGTCGGCGGCGGTGACGTAATCGGCCACAGCCTTGACGGCATCCTCGGCATTCTGCATGGCAACGCCCACCCCGGCATAGGAGATCATGGAGCGGTCGTTCAGGCCGTCGCCGCAGGCCATCAGGTTCTCCCGGGTCAGGCCCATCCGCTCCAGCAGGGCGGCAAGGCTCCTGTCCTTTGCCACGCCCAGCGGCACGGCCTCGATGAAGAAGGGGCTGGAGGGGTACAGGTCGATCCGGCCCGCAAACTGCTCCTTTCCGGCGGCACAGACAGCATCCCGCCGGGCAGGGTCAAGGGTGATGAGCATTTTGCAGATCGGATAGTCCACATAGGAGGCAAGATCATCCACATGGATCATCGGCAGCTTTGTGGTAAAGCACTCCTTGTTTGCCCACACGTCCTGATCCCGCTCACACACGATGCCCTCGCTGTTATAGGTCAGGATGGCCACATCCTGCCGGGCTGCAAATTCGCAGAGCTCCGGGACGAACTCCGCTCCCAGCTGCACCTGATACAGGGCCTCGCCGGTCATGCAGTCCACGATCTTGCCGCCGTTGTAGGCCAGCACACAGCCGCCCTTTTTGTCCAGCCCCAGCTCCTTTGCCAGCGGCAGAATGCCCGCCGTGGGGCGGCCGGAGGCCAGCACGATGGTCACACCCTGTGCGGCGGCAGCATCCAGCGCCGCGCGGGTGCGAGGGGTAACGATCTTTTCGTCATTGGTCAGGGTGCCGTCCAAGTCCAGAGCCAGCACCCGGATATTCGATCTTGCCATGATTTTTATTCCTCGTTCTCAGGCAGGGGCTTCCCGCCGGATATTTTATTACTTACCCATCTATTTTACAATGCTTTCCCTTTTCTGTAAAGCAGGAAACCTGTTCCCCGCCCAGAGACAAGCAAAAAAGCCGCCCGGCGAGCAAAACCGGACGGCTGAGAAGGAAGAAAACGCGTTATTACAGGATGTCGATGTATTCCCCGGCCAGCGCCTTGTTCATGCTGCGGACGGCGCAGAACTTGCCGCACATGGAGCAGGTGTCGCTGTGGTCATCCTCAGGCAGGCGGGCATCCCGGATGGCCTTGGCGGTCTCGGGGTCGAGAGCGCAGGCGAACTGGGCATCCCAGTCCAGCACGCGGCGGGCATCGCCCATCTTATCGTCGATATCCCGGGCATGGGGGATGCCCTTGGCGATATCAGCCGCATGGGCGGCGATCTTGGAGGCCACGATGCCCTGCTTCACATCGTCCACGTTGGGCAGAGCCAAATGCTCGGCGGGGGTGACATAGCACAGGAAGGCTGCACCGCTCATAGCGGCAACGGCACCGCCGATGGCAGCCGTGATGTGGTCATAGCCGGGGGCAATGTCGGTGACGAGGGGTCCCAGCACATAGAAGGGAGCGCCCATGCAGATGCTCTTCTGCACCTCCATGTTGGCGGCCACCTGATTCAGGGGCACATGGCCCGGGCCCTCCACCATGACCTGCACGTTGTGTGCCCAGGCGCGCTTGGTCAGCTCGCCCAGACGCACCAGCTCTTCGATCTGGCAGACATCGGTGGCATCGGCCAGGCAGCCGGGGCGGCAGGCATCGCCCAGCGAGATGGTCACGTCGTGCTCGGCGCAGATCTCGCAGATCTCGTCAAAGTGCTCGTAGAAGGGGTTCTCATTGCCGGTCATGCTCATCCAGGCGAACACCAGAGAGCCGCCGCGGCTGACAATGTTCATCTTCCGCTTGTGGGTGCGGATCTGGTCGATGGTCTTGCGGGTGATGCCGCAGTGCAGGGTGACAAAGTCCACACCGTCCTCAGCGTGCAGGCGCACCACGTCGATGAAGTCCTGCGCGGTCAGGGTGGCAAGGTCGCGCTGATAGTGGATGACGGAATCGTACACGGGCACAGTGCCGATCATCACGGGGCACTCGTGGGTCAGCTTCTGGCGGAAGGGCTGGGTGTTGCCGTGGCTGGACAGGTCCATGATGGCTTCCGCGCCCATATTGACGGCGCTCATCACCTTTTCCATCTCCACGTTGTAATCCTTGCAGTCGCGGGAAACGCCCAGGTTCACGTTGATCTTGGTGCGCAGCATGGAGCCGATGCCCTCGGGGTTCAGGCAGGTATGGTGCTTGTTGGCGGGAATGGCCACCTTGCCCTCAGCCACCAGCTGACGGATCTCTTCCGTGGTGCGGTATTCCTTTTTGGCCACGATCTCCATTTCCGGCGTGACGATGCCCTTGCGGGCAGCGTCCATCTGTGTGGTGTAGTTCTGCATGGTACTTTCCTCCAAATGTTTCTTTTATCTTGAACAGCGCTTTGCGCGCTGAACGTACCGGAAATAGTTTTTTGCGCAGCCTTTCCTCTGTGCGCAATTGGCTCCCCCTTTGGGGGAGCTGGCATCGCGCCAGCGATGACTGAGAGGGCGAGCCGCCTTACAGCTGCTCCGCCAGTGCCTTCAGCTCCCTGCACTCGGCCTCGATGTCCTCCGCGCCGAAGATCGCGCTGACAAGGGCCACACCGTTCACGCCGGTGCCCTTGAGCCGGAGCAGGTTCTCCTTGTGGATGCCGCCGATGGCCACAACGGGGATGTCCACGGCATCGCAGATGGCTTTCATCATGCCCTCGGGCAGAACGTCCACGTCCTCCTTGGTGTGGGTAGAGAAGGCTGCCCCCACGCCCAGACAGTCGGCACCGTGCCGGACGGCCTCCAGGGCCTCCTCCACGCTGTGGACGGATACGCCGATCATCATCTCATCGCCCACGCGCTGGCGCACCTGAGCAGCGGCCATATCCTCCTGCCCCACATGGATGCCCTCGGCGTGGCAGCGGATGGCAATGTCCACGTTATCGTTGATAAAAAAGGGCACGTTGTACTTTTTGCACAGGTCGTGGAGCTCAAACGCCTCCTTCAGGAAGGCTTCCTCGTCCAGCTCCTTTTCCCGCAGCTGAACGCAGGTCACGCCGCCCTTCAGGGCGCTCTCCACCTGCTGATAGAGGGTCTGACGGCCCACCCAGGCACGGTCGGTAACGGCATAGAGCCGCATATATTCTTCAGCGCACTTCATACTTGGCACCCTCTTCCAGCTGAGCCGGAGTCATATTGTAAATGGCATCAATGATGTAATTGCGGTAGGTAGCGTTGCCGTCCAGCGGGGTCAGCCGTGCATGGGCGATCTCGCCCGCAAGGCCCATGGCGCAGACGGCGGCAGCTGCAGCCTCCAGCGGCTGACCGGGGTTGGCAGTGAGAAAGGCCGCCGTCAGGGCAGAGAGCTGGCAGCCCGTGCCGGTGATGGCACTCATCATCGGGTGGCCGTTGCGGATGCAGTAGGCTTTTGCCCCATCGGCCACGATGTCAATGGCACCGGTGATAGCCACAACGGCACCGGTCTTTGCGGCAAAAGCCTTGGCAAAGGCCACCGCGCCGTCCAGATTTTCCTCGGTGACCCTGTCGGCCACATCGGCATCCACGCCCTTGGTGGTGCCCGCGCCGGAAGCCAGCGTCTTTACCTCGGAGATATTGCCCCGGATGACCGTGAACCGCACCTCGTCCAGCAGGCGGTAGGCCGTCTCGGTGCGCAGGGCGGAAGCGCCTGCGCCCACAGGGTCCAGCACCACGGGGTGGCCCAGTGCATTGGCCTTTTTGCCTGCCTTGAGCATGGATTCAATGGTGCGGCTGTTCAGGGTGCCAATGTTGATGTTCAGCCCGCCGCAGATGGTGGTGATATCCTCCACCTCGGCGGCATCGTCGGCCATAATGGGCGAAGCACCGCAGGCCAGCACCATGTTGGCACAGTCGTTCACGGTGACGTAGTTGGTGATATTATGAATCAGGGGGCTTTTGGCGCGGACATTGGCAAACTGCTCTGCAAACATGACGCACCCCCGTCAGGAAAGGCTGCTCTGCATGGAGCGCAGGGCACCGGAGTGCTGCAGGCTGTACACCAGCACGCCCGCAATGACCGCACCCACAGCGGTGGAGATGAGGAAGGGCACGATGTAGGCGTAGAACGCGATATCACCGGCGCTCTTGCCCATCAGGCAGATGGCCACCGGGTAAGCGCACAGGCCGCCCAGAATGCTGGTGCCGAACACCTCGCCCACCAGGGTGGCGATCAGGTTTTTGGTCTTTGCGTAGACCAGGCCGCAGAGCAGGGCACCAAACATGCTGCCCGGGAAGGCCATCAGGCTGCCCAGACCCAGGATATTGCGGAGCAGCGAAGCCACAAAGGCCACGCCCACGCCCCACCAGGGGCCCAGCAGCACGGCGCAGAGCACATTGACCATGTGCTGCACAGGGGCGCACTTGCTGCCGAACATCGGGAAGCTGAACACACTGCCCACCACGCACAGGGCGCAGAACATTCCAGCGAGAGCCAGCTTTTTCACAGAGAATTTTTTCATTGGTAACTCCTCTTTCTCAAAAAGCGGTCGAGGCTTGCTGGCCTCCTCTCACGCCGGAACACGGCTTCCCATCGCAGTTATTTCAAGGCTCAGGGCGCTCCCCCTCAGCCCGAAGCCGCCCGTTGCGGCGGCTTGCGGCAACAAAAAACAGGAGACACCACAGCGGTGCCTCCTGCAAAAAATCATTTTCCTATGACTTCCTACGGCGGCATTATCCGCATCAGGTCAAGGGTCGAAGTTTGGTTACTTCCTCTCAGCCCGCCTTACGAGCTCCCCTGTGTTTTGTTTTTCGTAGGGTATTGTACACCCGCCGGGGCAAAAAAGCAAGAATAAGTTTTTCTTTCGCCTTTTTGCCGCCTTTTTGCCAAATCGCTTTTACAATTTCCCGGATTATGTTATACTTGTCCCAAATTCCGCAGCGCCCGGGGGAGTCATTCTCTGCTTTGGGGCACTGCCCGGCACAAAAGGAGATTGAAGTTATGGGTCTCATCAAAGCAGCTCTGGGCGCGGCATCCGGCGTGATGGGCGACCAGTGGAAGGAATATTTTTATTGTGACGCTCTGCCCGCGGAGGTGCTGGCCGTCAAGGGCCAGAAACGGACCAATGGCCGCTCTGCCAACCGGCACGGCAGCGAAAACGTCATCTCGGACGGCTCTGTGATCGCCGTGGCCGACGGCCAGTGCGTGCTGATCGTGGAGCAGGGCAAGGTGGTGGACCTCTGTGCCGAGCCCGGCGAGTACACCTACAGCACCGGCACCCAGCCCTCCCTGCTCAGCGGCGGGCTGAAGAACATCGACAGCGTGTTTGCCGAGCTGGGCAAGCGGTTCAGCTTTGGCGGGCAGGCCGGTTCCGACCAGCGCATCTACTATATCAATACCCGGGAGCTCACCGGCAACAAGTACGGCACCCCCAACCCGGTGCCTTTCCGGGTAGTGGACCAGCGCGCCGGTATCGATATCGACATCGGCATCCGGTGCTTCGGCGAATACAGCTACCGGGTGGTCAACCCCATCCTGTTTTACACCAATGTCTGCGGCAATGTGGAAAACGCCTACACCCGCGACGCGCTGGACAGCCAGCTCAAGACCGAGCTGATGACCGCCCTGCAGCCCGCCTTTGCCCGGATCAGCGAGCAGGGCATCCGCTACTCCGCCCTGCCCGGCCATACCGCCGAGCTGGCCGAGGCCCTGAATCAGGAGCTGAGCGCCAAGTGGAGCAGGCTGCGCGGCATCGAGATCGTCTCTCTGGGCGTTTCCGGTGTCAAGGCCAGCGAAGAGGACGAGCAGATGATCAAGGAGCTGCAGCGCAGCGCGGCCTTTATGGACCCCACCCGCGCCGCCGCGCATCTGGTGGGTGCACAGGCCTCCGCCATGCAGACTGCCGCCTCCAACACCGCCGCCGGTCCCGCCATGGCCTTTATGGGGATGAACCAGGCCGCTGCAGCGGGCGGTGTCAACGCCCGGGATCTCTACCAGATGGGCGGCCAGCAGACCGCCGCGCAGCCTCAGGCCGCACCGGCCGCTGGCTGGACCTGCAGCTGCGGCCACACCGGCAACACGGGCAAGTTCTGTGCCGAATGCGGCAAGCCCCGGCCCGAAGCCCCGGCTGTCTGGGTGTGCAGCTGCGGTGCAAAGAACAGCGGCAAATTCTGCTCGGAGTGCGGCAGACCCCGGCCCGCCGCCAAGTGCGCCAACTGCGGCTTTGTGCCTGCCGACCCGGCCAAGTTCTGCCCCGAGTGCGGCAAGCCCTTTGGGGCCTGAGAGGGGTCTGACGCATGGCTGAAAAGACAACGAATTATCAGTGCCCGGCCTGTACCGGCCCCCTGCACTACGATGGTGCCAGCGGCAAGCTGGTCTGCGATTACTGCGGCTCGGCCTACGACGTAAAGGACATCGAGGCCCGCTACGCCAAAAAGCAGGCCGCTGCCGACACTGCCGCCGAGGGCGATGCCAAAAAAGCCGCCCGCCTGCCCCGGCAGGACAGTCCGGTGTGGAGCGAGGCCGAGGCGGAGGGCCTGAACAGCTACTCCTGCCCCACCTGCGGAGCCGAGCTGGTCTGTGACGAGACCACCGCCGCCACCACCTGCCCCTACTGCGGCAACCCCACGGTGCTGGGCGGCAAGCTCTCCGGCAAGCTGAAGCCGGAATACATCCTGCCCTTCAAGCTGGACAAAAAGACCGCCATTGCCCAGCTGACCAGATATTACAAGGGCAAGGCTTTCCTGCCCAAGGCGTTCAAGAGCCAGAACCACATCGCGGAGATCCAGGGCGTATATGTCCCCTTCTGGCTCTACGATGCCAAGGCCGACGCGCGCGGCCGGTACGAGGGCCAGAACTCCGAGAGCCACCGCGAGGGCGATTACATGGTGACCACCACCCAGCACTACGATGTGCGCCGCGAGGGCTCGGCCGCCTTTGCCAAGGTGCCGGTGGATGGCTCCAGCAAGATGCCCAACACCCACATGGATGCCATTGAGCCCTTTGATTACGGCGACCTGAAGCCCTTCTCCACGGCCTACCTGCCCGGCTATCTGGCCGACCGGTATGACGAGGATGCCGATGCCTGCGCCGAGCGCGCCTACCGCCGGATGTACAACTCCACGGCCGATGCGCTCCACGCCACCACCGGCGGCTACAGCGAGATCCACCCCATTTCCGAGAACATCAACGTGGATATGACCCACGCCCACTACGCCCTGCTGCCGGTCTGGATGCTCCACACCCGGTGGAAGGACAAGGACTTCCTGTTCGCCATGAACGGGCAGACCGGGCGGCTCATCGGCGACCTGCCGGTGGACAAGAGCCGGGTGGCCGCGTGGTTTGCGGGCATCAGCCTGCCCCTGATGGCAGTGCTGGCGTTCCTGCTGTTGTTATAAGGGGGTGGCAGAATGAAACACACTGCAAAACGCTTTGCCGCCCTGCTGGCCGCACTGGTGCTGGCGCTCTGCCTGAGCATCCCCGCCTTTGCCGCCGCGCCGCTGGTGCGGGACGAGATGGGCCTGTTCGATGCGGATACTTACAGCCAGCTGGAAGCCTCTGCCGAAGCCGCCAGCAACGGCCACGACTGCGACGTGTACTTTCTGGTAGTGGACAGCATCGGCGATGCCGACCAGCGCCAATATGCCAAAGATTACTACCTTGCCAACGGTCTGGGCAGCGGCTCTGAACAGAGCGGCATCCTTTTCCTGCTGGCAGTCGGCTCCCGCAAGTATGTCACCATCACCTACGGCGGCGGCGTGACGGCCTTTACCGATTACCGCATCGAGCAGATCGAAGATGCCGTTGTTCCCTATCTCTCGGACGACGACTGGGGCGAGGCCGCCTCTGAGTACCTCTCCATGTGCGCCGACACGCTGGATTTCTACGCCGAGCACGGCGAACCTCTGGATGTTGACAACGACACCAGCGGCTGGCCCATCCTGCTCCTCATCGTCATCGGCGTGCCCATGATCATTGCCGGTATCGTCTGCGGTGTGCTGTACAGCCAGATGAAAACAGCCCGGCTCAAGACCGAGGCCAACGATTACATCGGCGCAGGCTTAAAGCTGCGGGTGCAGGTGGACAACTACACCCACACCGACCGTGTGCAGGTCTACGACCCGCCCCACGAGGAGAGCAGCAGCTCCGGCGGCTCCTCCGTGGACAGCGACGGCTTTGGCGGCTCCTCCGGCGGCTCGTTCTGAGCTCCCTTTTCTCCAGCAATAAACCACCGGTTCTGCCGGTGGTTTTCGCTTGTTTTTATTTCCGCGTAACATGCAAAAGAAAGGAAAGCCAACGAATGTCAAAGAAGATCACCACCCTGATCCCCGGAGCCGCGCTGGCACTGGGCATCGCCTGCATCGCCAAGTGGCTGGAAACGCTGGAAAGCAGCGCCGGGCTCCACCTCATTGGCGCATCGGTCATCGCCCTGTTTATCGGCATGGCCATCAATGCATTTTTCCAGCCCAACAAAACAACCGCGCCGGGCATCAAATTCACCTCTAAGAAGGTCCTGAAATTCGCCATTGTCCTTCTGGGTGCCAGCCTGAACATCCGCACCGTGCTGACCGTGGGCCGTTTTTCGCTGACGGTCATGCTCTTCACCCTGGCCACCTGCTTTGGGCTGGGCGCGCTGATCGGCAAAGCGCTCGGGCTCAACTGGAAAACCAGCAGCCTGATCAACGCCGGAACCGGCATCTGCGGCGGCTCTGCCATTGCCGCCATTGCACCGGTGATCGAGGCCGATGACATGGACATCGCCTACGGTATGTCCGCCACCTTCCTGTTCGATACGGTGATGATCGTTGTGTTCCCGCTTCTTGGCCGGTGGCTTGGGCTTTCCGATGCCGCATTCGGTCTCTGGGCCGGTACGGCGGTCAATGATACTTCGAGCGTTGTAGCCACCGGTTACGCTTTCAGTGAAGCAGCCGGCGACTTTGCAACGATGGTCAAGCTGACCCGCACGCTGGCGATCATTCCGGCTGTTCTGGTCTTTGCCGCCATCAACCTGCACCTGAAAAAGAAAGAGAGTGCTCAGGCCAACGGTGTCAAGGTGCGCATCCGTTCCATTTTCCCCTGGTTCATCCTTGCGTTCCTTGCCATGTCCCTGCTGACCAGTCTGGGCCTTCTGCCCGCCGGGCTGGTTTCCGGCCTGAAGACCATCAGCAAGTTTCTGATGGTCGCGGCCCTGGCGGCCATTGGTCTGAACACGAACTTTAAATCACTCTGCCGTTCCGGCGCAAAGCCCATGCTGCACGGCTTCATCATCTCCACATTGGTCGTTCTGGTCGCCATTGGCGTTGAGTACATGATCGGCATTGCACCCTACGGCACACTGTAACGCTCCTGCCAGCTGAATTTTCCCACAAAGAAAGAGCAGTGCTCTCCAATGGGTCCACCCACCGGAAGCACTGCTCTTTTATTGTTCCGCTTTGCTCCACAAACGCGAACTTGTCGGGGCAAAGCCCCTCCATCTTGCTACGCAAGACCGTTCTGTCGCTTAAAAGCCCCACTGGGGCTTTCATTGTTCTGCTTCGCTCCACAAACGCGAATTTATATATAAAGGAGAATATTGATGAAACTGTTTTTATGTTCGCACTTTTCAAGTGTAGGAAGTCTGATAAAGGAAGAAATTGAAAATAAAAAAGTCGCATTTATTCCAACAGCTTCGCTGCGTGAAGGCTACACCGGTTATGTCGGCTCGGCTCGAAAATTATTCAAAAAGTTGGGAGCAATCGTAACTGAAATTGATATTTCAACGGAGGCTTATTCAACGATACAGTCTGTTTTTGAAGATGCGGATGTGATATATTTTACCGGCGGAAATTCTTTTTTCCTTATAGACCAGCTCCGTAAAACGGGAACGGATGAGCTGTTGAAGAAAGAATTGGCAAAGGGAAAACTGATGATTGGTGAATCGGCAGGTGCGATTATATGCGCTCCAAGCATCCAATATATCGAGCAAATGGATGAAAAGCCGGAGGACTACTCACAAGAAGATGATGCAGGGCTTGATTTGATTGATTTCTATGTTCTTCCGCATTATCTTACAGCACCATTTAAGAAAGTTACCGAGAAAATAATGACTGAGTTTTCGGATTTGAATCTATGCCCAATTAACAACCGTCAGGGAATTGTAATTGATGGTGAAGGTTCAAAGGTTATTTGCAAAGACTAAGTGGTTCTTTTTGTTTTGCTGGCGCTTTGCGGAATGATGTGGTATACTCAGCTCAATAAATCAAACTCTGGAGAATGACTATGCAAAAGATCCGTACTGCCACCTTTGAAGATCTGGATTCCATTGCCGCCGTGGAGGCGGCCTGCTTTCCGGCTGCGGAGGCGGCCACAAAAGAAGAATTTGCCGGGCGGCTGACCCATTATGCCGACCACTTCTGGCTGCTGTTCGAGGACGAAAAACTCGTCTCCTTTGTAGACGGCTTTGTGACCGATACCCCCGACCTGACAGACGAGATGTACGCCGACGCTTCCCTGCACGATGCCCATGGGGCGTGGCAGATGATCTTTGGGGTGAATACCCTGCCCGAATACCGGAAGCAGGGCCTGGCCGGGCAGTTGCTCCGCCGGGCCATCGCCGATGCAAAGGCTCAGGGCCGCAGGGGGCTGGTGCTCACCTGCAAGGACAGGCTCGTGCACTATTACGCCGGCTTCGGCTTTGTCAGCGAAGGCGTTTCCGGCTCCACCCACGGCGGCGTGGTGTGGTATCAGATGCGGCTGACCTTCTGAACTTCCTACAAAAAGCAGTGCCCCCGCCTGCCGGAAACACCGGTGAGCGGGGGCGCTTTGCATTTGCTGGGAGGATATGGTCTACCTGCACCCCTGCCCGGAGATCTGACACGACGCGCCCGAGAGACTCACAGACAAAAAAAGGAGCCCGCTGTACGAACACAACGGGCTCCTCTTGGTTCTGATCTTACTTCGCGTACTCGATGGCGCGGCTCTCGCGGATGACGTTGACCTTGATCTGGCCGGGATAATCGAGGGTATCCTCGATCTTCTTGGCGATCTGGCGGGCCAGCAGGATGACCTGATCATCGCTGATGACATCGGGCTTGACCATGATGCGGACTTCGCGGCCGGCCTGAACGGCAAAGGCCTGCTCCACACCCTCAAAGCTGGAAGAGATCTCCTCCAGATTTTCCAGACGCTTGACATAGCTCTCCACGTTCTCGCGGCGGGCACCGGGACGTGCGGCGCTGATGGCATCGCAGGCCTGAATGATAAAGGCCAGCGGGGTCTTGGGCTCCACATCGCCGTGGTGGGCCTCAATGGCATGGATGATCTGGGTATTTTCCTTGTACTTGCGGCAGATATCCACACCGATCTGGACATGGCTGCCCTCGATCTCATGGTCAAGGGCCTTGCCGATATCATGCAGCAGACCGGCACGGCGGGCCAGCGTGACGTTCACGCCCATCTCGCCTGCCAGCAGACCGGCCAGCCAGGCCACCTCCATGCTGTGGGTCAGAGCGTTCTGGCCAAAGCTGGTGCGGTACTTCAGGCGGCCGATGAGCTTGATGAGGTCGGGGTGCAGGCCGTGGATGCCAAGTTCCATCACGGCGCGCTCGCCCTCCCGCTTCATCTGCAGCTCAAGGTCGTGGCGGCACTTCTCCACCGTCTCCTCAATGCGGGCGGGGTGGATGCGGCCATCACCGATCAGGCGCTCCAGCGTCATGCGGGCAACCTCGCGGCGGGTCTGGTCAAAGGAGGACAGGGTGATGGCCTCCGGGGTATCATCGATGATAAGATCCACGCCGGTGGCAGTTTCCAGCGCGCGGATGTTGCGGCCCTCACGGCCGATGATACGGCCCTTCATCTCGTCGCTGGGCAGGGGCACCACGCTGACGGTGGTCTCGCTGCAGTGGTCAGCGGCGCAGCGGCTGATGGCCTGACCGATCATGTTGCGGGCGATGTTATCGCAGTTTTCCTTCAGGTCGGTCTCGTAGGCAGCCACACGGACAGCCTTCTCGTGGGTGAGCTCCTCGTCCACCTTGTGCAGCAGCACTTCGCGGGCATCTTCCTGGCTCAGGCCCGCCAGGGTCTCCAGGCGCTCCATCTCCTTGGCACGGATGGCATCCACCTCAGCCAGACGGCTGTCGGCCTCCTCGTGCTTTTTCTTGAGCTCTTCTTCCTTCTTTTCCAGGGCTTCGGTCTTGCGGTCCAGCGCATTTTCCTTCTGGTCAATGCGGTTCTCCTGGCGGCTGATCTCAGCACGGCGCTGCTTGATCTCCTTGTCGGCCTCTGCCTTCTGGGCATCGACCTCGGCTTTCAGGCGGAAAGCCTCGTCCTTTGCTTCCAGAACAGCTTCTTTTCGTTTTTGGTCAGCGGTCTTGATTGCTTCGTTCACCAGGCGGGTAGCCTCGGCTTCTGCGCTGCCGATCTGTGCCTCGGCGGTCTTTTTACGGTTGTTGTAACCAATAAAATAACCCGCACCGGCAGCAACAGCAGCAACCACGACCACGATCAACAGAATGATCGGGGACATCGTGTTCACTCTCCTTACAATTAAAGTTCAAAATTAACTAAAATCTGGAGACGCTGCCGCGCAAGGCGTGGGTCAACAATACAAAATCAAGCTCTCAACAACAAAACAGACAACAGCACCGCACAAAAAGGGCATGTTTGCCCCTGCGGCCTGATGCAGCTTTTTTATCTACAAGGTTTTCATATAAAAACGGGCAGATGAAGCCCCATTGAACTTTGGTTGTGGAAGATCCCTGCACGCAGCGTCATGGATTCCATACTACTTCTTATATTACGAAACATTTGGTACAATGTCAAGTAAAGTGAAAGGAATTTTCTAAAAAAACAGCCATTATTCCAGATACATCCGCCGCAGCCGCATCAGGCGGGCGGGGGTCAGGCCGTATTCCGCCTCGAGATAGGCATCGGTGGCGCCGTACTCTTTGCGGATGGTGTCCAGCACAAAGGGGGCAGACTCCGGGTGGACACCGGCAATGCCCTGATAGAACTGCTTCTGTTCGGGATGTGCCTCGATCTCCTCGGCATGGGCGGCCCAGATTTTTTCCAGCTCCGGGCGGCGGCAGACATTGGTCCGTACAAAATCCTGACAGATCGTTTCATCGGAAGCGCCCAGCGCCAGCAGGATGAGCATGGCCGCCACGCCGGTGCGGTCTTTCCCGCCAGAGCAGTGGAACAGGATCGGCGTTTCGCCCGCCTCCAGCGCCCGGAACAGCTCCTTGTAGGCCTTATTGCGGAAGAGCATCTGCTCATACATGGCATCAGCGAGGTTATGCTCCTCATCCTTCTTGCTCTTGAGCAGCTTTTCAATGTCCCCGGGAGAAAAGGAGATCTCGCTTCCGTCCGGGTGGCAAAGCCCGCAGATGCGCACCAGCCGTGCGCCATCGGGCACATAGTCGGGCTGCTCCGCTGCCTCGGACTCGCTGCGCAGGTCGAGGATGAGCCGCAGGCCCAGGCTGTCCAGCAGCTTGCGGTCAGCAGCCCCGGTCAGCAGCCCGGTGGGAATGCCGCGGTAAATCTGCCCCCACTTGACATGCTTGCCCTCGTCGGCCTCGTAGCCGCCCAGCTCCCGGAAGTTGTTCCCGCCCGCAAAGGGCAGCTGGGTGCCCGGAGCCGGGTGCTGCGGTGCCGCCTTGGGGGCGGCGCTGGACAGCACCGGGAAGTTGTAGAAGGGCTTTGCCGGGCGGCCCCGCCGGGGCGGCAGGGATGCCGCTCCCCCGATGACCTCCATCAGGTAGCCCCGCAGCAGGTCAAGATAGGCCGAGTTGTGGTCCCGCCGCTGCACCATCGAGACGCAGAGGGGCGGCAGATCTTCCAGCAGCACGTCCCGCACCCGGTCCAGCTCCCGCCGTGCCCCCGGCTCGTACCGGGTCAGGCAGGTGCAGAGCTGCTCCTGCACCAGATAGTATGCCTGATAGAAGCTGGGGCCGATCTCCGCGTTGGGTGCAAAGCCCTCCCGGGCGCAGGCATCCCACAGGGGGCTGAACAGATCCTGCCGCAGGCTGGGCAGCAGCACCCGCTGGCCCCGCAGGGCCGAAAGCGGCACCCGCTCCTTCTCCCAGAAGGGATGGCCGCGCGGCACCAGCAGGCAGGCCGGGTCGGCCCGCAGGGTGGTGCGGGCCAGCACCGGAGCCGCCGTACCCAGGTCCATCACAAGGCCCGCGTCCAGCTCGCCCTGCTCCACACCATCGGCCACGGCATCGTTTTCCAGCAGGCGGAACCGCATCTCAATGTGGGGGTACTGCTGGCGGAACTTGTCCAGCTGGGTCTCCAGCCCGGGCAGGTAGTCCGGCACCAGCGAGACACTGATGCCGATGCGCACCGGCTGGGCCGACTGGATCTCCGCATGGAGGGCCGCCTGCATCTGCTGGAACTGTTCCACCACCGGGGCCGCATGGCGCTGCAAGCTCAGCCCCCGCTCGGTGAGCGAGAGCTTGTGGTGGGCGCTGACGAACAGCGGGCCGCAGAGCTCGGCTTCCAGCGCCGTGATGCTTTGCCGCAGGGCCTGCCGCGACAGAAACAGCCGCTGTGACGCGCGGGTGTAGTTCATTTCTTCGCACAAAACCAGAAAATAGTGCAGCTGGCGGATATCCATGGGTTCCTCCTGAAGGGTGGTGTATCAATAGATTAAGGATACCGCCTTTTTGCCCGCTTGTAAAGGCCGCATGGGCAAAAAGTCCCTCCCGGATTGACACATCCCGCCGCATGGTGTAGACTTCAAGCAGCAGAATTTTTCTCCCCGAAGAGAAAAGCTCCATCAAACACACAGAAAGAAGGTATTTTCCATGAAAGTCATCGCTACTGAAAAGGCTCCTGGCGCGATCGGCCCCTACTCCCAGGGCTTCATCGCAGGCGGTTTTGTCTACACCTCCGGCCAGATCCCTGTGAACCCCGCGGACGGCACTGTGCCCGAAGGCATCGCCGCCCAGACCGAGCAGAGCTGCAAGAACGTGGGTGCGATCCTGGAAGCCGCCGGTTCCGGCTACGACAAGGTCATCAAGACCACCTGCTTCCTGGCCGATATCGCCGACTTTGCCGCCTTCAACGAGGTCTACGCAAAGTATTTTACCTCCAAGCCCGCCCGCAGCTGCGTTGCCGTCAAGGATCTGCCCAAGGGTGTCCTGTGCGAGATCGAGGCTGTGGCAGAGGCGTAAGTTCCCGAATTGCACCGGCTTTGCGTTCTCCCCTTTACAACGCTCTGGAATTGTGCCATAATTTACTGTATTAAAGGGAAAGCCGTTCCAGTGCCGCAACTCGGCGGCGGAGAACGGAAAGAGAGGGGTAAACTGTTATGAGCAAAACGATAATCCCGCAGAACTACACACCCGCGCTGAACCTGTACGACACCCAGCGTGCCATCGGCACCGTGAAGCGGCTGTTCGCCGACACCCTGTGTGCCACGCTGAACCTCTACCGCGTGTCGGCTCCGCTGTTTCTGGAAGCTTCCACCGGCCTGAACGATGACCTGAACGGCGTGGAACGCAAGGTCACCTTTGACATCCGGGACAGCGGCATCGAGGCACAGGTGGTGCAGTCACTGGCAAAGTGGAAGCGCAAGGCCCTGAAGGACTACGGCTTCCGCGTGGGCAAGGGCCTGTACTGCGACATGAACGCCATCCGCCGGGACGAGGAGCTGGACAACCTCCACTCCGTTTATGTGGACCAGTGGGACTGGGAGAAGGTCATCCGCGAGGAGGACCGCAGCGAGACCTACCTGAAGAATGTGGTGCGCTCCATCGTGTCGGCTGTCTGCGCCACTGAGATGAATCTGCACGCCATGTTCCCCCAGCTGCAGGATCTGCCCCTTCACACCCCCAACGTGACCTTTATCACTACCCAGGAGCTGGAGGACAAGTACCCTGACCTGACCCCGAAGGAGCGCGAGAACGCTTTTGTAAAGGAGAACGGCACCACCTTCCTGATGAAGATCGGTGCTCCCCTGAAGAGCGGCAAGCCCCACGACGGCCGCGCCCCCGACTACGACGACTGGGACCTGAACGGCGACCTGCTGTTCTGGAACGAGCCCCTGCAGTGCAGCTACGAGTTGAGCAGCATGGGCATCCGCGTCAGCCCCGAGAGCATGGACCGGCAGCTGACCATGGCAGGCTGTGACGACCGCCGCACCCTGCCCTTCCACAAGGCAGTGCTGAGCGGTGAGCTGCCCTACACCATCGGCGGCGGCATCGGCCAGAGCCGTCTGTGCATGCTGCTGCTGGGCAGCGCCCACATCGGCGAAGTACAGGCAAGCGTCTGGGACGAAGCCACCCGCGCGGCCTGCGCAAAGGCCGGGATCCCCCTGCTGTAAGCAAAACACGAGAAAAGGCTCTCTGCCAAAACCGGCAGAGAGCCTTTTTGCATCTCAGCTTCTGAAAAGCAAGCCCACATTTTTCTTTTTGCGGCGATTCCCGCCCAGCCGCCAGACAAGCCAGGCATAGAGCAGGTTCATGGCCAGGATGGCCGCGCACCACAGCACCGTCTGCCGGGTGGTCTGCTGATAAACCAGCAGGAACGGGTAAGGCCCGGTGATGAGCCGCTGGTAATTGGCCCAGAGGGCCACAGAGCCATAGAGCATCGTGGGGACCAGCGCCAGCGGAACACACCGCGCGGGCAGCTTTGGCTCCCGTTCCAGCAGGACAAAGGAGACAAAGGCACACAGCGGGTTGAGCAGGTGGTGGTAGAGCATGGAGCTCTCGGTCAGCAGAAACACCACGCCGCCCTGGTCGGCACAGTAGGGCCCCAGCACGAACACCACGGTCAGGAAGGTCATGGTCAGGCAGCAGGTGGCAATGTACTTGAGCGTCTTGACCCAGCGGGGCAGCTGCCGCCCCGTGAACAGGCAGATCACCTGACACACCGCCACCAGCAGGCAGACAAAGAACGCAAAGACATTGGAGTTCTCGGTGTAAAAGGTGAAGGTCTGGCTACCCACCGCTTCCCAGGTCATCCGGATGGCCACCGGCTCCCACCGCACGATGCAGAGGTTCAGGAAAATGGAACAGAGAATGGCGATCTTCTTGATCATTTTGCGGTATTGATGAAGCTGCGGTTGTCCCACAGGTACTTGATGCCGGAGATTGCGGTGGCAATGGCCACCAGCCAGCACAACCAGTAAGAGAGGAACACACAGTCAGCGCCTATCATAACGGAATTGCCCCAGGTCAATGCGGTGCCGAAGTAGTAGAAGATGATGGTCAGCATCTGCAGCACGGTCTTGACCTTGCCCCACATATTGGCGGCGATGACCTTGCCGTCCTTAGCACCGGCGGCCACCATCCGCAGGCCGGACACGGCAAACTCACGGGCCAGGATGATGCAGAGCACCACCGGGCTGCACACGCCGTCCCGCAGCATGTAGATGAAGGCCACCGTGGTCAGCAGCTTGTCGGCCAGCGGGTCGGCAAACTTGCCAAAGTCGGTGACCATGTTCCACTTGCGGGCCAGATGGCCGTCCAGAAAATCGGTAAAGCTGGCCGCGGCAAAGATGATGCCTGCCACCAGGTACCAGGTGGGGTTGAAATCTTCCGTGCCGATCTGGGTCAGGGAAACGAAGACCATGAACACCGGCACCAGAATGATGCGGGTCAGGGTGAGCTTATTGGGCAGATTCATATAGATTCCTCCAATTTGTTATTTTGCAACCGTTCCGTACAGATCGTAAAGGTCACTGTCCTCCACCAGCACATCATAGAACTGGCCGGGGTAGAGCGGCTCCTCGCTGGAAACGCAGACATTGCCGTCCACCTCGGGAGCATCGCCGGTGGTGCGGCAGAGGTACAGGCCGCTCTCCTCGTCGATGCCGTCACAGAGCACACGGACGGTCTGGCCCACCTTTTCGGCCTGTTTCTGGGCCATGATGCCAGTCTGGATCTGCATCACCAGCTCTGCGCGCCGTTCCTTGGTCTCCTGATCGATCTGGCCGTCCATCTTTGCGGCCACGGTGTTCTCCTCGGCAGAATAGGCAAAGCAGCCCAGACGGTCAAATCTGACCTCCTTGACGAAGTTGCACAGGTCCTCGAACTGCTCCTCGGTCTCGCCGGGGAAGCCTGCGATCAGGGTGGTGCGCAGGGTGATGCCGGGAATCTCCCGGCGCAGCTTGCCGATGACCTCCAGCAGCTCCGCACGGGTGGAGCGGCGGTTCATGTTCTTGAGGATGGTATCGTTGCAGTGCTGGATGGGCAGGTCGAGGTAAGGCACCACCTTCTCGTTCCGCTTCATGGCGGCAATAAAGTCATCGGTGATGCGCTCGGGGTAGGCGTACATGATGCGGATCCACTCAAGGCCCGGCACCTTGTTCAGCTTGTCCAGCAGCTCACAGATGCTGCCGGGCTTTCCCCAGTCCTCGCCATAGGCGGTGGGGTCCTGGGCCACCACGATCAGCTCCTTCACGCCCTCACCGGCCAGCCAGCGGGCCTCGGCCACGCAGTCGGCCAGATCGCGGCTGTGCAGCGGGCCGCGGATGCCGGGGATGGCGCAGTAGTGGCAGCGGTTGTTGCAGCCCTCTGCGATCTTTAAGTACGCATAGTGGGCAGGCGTGCCGATGACGCGCTTGCCGCCCAGCGGGAAGTCCTTTTTGGCACCGTAGCTTTCCAGATGGTTCTCGCCCTGGAACAGGCGGGCCACGATGGTGTCAATGGCCTTGTTGGAGGCACAGCCCACCACAGCGTCCACCTCGGGGATCTCCTCCTCGATCTGGCTGCGGTAACGCTCGGCCAGGCAGCCGGTGACGATGACCTTCAGCTCCGGGTTCTGCTGCTTGTAGGCGCAGGCCTCCAGAATGTTCTCAATGGCCTCGGTCTTGGCGCTCTCGATAAAGCCGCAGGTGTTGACCAGAATAACATCGGCTTCACCCAGGTCGGCCACCGTCTCGTGACCGGCCGAAAGCAGGATGTGCACCATCACGTCCAGATCGACCTGATTCTTGGGGCAGCCAAGGGAAATACATGCAATTTTCATAAGGGATGATACTCTCTTTCTCTTTTGAGGGATGCTTTTGATTTTTTACGATTTGCTCCGGAAAAGCTCCCCCTTCGGGGGAGCTGGCAAAGCCGCAGGCTTTGACTGAGAGGGTTATTTCCCCTCCTCCACCCTGCGAATGGCTTCTTTAATGACGGAATACGAAAATCCCCGCCGCTGCAGGGCCGCAATGACCAGATCCCTGCGGCCCGCTTCCAACTTTTTGCGGTAATGCCCTTCCACCAGAGCGGCGGCGGCTTCCAGCTCCGGGTCCTCGCCGGAGTCATCGGGGGTGTAAACAGCATCCAGCGCCTGCTGGATCTCGCCTGCGGCCAGCCCCTTCTGCCGCAGATTCCGGGCAGCGGCGCGGCGGCTCTTTTTTGCCGCCAGCAGGGCGTGGGCGCGGGTCTCGGCATAGCGGGCATCGTTGATATACTCCCGCTGCACCATTTCGGCCACCACGGCGGCACTGGTCTGCTGGGTATAGCGGCGGTTCAGCCGCTCATACAGCTGGCCCGAGGAAAGCTCCTGCCCGGCCAGCAGCTCCATGGCCCGGGTGCGGGCCTTGGCGGCATCGGTGGATTTTTCCTCTTCGGCCAGCGGGCGGCGGCCACGGCTGTAAAAGGCCATTTACTCTTCCACCATGATATCCAGCTCACTCTCGCTGCTGCGGGCGGGAGCCTTGACCACCGGCTCCTTTGCTGTGGCAGGGGCGTGCGGGTGGGCCCCCGGCCGGGTCCGTTCCGT
>OGPE01000658.1_pt1 | contig 24656 bp, 31 predicted proteins | sample 1552881 | NCBI WGS metagenome assembly OGPE01 (sample SAMEA2580236, study PRJEB22360) | human gut metagenome | biome: human gut; feature: human-associated habitat; material: faeces | place: Denmark | collected 2008/2010 | reverse complement strand
CACACAAAAGCCCAGTATACGCGCGTATACTGGGCTTTTGTGTGCTGATAAACGTAACACAATCGTATGTTGATTTATCATCGCTATCGTGTTATGTTACGTTGTCATTCTCAGTTTGTGTTATCTTGTATTTCAGTGATAAGTCGTTCTTTGTTTGTGTGTCATTCTCAGATTGTGTTATCATTTTTTAAGAATAATGAAACGAGGTAGGCCATGCGTAAGGTTAAGATTGGTGAGCTAATCAATTCGCTCGTGAACGAGGTCGAGGCAATCGATGCCTCAGATCGCCCACAAGGTGATAAAACTAAGAAAATCAAAGCCGCAGCGTTAAAATATAAAAATGCATTATTTAACGACAAAAGAAAGTTTAGAGGTGAGGGATTAAAAAAAAGGATATCGCCTAATACTTTTAATGCCTATATGACTAGGGCACGAAAAAGATTTGATGATAAATTACATCACAACTTTGAAAAAAACATAGTTAGGTTATCAGAGAAATACCCATTATATAGTGAAGAACTAACTTCGTGGCTTTCTATGCCTGCGGCATCGATTCGCCAAAATATGTCTAATTTGCAGACTAAACTAAAATCAATAATGCACTTAGCCGAAGACTTATCAAATATAAAAATAGGCACAAGGAATAGTGAGGCAAAGTTAAATAAATTAGCAAACAAATATCCTGAATGGAAATTTGCAATTAGTGATTTAAATAGTGAAGATTGGAAAGATAATAGAGATCACCTTTATAAATTATTCCAGCAAGGTTCTTCACTTCTTGGGGAACTAAACAATTTAAAAGTGAACCATGAAGTTCTCTATCATCTACAGCTTAGTTCTGCCGAGCGAACGTCTATCCAACAACGTTGGTCTGACGTCCTTAGCAATAAAAAACGTAACGTTGTAGTTATTGATTACCCACGTTACATGCAAGCAATTTACAATATCATTAATTCACCTATATCCTCATTCGACTTAACAACTCGTCGTGGTATGGCCCCACTGGCATTCGCTCTTGCCGCGCTATCTGGTCGCCGAATGATTGAAATCATGCTCCAGGGTGAATTTTCCGTCGCAGGTAAATATACAGTAAACTTCTCAGGGCAAGCTAAAAAACGCTCTGAAGATAATAATTTATCAAGAGAAATATATACCCTTTGCGATGCAAAATTGTTTGTTAAGTTGATAAATGAACTTCGTTCATGTCCTGCTGCACTTGATTTTGAAGAGCTATTAAAAGGATATGGCGAAAACGATACTCGTCCTGGAAATGGCCGGGTCACTGCTATTTTATCAACGGCTTTTAACCCTTGGGTAAAAAAATTCTTAAGCGATGACCGCCGAGTTTATAAAGATAGCCGCGCTATTTACGCCCGTATTGCCTATGAAATGTTCTTCCGCGTTGACCCTCGGTGGAAGAATGTTGATGAGGATGTATTCTTCATGGAGATTCTCGGCCATGACGATGAAAACACCCAGCTGCACTATAAGCAGTTTAAATTGGCTAACTTCTCCAGAACATGGCGACCAGATGTCGGCGAGGAAAATACCCGCCTGGCAGCACTTCAAAAACTGGATAACATGATGCCAGATTTCGCCAAAGGCGACGCCGGGGTTCGTATTCATGAAACCGTGAAGCAGCTGGTGGAGCAGGACCCATCGATAAAAATCACAAACAGTACCCTGCGACCATTTAACTTCAGTACCAGGCTGATTCCTCGCTACCTGGAGTTTGCCGCCGATGCATTGGGCCAGTTCGTCGGTGAAAATGGGCAGTGGCAACTGAAGGATGAGGCACCTGCAATAGTCCTGCCTGATGAGGAAATTATTGAGTCCATCGACGACGCCGATCTCGATGACGGAGACCAGGAAGATGAAACGCTGGACGACGATGAAATCGAAGTGGACGAAAGCGAAGGAGAGGAACTGGAGGAAGTGGACGACGCTGAAGAGGCCGAGGAGGCTGAGAAGGAAGAGAAACACCGTGCCAAGCCAAACTTTAAAGCGCCGAGGGATAATGGCGATGGTACCTACTTGGTGGAGTTTGAATTCGATGGCCGTCATTATGCATGGTCCGGTGCCGCCGGCAATCGGATAGAGGCAATGCAATCCGCCTGGCATGCCTACTTCAAATAACAAAAACGCCACAGGTTATCGCCTGTGGCGTTTTTAGCTTCCTGCTCTACAAAATCAGGAGGGGATAGCCGGGGGCGTTAATTTCGTGGATAGAGTCTCCAGCTTACTGATGGCCAGCTCAAAATGCGCTGGCAGCACCTTCTCCATTTCCGTATTGATATCAGTGATAGGCAATTCTTCACACGACATACTCTGGCGCCCGCCACGAACTACCTCGCGCAGCAGCTCCCGTTCGTAAACTCGCATATTACCTAGGGCAGTTTCTGCCGCCGTTAATATTCGGCGTAATTCGGCAATGATAGCCGGCAGATCGTCGACCGTAATTGGGTTAGGTGATGGATTCCTGCAGGCACGTCGCAGCGCCAGCCAAACACCACTGATCCACGCGTTTCGATACTGAAAACTTTGGGCTATATCGTTTATCAGGCCGCGTAATTCTTCCTTTTGCCGCCAGTCCAATGGTTCGCCGGCGCTTTTTGGGGTGGTTTCGACGTAGCTGTATTCACCGTTTTTCCGGATAGCTGGCAGGACTTCGTTGGTGACCCACTTGCGGAACCGCCAGGCCGTCGTTCCCTGCTTCACCGCATCGCGGCAGCGGAGGATCAGAGTGTACAGCCCGGACTCAGAAATAATCGAGACCTTCTGGTTGCCACCAGGGGTGTAAGTTGAACTTACACCCTTTTCATCATCGTCCAGCGCGTCAAGGGACACGCGAGAGTTGGTTAACCTAAGAGCATCACAAACATCCTTGGCCACAAACCACGGATTACCATCAATCATAATCACCCGAACAGGTTGGCTTTCCTGAAACGAGAAAACAGAGAGTGCGTTCATTTGGCCTCCCTGGCGGTCAGCTGCGCTGACAAAGAGGAAGAACAGTTTCGGGCGTCTTGCACCAGCTCACGGGCAACCTGGAGCAATTCCGCCGCCTCCTGCATATACAGTGAAGCTTCATAACTGGAGATCGTACGGTGGGCCGAGGAAACCAGCGCTTCTATCTGCGCCAGGCGCTCCTCAATCGACTCAAGCAGGCCCCGGGTGTTTAGCTGCACCTGATTCATGCGGCCACCCCGCTAACCCGGATACGGGCTGACAGAACGAGAACAAAACGGCTGGCGAACTGGCGACGGGCTTCACGCTCGGATGAGGCGATGGTGGACAGATGATGAATATGGGATTTTTTATCGGTACGGCAGATCGCCGCGAACTTGAACTTGAACATGGTGCGCACTCCAGTTTGGCTATGGGTGCTACCACCAGAGTTGCGAATCTCTTGAGTGGTGGTAGCCCAGACGGGGTTCGCAATACCGGCCCAAACGAAACCGGCCAGCCAAAAGGCTGCCCCGCCTGAGCCACCATAATTCGGGTATGCGCAGGCATATACACAAAAAAACACGCTGGCGCGTGTTGTGCGTCGTTTGGGATATTCAGGATTGCGAGGCCCGGCTGCAGATTTTGCTGCAGCGGGCTAACTTTACCGCCAAAGCGCAACGCACGTCAATAAATTACATAGAGATTTTACCCCGTGACCAGTCACGGCGACAGGGGTTTTTACAGCTAACTTAACCAACTGATCACAACCTGATCAGTCGGTTTTAGGAAGGGGTGGCAAAACACGGCGATGACCCATTTTTATGTAATTATATTTTAACATAATTTAAGATTATAGCTAACTTGACTTGTCGGAGGATTAGGACTACCTTTGAGAGGCTGTACGTTTATACAGCTAATTCAAAACTCACAAGGAGATTAACATGCCTGAAGAAACATTGACTGTCATAGGTGGTGGTAATAACAGCTGTAATGTTAGCTGGGGTGGTGGCAATGGTAACAACGGTGGTGCTGGCTATTCTGGTAAATACGGTGGTACTAGCTATGAAGGTGCAACCAGTATGTTGAAGTTGAATGACCGTGTTTTAATTCAGCTTTATCTTTGCAACCCGCTTAACCCAGATTATATTGGAGCACCTTGGGGCAGTGATAAAGATGCAGAATCAATTATCAGAGCTAACAGAGATAAACCAGGAAAGTTCAAGGCTAATATTCAGAACTGGAAAACAAGCGGTACAGGTTCTTTAGGTAGCCCTGTAATTGGGAAAGCTTCTAGCTCAGGTGATGTAGATACTTATTCCGTTAACTTCGGGAAAGAAAAATACAATGTCATGTATAACCGTAAAAAAGACTCTTTTACTACAGGTTATATCGATGGCGGCGCAAGTAAACCTGAGGATAGCATGAAGGATCAGGCTATTGCCGTTGTTAAACTTTACCTTCTCAACGAAAGTCAGGCATCGGTAATCGATACTACATCGGGAATTATTACTGACTCTGGTAAAACTCTTAGCGGGAAATTAGGTGATAAATACAACACTCTGGCGAAAGAAGCTGCTGACAATATAAAAAACTTCCAGGGTAAGAAACTCCGCAGTTTTAATGATGCTATGGCATCTATTAATGAACTAGCTAACAATCCAAAGATGAAGTTAAGTCAGGCGGATAAAACAGTCGTTTCTAATGCCCTCAAACAAATGGATTTGTCAGCACTAGCTGACCGATTCAAAGGGTTAGAGAAAGCCTTTACTTGGGGTGATCGACTTCTTAAAGCCGAGAAAATCAGAGAAGGTGTTGTTACTGGTATTACCACAGGGGACTGGCAAAAGCTGGCGTTTGAGGTTGAAGCTATGTACCTCAGTGGTGTTGCTAGCGGCGTAGCGCTAGGAATTGCTACTGCTATGATTAGTGGGTTAGCATCACTTGTTGCTGTCCCCGCTGTAGTTGTCTCTGCACTTACCGTTGTGGCTGTAATTGGCATTGCTATTGCTACATCTTATATCGATGCTGATAAAGCCAAAGCATTGAATAATGCAGTTATTGGTTTATTTAAATAATAGTCAAGTTTTAATAAAAAAGCGGGTCACCCCCGCTTTTTGAAGTAAGGCAATCCTTTCATTGCGTATAGATAAAGCAAAAACATCCATACAAAAACATAATTTGTTAAAAATAAACATATGTAATAAATCATTAAGAAATATTCATTCGTAGCAATGACTCTTTTTGTACGATAAATACTATCTGACATATTTTCCACACCTATATATGTTAAATAATAGTTGCCTACAAGTAGAATAAGTAAACCTGGGAGGAGTTTAAGCCATTTTTTTAAACCAAAATCATTAACTTTTATATCAAATTTATTCCAACATAACGCATACATTAATATAGCGAATATTGGTGCTGTTTTGGCGTATGTAGATGCTATAGTGCTCACTTTCAAATGTTGTTCTGAGAAGTCTCTATTATAACCATTTGTTATATCGAAAAGATATGAAATAATATATGAATCTTTGTTCACGAAATAAATAGCAAATACTATTATTATGGGAATTATTCCTAATAATAACGATATCAATGTGTATTTTATAAGACCCTTACCTTCCATATTATATCCCACCATTATCATGTTAATGATACGTAATCATAACCGACAAATAGAAAATGATAAAGGTTCTCAATAACGACAACCTAACCGGCCCTACTATCACCCCCACTGGCCATCGGCAAATAACGCCTCGTACTCAGACGCCGGCAGCCGCTGCCCCCTGATAGAAAAATTCAACCAATTGCGTGTTTGCGGATTGCTTTTGTCGTCTTCAGTCTCTTCTTTCCAGCGGTTCTCTGCTTCGCGCGCCAAACATTCAACCGCTTTCAGGTAGTCCTCAGTTCGGTACCAGCCATAGTTGAACGATCCATCTGTTACCGCCCAGGCGACCTTCTTTTGTTCTTCCTGGATAGCGCGCAGCATTTCGTCGCACTTATCCCGGCAGAACTGCAGCTGGTCATAGTCCAGCGTTTTCAAAAATTCAGTAGTCGACATTTTAATCTCCGGTCACCCTATCAGCTTCCGCACCTTAATCTGATGCGGATTTTTAAGCTTACAAAGCTGCGCTGTCGCCTCATCTATCGTGTCGAACTTATGCGCCTCATTGATGTTTAACGTCCAGTATTTGGCCTTGCCCTCTCCAAGATCGGACTCAAAATAATTTCGTTTAACGTCCAGTTGCTTCGGCTTACCGTTGATGATTACGACATCGTGACGCTCATCAAAAAGAAAACCCTCACCGTCAAACGTTATGAGGACAAATGGCCCCTCTGGTTTCATCGTATCCAGGTTAGCCATAGAACGCCTCCTGCGCGTCGTAGCCGCCCGTAACCGTGCCGGTGATGTATTCACGCAGCCGGCGCAGTTCGTTGCTGGAGAGGCGGTCCATGAACTCTGTGAGGTACAGGGACGCGAAGGTCATCGCTATGCTGGCTGGCGACCAAGAGTTCATTGTGGCCAGCTCATCATCAGACAGCGCGGTCATCGCCCAGGCCTCCGGCACCGGCACCGGCAGTTCGGCCAGCGCCTCAGTTATTACTGAATGAGGGGCGTCCAAATCCTGCCCGTTTGTGGATCGCGTTTTATGATCCATATATATATTGAGATCTAAACCGTGATCCACTTCGGTGGTGGCTTTCTCGGCTTTACGCAACTGCAGAGACAGGCCGTCGTCTTTACGGTTCTCCAGAATTTCCATCATGAACGCCGCCGACTGCTGATCCACAAACCGTATGGTCGGGCGCTTGTCTCCGTCCCTGGCTCGGCGCTTGTCGGTTTTCAGGCCGAGCGACTCGCAGATGGTTTTAAACAGTGCCTCGGGGACCTTCGGCTTGCCTTTGGGCGTCATAAAGCCACCAATGCGCAGGACGTTGTTTAACAGGTCTCGCCGTTCGGCGGTCATGAGTTTATCCCTGGCGTATGCCAGGCGCGCCTGGGTGGCTTCTCCGGTCATGGTTTCCGGGTCGATGCCGCAGTCAATGAAGTACTGGCGTAGCACCGTAGATTTGAGGCCGTAGAAGCCGCGCATACCGACCTCGACCGCGGGTGTCGATTTGACTTTGTACTCGGTGATGCCAGGGTGTTTCGCCTGGAATGCTTCATCAGCCTGCTCGCGGGTCATCGCGGTGGCGGTAAAGTATTGCCATTGGCCCGCCTGCCTGAAAGCGTAGGTGAAGTTGATCGCGGATTCCTCGCGGTCGAAACGCCGCGCGGTGATCTCATCGAGCAGCATGGTTTCATAACGGCGAACCTTATCGCGGGCGCCGTCGAAGTAGAATTTCAGGTTGTCCTCGTTGACCGGCAGTTTCAGCTCATGCTCGATGTCCCAGCGGACCAGCTTCGCCTGCTCTTCCAGGGTCAGGGCGCGTTTCTTCAGAATGGCTTCCCGTTCAGATTCGTTCGGCGTTTCGATATTCAGGTGGAGATCCAGCGTTTGTTCCCAGACAATTTCGCGGGCTTCCTTGCGCAGCTCCTTGCCGACGCAGTTCGCCAGCTCGTCGGATGCCAGGGGGGCAACCTTGTAGCCGTCGCTGTGCATTATGCAGATCATATTGCTGGCGTAGTCATTACGCGCGGAGGCCTCAATCGCTGCTGCCTTGATTTTCATCCGGGTAAAATCGGTGTTGGCCACACCCATAGAAATGCGGTCTCCGTCGAAAACAACGTCGGTTAGTTCGCCGTTCATGCCGGCAGTCGCCAGCAATGCTTGGACAAACGCACGCTCAATTTTTTGCGGATCGGTTTCGCGTCGTGCGCGAACCTTGTCAAAGCCGATGATGAACTCTTTGGCTGTGCGGTCGCGGCGCAGCATCTGGATAGCATCGCTGGGGACCACTTCGCCGCAGAACATGCCGAAATGGCGGTCGAAATGCTTTTGCTCGATGGAGACGCCGGAGGATATCGACGGGCTGTAAATCAGGCCGTCGTACTTCTTCACCATCTTCTTCGGTTTATTGGTGAATTCTTCAACCTCGGGTTCCGGCTTGCTCTTCTGGTTTACGCAGAGGAATTTTTTCTCCGGGTAGCGCTGGCGCAGCGTGGCGGTAACGTCTTCTGCGAAAGTTGAGCTATCGGTCGCCAGCATGATTTTTTCACCGAGTTCCACCGCTTTAATCACCTCGGTCATGATGCGATCTTTCTCGGTGTAGAATACGCGGATAGGTTCGCCTGTTTCGCGGTTGCGAACGTCGACCGGCAATTCGATAACGTGAATTTGCAGCCATGCCGGCAGGCCCATTTCTTCGCGGCGCTTCATCGCCAGTTCTGCCAGGTCGACCAGCAGATCGTTAGCATCTGCGTCTACCATGATGGGGTGCAATTCAGTTCTGGCCAGCGCGTCGATCAGCGTATTGAAAACGGCGACCGGATTCTCCATTGCGCGGCCAGAAAGGATGGCGCGAAGTCCCTGCGTTGCCTCATCAAAGCCGAAATAGTCATGCTGGCGCATCAGCGGCTGCCAGCAGCCTTTGACGATGGAGTTGATGCAAATGGTCAGCTTATTCGCGTATGGCGCCATTTCCTGATAGCCGGGGTCCTGGTAATGCAGAATATCGGCCTTGGTCCCTTTCTGCTCTGTCATCATTTCCCACAGGCCACCGATGAGGCTTACGCGGTGCGCAACGGAAACGCCGCGATCAGCGTTATGCATCAATGGGCGCAGCAGGCCTGTCGACTTACCCGATCCCATACCGGCGCGAACAATAACGATGCCCTGCAGCTGCTGCACGTATTGCAGAATTTCATCCGTCATCACGGATGTTTCAAAGCGTTTATACGTGATGTGCTGGGGACGCTTGTTCGGGTCGGTGATCCGCTCGCTAAAGGAACGGGGTGCCTGGGCAGTACGGCATTTGCGGTTCAGGCGGCGTGCGATGTGGTCTTTAACCGTGGCGCGATAGACGCTTTCCAGTCCCATATCACGCAGCACGATGCAGAACATGTTAAACAGATCCGCCGGGCTATTCGGTACCGGGCAGGTCAGCATGCCAATATCCACCGCGTTCAGCAGTTCTTTAGCAAACGTCCTGCGGTTGTCACGTTTAGCCGTTTTCAGCTTGTTTAGCGTCAGAGACAGCAAATCAGTGCTGTTACTCAGGCGGTTCCCTTTGGCGAATAGCTGGCGACAGGTCTCGCGGAGTCCACGTAATCTGTGCAGGTCGTTGAAGTCGCTGCACTCCAGCTGGGGATCGTCTTCAAAGGTGGGATAAACGCATTTGATGCCGCTAAATTTTGCGAGAATGTCGAAGCCGGTACGTAAGCCGGTGTTGCCTTTACCTTCAGCCGATGATTTGCGGTCGTTATCCAGGGCGCAGGTAATTTTTGCTGCCGGGTACATGTTCACCAGCTGCTCGACAACGTGGATCATGTTGTTTGCGGCCACGGCGACCACGACGGCATCAAAGCTTTTTTTCGGGTCCTTACGGGTAGCCAGCCATACGGAAGCGCCGGTGGCGAAACCTTCCACCACTGCAATATTTTGCGCGCCGTTCAGGTTGCCGATAACAAAGCACGCCCCGACGAAATCACCGCTGGTGATCGCGCTGGTCTGGAATTTACCGCCGCGCTGGTCGATACGCTGCCAGCCGACAATTTGTCCGTCTTTGCGTCCGTCCAGGTGGGCCAGCGGAATCGCCATGTATGTAGTCGGTCCACGGCTCCATTTTGCGTTGTCGTGACTGGTCACGCGACGAATATCGCAAGCGCTGAATACGTCACGAATGCCTTTTTTCACGGCGTAAGGCCACGACCCGTCCTCAGCTGGCGCATGTTCCCATGCACTGTGGAATGCCAACCATCCGAGCAACCGTTCTTGCTCTAACTGATTGTTTTTAAGCTCATTTATCCGTTGTTGTTCGGCGCGGCGCTTGCGGGCTTCTGCCTGGCGTTCAATACGCGCCAGTTCTTCAGCAGGTTGTGCGACCACGGTCGCATGATTTCTTTGTTGTTCACGGCGGTATTCGGCAAACAGGAAGGAGAAGCCGCTCCAGGAACCTTCGTCATGCCCTTTCTGGACAAAGTTGACGAATGGGTAGCTGATGCCGCTTTTGTGTTGTTCCTTGCGGGAGTAGATTTCCACACGCCCTTTGAGGCTCTTTTCCAGAGCCTCGGGGGCGCCACCGTTATATTTTGAATAACGTTCTTCCCCGCCGCGCGGGTTCAACTGAATGTTATCAGCGCATGCTGCCCAGTTAATGCCAGCCATTGTGGCCAGCTCTGACAGCTCATCCCGCGCTGCTTCAAGCAATGAATACGGATCGCTACCGAAGCGAGCCGCATAGAATTCTTGTAAGGTCATTTTGAGCCTTTCCATGCGAATTTATGATTTTTCGGGTTGAAAAAATCCGCAGGAGCAGCCACAATAAACGCACAAATCTTCGTAGGGACTGTGCTGCGTTTATCGTGGGGCTGCTCCTGAAAAAAGGCCCGAGTTTGCCGACTCGGGTTTTTTTTCGTCTTTTTTCGGCTGCTGCAGTCCGATTCAACCGCGATACATTATAGCTCGCATTAAACCAGATTTATAGGCAGCAATAAACCCTGTTATTCTGTCATCTACCCTCTATCATGAACGATTTGATCGTACCGACTATTTGGTGCACAAATTGAAGATCACTTTTCTCATGGATAACTCGTTGAGAGTTAGCGCCATCTAAGTAGTAGCGCTCATCGTCGAAGCGCGCTAACCGCTGTATCAGGATTTTCCCGTCTTTATCACAAACTAACACATCCTCACCCGGAACTGGCGTGAGAGCTGAGTCAACCAGGACGACATCACCCGGCTGATAGTTGTGCTGAACCTGGTTCCCGACAGTGAGCGCATAAACGGTTTCCCGTTGGCTAACAAATGGCAGGAATCGTTCTGTGTTGGCAGGTTCTCCTGGCTGCCAGTCGCTATCCGGACCACTCTCTGTTGTGCCAATAACAGGAACGCGGTCAGGATCAGATTCAGTACCAAAAAGTATCCATTGCACAGGTTTGCGCAGGCATTTCGCCAGGGCAAGCCCGATCTCCAGCGACGGCATTACGTCGCCACGTTCTAAGTTTTGGACGCCAGGAAGAGAGATACCGACACTTTGCGCGACTTGCTTCAGTGTCATCTTCAATTCTAAACGGCGTGCTTTCAGTCGTTCGCCTCGTGTTTTCATACGATCAATCATAAACGATCTCTTTATAGCTGGCTATAAAATTTATGAATTATACCTAGCTTTAATTTATGGTTATGGCATATAATAATTTTATGAAGCCAGAAGAACTTATCCGCCACTTTGGCGACGTCGAAAAAGCAGCTGCAGGCGTAGGTGTAACACCTGGCGCGGTCTATCAATGGCTTGCGGCTGGGGAGATTCCACCGTTACGCCAGAGCGATATTGAGGTCCGCACGGCATACAAACTGAAGAGCGACTTCACCGTTAAGCGGGTTAGCAAGGACGGTAATGATGGAACTTGAACGAATCCGCGCTTGTGTGGCCACGGCCCTTTCAGATCTGCATTACCTCCAGCGAGGCATTTTAGAAGTTCAGCTTGAGCAGTTACGTCTTGCCAACTCCGGCAGGTTTACTGATAAGCCAACCCGGGTCATTCAAATGGGCGAGAATAATAAATACGAGATCTCGGTCGCGGCTGAGCAGGTTCGTTACCATGTTGGGAAAACGTTTAAGCAATCCTCAATGCTGCTGACTGAACTTGATTTTCAGACGGCTAGTTGGCGCAGAGCTATTGAGCAGTTAAATCGTGAGGAAATTGCCTGGCTGCATTATTGCTATGGCTGTAAGCCCAATTTTGAAAATGATGAAGTTATATGCCAATGGCTATGGCTGGATTTTCTTGTCGCTCATTCAAAGCCTGATTTCAAAAAAATGAAAGAGGCGACAAAGAAAAAGATGCGCAATTTAACTTATTACGCCATCCAGCAGGTTAAGGCTTCAATATTACGCGGAGAGGATGTGGACCAGCTGCGTGAGGATGAGCATATAAGTCTTTTGCTTAATATCACCGTCGATAGCTGGCGTAAGGATTATAAAAAACGCTGGCTATTAATGAAATCACGATGCCTGCATCTGAATAGCATCGCGTTATTTAACGCAGCGGAGAAGCGCAGTGAAATCATCAACCGCCATTGTACAGGAAGTGCCAACGTGCCTGTGCCAACAGATTATGCACAGGAAGCCCGGTAAACCCGAACTGAGGTATGCCGCAAACCGTAAAGAGTACATTATCTGGTGCCCTACCTGCGATTACCGGACTCATCCTGATACGAACCGGCAATCGGTTATCACTGAATGGTACCTGTCAAATCAGCCTGGTAATAAACATATCGAAGATATGTGGCTGAAACGTTATCTGGAAATAAAAGAGGGTGCGACCGCGGTCGCATAGGGCAATGATGCGAACTCCATTTAAACAAGGCCCCATGTCATACGATGATGCGGTGCGGATTTCTAACGTTTATCGAAATAAAGGTCGAGAGACTTTAATCACGCGTTCGGATGATTTAGACGGGACGTATTACGTTTTTGTTTATCTCCCTGAGTCCAGAAAAGTCCCAACGCCATCCAGAACTTTTCAACAAAAAATATGGGAATAAAATGCTTACCTACCATCAATCAATTTTTAAAATGATTATGGCAAATTGGCTGAACAGCGATCATGTCATCATCGATACTGAGACCACCGGGCTTATGGACTCTGATGAAATTATCGAGATCACGATAATTAATATGCGTGGTGAGATTCTGTTAAACACCTTGGTGAAGCCGAGCCGCCCTATTCCGCCAGAAGTTACCAAAATTAATAACATCACCAACGAAATGGTCGCTGATGCGCCAGCATGGTGCGATGTTTTCCCGGCTGCGCTGAAAATTATTCGTAAGCATAAATGGCTGGCATGGAACTCCAGTTTTGATGCCCGCCTGATCGTGCAGACCTGCCTGCAGACCGGATTTTTGGATGACCTAAAGCCTCACCTCATCACCTCCATCATCATGGCCATTGAGACGCGCCACATTGACGCCAAAGCGGTTTATGACCAGTGGTATGGGGAGTTCGACGAGAAGCGCAAAAACTTCAAAAGGCAGAGCCTGGCTACAGCAGCTGCGCGCCACGGCATTTCAACCACTGGCGCCCATCGCGCGCTTGCCGATTGCCTGATGATCCTCGGCGTGCTGAAACAGGTTTGCCAGCCGGAGGTCGCATGAACTCTGAACTATTCAACTACAGCCTGAAAACGCTACAGGTGCTGAACGTTGTCGCAGATTTGGTTTTATCAGTGGCGCTGTTTGGCTTTGGGTACGGTCTTCTTAACTTGCTTGAGTGGTGGCTTGCATGACAGATATCGCCCGGCTGATTAACAGCATTAAGCGCCGCACGTCCTCAGCAAGAGAGCTTGGCTACGATGTTCTGTTCGTGGCACTCGATGATTTGGATGTCCTGGCTGATTCGCTGGAGACGGCGCTGCGCGCAAACGCCGCACAGGCCGCTCACATTGAGCAGCTGCAGGACATAAAACGCCAGCTGGAATTGAAGTTAACCAAGCCGGTAGTGCCGGATTTCAAAAAACTGGCTCGCGAACTGGTTGATAACCTCGTCGATTGCGGCGGACTGGATGAAGGGGTGAAAGAGAAGTATCTGGAGTGGGCGGAGAAAACCTGCCGCACCGCCATGCTCGCAGCCGCCCCGCAGGAGGTGGACCGTGGCTAAAACCCCTGCAGAACGGCAACGGCAGCGCCGTGAACGTTTAAAGCAGTCCGGCACAACCAGACGCGATTGGGTACTTGAGCCGGAGGAATTGCGCATGCTGGGCGAAATTTGCATCCAGCGTCGCCCAGGCAGAACGCCGTATTCAGAAAATGAAGTAATCGGCCTGTTGATCCGAAAGAACTACAAAGAGCTTCAGAAGAGCCTGGCGAACACATGCCAGCGATGTGGCCAGGCGCTGCCGGTGTCTGAATGCATCTTCGACGGCGAAAATTCATGCTTACTGACGACTGCCAGACTAAAGCTGGCCATTAAGGCGTGACTGGTCACGGGGGTTAAAAAATGGACAAATCGGCATTGCTTTTGGAGAAACTCCGGCAACGAACGCAAAGTAGCCTGGCCAGCGGTGGCGACGGCTTTGTCTTCGCATCGATGCTGGTCTTTGACGTGGGCTTGAATGCCCGGACTATACGGCAAATGTTGGACGTTGCAGTAAGGAACGGGTCCCTTGAAAAAAGGGAAAGAGGCATAGGTAGAGCGCATAAGTATCGGACAAATCTGCAAATTTAATGCGCACCTTGACAGGAAATAACGTTTTAGCATTTGCCAAAACGACTGTGTTTTTATACAGTATATTAATATTTTGTAAGACGAAAAACGGGTAGGCTATGTGATGGAAGATACGGTCCTCTCAAATTGTGAAAGGCTGGACGCTGAGCTGAGTGATATCGATGCCGTATTAGATATGGTATCGGTGGCGATGGCATCCCCGGAGGCCAGTTTGCATGTGGCTCAAACTATGCGCCTCATTTGTATGTCACGTCGGATGTTGCAGCGGTGCCGGGATCTCAACAAGGTTGAAGGAAGAAGCCACTAGCCAGCCGAATTGAAAAAGGTGAGGTTTCCCTCACCTTTTTACGTTCAGTATACGGCCTGGATGTTAATTTCAGCGCCGCACGCTTGCGCGTATTTGCTCAGTGTCTTCATGCTGGCCCCTAGAGGGTTCCCCTCGAGGCGACTAATAGCAGATGGCGTGATCCCCATCCGTTCCGCCAGGGCAGATTTGCTTAACCCAGCCTTTTCACGCATCTCGTACAGCATTTCGACCAGTGCCAGCTCTTTATCTGCTTCCTGGTAACCCCGGATTGCCTCCGGGGTGTTGAGCAGACTTTCTTTGACCTGGTTAAATGGGATGCCTTTTACTTTCATTAGCTCATCTCCTTCAGGCGCTTTCTCGCTATCTCTATGGCCCCTGCCGGGGTTTTTTGTGTCTTCTTAACAAACGCATGCAGTAGGTAGATTTCGTGGCCGACTGCGTAAGCGTATAACGTTCTTGCTATGTTTTTGTCTCCAACCCTTAACTCAAAAAGCCCGGCGCCAATTACGCGGCTATGAGGCATTTTTAGTTTTCCTTCACTTTCCAGTCTTTCAATCAGTCGGGTCATGCGACCTCGTAACTCGTCCGGTAGTTCCTGTAACTCTTCCAGCGCTGCCGGGTGGGTTATCACGTTAAACATAGTATATCCTCCCTATGTGTTTAAATATACCAATAAATTAATTTTCACACAATAGAGAAATTTAACTAAAAAGTGAAAAATAAGACTAGATGTCTCATGTTGCCAGAGTTACAGTTCGTGTCGTTGAGACGGGAAACAAACCCGGTAACTAGATGAATTTGGAGGATATTGTGAACTATCAAGGCAACGAAAAAATGAGACAGGACGCGGCTGAGATTTCTAACGAGCTGTATGAACTCTGGCAAAAAGTGAAGCGTTTCCAGCGTGAGTACAGCTTCAACAGCGAGAACATTACAGACAGACTGGCGGGCCGACTGGTTGGAACAATGGAACCCAAACTGGCTGACCTTAACAGCTTTATGGCCGATGTTGATTACCAGTTTGAAGATTAAAGGGAGAAATGATGAACGTGAAACAGATCCGCGAGAATATGACCGAAGCGGCCCTGAGCGTTGAGAGTGTAATGCGGGGACACCCCCGCATCACCCTGCAGGAATTAAGCGCCGCCTGCAGCATTAGCCTGCCAGCGGTGGAGTTTATTATCGAGCAGATGCTTTGTATGAGGGTGGCGCAGCGGGGCGCTTTTGGGCGGTACTCCCTTACCCCGGAATACCAAAATGGTAGCTTTTAAAAACTGTGCGACCACGGTCGCATAGAAAAAAAAGGATAACTTTTGAAAAACTGTGCGACCGCGGTCGCATAGAAAGAAAATGAAAAAGGTTGGCAAATAAGGCTTTTTTAGGTATCGTTTTTGTATGTTGGGAATTTTATAGCCAACGCCCTCACAACCGCCGCCAAGGCGGTTTTTTTATGCCTTGGAAATGGGCGCTACAGCATGTGTCACCATGCTGTAGCTTTCAACCCATGCCGCCTGACAGGGTCAAAACAAGGCCCATTGCTGATTGCGCAACAGCAAAAAGAGCCTACCAAAAAAGGCCACTAAAGACCATGAAAAACACTGTAAAAATAAACAGTGCCGAACTTGTGCATGCAGATTCACTTGAGTACATCAAAACCCTGCCGGACAACAGCTTAGACGCCATCATCACCGACCCACCGTATTACCGCGTAAAGGCAAATGCCTGGGATAACCAATGGCCCAGCGTAACGGATTATTTGGCCTGGCTGGATGAGTTTTTCGCCGAGTTCTGGCGAGTGCTTAAGCCAGCAGGGTCGTTATATGTGTTCTGCGGGCCGAAATTATCATCGGACACCGAGTTGTTGTTACGTGACCGTTTCAACGTGCTGAACCATATCGTTTGGGCCAAACCCAGCGGGCGCTGGAATGGCGCGCGTAAAGAAGGTTTCCGATCTTATTTTCCGGCCAGTGAGCATATTTTCTTCGCAGAGCATTACGGCGCGGAAGGCTTTGCTAAAGGCCAGGCTGGGTATGCGACAAAGTGCCAGGAGTTGAAAGGCCAGGTCTTCGAACCGCTTATCGCTTATTTCCGGGATGCTCGCCAGCGACTTGGTATTTCCGCTGCCGAAATCAACGCGGCAACCGGCACGAAAATGTGTAGCCACTGGTTTAGCGCCAGCCAATGGCAATTGCCCAATGAACGGCAGTACCTGGCGCTGCAGGCGCTGTTTAACCGTAAGGCCGCAGAGCAGGGAATCACGGGATTGTCAGAGCTGCATGCGGCGCTGCAGGAGGAATACGGCACTTTAACGGCGCTATATTCCGAACTGGTTATGCAGTATTCCGAACTGCGACAGCAGTACGAGAATTTGCGGCGCCCTTTCCATGTGACAAAAGATGTTCCACACACCAACGTGTGGACGTATCCACCGGTTCCGTACTATCCGGGCAAACACCCATGCGAAAAACCGCTGCAGATGATGCTCGACATCATTTCGGCTTGTACGCGCCCTGGCGATGTGATCGCCGACTTTTTTATGGGGTCGGGTGCAACGATAAAAGCCGCGCTGCAGTTAGGACGCGGAGCCATCGGCGTAGAGCTGGAAGAGGAGCGATTTTTACAGACGGTCTCCGAGATAGAAAAACAATAATCAACAGCCTCGCCTAAGTGCGGGGCTTTTTATTACCCGCCACGCGGGTGGCGGAGTCATGAACACAGCTATCGAATATGGAAATCCTGATCTCTGGCTGGTCTTGCTCATGCTGGCCGCCGGGGTGGTATCAAGCGCCCTGCTTTCCGAAACCCCTATCAATCCGCGCCGCCTCATCGGAGACGTTCTGAGAGGCGTAATCGTGGCCATCATCCTCTGGGCTTACGGCGCTATGGGCAACATCTCAATTTTGAACGTAATCACTCTCGCCGGTTTATCGGCTGTGGCATGGCCACACACCGTCAACGAAATCACCGGCTTTGCAAAACGAACTATCAGCCGAATTTTCGGCGGGAGAAAAGAACGATGAATTATGGACTGGTGAGCAAGCAAGACGCGCGCCTGTATGCCGAAGCCGTTTGCGATGTGATCGGGCATGGCAAGGCGAATGCAGCTGTTTTGCTGTGTGTCGAAACGGCCGCCGCCGAGACATTGCTCGGCGATTACAAAGATCCGACGCCGAGCAGCGCCGGAACCGGATTAACCCAGGTTGATCTCGGTACCTTCGAATGGCTCCGCGATAAGTACAAAAACAGCCGTTATGCCCCGGTACTGCTGAATCAGTTTGGTATCGACCTGAGCCGAACAGTTTATGCGGAACTGAGGACCTCGCCGCTGATGGCGATGCTGTTTTGCCGACTGCGCTATCTGGCGGTTTCAGAGTCGATTCCGGCGACTCGCGAGGCCCGCGCAGCGTACTGGAAAAAATATTACAACACCTCGGCAGGCAAAGGCACGCCGCAGGATTACATCGATAAATGCCAGCGCGCTGGCGTTGATGCGCTATTCACGCAGTGAGGCGCGAGGAGTGATTATGAACAGTTTAAAACGTATGGCTAAAGCCTGGTTGCTGATGAATGGTGCCTTCGTCCTTCTTGTGATGGCGACGCAACCAGCGATGGCAAATGAGAGCCAGAGTCTTGGTTTGGATCTGGATTCAATTCTGAGCGCCCTTCCTGCAGGCTGGGCCAGCGGCGTAACTGCCGTATTTATCGTGCTGTATGCGGTGGCGCAGCTGCGCGCCGTACTTCCCCCGTCAGTGACCAAAAGGATTCCCACGGTGGTCATGAAAATTCTCGACCTCGTTGCCGCGAACTATGCCCACGCCCGGAACGCTGATGCGATCAGCAAAGTTGCGCGGGATGCCGGGAAAGCCAAAGGCCCATCAGATGTTGATTATCGTGTGATGGTGGAAACGGCCAAAAACAATGGAGAGCTTCGTGGAAGCCGGATTGAGAGTGCTGGCGATTATCCTGGAGATGATCGCCCAGGCAGTAAAAGCCCGCAATGAAGCGGAACGGCAGGCGAGGATTGAGTATGCGCGTAATAACCCAGCTGATTATCTGCGTCGCTTTGGCCGGGTGCGTGAAATCAACGCCAATGACACCAATACTGAATCCGGCTCCGTGCGCAGCGGAAAAGCCGGTGATTGATGTGGTTCACGTCGATGGGCATTTCGTTATCGCTGATGACGATATGGGAAAACTGACCGGCTACATTGCCGCACTGGAAGCGGGCTGCACCGCACCAAAATAGAGTACTCAATGAAAATTTATGTTGCTGGCCCGATGACCGGGCGCGAGAACTTTAACCGTGAGGCATTTAACAAAGAAGCCGAACGACTGACCCGACACGGGCACACCGTTTTAAACCCCGCAAGCCTGCCCGATGGGCTGGAGCAACGCGAATACATGGATATTTGTTTTGCCATGCTCCGTTGCGCTGATGCGATCCTGATGCTCCCCAGCTGGCAGACCTCCTCCGGTGCTACGGCGGAATATCACTATGCCTACAAAATGGCGCTTCCGGTTTATACCACTGTTCACTATCCGCCGGTCGCATAGCGGGAAAATGGAGGCTATGCGACCACGGTCGCACAGGCCAAGAACCGGTATCCCCATTTAGGGATAAATCGTGTTCTATCCCCATGAAGGGATAAACCCCGGCCACAGTAGAGTGCAAGGTTGCCCCGCAATGCACTACCCATAGGTCGCATAGCAGCAAAATAGAAGCCATGCGACCATGGTCGCATGGGTAAGTGAATCAACAAGAAGATGAATAAAAACACCACCTTCAGGTGGTTTTTTTATTTCAGATAACGGAGCGAAAATATGAAAACGCCACTCACGTATGGTGCTTACCGAATTCTTCACGATTTATTTAAAAATGGGGTGACCTTCAAACGCGCCTTACATCGTGAAAAATTACTCGAACTGAAAGAGCGAGGTTATGTTGCTACTTACGCCAACAACTTTGTCTATCTGACCCCCACCGGCCAGCAATATGCGATTGAATCCTTTTGGGGTGAGCATTCCAATGTTTGGCAAGTTGTCACTCATGCTGCTCAAATCAGTAACGCTGGCATGTCAATTACCAAACTGGCTTCGGATTTGCCGGAAGCCAATAGCGATATGACGAATCGGAGATTTTCCAGCGTTGGTATCCTGACCTCAGGACCTGTATTAGAGCTATCTGATAGCGCTCAGGATGTGCTGTATGCTCTTTTTTTCCGAGGCGCACTCGTATCTGGTGATATTCCTTCAAAAGCCGGCGCCTCAGTACTGCGTTCTTTGGGATTTGCCGAGACTGGCCATACAGCCACGCCATACAAAGGGGAAGACTATTTCACTTGGCTGACTCCTGCGGGGTATGCGTTCGCTATTGGGCATCTGGTTAAAACTCGCTTCGGCAAACAGCCTGCAAACAGGCAGCTTCATCCGGAAGGATTAAGCATTAAAAAAGCCATGATTAAAGGGACGATCAGTAGCGCAGCCCATGTTTGCGGCAATACCATCGAGCAGGAAACGCTGTCGAAGGTTCTGGCCAATTCACTGCATAACGTTTCCCATGAGAAAGCTGGCGATGTTGCTGAACAACTGGCCAGGGCCGTTAAGTCTGCGTTTAGTGCGCTGGGGCATGCATCTAGTGAACAGGACAAGGAGCGGCCTAAAGAATCGAACTTATCCGTCGGTACTTTCAAAGTTTATAACGAGGGAAAGGTGAAGATGGCTTCAGGCTCTCCCTTAACGGCTGAAATAGAAGCCAAGCGTGAAGATCGCAAAATAGCAGGGACCATTAATTTAAAACTGGAGCTGGATACCTCTGATGCCATCGAAAGCATTAATGGGCTGAGCAAAGAAATTTCAGATCTTGTTGATACTGCAATTGCCAATTCGCTCGAGCCGGGGGGAAGACTGCACGGCTCCATGCGGGGAAATGATGATCTCGTCGCTGATGTCGTTTCTCTCCGTACCCAGGTAGCCAAGCTTGACTCTGCATTCCAAAACGTATGCCTTTCGATTGCGGATTTGAATAACCGTATGGCAGCCCGTATCACTGGCGACGTACATGCCAGCCCGGTCTAAACGTCCATGCCGGCACCGAGGGTGTGCGGCGATAACCAACGACCCCAGCGGTTATTGCGATGCTCACCGGCAGCAACATGCTGGCGACGGCTGGCGCAACTACCAGGGCGGGAAAAGCCGGCATGAAAGGGGTTACGGTCGACCCTGGGAAATCCGCCGCGCCAGAATCCTCCAGCGCGATAAATATTTATGCCAAAACTGCCGGCGTCATGGCATCGCCACCAAAGCGACCAGCGTCGATCACATCATACCCAAAGCGCGTGGCGGTACAGACGACGATTCCAATCTGGAGTCGTTGTGCTGGCCCTGCCATAGAGCGAAAACAGCAACAGAGAGAACCCGATGAATAATTTTAAAATTGAATACGTTGATGGCGCTTTGACCGTTCTGGAGACGGATGGTCAGTCACGGATGAATGAAGCCGTACAGGGCATCCATTTTGAGCATGTCCAGGGTGGGCGCCCCCTGCTGAAACTGACGATTGCGCATGACATTGCCCCGGCCTCGACTCCGGCTGCTGCGTCGGCTCAGGAACCTTTAGAGGGTGAGCTGGTACAGGAGCAACAATCCCCGCTGCCTGGTGGTCGCCGTTCCCGCCATCGCCGTGGAGGTAAGCAATGATGTATCAACGCACAGATCTGACGCTCTCCATGTTCTATGCATCCAGCGCTGATGCAGACGGGAACAAAGTGGCTACGTTGACGATGCAGGTAATTGCGGCAGAGGTTGGCGCCGTCCAGACCAGTCAACTGCTATGCATCACCGATAGCGCGAAGAAAAAAACGTATACCGTGGGCGAGCAATCTATCAGTAATGGTTCCGATCCGTTGCTGGTCGCGATTGAGAATTACTGGCGCCAGAGTACGGATGTCGTGGTTAAAGGACTGATCGCCGAGGTGACCGATTTCATCGCAGGGAATATCAACTCAGTGAGCACCTGGATCGGCCAGTTTGGGATGAAGGTATTTGAGAACCAGCCATTAGCTGAGCGGCTGCCAGACAGCGTGCTACAGGCTGATGGTGGCTCCGCTACAGCGACAGGGTCCTGACAGCAGGCATTACAACAGGCGCTCACAGAGCGCCTGTGATAATGGCTGAATGCTTCACCAGCGCAGCGTTTTATTGGAGGTCATGATGAGTTACACCAGCTGTACCTATTGCGGTTCACGTCTCCATACGCGGGCTAACTGCCCGAAAACATGGGGTGGTTCATCGCGTCGCGCCAATCTGCGCTGCAGCTATTGTGGCCAGTCCGGGCATAACTCGAATGCCTGCCCACACAATGCAAGCAGCGGTCGACGGCGCAGCCTGAATGACGACTTTACCCTCGACTGAACCGATAGCACGATGGCAGCAGGCGGAATTGATTTCAATGTGAAATTATTCAATATCAAATCATTGCATCGCGTGATGATGATAATAGATATCATTTGAGGGGGTAGGGGGGATCAAATCCCTAACCCCTTTCGCGCTTCGGGACTGCCGCTTCAGGTAGATTTTTGCGCGTGAGAAATAAAAACTTTTTTTTTGGCTGTTTTGGGGTGCTTTTGAATGAGTACAGGGATGCGATCACCTGGTGGCGGACGCAAATCGAATAACACTGGAAATCAGGTTAGTTCTTTAACCAGAGCGGTTTCTCCGCCGGATGAATTACTGGGCGATATGGCTATCGATGCCTGGAAACGGACGTGCAAAATTCTTATTAACCGTGGCACGTTCGAAATGGAAGATTGTTATTTGCTGATGGAATACTGCAACACCGTGCAGCTGCTGTACGACGCCAACCAGGAAATTAAAAGCGATGGCCTTGGTGATGATACCGCTGCCGGCGGCCAGAAACTTGGTGCGGCAGTGAAGGCGCGTAGCCGTTATATCAGCGAATTAATTCGACTCTCCGTTGTGTTAAAGCTGGACCCCAATAGCCGCATCCTGAAGAAACAGCCCGGAGATAATGACAAATCCAGCGGTGAGTTCGACGAGTTTTAATTTTGGTGCGGCCCTAATGACTTAAGGATGGAGCATGGCCGCATATCCAAACGTCAATGTGGCGAACAAATATGCGCGGGATATCATAGACGGGAAAATAGTCGCCTGCAGAGCTATTCGGCTGGCATGTCAGCGCCATTTTGACGATTTAAAAAAATCACTCGATAACAATTACCCTTACCGGTTCGACAGAGATTTAGCTGAGCGAGCCTGCCGCTTTGTTCAGAAGTTACCGCACTCCAGTGGCGATTTGGCGGGGCAGAAATTAAAACTGGAACCTTGGCAAAGTTTTATTTTTTGTTCGATTTTTGGCTGGGTCACGAAAAAGGATAAAAAACGCCGATTTCGCGAAGCGTATATCCGGGTAGCCAGGAAAAACGGGAAATCGTTTTTTGCTGCCGGGATTGGCACCTACATGTTTTGCGCTGATGGCGAAAACAGCGCAGAAGTGTATTGCGGTGCGACAACTATGGCGCAGGCGAAAAAGGTCTTCACCCCAGCCAGGCAGATGGCCAGCCGCCTGCCGGCACTTCGCTCCAGATTTGATATTTCGGTATGGACCGACAGCCTGACACGCCCGGATGGTTCTGTTTTCGCACCTATGGCGGGGAAACCCGGCGATGGTGACAGCCCACATTGCGCGATCATTGACGAGTATCACGAACACGATACGGATCATATGTACGAGGCCATGACAATGGGGATGGGCGCCCGTTCGCAGCCGTTAACGCTCATTATCACGACAGCCGGCTCGTCACTGGAGTCCCCTTGCTATGACAAGGACAAGGAAGTCAAAGAGGTTATCGAAGGCATAACCCGTAATGATCGCCTGTTTGGCATGATTTACGAACTGGATGCTGGCGATGACTGGACCGACCCGAAAAACTTAATCAAAGCTAACCCAAATCTGGACGTTTCGGTTAAGTACAGCGACCTGGTTGAGCTTCTGGAAGTAGCGAAACAGGTTCCTCGCAAGGTTAACGCCTTCAAAACCAAACGCCTCAATATTTGGGTATCCGGTAAATCCGCGTTCTACAACATGGAGCAGTGGAAGGCTGCTGAAGACCCCGACCTTGAGCTGGCTGATTTTGCGAATGACAGCTGCAACATCGGTCTCGATCTCGCCAAAAAGCTGGATATGAACGCCGGAATACGACTATTTACGCGGGAAATTGAAGGTAAACGGCATTATTACTGCATCAAACCTAAATTTTGGGTCCCGGAAGACACTATCCATACAACCGATCCAAAACTGCTGAAAACTGCTGACAGGTATCAGAAGTTTTATGAAATGGGCGTGCTGGAAGCGACGGATGGCGCAGAGGCAGACTATCGCGAGATTCTGGCCAGTATTATCGATATGCAGGACGAAAACCGCATTGACGAGATTGATATCGACCCTGCAGGCGCAACAGCACTTCGCCACCAGTTGGAGGACAACGGATTTACCGTAGTCGATATCCGGCAGGATTACACCAATATGTCACCGGCGATGAAAGAGCTTGAAGCGGCTCTGGCCGGTGGTCGATTCCACCATGATGGCAATCCCATTCTGACCTGGTGTATCAGCAACGTTATCGGGAAATTTATACCCGGTAGCGATGATCTCGTTCGCCCGACAAAGGGAGACAATCAAAGCAAAATCGATGGAGCTACAGCGTTATTTAACGCCATGACTCGCGCAATGCTGCACGAAAGCAGCGGCGGCACATCGGTATATGATGAGGAAGACATAGCGTGTTAATCACAATTCTGAGTTTCATTATTGGCCTGGCCGGGGCTGTACTCATATCCGCCGGAGCCTGGTTGATTTTGCCTGCTGCCGGTCTTATTACGGGCGGGTCAATATGTCTTATCTGGTCATATCTGACTGCGCGGGCGGTTTCAGCCGGTGCCAAATTTAACGGGGGTGAATAATGTTTATCCCCCAAATGTTCAGAGGGCGCCAGCAATCGGGGAATAGCTTCTGGGAAGCCATGCTGGGCGGGGTTCGTTCAAGCCAGAGCAAAACTG
>OGPE01000610.1_pt1 | contig 25588 bp, 13 predicted proteins | sample 1552881 | NCBI WGS metagenome assembly OGPE01 (sample SAMEA2580236, study PRJEB22360) | human gut metagenome | biome: human gut; feature: human-associated habitat; material: faeces | place: Denmark | collected 2008/2010 | reverse complement strand
TCGCTTTGCATAGATTTTCTTTTGAATCTTTGTCTAACTTTTTGGGGTCAGTTCAGACATACCTTGTGGATTCCCTTTCCAATGCATCACAGGGAATTCTAAAAGATGTTGCTGTATTTTCCTTTTTTTCTTGGTCGGACAGCATTGCACCTTATTCTCCTGCCGAACCGCTTACATTTGGTGGAAATGCTGCCCCAGAAGCGTTTGCAAAATGGTTGGAAACCCTTGAAGAAGGGACTTCTGTCATTCTCTTGAGTGACGGAAATCTGCATGGAGATACCGAGCATCTGTATGAGATAATCAAGCTGAAAAAAATATCGGTCATTCCCTTTGCAGTAGGAGCGGATGCAATTGTCAGCCTTCTTTCAGACTTTTCTGTCGGACACATTGTACACGACCCTGTGAATCTACTAACAGATGTCCGACATTTGTGCGAAAGGGAGGGAGTTGTCTGATGCTGACTGGTGGTGTTACGGTACAAGGTGACTATCATGACATCAATCAGGATTCTTATGCAGTCTATGCCGATAAGGATGCTTGTGCAATCGTGGTTTCGGATGGCCTGGGAAGCAGGCCGTTTTCACAGGACGGCTCCGCAGCACTATGCCGTGCTGTCACAGAGTTGATAAAAAATAGATCCCTTTTGAATATGGATGCGAAGAGAATATGCCGGATGGTGTACCAAAAATGGCTACAGTTACTTGATGGAAGAAAGGTGGATGAATGTTGTGCAACAGCATTGTTTTGCCTTCTGATACAGAATGAGGTGCAGTTGTTTCAGCTTGGGGACGGTTTGGCAGGTGTTTTAACTGCTGCTGGTCCCATGATTTTGTTCGATGACAAATCAACACATTTCTATAACGAAACCGACTGTCTCAGTAGTGCATTTGATGGTTCACAATGGAGATTTCTCCGACTCCCTGCGGAAGAATTTCGCGGAGCTCTGCTCTGTACAGATGGTGTGGGAATTTTCCCAGATACCATAGAAGGCTTTAAACAGTTCACAACAGATTTCATAGGCGGATATGCTGCCATGGAAATCAATGCCATCATAGAAGATATTCGTTCATGGCTTTTCGATTGGTCAGGAACAGATGATAAGACAATCGCATTTATGATAAGTGAGGAAATTGTGCAGAAATGAAACAGCAGAATAACCAAATAAAACAAGATGGTACGATCATTGTACATGATTTGGCGGATCATGAATATAGATTAAACAAAGAAATCAGCCGCGGAGGACAGGGAGCTGTATTTCGAACAGATGACCACAGCATCGCAGTCAAGCTGGCATTAGGAAATGACGATACATTTTTGACAAATGAGCAGATGAATGAATCGTCTATCAAAAAAGAAAACGAAAAATTCATGCGGCTCATTTTATTGCCGATTCCCCCAAAAGCGAACATCACCCTCCCTGTCATAACATTTCGTGATGCGGTCGGGTACTCCATGAAACTGATGGAAGACATGGATTCTTTTGAGAAAGTTATGGGGGGAGGAGAAGGATACACAAATCCATGGCTTGACGAAGTTTTTGCGGAGGATGACAGTGGACTAGAAACCCTTCTGAAAAAATACACAGGAAGTGGCAGTGCAAGAAAACGGCTTCATGCCTACTATCTCTGTGCCTGCATCTTAGCAAAGCTCCATGCACAAGGACTCGTCTACTGTGATTTCTCAGATAAAAATGTGTTTATTACCAAAGATCCATTACTTTATGAAAGCAATGATTCTTCCGCAGAGAATAATTTGGCTTATTCTATGCTTTTTATGCACAGTTCCTTGTCGGAGAATGTGGAAGATACATCAGAACAGGATACCCCAAATCCAAATTTGTCCACGCAAAAATTCAGAAACATTAATCATCTCGAAAGAGATTCTTATATTTTTTCTGATTATGAAGAGGATAATGTGTGGCTCATTGATGCGGATAATCTGAATTATCAGTCTGTAACCCGAAAGGGTGGGTATTATACGCCAAAATATGGTGCACCAGAGGTGGTCGCAGCCAAAGGTTGTACATTTTACTCTGACTGTTATGCTTTCGCTGTTTCGCTGTTTTGGGATTTGACTGCGAATCACCCGTTGAATGGAAAAGCTTATGAAAATTATGAGGACGAAGATGGCGACTTTGGAGAAGGAGCTGATACAGCACTCGAAAACGGAAGCCTTCCCTTTGTCTGTGATGAGGAGAACGATAGCAATCCCGTCGATTCTCCACTGATTAATATGCTGATTGATGAGGAATTGATGTGTGCCTTCCGCAGAACATTCTCTCAACGTGGCAAAACTGAAATTCGGACAAGGCCTTCTATGCTAGAGTGGGCACAGGTGATTGCAAATGCATTGGATACTACGATCATCTGTCCTGTGTGCAGAATGTCGTATAAAGGTAGCTTTGGTGTACAGTGTCCGTGGTGTGACACAGTCAACTTACTAATCAATGTGACAGCATATGTTCTTACAGAACAAGGAACCGGAGTTCAAACAGGAAGTTTCCTTCGTGAGCTGAGAGATTCTAGCTCTGTGCATGTGCCAATGCGAATTATGACAGGTGTCCGACCAAATTCGCCGAAGGAAATGGCTCTTCAGATCGCTTATGAGAGCGGAAAGCTAATCATTTCCTCTTCGACGGTGGATTGTACCTTTACTGTTATGGATTCTAATACGCCCATTACTGGGAAATATGAGACTACGAAAGAACGATTCAGCTTACGGTGCAGGTTGAAGCAGCAAGACGAAATCTATGAAATGAAAATAAGGATAATGAGATGAAATTGAATGATTTGAAATCTAGCAGAGACTATACCATGACGGCTGTGGAATGTCGACTGCTCAAACCGACAAAGCAGCTCAGCGATATCACTGCTGGTTCGGTCGCTATGATGCGTGATATGAATTTTCTTTTCGATTATCCGGAAAGCAGTGATCTGATTCGTTTTGAAATTCCAGACATTTCTCAGAGAAAAATGCTGACCGATTTTATCACCAGACGCTTCAGCAACGCGGCTCAGATCATCAACGCTGTTCGGGACAAAGACGGTATGATAACAGAAATATTCCTGCACATCGTATTTTTTATTCAAAAACAATGGATGCCGCCGTTTTCTGTGATTTTAGCAAAAAAAGTTGTTGATCAGCTCAAGAAAAAAGGCTTCGTCAAATGCAATGGAAAAGATGGAAAAATCGATTTGAAGATGTTCCAGGAAAATTTTTGTATGTGCTATGGAAATGAACAAATGATTGCATATACTAGTGGCAATTACCAGCAGGAGTTATATGAACTGGAGCATCCAGTAGAGACAAATACCGAGGAATCGGACAATCTTGATGAAGAGTATGATGATGACATTGAGGAAACAGAGAAGAAAGAATCTTTACCGTTTTTGACTGACCAGAGAATCAAGCTCTATGGAAACGGCATTATTCTCTATCTGCACAAGGTGCTCATCACACAGGATGACGCTGTCATTATGGCAGATAATGTTGTGTTTCGTGAGGCAAATCCTCCCTGCATGAACCTTGGCATCTGTGAACTGGAATTTACTGATCAAGAAAAATATATCAGTGCACAGACAGAAGCACTCTTTCAGGACAATGGCGGATATCTGAAGCTTTGGAAAGAATACAGCGACAGAGAGGGCGAGGCACTCCTGAAAACTGCACGAGAAGTCGGCGTTTTGACTTTTTCCAGTCATACCTTTGCAGAGAATGGACAGCTGGTGCTGACGCTACCTCCGCAGTCTCGGATGCCGCTCAATTACTTATCCGTCGATGATACCCTACTCTTCACAAGTCAACTGTCGGAATATCTTCGCAATCCTGAAATGAAATGGGAGGATTACAAGGGACTGGTTGCACAGAAATACAAAAATGGATTCCAAGGACAAGGTGCTGTATATCCCATAAAACGAGTGGAGGAAAAAAGGGGACAGCTCTTTTTGGACACAAGTGGCTTCCTTCCCGGTGATACAGCTGTACTGTCTATTTTAGGCGATTTGCAACAAATAAGTCGTCGAGAAAAAGTGCGTCAAGCTATCTCTCAAAATGCCTGTGCTTATCCCGGACTTGCATTGCTCATTGAGGGAAAACTCAACCAAAGCACAATGCAGTTGCAGCACCAGAAGAGGGAAGTCGTGCCGATTACACCATTTGTCCAAGCAAAGGTTTTTCCTGTTCATCCACCTACAGATAATCAAAAGGAAGCCATCCGTGTTGCTCTGAACACCCCGGATATCGCTTTGATTCAAGGTCCTCCCGGAACCGGCAAAACGACAGTCATTAATGCCATCATCGAACGGCTCAACGAAATGGAGGATAAGAGCACAGACTTTCGGGCAAAGGTACTTATTACTAGTACTCAGCACGATGCCGTTACGAACCTTACCGAGCGAATGAATCTCAATGGCATTCCTACACCGAAGCTTGGAGGAAAGCATAATAAGGTGAATGAGCACAGTGACGACAATATTCTGACATGGTGTGCAGATGTCAAAAAACGGCTAGAAGAAAAGTATCCCTATATTTGTGCGATTGAACGATGCCATACACTTGACCAGTATTTTACAATGTATCATAAAGCTCCCTCCAAGGGAGCCGCTTCCAGCTTTTTACACTGTGCTAGATCTCTGAATATTTCTCCAGAAGTCAATGCACAGATTGATCAGCTGATTCAGGAAACGGATATCGAAAAAGAAAATATAGAAGAAAATGATACCAATCTGATGACGGTCATCCGCAGTATCCGAACGAGAAAACAGAGTTTCGCAGATGACGGACCTGAGACAGCAATGGATGCCTATAGCAGGCTTCAGGACATACCAAGCTTTGCTGACTCCAAAGCAGAAATTCTCACAACATTGCGCACGGCAGCAAAAGCTGACCGGAATCATGTGCCGGAAGAATTGCTTCACTCGCTGCGAAAGCTCAAATTGCAGCTGATGCAGTGCTGTGTCCCAAAACCTCGTTACCGCAAGGAACAGATGGACAATCGAATCGTGAAGCTTTATAGCAGTATCAAAGATAAAGTTGTATTGCCGGATGATGCGGAACAGGGTGTCATTTTTGAGTTCTATCATGAGTTGGAGAACAACCAGATGGCCGTTAAGGAAGCACTGAGCAATTACAGCTTTGCTCTGGGTGCTACGCTTCAGCAGAGCCTTTCCAAGGCTGTTACTAGAGTCAAGACTGGAGGTCAGATGAATACCTCCGTCAACTACGATACCGTAATTGTGGACGAAGCTGCCCGTGCAAATCCGGGCGATCTACTGATACCGCTCTCTCAAGCCTCCAAACGTATCATATTGGTTGGTGATCACCGTCAGCTCCCACACATGTACAAGGAGGAGATCTTTCAGGAACTCAACGAGAATGCAGAGATTGAGAATGCAGAGGACATCAGCAAAAGTATGTTTCAGCACCTTTGGGAAAAGGCAAAAGAGCTTGAACAGCTTGACCATATCAAGAGAACTGTTCAATTGGATAATCAATACCGGACACATCCGTTGCTGGGGAAATTTGTGAGTGATGAATTTTACGCACCACATCAGGAAGCATTCCATTCTCCGCTTCCGGACAATCTTTTTGCACAGGAACTATACGACAGTCCACTTCGCTGGATTCACATGCCGCGTTCTTGCGGATCAATGTCGGATGCAATTAGTAAGTCCAGAGATTGTGAGGCAGAATATATTGCAGAAACACTGCACAAATACATCACATCTGAACAAGGGAAAAACCTGTCCTATGGGGTCATCACCTTCTATGGTGCACAGGCTGCCCTGATTCGCACAAAGCTTGATGCTTATCCAGAATGTGCAGATGTCCGTATTGGCAGTGTTGATGCTTTTCAAGGAATGGAATTTGATGTAATTTTTCTGTCTGTTGTCAGAACAGAATCACATCACAGGAGAACATTTGGCTTTCTGAAATCGGTTAATCGGCTGTGCGTTGCCTTTAGCCGTCAAAAAAAGCTGCTGATTGTCGTCGGAGATGGCGATATGTTCTGCGGTGGCGAGCAGGGAATCCTTGCAGAAAAGGAGATTCCTTCAATGAAGCATCTATATGAGCTTTGTAAACAAAAGGGGTGGGTAGTGAATGTTACAGAATCTCAAGGTCATCAGTAATTTTGTTCGGAACGGGCACTGTGAAAGCTTTGCAGAACGATTTCCGTTTATCCGTGTGATGACAGAAGAAAATTTCTTCCTTGAATGTGATGCCTACGATCTCATTATTCCATGCTTTGAACAGGAACAATCAGAAATCCATCTTCTGGAAAAAGTAGTGCTCAAGCTCATCCAGCTGAATCCTGAATGTACGGACAAGGAAATATCTGAAAAGCTCTGCATCGAGGATGCAAATGGAAGTGTCTCCTTGATTCGTATGATCCGTGCCCGTCTCCAGTCACTTGAGATGCTCGACACAAATAACGAACTCACTGCCTCCGGTCTTGAACAAATTGCAGGCAGCATCGGACGAATTTCCGGTAAACAAAAACGGCAGATTGCACAGGTTTTCGTTATCCGGCAGTTGAATTATATGCTTCCCTTCATTCACATCGGAGAGATAGAGTCAGAATACACCGAGCGAACCGACAGCCGGCATCTTTCCATGACCATCGGCAGTGCAGGAAAGGAACGGGTTATTAATGGCAGCTATTTCTGGATTCCAAAAAAATTCACAAAGTCCTCTGCACCCAAAAAAAGGGATGTCATTGATATTATCAATAGATACAATAAACTTGCACGGGATATTACCGGTCATAGTATTCTGGACTATGATCAGAATTATGCAATTGATATCTCTCCACAGCCATCTCGCGTGGTGCTGCACATGAAGGCTGTGCTGCAGGCAGGAAATGTGGATCACCCATTGATTTCAGATGGATTTTCCTGTGATATTACCTGCCTTTCTAACTATATCATGCAGGAAACAAGGATCATTAATCAAATGATGGAGCACAATATTTGCTCTTCGGATTCAGAAGAACACGCAAAGAATGGTAAGGCAAAGAAACCTCATGAGTTTTCCCGCTTGTATACTGCACTCCGAAAAGCCGAACAAACCGGAGATGGCACGCTTGATGCAGCAGATGTTACTGATGCTAGCAATAAAAAATATTTGTTGAATCACTATTTTGCACTAGAATGGGCGATTCATTATCATCTGTTGCGTAATCTCATCCCAGAAGCGAGCATGTCTCTGTTTTGTACACAGTCCAAAACGGAAAATATGCGCACTGCAATTGCTGCTGCCCGTAAGCTTGGGCTAAAGATACCGAAGGGTGCCGTCATTCTGAGTGGTGCTGACCAATTCACGTTGCAAACATGGCAGACAAATGGCATCCCAGTCTTAAAAGTGCTTCTGCCGATGGCTATCGTGGTAGCAGAGGAACGCGACGAGGATAATTTTCGGACATTGGCATTCAAAATGCCAGAGCTTCTGGTATTTCTGCAAATACTCCATTCACATGCCAATGCACTGCGTCACGGAGCAGAGGAGGATCTGAGTCACATTCCCATTCAGCAGTGGGCAGAGACAGTTCGCCGCATCATTCATATTCTTCTTCCCGCTTTCCAGTTTGAGAACGAATCTGACCCAAATTATGTAGTATGCAGGGATGCCTCTCAGGAGCGACTGGATGCACAGGTCAGTGTCGCACAGGTTCTCGGCTGGGATATGGTGCGCAGTATGAGTGCCAACAATAAGCAACTGTTGATGTCTATTGCTCCCTGCTATGATAATAATGAACAGAAACAGCTCAGTCCCAATGATTTTATCCTGACTCTGTCTCAGATCATAGAGAATGTCATGGCAGACGAGCTCCTCATGCTGACGGAAATCGATACAACTCTGACAAAGGAGCAGGCACTTACACGAATTGAGCAACGCATTGGTAGAAAAGTTTCGGAAGGTATTTATTATACTGCTACTTATTATTATCAAGATGCACTGCATCAGAAACGGACAACACTGAATGGCATGTTCATTGTCTATATGGCTTTTGCAGATTCCAAAAGGATAGATGCGGTAGCAAAAGATGAATTGGATGATTTTATTTCAAAGCTTTCCATTCTTCGCGGACACGGTAATGATGTCAACCTCAGTCTGAGAAATGAAGAACTGCACAAACTGCGGTGTAAGATGTTTGATCTGTTAAAAATGATAGGAGGATAATCATGGAAAACCAGGAATATACAAAGGAGTCGGTAGCACTCTCGCAGGAAGAGGCGACTGTCGAATCCCAGTCCCTGTCTAAAAGCATTCCAAATGTGGATGAGAACGCACTAAAGGAAAGAGAAGCTGCTGCTGTCGCCCTAGAAGGCAAACTGGCTGCATTGCAGCAGGAGCTTGCAGCTAAAGAAAGTGGGCTGGCACAAAAGGCCATCTATCTGGATGAATTATTTGCATCACTTACGGAACAAGAGAAAAAGCTCACTCTGCAGGCACTTGAACAGAACAAGCAGCAGCAAGTACAGGAAAGCCGTGAGCAAGCATTACTACAACGAGAAACTTCAGTTGAACAGAGTGAGGAAAGTCTTCAGAATATCTCTAAACAGCTTGGAGAACGTAGCCTGGCACTTGACAGCCGTGAAAATCAGCTCACGCAGCGTGAAAACGAGATGAAGGAGCGTGAAACTGCTGAGCAAGAAACGATTCGTCGTGTGCATTTGCAAGCTCAGCAGGAAATTGCCCAAAAAAAGGAAAATTTCGCTGAAAAATTGGAGCAGCTCAGACTTGATAAAATCAAAGATTTGGAAACACAGATGGAAAACATGCGAAAAGTGTGTTCAGAGCAGCTGGACAAGATACAAGAGAAGCAGAATCAGGCATGTGCTCAACGTTTTGAACAAGTCGAAAAAGAAATACAACAAAAGCGTGCTGATGCTGATGAAGCCATCCAAATCCAGAAACAGCAAAATGCTGAATATGAGTGCAATCTGAAAAAACGTGAGGAGAAGCTGCAGGATGATGAGAAGGAAGTGGATTTTAAGCGTGAGCTAAACCAAAGCAAAGAGAAAAAACTCAATGAAGATCGCCGTCGGCTGGATGCCATCATAGAGGACAAACTTACCGAAAAGCGTAGGAGCATGGAAACAGTTTGTGCTTCTATGCGTGAAGAGATGAATGACCTTCTGCAAAATATGAACCTCATTGAACAGCAGAACCGAAAGTTTGAACGGATTATTTCCCGATTCGGCAGTGATCCGAATGAAATTCAGAAAAAGCTTGATGCCGATCGTGCAGAAATCGACCGCTTGCAAACGATTGTTTTGAATTTTAACCAACACAAGGTGGATGATTACGACAGGCTCGCTGCTGAAAGCGATCGTATCAAAGCTGAGCTTTCACAAACTAGGGAAGAGCTGTCAGCTGCACAGTTCTCGCTTATGGAAGCGGATAAGATCAGAAACAAGAACATTCACTTAAATACACAGATCGAATCTCTTACCCAGCAGATGGAAGCCTATAAGAGCGAGATACACAAGCGTGAGGAGATCATTGAACGTCTGCGAACACCGGAGGAGCAGCGTGCCAGTCGTGAAGAGCGTATTCAGGAGATTAAAACAGGATATCTTTCTGACCTCCCAGCAGAGGAGCGTGAGTACTACAAAACACACCAGCCGGAGAGTGAGCTTGCATGGCTGACAGATATTGAGCAAAAATGTAATGACTATGGCATTCCAATTCCACAACGTATCCTATATGCGTTCCACACTGCACTCAAAATTGCAGATTGGTCAACGATTGCCGTTCTCGCAGGTGTGAGTGGAACTGGAAAATCAGAACTTCCAAATCTGTATTCACTGTTCGGTGGCATCAATTTTATCAACGTTCCTGTACAACCTAACTGGGACAGTCAGGAAGCAATGCTCGGTTATTTCAATTCGATCGACAATCGTTTTGAAGCACAGGAGGTTCTGCGTTTCCTTGCACAGTGTACAGACAAGGAACAGTATGGCGATTATATGGCGATTGTTCTGCTCGATGAGATGAACCTTGCTCATGTGGAGTTGTATTTTGCTGAATTCTTGAGTAAGCTTGAGGAACGCCGCGGTAAGGTAAAGGATAAAGTACCCAGTGTTGAGGTGAAGCTCGGTGGAGGATTGGAACCGTATCGGCTAAAAATGTATCGAAATGTCCTCTGGACAGGCACAATGAATCAGGACGAAACCACAAAATCTCTGTCTGATAAGGTACTCGACCGTGGCATTGTTATTAATTTTCCTCGCCCTACCTCACTGAGAAGTCGAACCAAAATGAAAGATAAAGAACAGTATCGTAATCGTGTCCTCTTGCAGTACAGCACTTGGAGAAGCTGGGTGCCCAAATCGATTGCTTTTGAAGGCAAGCAGCGTGAACGCATTGAAAAATACAGAGGGATTGTCGATCAAATCAACAATTTGCTTGAAAAGGTCGGCAGAGCGTTGGGACATCGTGTCTGGCAGTCGATTGAATATTATATTGCGAACTATCCCACAGTGCTTTCTGCACAGAATGAAATAAATCGGATGGTCGATGAGCAAAGGCTTGAAAAAGGCGACATGACTGGTGAGTTGGCTCATGCCATGAGAAATGCCTTTGAGGATCAGATCGTGCAAAAGATTATGCCAAAGCTGCGCGGTATTGAGACAAGCGGTAGAGGTGAAGAGCAACTTCATGCAATCCAGGCACTGCTCGACAGCGAGGATTTTGGATCACTGGATGATGACTTCAACAATGCCATGGAGCTCGGCTATGGTCAGTTTATGTGGAGCAGTGCCAAATATTTGGAAAATGACGAAGTAATAGATACAGTAACAGAATCCGAAATGTATTCTGATGAAATGTTGTATGATGAGAATACAGAAAATCAATAATAGATTTGTTTATGCGTTGAAGGTTTCCGAACAGGTCTAATCATGAGGTGAACTATTATGGATGATTATAGGCTGCTTGACAGTTATGAAGCCTACTGTTCTGCATTTAAGGAATCCAAGAAAGAAGCACAGGAGCTCCAGATACTACGAAGCTGGTTCAGCACCCAGTTGAAAAATTGTGCCCGGATTGCACCGGGACGGTCCTATATCGGTCTGGATCAGCTCACGCCCGTGGATCAAATCGATGCCAGCTGGGATGCACTGACTTATATCACAGACAGTGCAAGAGAAGCTTTCTCCCGAATTGCATCCAATATGCGAGAGACTGTTCTGCGTGAGAATATTCTGATGCCGGTTTATAAGGTCAAGGAAATCAATAGTGCTGGAATGATATGGCTATGCCGGCAGCCCGGTCGGACAAAAAAGGAAAAACTTTCTAATGTTCGTGCACTGCTTGGCGTAAATCGGCGTATGAGCCTGGACACAGGAGAAAACCGTCTTGTCAAGGCGTTTGCTCGTATGTTGCTTGATACTCTCCGCATGAAGCATCATGCACTGCCACCGTCAGGGCATCATCCAGCTGAGCTTACATTTATTCCGCATTTGACATCATTCCTCCAGAATCCAGAAAATGAAGAAATCCGTAAATGGGAAAACCTTCCTCCGAACAATACCTTGCTTTCTGACAAAAACTACAAGGTCATCTGGAGTGCATGGATGGCTCTCCAGAATCTGGACAGTATAATCAAGGATGACAGTCTTCATTGTTCAGAACGACTCATAAAAATTTTTTATATCGAACTGCTTGCCAGACTGCGTTGTTACATCTACCTGCCTCAAATTCCAATTGATGTTTCGTATGATAATTTTATATTCGATGTCAAGCTCCAGGAGATTTGTGGTTACACTGCTAACCACTGTCTGGTACAGATTACTGCAAAACCGGACTCTGTCACGATCCAATGCAGTCAGCTACACCTCTGTTTTGATAGAACTTTTCTGGGTGAAATCAGCAGTTATGAGAATATTTTGGCAAAGGTGGAAACTGCAGTAGAACAAATTACTTCATTCACTGGGACTATCATATTAAAAAAAGAGGAGCCAAACAAGTGGCCAGCAGAAGGGTCGATGTATGTAGATATTTTCTCGGTAGTACCGAAGATTTTAGATACAAATGGAGATTTTCTGGAAATCCAACATCGGGTGTTGTTTCAGGAACAGATGTATGATACCGCAGAAAGTCACAAACCATATTTTCTCTCTTGTGACCGTTCACATATTCTTGAGATGCGGGATGGTATCAAAACATATTCCGTCAAATCGTGTGTGGAATCTGAAAATGCGGACATTCTTGGATATCTGATGCGGAAATTGCATCAACGTTTAAAAGGTGACTCCATCAAGATGCTTGTCAACGATGGCTACAACGATTTTCAGCTCAGGGTTCTTCACAAATCTGCACGTTCATTTTTCAGAAATGTTGCACTTTTCCCTGAAAGCATTGCTGCAGCCTTTTGGTACCAGGACACATCGGCATTTCAGGAGCATTTTTCTTCTGGGGATATTGTCGTAGTTGTCAATCTGTCCGGTGATGCTTACACAGTGACACCCATTCAAGGATTTTCAAGAGAATTTGGAATTCTTTGGGAACGCTATCCGACTAAAATCGTCCCAAGTGATCTTCTTGATACTGTTCATAAGAAGCTAACCGCACTAGGATACCCAGAGCGGCAGATAACAGAGCTGATGCAGTTCTCTGGTCTGAACTCGCTGAAAACGATCTGCCAAAAATTGTACTTTCAGTTTCCGGAGCAGGGCATCACTGACCTTTCCAAACAGTTTGATCAGCTGGACGAAGAGCTGCATATTGAGGTATCAGATGCTGTGCATACCATATCTGAACAACTTCAGCAGTGTCGCAGTGGAGAGAACGGCATACGCATACACGTCCTCTTAAAATCCGGAATTCTATCTTGCAGCGGTGTCGATTTTTGTACATACTTGACAGCAGAAGATATTCTCAGCGGCTACAAGTTGCATGATGAGCTTTCTAAACAACTGAACGAGATTCTCTGGCACGATCACCTTCCAAATCTTTCTATCAAACAGCTTTTCGGCGAATTCAAGCTGGTCAACAATACCACGGCCATTCCTGTGTTCGGTGAGAAGCAAACAATTCGCATTCATCAAACCATCATTTTGAAAAAAGATCGCCCCGAACATCACTTTAAGCTGGTACAGAACGAGAACGGTTCTGTGATGCAGTTTGAAGCTGTTGTTCGGAATGCTGCTTTTCCATTGTCAAAAGATACAGAATGCAGGTTGCTCATGACTTATCAGTACGGTGCGGAGGATCCATATACACTAACTTTTGTTCCTGTACAACCGGCTACCGCTGAATTTAGGGCAGCAAAGGTAAAGTGGCAACGGCGTGACTGCTACGATACTACTTTTCTTCGGGCACCGGAATTTCCGTCTCCGATGTCATGGAGAGAAACACGGGCAGTTCCCAAACTCAAAGGAGAAGGAACATTTGATCTGTGTGATTGGATCTCTAATGCACTGGAAAAATACCATGAGAGCATGAATCGTGAAAGATATGTGGTCAACTTTTCTGATACAAGTATACACATTCTTAAAAAAGATGCTAAAGAAATGGTTTTCTCCATGCCTTATGGCGGTGAAATTCGTGAAGTTATTCTGCACAGGGATAATTATATTTATAAGGATGAATATAGGGATAATCCAAAGATTCTTTCTTTTTCCCTTAGGGAAGAGAAAGAGGATAACTATATTACAGTCAATCTTTCCGATTATTGTAATGCTAGATGGATAAGCAACGAATATGGATATTACTGCTATCTGAATAATTTTCGCCATCCGGAAACAGGTGAGCTTATTTCCGTCAAGCTTCAGGATACAAATTTCAGAAATCCAGATGAATTCAGCCCTTATATACAGAATGTCAAATTTTTATTTTATCATAATAAAAAGAGCGACAGGTATTTTGGAAAAAACATTACCACCAGCCTTGTCCCCCGATTGTTTGCAAAACGGATACGCAAAGGATGTATGGCAGATGACGAGTGTTTTTTAAATAAGATACTGTTTCCGCTGCATACGATTTATGTCAACGGACGAACAGTGCGTGATGAGGAGTGTCCAGCAGAACTGCGTGATGTAGTACAAAAATATGCTCCGGAAATGCCAGCATGGTATGATAGGATTGGTCATGGGCATGGCGATAATAATCCGAAGTATATGCTTCTGTACATCATGTCACTGATGCATAATGAGCTAGGGCATGACTTTTATCAGATTGCTTTTGATGCAGTAGAAAATTATCAAACCAATCCAAATAATAAACTGCCTGATTTTATTGGCTATGCACTTGATGCCTGTGTCACAGATGATCAGAAAAAGCTACTCAATAAGATTCTGCTGCTTCGACCTGAAAAGTCTCTATGCATTCTCTCAAAGGCTGTATGGAAACACAAAGATTTTATTTTTAATCTTCCGCAGCCAGTATTGGAGACAATGTTCTACACTGCAATTGATAAGCTGTGTGATTATTATCTGGACGGCTGTGATGTCAAAATTAAGACACCCGATTTGGGAGCCTATCTGGAATTTATCCTTGCAGTGTTCCGTCTGCGTGAATTGCATGATGAGAAACTCGATAATGCGTTGTCTCTTAATAACCCAAGAATGCAGCGACTATACAGTTGCCTGGAAGAGATCGCCATCAAGGCACCCAAGCTCAACACAATACTGAAAATTGATGTTAAAAAAAGTAGCGATTATGCAAATGTTCCAGAAATTGTTTATGCGGTTGCATGTTATATCACCGGCGAAATAGGCGATGGTGACATTATCATTACAAGGCTGGACGATAATTAATGTAAAGGCAATACCGCACAAAGAGCGTCTGGCGACTTTGCACGCCATCTGCTTGCAAATTTCCCGTCATATTTCACAAAAATGCTCGTGAATACATCAAGTATTCACTCCGCTTTTTGTTTCATCTGACGGAAAATTTGATGACGCATCTGTCGCACAATCTTTGTGCGGTATTGCCTAAAGCACCATCAGCCTATTCTTTCATCACCAAACACTGCCCATAGCGGTTGTAAAAATGTAACTGGAACTCTAAAATAGAAATATTATTAATAAGCATTATACGTTTATTAATATGAAATGTAACACATTTAATGTTAAAACAATAAATAATATAATAAGGATGTGTACTGAATGGCTAAAGAATATACGCCGCTGAAACTCATCAAAAACAAGGTGTTTCCCACTTATCAACTGCAATTTGAGATCAAGGGCAATAAAATCACACCAGAAGATGTGCTCAAGATCTGTATTTTAGAGACATTGTTCTGGATCCGACAAAAATTTGAAAACCTTGATATTCCAGAGGAAATAAAATCGGTTGTCCCATCACGCTATCAGGAATTCGATTTGAGAGAAATCTGTTCCTTCCGGCTCGAATGTGGTTATATTTTAGAGATTGTTTATCTGGACACAGAAAAAAGCTGGAGTCTCCAATTGGTGGAACCTGAACTTTCCCTCCCTGACAGTCAGCCTGTTCCCGGCAGAGTGTTTACAACAGATATCGCATTCCTACTTGCAAACGGGACGGTACATTGTGGAGTTCGCACGCTCGTCTCTGAGCCTGAAACCTGTGAAGTACCAGTACTTCCGCTGAGAACTGGGATTGTCAAAAGACTTGTCAGAAATACGCTTCTCAAATTGTCTCATATCATGATACCAGTCACAGAAAAGCCAATTAGTTTAAATACAGATGCTAAGATCACGAATCTAGTTCAGAATGCGGAAAATCCTTTGCTTTCCATGCCTTTGCTCATTTTTGCTGAATTTCAGCCGGAAGAAACTGTCCTTGAACAGGAAAAGTTGGAGAACATTGCTAATCTCAGCAACATTTCCTTGCAACAGAGTGTGCTTTCTAAGCCATTGTCTACATCAATTAACTCATTCACAGCCGATTCTAACCTTTCTTTCTCCATAAATACCAAAAACAAAAAGGATCTTGCCAACAATAATAGCTTCAAAAAGCAAAAAAAAGCTTTTTCTGCTAAGCATAAATTGATACCATCTGAAAAACAGGAAACGATCCAGCCCTATTATCTCTACGACATGAATGAGATTGCAAAGGAATTAATGGGCTTTGCTGTTGTATACTGCCTTCCATTTCGAAAAATTTGTGCATTTTCTAAAATCATGAAAACAGATATGCATCCTGGAAGCGTACTTATGATAGATCCTCAGCGGTTTGATAATAATATGCTCCTGGATTGTTCTGTTGACCCCGAAACGGCATTGGAATCTGTCCGTGAACAGATTAGGTGCGATGCACTTAGCAGCGTTTGTCATTTCAAAGAGATTCATTTTGCGAACGATGCACGACTCATTAAACAGGAAAAACTGCTCTCCCAGTGCAGCAGCCAAAAGGAAATGAAGAATGTCATTGCGAAACTTTGCAATGATCTGGATGCTGTAAAAAGTATCAATAAGGAACTGGAAACGACAAGATCCAATGAGCTACAGTTGAAGAAAAAGCTGAAAGAAGCCGATGCCCGCATTGAAAAGCTGACAGAGAAAAATGAAAAGATTAAGAATACTAAACAAAATTCTATTCAGATTTTAGAACAAAAAAACGCACTACTCCAAATGCAAGTCGAGTATTATGCTTCGCTTGAGACACGTCCTAAAACGCCGCAGAAGATTGCCGCATGGGTTCACAAAGAGTTCAATGATTCTTTGATTCTGCATAAGCGAGCTGTAGATCTTCTCAATAAGCTGCCTGTGCAAGAGGTGGACATGAAAAAACTATGTGATGCTATAGAATATCTTGCAAGGGAATACTACCAATCTACTTACGCTCGAACTATGACTGAAGAACAGGCGTCTAGGAATGCAGATCTGAAATACCACCAATCCTTTATTGTTGCTCCTTGCGGCGATGGAAATGTCGGACATGGCCATTATTCCAAAGATTATAGGATCAAACTGGATAAAAATGATGGACATGGACGGCGAGAATACCCACTCGACATGCATCTGAAAAGCGGAAGAGGCACTACCAATCTGATTCGAATTTATTATCATTACGATTCCTATAACAAACGTATTATTATCGGAAGCCTTCCCAAACATCTTCCAATTAAGAGTAAGATTACATAAACAGCAGGACACACGAGATTTATCCAACAAGGACGCCCCACCGATAAAACGATAGTATATCGTGATTTTTGAAATATTTTTTGTGATTTCCTTCAAATATTACCGATTTGGAATTGACTTTTCGGTAAATATGTGCTATAATATTAATATAATTCAATATTCCTATTATATTTTAGCACATATGCATAAGGAGGTCGTTTCATGAAACACATTGCAAGAAAAATTTTATCTGTATTGTTGTCTGTCAATATGCTGCTCTTTTCTGTACCCGTTATCACTGTAAATGCTGCACAGGAAATGTGGTTGGATGGAGAAGCAGACGGGTTTCAATACAGCATACAGCTCAATTACGGATATACAGTAATTAAAAGTGTTGATCAAGACAAAACAGGTGTTGTGGAAATTCCTGCAATCATAGCAGATGATCCAATCACCATTGCACGAGGAGCATTCAGAGGCTGCAAAATGACAGAACTGATCCTCCCTGATACTGTGACTACCATTAATAGTGAAGCCTTTGAGGATTGCAAAAATCTTACTACCATTCATTTTCCTGCAAGTTTTACAGATTTTCATGGAAAAAGCGAGAATAGTGGAGATAATAGCGGTCTGGATTCTTGGATAAAGGGCTGCGATTCCTTGAAAGCATTTACCGTCAGTGAAAACAACCCTCACTATAAATCTATGAATGGCATTTTGTACAGTAAAGACGGGAAAACCGTCGGACCTGTTCCGTCTGCGATCTCTTTTGACTCTATCAATTGGAATGGTATTTCTGCAATTGGTGACTTTGCTTTTTGCGGTCGTGAAACCCAGAGAGCGGATATTGAAATCCCATCCCAGATCACGTCTATTGGGGATTATGCATTCTGCGGGTATGGCGGTTCATGGTATGATAGCAGTTATGACGGCACTGTCAGTATCAAACTTAACGAAGGATTGGTTTCCATTGGAGAGTACGCATTTTCCAGCATATACTATCTGGAGGAAATTGACCTGCCGGATTCTCTTACCACCCTTGGAAAAGGTGCCTTTGCATCAGACAACCAACTGAAATCCATGACAATTCCTCCGAAAGTAACTGTGATTCCGGATTCACTTTTTGAGGAATGCTTAAACCTGGAATCCGTTACACTTCCGAATGGGATTACGGAAATTGGACAGCTTGCTTTTTATAGCAATAAATTTACAAGTGTTCAGCTTCCCACATCATTAAAGAAAATTGATGACAAAGCCTTTCTTTCCAGTAAACTTTCTTCCATTGTAATTCCGGATTCTGTTGAATACATTGGCGAATCCGCATTTCAATATAGCGATAGCCTGAAGCGTGTCAAGCTTTCAAAAAAATTGAAAAAAATTGAACCATATTCCTTTGAAAGCTGTGGATTGGGTTTTCTTGAAATCCCGGCCGGAGTAACAGAAATCGGAGATTACGCATTTTCCAGCAATGCCTTGACATCTGTAGCACTGCCGGATACACTTTTGAAAATTGGAAATTGTGCATTTGCAAATGGATTTGTTTACGATGAACAAATGGGAAACCGCTGTGTCTCTGTTCCTGACAGTGTCATAGAAATCGGAGCAGGCGCTTTCAAAGATTGCTTTCTTCAGGATATAAAATTGCCGAATCAGGCAAAGCTTTACGGACTGTTTGCTTTTTTAGGAAACAATTTATCTTCTGTAATATTTCCGGAGGGAGTAGAAAGTCTGACAACGCCCGCGATTATGGGAAATGAGAAACTCAATCGGCTCTATCTTCCCAAAAGTTTAAAGGAACTGTCTCCGCTCTCCATTGCAAAAGATGGTTATGGGGAGCTTCACACAATGGATTCCCCGTATGAGGTAGATTCTTATTGGTTTTCTGATTTGGTTATGGTAAGCGATATTTATTTTGCCGGCACAGAAACAGAATGGAACGTATTGATCAAGGACTGGGATTTTGCAAAATACAATACCGATCCGTCAGTTATGGATAACGTGACTGTGCATTTCAATGCAACAGTGGGAACTGACGTGGCAGGCGATGTCAATGCCGACGGCATCTTTTCCATTGCAGACCTTGTGATGATGCAGCGGTTTTTGTTGAATCAGGGAAGACTGATCGAGTGGAAAGCAGGCGATCTGTGTGAGGATAACACGATCAACGGACTGGATCTTTGCCTGATGCGGCAAAAGTATTGGGATACATTGCCACATCTGAGTGCATCGATTGCTGAGCTTGTCTGGAATGCCGAAAGCAGAATGGTCACAGCAAATGTTATGTATGAGAATTTACCGGAAAATAGTGATGCCTGGATTGGTGTCGTGCCAAGTGATACGCCGCATAATGAACAGGATGCGGATTCTGCCGTTGTGCAATATCAATCTCTTTCACAATTTGAAAGCGGAAATTTTGCAGGGTTTGAACTTTCAGACAACAGCCTTAGCGGAAACTACGATTTACGCATTTATGCAAATGACAACGGCGGCAAAGAACTTTCCTGCGGGACATTTTACATTGATGGACCTAAGGCGGAAATTGCAAATGTACAGTGGAATCCAGACACAAGAACCGTTACAGCAGATGTCAACTATGCTAATTTCTCGGACGATAACAGTGCCTGGATCGGTGTTGTTCCAAGTGATACGCCGCATAATGAACAGGATGCGGACCGTGTAGATGTCAATTATATTTCTTTGAGAGATTTTGAAAGCGGTGCATTCCCCGGAATTACAGTTCCCAATGACATCTCTGGAAGTTATGATTTGCGTATTTACAGCAGTGATTATAATGGCTCAGAACTTGCCTGTGTGAGTTTTACCACATAATGAGGTCGTGAGTGTTGTTTCTTCGGAGATTGTGCTATGTGATTTTTGAGGGAAGATACGGCAAAGCGTATCACTTTTCTCACTGCATATCAAATAAAATCAGCCTGAGGTTCTAGCAATAGAATCTCAGGCTGGTTGCCTTATCATCTTCTTGAAGTGTGAGAAGTGATATGCTCTCGATGATTCAATATTCAAAATGATCCACACCGCCGGATTTTACTCTGCACCGTTTCTGGCAGAAACAGATTCCAAGCTTTGCGATGTTTTCATACTGTTCGTCCCGCAGACTTGCCTCGTAGTCTTTTTCCTCGATTTGCCTGAGGGCATCTTCACAGGCTTTTGTCATCTGGTTGTACTTTTCCACAACCTTAAATTCCAGAATTGCAGCATGATGCCACCTGGAACGCTGCTTTACCACCAGATCAAACCGCCCGTTGCCGGATTCCCGGTTAGAAACCACCATATAGCCGTTAAATCCGGAAACCAGTCCTGTTACGAAACCGTGATAATAGTTCTCCTGTTCGTCAAAGCAGCTGATGGTGTTGGTCAGCCAGGTGCATAGCAGATCTTCCAGTTTTTCCGCATCTGCATGAATGACAGATTCCAGAATGTCTGTCCGGCTGTCACGGTTGATATGATCGATAAACCACGAGCGAATGGTGTTCTTGTAAATGCTCTTGATCTCCACATTGGGAATCACCATGTCATAGTAGGTTTCGTCGCCGACTGTCTCACAGGAGATGATTTTCAGATAGCCGGTGAACAGCAGAAAACTCCAGATGTAATCCTGGTTGACATCGATCGTACCGTAGGTCACGTCCTCAAAAATCTGGGTGTGAATCGGTGTGCCGTTGATGAGTTCCTCCACCATAGATTTGGTACGCTCGTTGGACTCCTCGATAAGCCGCTTCACAATCCGATTGGAACTGGTGTTCGACCAGTAAGGCTCACAGGCAACCATGTCGTTTTGCAGGTAGGAGTCAATGCAGTTGAGAACACTCCACGGGTTATAGATCTCCGTCAGTCCGAATCGGTAACCGTCATACCATTTTGCGATTGTTCCGGCATACTGTTCCAGGGAGAAGGTTTGCAAAATCCCTTTCATTTCTTCCTGTGTAAATCCGAAATACTGGGAGAACTTGTTCTTTGTGATGGAGTAAGTTTTCAGGTTGTTCAAGCCTGTGAAAATGCTCTCTCTGGACACCCGTAGACAGCCTGTCAGAACCGCAAATTCCAGCGAGGGGTTGGTTTTTAAGGCAGACTCAAAGCAGCTGCGAATCAGGTTGGTCATGTCATCGTAAAAGCCCTCATGGTAGGCGTTTTCTAATGGTACATCGTACTCGTCAATGAGAATGATGACGTTCTTTTCATAGTATTTTGCCAGAATGTCGGATAAGGTTCGGATAGAATTCAGGTAAACATTTTGGTCTGCTCTTTGCTCCATAATGTTTTGGAATACTTCTTTTTCTGAATCTAAAATCTGATTGGATTCTAAAATGATTTTATGCTTCTCATATTCCTTTGCAATCAAGTTTTTATACATATAAAAAGCATCTGTGTAGCAGGCTTGTTTCATGCTTTTCAGCGAAATGCTGATTACCGGATACTGTCCTTGATATGTCATGTACTCCGGATACGCTGCGATTTTCAAGCCGTCAAAAAGATAAGCGTTGCTTTTCTCAGTTGCCTCAAAAAATCGCTGCAGCATACTCATGTTAAGCGTTTTGCCGAATCTTCTCGGTCTGGTGAAAAGATTGACGGTTTCTTTGTTTTCCAGAAGTTCCTTTATCATCAGTGTTTTGTCGACAAAGTAGTACTCGTTGTCCACCAGCCGCTTAAAGTCCTCTACGCCAATTGGCAAGGGTTTGTGTTTCATGTTCTCACCTCTGCTTGTTTCTGTAATTTTACCGGGATCCTTGTTATTGTTATTATATCATGTTCCTGCGAAAAAAGCAACTGGATTCATGAGAAATATAGGGCAGGAAGAATGGTGGTTGGATAAATCGTTTATATCTGCTTGAACACTTGAAATTTTGATGGGATTATGATATGATAAAGATATAAATAACATAAGAGGTGGAACTGGTCATGCCAGAAAATGCAACGACAAATGAAAACAATCATGTGACGTTGATTTTGCGAGAATTAAGTGCCGATGAAAAGATGGAGTATATCGCTGAAATGCGTGAAAAAGCTCTTCATGATGAGGCAACAGCAATAAATACTGCTAAAGAAAGAGGCAGAAAGGCAATAGAAGCCGAGATAGCAGAAAAATTGCGTGAAAGCGGCATGACAGAAGAGCAGATCAAGTCTGTTCTTAAGGTGTAATAAACTGAGAGGCGGAACTAATTGTGCTGGACAATGCCAATACAAATGAAAGCAATCATGTGACGTTGATTTTGCGAGAATTAAGTGATGATGAAAAGATGGAATATATCACTGAAATGCGTGAAAAAGCTCTTCATGATGAAGCAACAGCAATGAATGCTGCTGAAAAAAGAGGCGAAAAAAGAGGAATGGAGAAAGCAAGAGCAGAAGGCCGAGAAGAAGGCAGAAAGGCAAGAGAAGCAGAAATAGCAGAAAAAATGCGTAAAATTGGCATGACAGAAGAACAGATTAACTCCATTCTAAAGTCATGATTATCATTTCATCAACTGAGCAGAACTCTGCAAATATTCTAGTTTGATTAAAACAAACATTGCGAGCAGCAGCTTCTCCTGCTGCTCAATTTTATAATCTATTTCAAATGAAAAAATATAAAGTCTTGAAGGAGTGGTGGAGTAAATGAAGATTAAGCCAGTTGTTACAAACCGAATACAAACAAGACATACATCTTTTCAAGTAGATCTTCATCTCGAAAACAACATCACTTTTTTAGGCGGCGATTCTGGAACCGGAAGGTCAACCGTGTTTTCTTTTTTGAAGGAACTATCTGCGGAAGATAAACGCATAAAGTGCTTCAATTATCTGGATTGGAATAAATCATATAAGAGTTCTATAAAACGCTCCAAAGGAAAGCTGATTATCATTGACAACGCTGATATCCTCTTAGATGATGCAATGCGGAGTTACATTGCTCTTGATGGAAACAATCAGTATATCATTATCGGGAGAAATCCCACTGGATTGCTTTTAAACATAGATGAAGTCTACGAACTACAGAACGAGAATGTCGATGGTATAACGTTGTTTACCTTAAAAAAGAGTTTTTAATCGGATTTGAAAAATGCTGTGCTACTTAACATCCCCCATACGATATACTATGTAAAAGCGATCCAAAGTAGAGCATGAAGAATTCATCTACAACAATTTTTTAAAGATCTTGATAGCGAAAAACCACGCATCTGCGTGGTGTCGCACTTCCGAAATCTTGAAAATACGCAAAAAAAGATAGTCACGCATCGCCTCCACCACGAAGAAATGCGTATTTTTAAAGTAAGAAAACGCAGCGAAAAAAGCCGTAGATACGTAATTACACGTATTTACGGCTTTTTTGTTTTCTCAGAAATATGCACTTTTGTTCAATGCGGGGTCAGAAGGAACAATATCCGACGCATTTTTTGTCGCTGTGTCTTGAAATTCACTTGTGAAAAAACAGTGCGACAGTGCGACAGAAAAACATTACTGTATTACGGTTTTCCTGTAGATTCCTGTTATTCCGGTAAATTCCTGTTGCTTCCAGTGCTTTTTTGGCTGTGTCCCAAGCTTGAGATTCTCTCTTTTCCGAAGAAACTGTGCGACAATGCGACAGCTGTTTTACCATGCAAAATTTGCCAAAATAAAATACGCAGGTGCAGCATGGGGTTACTTTGAAAATGCAGTAAAACCCGTATCAACCCCCAACCTCAAATATATATTATAATTCCGGTAAGGTAAATCTTTCAGCCTTACCGGAATTTTTGTTTTTTGGAGGAACTTGAAATGGAAGAAGTAAGAATTTGCGACTACTGCGGAAGAGTGCTTGCAGAGGAAGAAGGCACACCGGTAGACGATGAGCTGCTCTGCGATGACTGTGTCGAGGAACACTGTGTCACCTGCGACCACTGCGGCGAAACGATCTGGGAGCAAAACAGTGTCTCCGATGAAGACACCTGCCTCTGCCAGGACTGCTTCGATGCCCACTACTACCGCTGCGAATCCTGCGGACAGATCGTTCCGGAAAGCATCGTCTGCTGGCACGGCGACCTGCCCTACTGCGAAAGATGCTTTGATGAGTTTGAAGACGAGATCGAAGAGTACAGTTACAAACCCACACCCATTTTCTACGGTCAGGGAAAACGATACTTCGGCGTAGAACTGGAAGTCGATGAAGGCGGCAAGGATAACGACAACGCCGCAGTTCTCAAAAGCATTGCTAACACTCATGAGGAAAACATTTACATCAAGTCGGACGGCAGCTTGGAAGACGGTTTTGAGATCGTTTCCCACCCCATGACCTTAGAGTATCACACAGAAGAAATGAACTGGAAGGAAGTCCTTCGGAAGGCAGTTGCCATGGGCTATCGTTCCCACCAGACCAGCACTTGCGGTCTACACGTTCATGTCAATCGAAATGCCTTTGGAGATAACCAGACAGAACAGGAAAATGTCATCAGCCGGATTTTGTTCTTTGTGGAAAAGCACTGGAATGAACTCTTTACGTTCAGCAGACGCAGCAGCTACAACATGAGCCGTTGGAGTGCAAGGTTTGGCTTTGAGAAAACCGGCAAACAAATCTTGGAGAAAGCCAAAAGCGGCTGCAACGGCAGATACGTTGCAGTTAACCTCAATAACTACCACACAATCGAATTTCGCCTGTTCCGAGGCACACTCAAATACAACACCTTCATCGCCACACTGCAGATGGTCAACCACATCTGTGATGCGGCGATTTCTTTGTCTGAGGAGGGCATCGATGCCATGAGCTGGTCGGAATTTGTAGGCTTCATTCGGGAACCGGAACTGATCCAGTATCTGAAAGAAAGAAGACTGTACGTCAATGAAATGATAGCAGAAAGTGAGGAGATGTGAAATGTGTGCTGTGTTTGGATTCTTGGACTACAAGGGAAAAGTGAGCAATGCTGTTTTGAAAAAGCTGATACACTACCTCTCGGTGTCTGCGGAAGTCCGTGGCACAGACGCAACAGGCATCGCCTACGTCCGGGACGGCAGCATCGTCACCTACAAAAAGCCGAAGCCGGCACACAAGGTCAAGCTGTTCTTCCCCAGAGGGACACGATCGGTCATCGGGCACACCCGGTTCACGACACAGGGCAGCGAGAAGCGAAACTGCAACAACCACCCTTTCGAGGGACACTGCGGCACAGAATCGTTCACTCTCGCCCACAACGGCGTGCTGTACAACGACAGGGAGCTTCGCCGGGAACAACATCTCCCACCAACACCAATTGAAACCGACAGCTACATCGCTGTGCAGCTTCTGGAACAGGGGCAGCAGCTGGACACGGAAAACATCAAACGCATGGCAGAACTGGTGGAGGGCAGCTTTGTTTTTACAATCCTCAGAAACGACAATACGCTGTTTCTGGTGAAAGGCAATAATCCACTGGCTTTATACCATTTTCCTGCACTGGGATTGTACGTTTACGCCAGCACAAAGAGCATTTTGGATAATGCTTTGAAAAAGGTAAAGCTGAATGGCAAGTGCTGCGAGGTCGATGTTTCAGAGGGTGAAATCGTCAAAATATCTTCGAGTGGCAATCTCCATA
>OGPE01000601.1_pt1 | contig 25769 bp, 27 predicted proteins | sample 1552881 | NCBI WGS metagenome assembly OGPE01 (sample SAMEA2580236, study PRJEB22360) | human gut metagenome | biome: human gut; feature: human-associated habitat; material: faeces | place: Denmark | collected 2008/2010 | reverse complement strand
CATACCGTGCAGTATCCACAACCGGATGGAGCAGCAAGGAGATGCTGATCTATCTGCGAAAAAACTGGGAAAATCGGTGCAATGAAAAGTTTAAAGAAAAAGGATTATCTGTTCGGGTCGATGCACGTTCTTTCAAAGAACGGGGAATTGACCGAATCCCGATGATTCATGAAGGACCACATGTACGCGCAATGGAAGCAAAAGGAATCCGGACTGCATTAGGAAATCTGAACCGGCTGATCAGTCAGTTTAATCAGATAGCTATGGAAATCACAGTGTTGAAATCTTGGATATCAGAAAAAATATATGAACTGAAAAGGCAGATGCATTATGTGCAGAAACCAATGCTGGCCGGGTATTTGCAGCAATATTATGACGAGAGAAACCGAGTGGCGAGAACCTATCAATATGGAAGTCAGAAAGCAATGAATACAAATCTGAAACAGCTTGCAGAGACGATTGCATTTTTGTCAGATGAAAATATTGATACACCAGAAGAACTGGAACAGCGGATTCAGGAACTGAGCAGCCGAGGGCATGATTTGCAATACGATCTTGATGAGGCGGACAGTTTGATTCAGGAGATGAAGAAGTTGATAAAGGCATGGGATGATTATGAGACATTTCGACCGGTTTATGAAGAGTATAAAAACAAATTTTTCGGCAAGGAAAAATTTAAAAAGGAGCATGCAAAAGAGCTGAATCGGTACCACAGAGGGAAAAGGATCGTCATGGGAAACAGGAATGCAGAAGGAAAAGTGCCGGTTTCCAATTGGAAAAAGTATCTGAAAAATGCAACGGAGGAGAAAGAAACTTTAGAAGCGGAGAAAAAGGAAGTTCTGGAAAAGCTTCGGCCATTGCAGAAAGTACAAAGATCCGTTGATCTGGTAATGATGGAGATAGAAGATCAGCCAGATCCAGAGAATTTGCTTGCAGAAGAAAAAACAGCATGCAGAGATCAGATTCAAAAGAAAGATAGAGTAAAGAAAAAATCATATGGAGTGGAATTATAGGAGGAATAGAAAATGCCAAGATATACAGAAGAACAGATAGCAAGAGCAAATGAAACAGATCTGGTTTCTTTTCTGAGGGCCAGAGGGGAAAAACTGAAGAAATCAGGAAAAGAATATCGATGGATGAAGCATGACAGTCTGACAGTCGATCATAATGAGTGGTATCGCTTTAGCGGAAGTAAAGGAGGACATCCCATTGACTTTTTAATGGAATTTTATAATATGTCATTTCCGGAAGCTGTAAAAGCATTAATCAATGAATCACCCGGCGAAGGTAAACAGGATGTTAAGAAAATGGAACAGGAGGATGCAGGCAGCCATGAAGGCTGCCCCATCCCCTTAGAAAAAGTGAAATTGCAACTTCCAAAAGCATATGAAAACAATGACAGAGTGAGGGAGTATTTGATTAAAGAACGAAAGATCTCTGAAAAGATTATTGACCAGATGCTTGCAGAAGGGAAAATTTACGAAGATGCGGTAAAGCACAACGTGATATTTATTGGTTACGCTCCGAAAGGAACGATTCGTTATGCAGGCATAAGAGGAACGAAAGAAAAATACCGGGGAGATGCACCGGGATCGGAAAAGGCATATGGATTTAGCCACACGGGTACAGATGATACGTTATTTGTCTTTGAAGCACCGATCGATCTGCTTTCTTTTCTGAGCGCCACAGGAGATGGATGGGAAACCCATCACTACATTTCATTGGGCGGAGTCAGCGAAAAAGCGTTGATGCAGTATCTTGCAGATCATAAAAATATCCGAAAGATTTTTCTTTGCCTGGATAATGATACTGCTGGGAATGCCGCTTGTGAGAAGCTTGCAGAAAAAATCCCTGACGATAAGATGGTGATGCGATTAAGACCAGTAAAGAAAGACTGGAATGAATGTCTGACAGCAGGAATTGATAGAAAAGATATGGCAGAGGAAATCCCTTTGAAGAAGAAACAAGTACAGGAAGGAAATCCAATCCCAGTCATAAAAATGTCAGATGTGGAAGAAAAAGTAGTGCAGTGGTTATGGTATCCATTTATCCCATTTGGAAAAGTAACGCTGATCCAGGGAAATCCGGGAAAAGGAAAAACATGGCTTGCAATGGCACTTTGTGCATACTGTACAGCAGGGAGAGAACTTCCAAATGCGCTTCCAATCGAACCATTCAATGTCTTTTACCAGACCGCAGAGGACGGAGTTGGAGATACGATCAAGCCAAGACTTGCAAAATGTGGAGCAGATATGACAAGAGTTCGTTTTATCAATGAGGAAGAAAAGCAGCTTTCCATGACAGATGAAAGAATTGAAAAGGCAATCAGGCAGAATGATGTAAGGCTGATGATCATGGATCCGATACAGGCCTATCTGGGAGCCAATGTGGATATGAACAGAGCCAATGAGATCCGACCGTTGTTTCGCAATCTTAGTAATATAGCAGAACGTACAGGATGCGCCATTGTGCTGATTGGTCATTTGAACAAAGCATCGGGAGTGCAGAGCGATTATCGTACACTTGGATCCGTGGATATCGCTGCGGCGGTCAGAAGTATTTTGTTTGTAGAAAAAGTTGAGAAAGAGAAAAGCCAGGATATTCGTGTGGTCTATCAGCAAAAGGATTCCTTGGCGAAAAAGGAAAATCCGGTAGCTTTTTCTCTGAGCGATGAAGGACTTATTTGGATGGGAGAATATGACATTTCCATTGATGATCTGCTTGCTGGAAATACCGGAACAAAGAAAGAGACGAAATTGGAAAAAGCCAAAAAGCTTATTCTTGAATTGCTGGGAAAAAGGAAAATGATGTGTCTGAAAGAACTGGAAGCAGAGTTGCAGGCATATGAAATTTCGGCAAGAACCGGAAGAGATGCGAGAAAAGATTTGGAGGACCAGTTAATCTATGGATGGTATCAAAGCAGAAAGACAATTTCACTGAAAAAAGATTCTTAAGCAGTTACATTGGCAAAAAAGGCATTGGCAGTGGCAATGCGTATAGGACCACTTGCCTGCCGCCAATGTCAGAGAAATTTACATAGAAGAAAATGATGCGAGAGGAGATGAACAGATGAGTAATTATGAAATACCATACTGGAAGAAATATACATTATCTATTGAGGAAGCGGCGGCATATTTCCGTATTGGAGAAGGAAAGCTTCGTAAATTGGTAAGCGAAAATCCCAATGCAGAATATCTGTTGTGGAACGGAAACCGTGTGCAGATCAAGAAAGATTTGAACGATTTGTAGATATACTTAGTGCACTATAAAAAGACAAAGATGAAAAAATAAAAAAAGGAGATGTTCGAGGTGGAGACAACGTGATATACTAACAATATCATGTTGCGTCCCCTTGGAGGTAAAATATGATTTCAAAGAGACGTGATGATAAAGGAAGAGTTCTCCAGCAGGGAGAATGGCAGGAACCAAGTGGAAGATATCGTTATAAATATACAGATTCACTTGGAAAGCGAAAAATATTATATAGTTGGAGATTGACAGAATCGGATAAGATGCCGGAAGGCAAAAGAGCGGATTCTTCACTGAGAGAGAAAGAACGCAAAGTACAGTCCTTACAGATGCAGGGAATCACTGGAAGTAAGTTGACGGTGCTTGAACTGGTAGAAAGATATCTTTCATTAAAAACAGGAGTGAAGCACAATACATTAGCAAACTATAATTTTGTCGTAAATGTGCTGAAAAAAGAAGAGTTTTCTCATAAGAAGGTGGATGATGTTAAGCTGTCTGATGCGAAGATATTTCTGATTAAGCTTCAGAGGGATGGAAGAGGATATAGTTCAATTCACTCGATCAGAGGCGTGTTAAGACCGGCATTTCAGATGGCTGTAGATGATGATCTAATCCTTAAGAATCCATTTGGATTTGAACTTGGTACGATACTGGTCAATGACAGTCAGAAAAGAGAAGCAGTTTCCTTAGAGGACGAGGCAAGATTCCTGAAATTTGTAAAGAATGATCCACACTATAACCGTTACTATGATGCATTTTACATCTTATTTAAAACGGGACTAAGAATTTCAGAGTTTTGTGGGCTTACCGTGCGAGATTTGGATTTCAAGAATGAAGTGATACGAATTGATCATCAATTGCAAAGAACCAGAGATATGAAGTATGAGATTGTTTCCACAAAAACGACAAGTGGAACCAGATTGTTGCCTATGGAAGAAGATGTGAAAGATGCATTCCTTCGTATTCTGAAGAATCGCAAAAAGACGAAGAAAGAGCCAACAGTGGATGGATATGGGGGATTTTTGTTCCTGGATAAGAATGGGAATCCAATGGTTGCACTTCACTGGGAAAAGTACATGCAGCATGCAAGAGAGAAGTACAACAAAGAACATTTATTACAATTACCCTTGATTACTCCGCATATCTGTAGGCATTCATATTGTACAAACATGGCAAATTCCGGAATGAATCCAAAGACTCTGCAATATCTGATGGGACACTCAGATGTATCTGTGACGCTTAATATTTATACGCATACCGGCTATGACAATGCGAAAAAAGAACTTGCCAGGTTGAAAGAAGCAAAGAAAGAACTGGATAAAAACCGGTTTGTAACCCAAAAACATGCACAAATAACTCATGAAAGCCTTATTTCGTAAGGCTTTCCGGACAAGAAAAATAACCCATTTATAACCAAAATGCCCGAAAAAACATGAGAAAATGCAAGAATTTATGAGAAAAAAAGCCGTTTAAGAAAAATGTGTATAAAGGCTGGAAAGCCAGTATTTACAAGGTTTTGAGGAGATATAAGGAGATAAAATGAGTAAGATAAAAGTATTATTCATCTGCCACGGCAATATCTGCACTACTGTGAACAAATAGCAGACAGAAATATATACTTGAAAATAGCTTAAGAACAGGAGAAAACAATGATAAGAGTAGCTTTTTGCTGTCATGGTAATATTTGTCGATCAACCTTAAGTGAGAGCGTATTTACTCACAAGGTAAACGCTCTGGGCTTAGGGGATCAGTTTATCATAGATAGCTTTGCAACGAGTAGGGAGGAGATTGGAAACCATCCACATAGAGGCACAGTAAACAAGCTGAGAGAGGTAGGGATCCCTTTAGTGCCTCATAGAGCTAAGCAGATCACATTAGCCGATTATGATAAGTTTGATTACATTATAGGCATGGATACCGCTAATATACGGAACCTTAACAGGATGTTAAATAATGATCCAGAGGGGAAGATATACAAGCTCCTCAGCTTTGCAGGATCAAGCAGGGATATAGCGGATCCGTGGTATACAGGTAACTTTGATGAGACTTATACCGATGTAGAGGAGGGATGTGAGGGCTTTCTGGAGTATCTGAGAGAGAATGGAGAAATATAAGAGCATGGAGCTGTAGATCATTAAACTAATGGTTTACAGCTCTTTTCTTATGCCCTCCTGTATAATATTCTCATAGCCTCATACAGGGGCTAAATAAGTAATACAGGAGGATTTACAGGATGAACAAAAGAAAGTTAAGGAGAGTGGCAATAGTAGCCTTAGTGCTGGTATTGTTATGTAACACGCTGGGAGTACAGGCAAGTACTAAGAAAGATGATCCTACAGTTATTGTAAAGGATTATGGATCACTGTATACAGCGATAGCGGAGGCTAACGCTGAGGAGGGAACCGATGCAATAGATAGGTGTATAAATACATTTTTCCAACAGCTAAAAGAGCTTGTTAATGAGGAAATGTAAGAAAACCAGTACGAAAAGTAACCTACTCACACAGAGGAAGAAACGAGCCCAGAGATGGGCGATATAGTCAAAAAGTGGCATTTTATACCGCTTAAGGAGGTGTTTATAGCGTGTATGGAGAGAAAAGAGCCAAACAGATAGAATATAAAGCCAGAAAGCAGAGAGAGAGCTTAGCAGGAGTATCTAATACAGCTCCTCTTAATGTACAGGTACGCTTAAGGGCTTACTGTATGATCTGGGAGCTTAAACAGAAATATTACAAAGCAGATACGCCTCTCCCTTATGTGAGTAAGGCAAGCCATAAGGCGGATGAGGAGAGGATAAAATCCTTAGAGGCTAAGATCCTAAAAGGTGGATCCGATGAGGAAAGAGCTGTAAAGGCAATAGCAGAGGCTAAGGAGTATCTGGATATTGTAGCAAAATCCAGACTAAACAAGCATTGTAGAGTATTTTAAGGAGGATAAGGTAATGAGTAAAAATGGTAATCAGAAACAGGTGTGTGTTAAATTTGTGAGATATTTTAGTGTGGATAAAGGATCTTATAGCGAGGAAGATCTTGGCAAAATTGTGGAGTCAAACGCTATTAGAATGGGAAAACAGTTATTGATTTGTTCGGAGGAACACGCTAAAGGCAGTATGTTAGAGCCTTGCGGTAATTTGGCAGTGGTAGCTGTTAATGATGTTAATAGCCCAGAGAGTGAGAGCCGTACCATTGTTTGTATTGATAAACAGTACATGGAAGAACACAAGGAGGAAAACGATAATGAGTAAAGTAACATTTAGAAGTAAACAGCCATATTTCCAGCTTAGCTATATGGATGTATTTAAAGTAGGCTTTATCACAGTGCCAGTAGTAGGCGGAAAGCCTTATAAGGATAATGGAAATCCTAATATTGACTATGCAAAGTGTGAGGAGCTGGGTATTAAGGATCCAGACAGCGTAGGCTCTGGCTATTCCTTTAGAGAGGGAGCGGATCACAATGAGATTACGCTGGAGAATGAGGATGTTATTGAGGGTATTAGAGCTTATATTGCATCCAGAAATGATTATCTTATTGTAGAGCTGGTGGATGGTAAAGAGCCAGCAGATCCAGAGGGTACAGTATTTGAGTGTAAAACAGCTTTATATCAGTTATACCCAGCAATCTACAAAGGAGTATCTACAGCGGAGGGGAAAACATTCTCCTTTAGCAGAGGAGAAAAGCAGAACCGTTATATTACAAATGATGCGGAGGAGATCAAGATCCTTAGGGATTATATTAAGACCAGAGTAGATAATATGTTTACAGAGGTAAGGGAGTGATCCTATGGAGGAAATCAAGTACGAGGCTACATTTAGCTCCTCCGTTCCTTGTCGCTGGTTATTTGTGATCCGTGAGGATTATGCGTGGGTTGGAGGTGTTGAGACTAAGAAAAATGGAGCAGGTAAAAGGGTGTGTGTAGGATCTACGCACTATAGATACTTTTTTTGCAGTGGAGAGGATCATAACCAGCTCACGCTTACAGATCCAGAGGATATTATCAGAGTAAGGGAGCGGATAAAAAACGATCCAGACTATACAGAAATCTCTTGTAATGATGAGGCTAGGATGCTAGGAGCTGGATTTAGTAAGCCTGTAGGAGGCAGAGATCACTCTAAGCATATTGAGGAGCTAAAGCGTAAATATGGCGGAGATGAGGATCCTGAGTATAGTGATCTGGATAGAAAGTTAATTGCAAAGTTTAGACAGTAATATATATGGGCTATGGCTTAGCGTTGGTGCAGGCTGTAGCCCTTATTTTTTTTTGCCCTCAATGTTAAGGAATTTGATATAATATGATTAGGATAGATGAGGAGGTGTAGCCTGTGATAAGAATACCGATAGAGCTAAGGGAGTATGTAGAGCTGGAGGAGGGAAAGCTGGAGATAGTGAAACCAGTACCACAAGATCTACAGCCTTTAGTGATAGAATTACAGAAGATTTACAGGAAAAAGCAGGATCCTACAGATCTAGCGGAGTACAGGAGGTAGGCGGTATGAGTGAGCCTAGAATGAGATATGAGGATAATCTACATCATTATGCTTTACAGCAAGAGATAGCATCCTTAGAGAGGCATATCCACCATGATATAGATAACTGGGAGATGGATATGAGTAAGGATCTCTTAGATGAGTTAAAAGATTTAGAGAAAAAATGTAGATCGGTAAATCAGAGAATGAAAAAGGATATAGCTAGAAACTCATAGGAGCCCCTACAGGGCGTATAAGTACCCTTATATGATAAAGCGTAAGGGTAAAGCGGTAAAAGGACTGTATGAGGCAGATAGAGGGCTTATTCGTGTGAGAGCATGGGTAGGCTCTTTTTTAGTGCATGAAAATAATTATATAGCCCCTGTATAATTTTTCCCTAAAAAATGAGGAGGGCTGTGATTATGTTTATTAAGGCTAAGTAGAGCCACAGGATAATAAGCATAACAGGAGGTAGCAGGATGAGTACAGGAACAGAACTTAGAGCGGTATTTTACGCCAGAGTATCCACAGAGGAAGAAAAACAGCTTAACGCTTTAGAAAAGCAGATACAGGAGAATAAGGATGTTATTAGAGATCATGGCTGGAGGCTGGTAGGAGAGTATATTGACGAGGGAAAGACAGGAACCACCACAAAGCGGAGAAATGACTACAAAAGATTACTTAAGGATATGACGGAGAATAAGTTTGATATTGTGGTATGTAAGGATCAAGACCGATTACAGAGAAATACTCTGGATTGGTACCTATTTGTAGATAATCTGGTAACAAATAACCTAAAGCTCTTTATGTATCTGGATAATAAGTTTTTTAAACCCTCAGAGGATGCTCTTATAACAGGTGTAAAGGCGATCATAGCAGAGGAATACAGTAGAAATCTTAGTAAAAAACTGAATAACTCAAACAAGAGGAGAATAGAAAGAGCCCTTAATGGGGAGGAGGTATCAGCTATGGGAAACGGTAAATCATTAGCCTTTAAAATTGTTAATGGAAAGTGGGTAAAAGACGAGGAGGAGGCAAAGCTGGGGAAAAAGATCTTTGAGCTATATCTGGAATATGATAGCATAAGAAAAGTAAGAGATTGGGTAAATGAACATGGTTATACAAACAGTGTAGGAAAACCTTTTACCTCTGAGAGTATTAGCAGGATCCTTAAAAACGAGAAAGCTAAAGGCGTTATAGTGATGGGGAAATATCATCACGATTTTGATAAAAAGAAAATTGTGAGAAGATCGGAGGAAGAGCTGGTTAGAATACCAGCCCCAGAGCTTGCCTATGTATCAGAGGAGGTATTTGATAAAGTACAGGAGAGATTAAGGGCTAAGACAGGGAACGGTAGGGGAGTAAACGCTTATTCTGATCCTCTTAGTGGTAAAATCTACTGTGGATCCTGTGGTAGAAAGCTCTGGAAACACGCTAGTAACGGATATGTTAATTGGATGTGTGCCTCACAGGTGGCTAAAGGGGATGTAGAGTGTAACGGTACCAGAATAACCACAGTAGCGATAAGAAACATTTACAAGAAAATCACGGATAATCTGGAGGTAAATAAAGGAGTTGTAAAGCAGGATATTGTTAAGTGGCTCAATGAGCTAAAGGCTACGCTTAGTGATACCTCAGTAAATGAAAAAATACAGAAAGATCTTGATAAGCTGGAGAGAAAGAGAACTAAGCTCTTAGAGGCATATCTGGAGGATTTTATTTCTAAGGATGATTACAAAGCAAAGTATGAGGCTATAGAGGGGCAGATAGAGGAGAAGAAAAAGCTCTTAGTACCTGTAGAAGAAAATGAGGATATTAAAGTTATCGAGAGCGTATTACAGAACATAGATGACGAGATAGATGCTTATGTGAAAACTCTTGATATGGAGGAAAGCAAGGTAGATTTTCTAATTGAGCATACGAAAAGGATTACAGTATTAGAAAATCGTGATATTATAATAGAGTTGGATCTTGTAGCAGGAGCAATTATAGCAGGGAAAGATTTTCTGCTATATGTTCACGATACTATGCCGTTCCACCATGGCAGAATGCGTTATGAAACATTTAGTTAAACAATCCGGCATAGAGTCCGATTTCTTCATCGATTCCGCCGGTACGAGCAACGAAGAACATGGAAACCCAGTTCACCACGGCACACAAAAGAAGCTCCGCAAGGAAGGAATCCCGTGTGGCAATCACCGTGCACGCAAGATGTGTAGAGAAGAATATGCCGCATTCGACTACATCATCTGCATGGAGCGATACAATATACAGAACATTATGAGAATCATCGGAAATGACCCGGAGCACAAGGTACAGAGACTTCTGGATTACACAAATCGTCCGAGAGACATTGCAGATCCATGGTATACAGGAAATTTTGATGAGACATTTGATGATGTGATGGAAGGTTGCCAGGCGTTTCTTAGCTATCTGATGGAGCATCTGCAATAAATTTTCAGATGGGGAACCCAAAGGAGAATGGAAAATAAAAAAGAGAAGTAATCTGAGTTTAGAAAAGGATTTTCTTTAAAGCACAAGCTTTGTAGCAGGAGGAATCCATTTCATACCGGATCACTTCTCTTTTATTTTAGATCTTTTATGATTGCACAAATTGAGATTCTGCTATTCGGAAAAACGTTGTATTATTGAGAAGCCACAAACGTATCAATCACAAATCCGCAATCTTATCTCTCCCATCGTCCACTGGCCCCACAAGGAAGTACCAGTCCATTTGAAGATACTGGAAGTCCAATCTCCTGTGAATCCACATGCCCACCGTATTTCTTAAGCTCAGTCGCGATCATATAAGTCAGTACTGCTGGGGCAAGTCCTGTCGTATAAGAATTGATCAGGAAGAACAGTGGATCATCGGATAAAATTTTCGTACAGAGTTTTACCAGTGGATGAATTGCGTCTTCAATCTTCCAGATCTCGCCCTTTGGTCCACGACCGTAGGAAGGTGGATCCATGATGATTGCATCGTAATGATTACCGCGGCGGATTTCGCGCTCTACGAATTTGACACAGTCATCAACCAGCCAGCGGATCGGTGCATCGCCGAGTCCGGAAGAAACAGCATTTTCTTTTGCCCATGTAACCATTCCCTTGGAAGCGTCTACATGAGTTACGTGTGCGCCGGCAGCAGCTGCTGCAAGTGTTGCACCACCGGTATAGGCGAATAAGTTCAGTACTTTTACCGGGCGCCCGGCATTGCGAATCTTTTCAGAGAACCAGTCCCAGTTGGTTGCCTGTTCCGGGAAAAGTCCGGTATGTTTAAAATTAAACGGTTTTAAGTTAAAGGTAAGATTCTTATAACTGATTTGCCACTGTTCCGGGAGATCGAAGAATTCCCATTCACCGCCGCCTTTTTTACTGCGGTGATAGTGTGCGTTCGGATGTTTCCAGCGTTTGTCTGTGCGAGGTGTATCCCAGATCACCTGCGGATCCGGACGAACCAGGATGTACTGCCCCCAGCGTTCCAGCTTTTCTCCGTCTGAGGAGTCAATTACTTCATAATCTTTCCAACCATCTGCTAACCACATATATTATTAAATCCTTTCTGAAGTGCTTTTTGATAAATTTCCAGTTTTCTATAGTCTTGTTCAATGCATATTTATAGACATACTGTTTTACTTTTCTATTTTATTATAGAAGAAAGGATACTGCAAGAAGCGAATGTAAAATATCGCAATAATATACAAAAAGCTATCGCGATAACAATTGGTTTTTGGTAAAAATAACGGGACTATCTGTTTACATAAGGGACGAAGGGTGATAGAATGTATCTATAAGTGAAATGATTCACGTAAAAGAAAGGTGGAAATGAATATTATGGTAACAGTTAATGCAATGGGAGACAACTGCCCGATTCCGGTAATCAAAACAAAAAAAGCAATGCAGGCTCTTACAGGACCGGAGACAATTGAAGTATTAGTAGATAATGAGATTGCTGTACAGAATGTTACAAAGCTGGCAAAAGAACAGGGCGGAGAAGTAAGCTCTGAAAAGCTTGGAGAAAAAGAATACAAAGTAACGATCAAGATGCAGGGAGTACCGGCAGTAGATGCAGAAGTTGTATGTACACCGGATCAGAAGGGAGACCTTATCGTAGTGGTATCTTCTGACCGCATGGGAACAGGTAATGATGAACTTGGTAAAGTCCTGATTAAGGGATTTATTTATGCAGTTACACAGCTTGATACACTTCCGAAGAAGATGCTTTTCTACAATGGAGGAGCTACTCTTACAACAGAAGGATCAGATTCCATTGAAGATCTGAAGTCTCTGGAGGCACAGGGAGTAGAGATTCTTACATGTGGTACATGCCTTGACTACTATCACTTAAAAGACAAACTTGTTGTTGGTGGTGTAACCAATATGTACAGTATTGTTGAATCTATGGCTGAAGCAGGAAAGATCATTAGACCATAGTTTGAGAACTATATAACAAAGAAGTTCGTATAACGGACAGAGAATATTTAAGAAAAGTTGAGAAATTAAGTATGAATAAAGATATCAGAGAGACACAGTGTATAAGGACATCATGTTGAGGCGTCAAAGCAGGTCGAAGGACCCTTGTTCAGGCTCTGGACAAGTTGTTAAAAACTGAAGATGGTAACCTCCTGGATAAAAAGAATTTGTTTGTTCGGGCAGATGCACTTTGCTCTCTGGTATTTGATATCAGATGGTAGAAGATAGATGTGGCTGCGCAATTTGATCAAAGGAAATAACGGAATCCGGTGAGGGTGTATTTATACGAATTTGATCGAATAGAAAGAGGGAATAATTATGAACTTAAGGCAGCTGGAAGCATTTATTAAAGTATCCGATTCAAAGAGCTTTTCAAAAGCAGCACAGGAACTGTATCTGACACAGCCAACAGTAAGTGCGCATATACAGACACTTGAAAAAGAACTGAAAGTGAGATTGTTTGTGCGTAATACCAAGACTGTCAAATTATCTGAGGACGGAAAGACACTTTATCAGTATGCACGTCAGATGATCGAACTGGAACAGGAAATCCAGTCAATGTTTTCAAAAGCAGCAGAGCAGAAAGAAAGATGTATTACGATCGCAACCTCTACGATACCGGCGCAGTATATTCTGCCGGATATTCTGGTGAAATTCCGAGAGAGATTTCCGGAAGAACAGTTCAGAATCGTGGAAAGTGACAGCAGTACTGTCATTGAACAGGTAGCATCGCATCTGGTTGATATTGGATTTTCCGGTACAGTAATCGAAAAAGCAAATTGTAAATACATACCGTTTTACCAGGATGATCTGGTTGTTATTATGCCGAATACGAAAGAATATCAGAAAATCATAAAAGAGCAGAAGGATTTAAAATGGCTGGAAGGAGAACCTCTGATTATGCGTGAGGAGGGATCCGGTACCAGAAAAGAAGCAGAGAAGCAATTAAAAAAGATGGGAATCTCTTTGGATGATCTGAATATTGTTGCGACAATTGAGAATCCGGAAGCGATCAAGAGATCTGTCAAAAGTGGTCTTGGTATTACAATTATTTCAAGACTTGCGACCGCAGATGAGATCCAGGCAGGAGAAGTTCTGGAATTCCCGTTTTCACAGGATGGCAGCGGTCGAAACCTGAATCTTGTATATAATAAGAACTACAAACTTCCGGCAGCGGCTGAACATGTGAGAGAATTGATTATAGAAAAGTATGAATTGCAAAAGCAGTCTTTACAATAGAAAGTATGAATGATAGAATTCATCTATGTGCGCATTTTTTGCGGCAGGTAACATGTTAAATGCAAAGTATAAGTTGGGGATAAACAATGAATAAAGAAAAAGTAAGACTGACACAGTATGCAAAAACTTCCGGGTGAGCCGCTAAAGTAGGTCCGGAGACCCTTGCCCAGGTTCTGGGTAAGTTACCGAAATTTGAAGATGAAAATTTGATCGTCGGAATCGAGACATCAGATGATGCTGCGATTTATAAGGTTACAGATGATATTGCGATGATCCAGACCGTGGATTTTTTTACGCCGATCGTGGATGATCCGTATATGTTTGGTCAGATTGCAGCAGCAAACTCGCTCAGTGATGTTTACGCAATGGGAGGAGAGCCGAAGGTAGCACTTAATATCGTAGGATTTCCGAATTGTCTTGATCCACAGATCTTAGGAGATATTCTTGCCGGTGGAGCCGATAAGGTAAAAGAGGCAGGAGCTGTTCTGGTTGGTGGACATACAGTACAGGATGATGAGCCGAAGTACGGACTTTGTGTGTCCGGATTTGTACATCCAAAGAAGATTTTTAAGAATTACGGATGTAAACCGGGGGATGTGCTGATCCTTACCAAACAGGTCGGAACAGGAATTGTTAATACAGCAATCAAAGGAGAAATGGCATCTGCAGCCGCAATCAGGGAAGCTGAGATTGTCATGTCTTCTTTAAATAAAAAAGCAAAAGAAGTTGTGGAGCATTTCCCTGTAAATGCATGTACAGATATTACAGGATTTGGTCTTTTAGGTCACTGCGTTGAAATGGCAGAGGCAAGTAATGTGACATTTGAACTGAATGTTCACGATATTGCATATCTTGATGAAGCAATCAGCTATGCAAAAATGGGCCTTGTTCCGGCGGGGGCTTACAAGAACAAGGGATATTCTTATCAGAAAGTAGATTTCAGAAATGTAGAAGATCATTTTATCGATCTGTTATATGATCCGCAGACATCAGGTGGACTGCTCATCAGCGTGGAAGCGCAGTATGCGGAAGCCGTGATGGAAGCATTCGAGAAGAAGAGACTGGATACCAAGGTATCCCTGATCGGAACCGTAACAGAAAAGAGCGATAAACTGATTCGTCTGCACTAGGAATTCAAAGAGGTAGAGGAGAAAATGAATAAAAATTTATTATTTCGCAGTATTCCGAAAGTAGATATTCTGCTTGAAGAACAGGAGATACAGGATTTGATTGATGCATATGGACGTGAACTTGTGATGGATGTGATCCGTGAAGAGATGGATGCGCTCAGAACATTTATCGGAAAGTGCGAGGAAGAAGAGAAAGCGAAAGCGCAGATCGGGATGCTTACGCAGAATATAAAACGGCATGCCGGAAAGCTGCATGAGCCGAATATGAAAATGGTGATCAACGGAACAGGAACAGTTCTCCACACCAATCTCGGCCGTGCACCGATCAGTAAGGAGCATGTTGAGAGACTGGCAGGAATTGTGAGTGGTTACTCCAATCTGGAATACAATCTGGAAGCAGGAGCACGTGGAGAGAGATACTCTCATTTTGAAAAACTGCTTTGCAAACTGACCGGGGCAGAGGCTGCGATGGCGGTTAACAACAATGCTGCGGCTGTTATGCTGATCTTAAGTTCAATGGCAAAAGGCGGGGAAGTTGTAGTATCCCGCGGAGAGCTGGTTGAGATCGGTGGCAAATTCCGGATTCCGGATGTAATGGAGCAGAGCGGAGCTTCACTTGTGGAAGTCGGAACGACGAATAAGACACATTATTCTGATTATGAAGAAGCGATCACAGAGGAGACAAAAGCACTCCTTAAAGTTCATACAAGCAATTACCGTATTGTTGGATTTACAGAGACGGTTACGATCGATGAACTGATTCCGATTGCGCAGGAACACGATATCCCGATCATCGAAGATCTTGGAAGTGGCGTGCTGATCGACCTGAGTAAATACGGACTGACCTATGAACCGACGGTTCAGGATTCCATCCGCAAGGGAGCGGACGTTGTATGCTTCAGCGGAGACAAGCTGCTCGGTGGTCCGCAGGCTGGAATCATCATCGGTAAGAAAAAATATATTGACCAGATGAAGAAGAATCAGCTGACACGTGCACTGCGAATTGATAAATTTACAGCAGCAGCACTGGAACTGGTGTTACAGGAATATTTATCAGAAGAAAAGGCAATCCAGAATCTTCCGGTACTGCGTATGATCACAGAGTCCAAAGCGGATGTGGAAAAGCGTGCAAGATCTCTGAAGCGGATTTTGCAGAATGCACATCTTGCTGCAACGATCGGGATGGAACCGTGTGAATCACAGATCGGTGGAGGCTCTCTTCCGCTTGAACGCATTCCGAGTATGGCAGTTACGATTAAGCCGGAGAATATCAGTGTACCGAAGCTGGAAGAAGAGATGCGGCATCTTTCTATGCCAATCATTCCGCGTACAGCTAACGACACGATTTATCTGGATGTGCGGACAATTGAATCCTGCTACTTTAAGAAGATAGCAGAGATGCTGGGAGAATTATTATGAAAAACATTATCGTAGGAACCGCAGGTCACATTGACCATGGGAAAACGACACTGATAAAAGCACTTACCGGACGTAACACGGACCGGTGGGAAGAAGAACAGAGAAGAGGGATCACCATTGACCTCGGGTTTACTTATTTTGATCTGAAAAATGGAGACCGTGTAGGGATCATTGATGTTCCGGGACATGAAAAATTTATCAACAACATGGTTGCGGGAGTTGTCGGAATGGATCTGGTACTTTTGGTTGTGGCAGCGGATGAAGGTATCATGCCGCAGACAAGAGAACACATGGACATTCTGGGACTCCTTGGGATCAAGAAGAGCATTCTGGTGATCAACAAGTGTGATCTGGTCGATGAAGAATGGCTGGAACTCGTTGAGGAAGAAATCCAGGAAGAACTGGAAGGTACTTTTTTGGAAGGTGCACCGGTTGTTAAAGTATCGGCTGCAACCGGGCAGGGGCTTGATGAACTGACGGATACGATCCAGCAACTGATGTCGGATGAGGTGGTTGCAAAGGATACACAGACTATTCCAAGACTTCCGATTGACCGGGCATTTACCCTGTCAGGCTTTGGGACAATTATCACAGGGACACTTATCTCCGGTACGATCACCAGGGAAGACGTTCTGGAAATGTATCCGATCGGAAAAGAGTGCAAGATTCGTAATATTCAGGTACATGGGCAGAATCAGGACAAATGCTATGCCGGACAGAGAGTGGCGATCAATCTGTCAAATGTGAAGAAAAAGGAAATTCGCAGAGGGTGTGTGCTTGCGCCGAAGAACAGTATGAAAAATACAGATCTTCTGGATGTGAAGCTGAAAGTTCTGGAAGACTCCATGCGTATCCTTACAAATCATGAGAGATTGCATTTATACACGGGTACGAGTGAGATCCTCTGCCGTGCTGTTCTGCTGGATAAGGAGCAGATCGGACCGGGAGAAGAGGGACTGGTACAGCTCAGACTGGAAGAAGAGATTGCGGTCAAACGAGGCGACCGTTTTGTAGTACGTTTCTATTCGCCGATGGAGACTATCGGAGGCGGGATCGTTCTGGAACCGAATCCGGTGCGTAAGAAACGTTTTGATGCGCAGGCAATCGAAGAACTGAAGAAAAAAGAATCCGGTTCTCTTGGCGATGTTATGGAGCTTCAGATCAAAGAACACGGCGACACGATGATCACACTTGCTGAGCTTGCAAAGGTGATGGCACATTCCGTAGATGAACTGAAGGAGTATCTTGAAGAACTGGAAGAATCGGGCACAATCTTTGTATTCCCAATGAAGAAGGACACATATTTGTGGCACAGAGACAGCGAATTTGCAGTACGTCAGAAGATAGAGGAGACATTGCAGAAATATCACAGTGAGCATCCATACCGATATGGAATGAAGAAAGCCGAAATTCACAACACATTCCTGAAAAAGATCAAACCAAACATATTTGATGCGTATATCGAAAGAATGACGGGAGAAAACGTCTATGGAAGAAGGGAAGAATATCTTTCGCTTCCGGGATATGAAGTTCCGAAGGACGCGATGTATCTTCAGACAGAGAAGCTGATCGAAGATACATTTGAAAAAGCAGGCTATGATTTTGTGAGATTTTCAGAGATTGATTTTGGAAAAATTCCGCGCCAGACAGCGGAAGATGTGGTTCTCATGATGATTGACGAAGGAAAAGTACTCCGTATCAATGAAGAGATGTTTACGATGAAACACCTGATGGATGAAGCGAAGGAAAAAATTCAGAATCATCTGAAGGAAGAAAATCTGATCACGATCGCACAGGTGAGAGATATGTTCTCAACAAGCAGAAAGAGTGCGAAACCGATTTTAGAATATATGGACAGCATTAAGGTGACAAAGAAGACAGGCGGAGAAAGTGAGAGGGTGGCATACTTATGAATTTAAAGCAGCTGGAGGCATTTGTTAAGGTAACTGAGTCGGGAAGTTTTTCAAAAGCGGCAAAGCTTTTGTTCCTGACGCAGCCAACGGTCAGTGCACATATCTCTTCTCTGGAGAAAGAACTGGACTCACGGCTTTTTGTCAGAAATACAAAGGAAGTAAAATTGTCGGAAGAAGGAAAGCAATTATACCAGTATGCGCGCCAGATGGTGGAACTCGAAAAAGAAATCGAGCAGGTATTTTCCAAGGATGCGCATTGTGAGGAAAAATGTATTACAATTGCGACCTCTACGATTCCGGCGCAGTATGTTCTTCCGGCGATTCTGGCGAAATTCAGAGAGACTTATCCGGATGAGCAGTTCCGGATTTCAGAAAATGACAGCTGCGGTGTTGTTGAACAGGTAGCAGGGCATATGGTAGATATTGGATTCACAGGTACGGTACTTGAAAAAAAGCATTGCAGATATATGCCTTTTTATCAGGATGAACTGGTTGTTATCATGCCGAATACCGAGTTTTATCAGGAAATACAGAAGCGCTATAAGACAGCAACATGGATAAAGAATGAACCGGTCATTATGCGGGAAGAAGGATCGGGAACCCGCAAGGAAACAGAAAAAATATTGAGAAAAGCAGGAATTATGCCTGATACCCTCAATATAGTAGCATGCATTGAGAATCCGGAAGCGATAAAAAGGTCAGTAAAGAGTGGGCTTGGAATCACGATCATATCAAGACTTGCAGCAGAAGAGGAGATCCGGACCGGACAGGTTCTGGAATTTCCGTTACAGAAGGATGAAAGCAGTCGTTATCTGAACCTTGTATACAATAAAAACTATCAGCTGCCTGCAGCAGCAGAGCATCTGATCCGGATTGTAAAGGATTTCTATCCGGATGCACATATGGGGAAATGAAAAGAGGATCAATATGATATATTTAGATAATGCAGCAACCACAATGCGCAAACCACAGGAAGTAATTGATGCGATCACCGCAGTAATGTGCTCAATGGGGAATGCAGGAAGAGGCGTCAACGAGGCATCTCTCGGAGCAGCAAGAACCGTATATGACACAAGAGAGAAGCTTGCAGGTTTTTTCGGGGCGGAAGATGCAAGACAGATCGTATTTACCATGAATTCAACGGAGAGTCTGAATATTGCGATCAAGGGGATCTTAAATCCGGGAGACCATGTGATCTCTACGGTTTTGGAACATAACTCTGTTCTCCGACCACTTTATGAGATGGAGAAAAAGGGAGTTGAAGTGACATTCCTTGGATGTGATGAAAAAGGAACTCTGGATTACGCAGATTTTGATAAAGCAATCAAAGAGAATACAAAAGCAATTGTCTGTACCCATGGGTCCAATCTGACGGGAAACAAAGTGGATGTGGAGCGGATCGGGGAAATTGCAAAAAAACACGATCTGTTGTTTGTGGTAGATGCATCACAGACTGCCGGTGTATTTCCGATCGATGTGCAGAAGATGCATATTGATATTCTGTGTTTTACCGGACATAAGGGACTTTTAGGACCGCAGGGGACTGGTGGAATGTATGTGAGAAAAGGCGTTCATGTCCGGCCACTTCTTTCAGGCGGTACCGGTGTGCAGACCTATAGTAAGACACAGCCGGAAGAGATGCCGACAGCACTGGAAGCAGGAACACTTAACGGACACGGAATTGCCGGACTGGATGCTGCGATCGGATATCTGGAAGAAACAGGAATTGATACGATCCGCGCAAAGGAACAGGCATTGATGAAGCGGTTTTATGAAGGGATAAAAGAAATCCCGGGAGTCAAAATCTATGGGGATTTCAGCAGCATGGACCGCTGTGCGGTAGTGAGCCTGAATATCAGAGATTATGACTCGGGAGAAGTCAGCGATGCACTTCTGACAGATTATGGGATTTCTACCCGTTCAGGAGGACACTGTGCACCACTGATGCATGAGGCACTTGGAACTGTAGAGCAGGGAGCTGTCAGATTCAGTTTTTCCCACTATAACACAGAGGAAGAAGTGGATACGGCAATCCGGGCAATCTGCGAGCTTGCAGAAGAAGAGTAAAATTTTATAAGATCAGAGATTGATAGAAGACCGGTATAATATTGATAGTATCAATATATATATCGGTCTATTTTAATTATGAATTGGACAAGAAGTTGTGCAAAAGATATAATTATAAGGTAACAAAAAAGTCTTTAATAGTCAAAATGACGAATGAGAGAAAGACGAAGGAGGAAGAAAAATGAATTTATCAGATTCAAAGAAGAAGCTTGCAATTGCGGGGGCTCTGTGTGGGCTTGTAGCTGCATGTCTGGCTTACTTTGGTAATCCGGCAAACATGGCATTCTGTATTGCCTGCTTTATCCGTGATACGGCAGGAGCTCTGGGATTTCACCAGGCCGAAGTTGTACAGTATGCAAGACCGGAGATCATCGGTCTTGTGATCGGAGCATTTATTATTTCAGTGGCAACAAAAGAATACCGTTCAACAGCAGGATCTTCACCGATGATCCGCTTTATCCTTGGTATGGTAATTATGATCGGTTCCCTGATTTTCCTTGGCTGCCCGCTCCGTATGGTGATCCGTATGTCAGCAGGTGACCTGAATGCATGGGTAGCATTGATCGGTTTTGTACTTGGAGTTGGAACCGGAGCATTTGCACTCAAAAATGGTTTCAGCCTTGGACGTGCGCATGAGACAAACAAAGAAAGTGGAGCAGTGCTTCCGGTACTGATGCTTGGTATTCTGATCCTTGCAACCTGCTCAACACTTCTCAAAGCAAGTGAAGCAGGTCCTGGAAGTCTTCATGCACCAATTATCATGTCACTGATCGGCGGACTTATTTTCGGAGCACTTGCTCAGAAATCAAGAATGTGCTTTGCCGGCGGAATCCGTGATGCGATCTTAATGAAGAACTTTGATCTTCTTACAATTATTGCAGGTCTTTTTGTAGTAATGCTGATCTTCAATCTGGCAACAGGAAGATTTGTACTTGGATTTAACACTCCTGGAATCATTGCACATTCCAACCATCTGTGGAATATCCTTGGCATGTATGCAGTAGGATTCGCGGCAGTTCTTGCCGGCGGATGCCCGCTTCGCCAGCTGATCCTTGCAGGACAGGGTTCTTCTGATTCAGCAGTTACTGTACTTGGCATGTTCTTTGCAGCAGCACTTTGCCATAACTTCGGACTTGCATCAAGCGGAACAGCTATGAATGCAGAGACCGGCGAACTCGTTGCAGGAGCCGTAACGCCGAATGGAAAAGTTGCTTGCATTATCTGTATTATCGCATGCTTTATCATTGCATTTACAAACAAAAGAGAGCAGGCAAAATAGTCAGAAACCGCAAGATATAGATGGATAATCCATAAGAAATATGATATGCTAGGAAGGCAGGTAAAAAATATGAAAGAAGTAGATGCAAGAGGACTTTCGTGTCCGGAACCGCTGATGCTTACCGCAGAGGCACTGAAGAATGCAAACGGACCGATCAAGGTTCTTGTGAGTGAACCTCACCAGAAGACTAATATTGAGAAGTTTGCGAAGGACAAAGGAAAGAAGGCAACTTCTACCGAGAAGGGCTCTGAATTTGAAATTGTGATTGAATAATGAGAAAAAAAGAGTTAAAGCTGGTTATCACATTCCATACAACAGCGGATGCGATGGCGATGGAAAAAGAATGTAAAAAAGTTGGTGCACAGGGACGTATGATTCCGGTGCCGAGAAGTATTTCAGCAGGATGCGGGCTTTCCTGGTGCGCACCACTGGAATGCAGGGAAGAACTGAAAAATGTCATGCAGGGAATCGGTCTTGAAGAAGAAGAGATCCACGAGTGTATGGTATAAGAAGAGGTAAAACGAGGAAACCGCAAGATGAGGAATCATTTTGCGGTTTCCTTTTTTGTTTTATTTAACAGGAAATTCTGAAAACATATTTCTAAAATCATTTACTGAGAATATTCGTGGAACAAGAAAAATAATTCTTTACATTTAGACTGATTTTGGATACATTATTAGTATATCCTACTAATTAACTGCGGTATGGTGGAGGGGAAGATGAAAGGATTATCAGAAAAGCGGTTGAGCGATTATATGGCAGAACAGATTGCGGATGAAATTCTGGCGGGCAGGATAGAAGGAGGAAGCCAGTTAAAGCAGGAAGAGCTTGCTGAGGTATTTGGAGCATCCAGAATCCCGATCCGTGAAGCATTTCAGGTTCTGGAGAGTCAGGGGCTGATCGTGAGGCTGGCAACAAAAAGAATTTATACGGTTGAGCTGGATGAAGAGCAGATAGAACTGATTTTTGAGATGATCGGGGAAATCCTCAAAAAAGCGGTTCAGCATGTCCTGAATACGAAAAGTCAAACAGAGGAAAAGGAAGTATTTTCGACGGAAACAAGACCGGACCAGTTGCTTCTTGCACAGATGGAGAATGGATATCTGACGAATCTGCTGAAAAATGCTTCGGAGTGTTATATCCGGTTTGCCACAAAATGTAAAGAGACGGATGGAAAAAAAGAGACAGAAAAGGCAATCTGCGAAAAGATAGCAGGTGCATTAAATGGTGCGGAAAAATATACAAAAACATTTGCAAAAGCGGTCAATAGTGAGATTGACAGATGGGTATTGCTTCTGGCAGAGCAGGTGAAGGAAGAAAGAAGGAAGAATAGATGAATGGTTTAAAACCGATCAAGATGCCGTCAGCGAAGGAAAAAGTTGCTGCGGAGCTTAGAAAAGCAATTTTATCAAGGCAAATGAAAGAAGGAGAGATCCTTTCACTCGACAGTGTGGCATCTCAGCTAAATGTGTCGGCAATGCCGGTAAGAGAAGCATTTCAGATTCTGGCAAGGGACGGGCTGATCCAGCTTCGGAAGAATAAAGGGGCAGTCGTCCTTGGAATCACGGAAACCTATATCCGGGAACATTATCAGCTCCGCGCGATCCTCGAGAGTGCGGCAGCAAAGCTTGCAGCAGAACCGGGAACAGATATTGCGGAAATAGAAGATGTCTATCAGGAATCTTGTGAGGCACTGGAAAACGGGGAATCCCAGAAATACACGGATCTCAACCGTGCATTTCACAATGAAATCTGGAGTGCGGCAGGTAATGGAAAGATGAAAAAAATGATCTCCGAACTTTGGAACGGACTTTCTATGGGAAGTATGGTTTCAGAAGGTGATTATGCGAAGGTATCGATCAAAGAGCATGGAAGGATTCTGAAAGCACTCCAGGAGCATAATGTCGAAGCGGCAGAAAAAGAGATGTATGCGCATATCATGCGAAGCCGCGATGATATGCTGACGTATTACAAGTAGATAAGTGTAAGAAAATAAAAGATATACACAGAACATAAAAAGATTTTGAGAGTATAGATACTTCTTGAAGTCTTTTTTATTTGCAAAAAATTTCATTTCGTGCAATATGACAGAAGAATCTTAGTCAGAATATACAAAATAGAATATGCAGAATTATGCTATCCGCCAAAATGATAAAAAGTAATTGACATTTTGGTGTCAATGAATTATATTAAAATCAAGATTTGGATACAAAATCAGATATCAAAAATCAGACATCAAGTAAAAGACATCAAGAAAAGAAACTAAAAAGAGAAATGAGGAGGTAGCAAAATGAGTCAGGTAACTATCACATTATTGTTCCTGCTGTTTGCGATCGTGATGTTCATGTGGGAAAAAATTCCGTTAGGACTGACATCCATGATTGTCTGTGTGGGACTGGTAGTCACGGGAGTTCTGGACTGGAAGACAGCATTTTCAGGATTCATTGACAGCAACGTCATCCTGTTTGTTGCGATGTTCATTGTAGGTGGCGCACTTTTTGAAACAGGAATGGCAAACAAAATAGGGGGAGTTGTAACACATTTCGCCAAGACAGAGAAGCAGCTGATCGTTGCGATTATGATCATCGTAGGCGTGATGAGCGGTTTCCTTTCCAACACAGGAACAGCCGCAATTCTGATCCCGGTAGTTATCGGTATCGCAGCAAAGTCGGGATATTCAAGATCAAGACTTCTGATGCCGCTTGTATTCGCAGCAGCGATGGGAGGTAACCTTTCTCTGATCGGAGCTCCGGGTAACATGATCGCACAGTCACAGATGGAAAGCATCGGACTGAAATTTGGATTCTTCGATTATGCAAAAGTAGGTGTACCGATCCTGATCGTCGGAATCATTTATTTCGCACTGATCGGATACAAATTTCTTCCGAACAAGACAGATGCAGCTGGAGACAGCATTTATGATGAGGTACAGGATTTCAGCAATGTACCAAAGTGGAAACAGACACTTTCCCTGGTTATTCTGATTTTTACACTTCTCGGAATGATCTTTGAAGAACAGATCGGAATCAAGCTTTGTGTAACGGGTTGCGTCGGAGCAATTGCCCTGATCCTTACAGGAGTTATCAGTGAGAAAGATGCACTTCTTTCCATCGATTTGAAGACGATTTTCCTGTTCGGTGGAACACTTTCCCTTGCAGCAGCACTTGATCAGACAGGGGCAGGAGAGTTGATTGCTGATAAAGTAATCGGACTTCTTGGAAAGAACCCGTCACCTTATGTACTTACATTTGTAATTTTCATGCTGTGCTGTGTACTTACCAACTTTATGTCGAATACAGCAACAACAGCACTTATGGCACCAATCGCTGTGTCAATCGCACAGGGAATGGGAGCAGACCCAAGCGCAGTACTTATGGCATGTGTCATTGGAGGATCATGCGCATACGCAACACCGATCGGAATGCCGGCAAACACAATGGTTGTCACAGCCGGAGGATATACATTTAAAGATTATGCAAAAGCAGGTGTGCCGCTGATTCTGGTATCCACCGTAGTAAGTATGATCTTACTTCCGATATTCTATCCATTCTTCCCGTAAGAAGGGATAACAAAGTAATTAAATTAAATGCAATATAAAAAGAGGAGGATTTTAAAATGTCTAGAGAAGAACAGGTAACACAGCTTACAGATTACATGGCAAAGTTCATTGCACACGTTGCCAAAAAACTTCCAGATGATGTCATCGCAAAACTTCAGGAACTCAGAGAGAAAGAGGACAGCCCGCTGTCTAAGGTAATCTACGATACCATGTTCCGTAACCAGGAACTCGCAGTAGCTCTTAACAGACCAAGTTGCCAGGATACAGGTGTCCTTCAGTTCTGGGTAAAATGTGGAACAAAATTCCCACTGATCGATGATCTGGAAGCATTACTGAAAGAAGCAGTAGTAAAGGCTACATTCGAAGCACCGCTTCGTCACAACAGCGTTGAGACATTCGACGAATATAACACAGGAAAGAACGTAGGAAAAGGAACACCGACCGTATTCTGGGATATCGTTCCAAACTCTGACAAATGTGAAATCTACACATACATGGCAGGTGGCGGATGTACACTTCCGGGAAAAGCTATGGTTCTGATGCCAGGTGAAGGATACGAAGGTGTAACAAAATTCGTTCTCGATGTTATGACAAGCTACGGACTGAATGCATGTCCTCCGCTTCTTGTAGGTGTAGGTGTAGCAACTTCTGTAGAAACAGCAGCTCTGCTTTCCAAGAAAGCTCTGATGCGTCCGATCGGCTCTCACAATGATAACGAAAGAGCTGCAAAGATGGAAAACCTTCTGGAAGACGGAATCAACGCAATCGGCCTTGGACCACAGGGAATGGGCGGAAAATACTCAGTAATGGGTGTTAACATCGAAAATACAGCACGTCATCCATCTGCAATCGGTGTGGCCGTAAACGTAGGATGTTGGAGTCACAGAAGAGGACACATTGTATTTGACAAGGACCTTAATTACACAATCACAACACATTCGGGGGTGGAATTATAATGGTAGAAGTAAAAGACGGAAA
>OGPE01000546.1_pt1 | contig 27679 bp, 28 predicted proteins | sample 1552881 | NCBI WGS metagenome assembly OGPE01 (sample SAMEA2580236, study PRJEB22360) | human gut metagenome | biome: human gut; feature: human-associated habitat; material: faeces | place: Denmark | collected 2008/2010 | reverse complement strand
CCGCAGGAAGCAGTTCGGGTCGTTCTCCCACTCACGAGCAGCGGTCATGTTCTTGTTTTCCATAGCTAAAACCTCCAAAATATCATGTATCTGCGGGTGGCTCCCGCGACGCCCAGCAGGGCGTTTCGGCCGGTGCCGGCGGCCATCTTCAGGCGGGTCGGACTTCCTCGCAGTAGTAGAGGTCAACAAAGCCGTTGTTGTACACCCACATCTGGCTCATCCAAGGCTGCTCGCAGTGAGCCGCATCGGTGTTGTGCCAGCCATTGCCTCGGTTGGTGAGGACGTCGGTGTAGGTGGCTTCTCGTGCATCCACGCCCTTGACTTTGTGAGCTGCCCCGCTGCGCTTCATGATCTTGAGAAGGTAGACCGTTTCTTTGTCCATGTACTGCTCGGCCTCGTTCATGGCATCCATCAGATTCTCCGCCTTCAGCATCTTGTAATCAATGGTCATCGGCTTGTAATTTGCGCTGTAGTCAATCGCTACGATGTACTCGTTCTTCATATTCCATGCCTCCATTCTCGAATCAGCCGAAGTACTTGCTTGCGAACTGAGCCTTGCTGAGCGTCTTCATATCATAAACGTACTCAACAGCGGATGCGACATCCATGTCGGTTTCAGTAACAAGTTCCTTGACCAAGTGGGTGAGGTTGTTCTCACGGATGTAAGACTTCATAGCTTCGAGTTCCATCATCGTCTGTTCCTCCATAATCTTACCGTTTTGGTATGTTTTTCTGTATCTTCATTCTAACTTACCCACCACTGGTGTCAAACGAAATTTGAAGATTTATCGAAAAAATTTACGGAGTACATCTGGGAGTTTACCGGCGTTCAGTAGACCATGCCTTCCGGGTCGATGATGGCGCATTCCTTACCGTGAACGTAGTAGCCGTTGCCGCCCTCACCCCCCCAGACCCGGCAATAGCCAGACAGCCCAATTTCCGGGCCGCTGGCTACGCCGTCCCACTCTGGCTTGCGGGTCAGCTCGCCGACTACTGCAAAACCGATGTCCACTGCATACCGGCGGGCAATGCTCTCAGTAGCAGGCATGAGCGGTGTTCCTGATGGCGTGGACCATCATCGTGATGGCCTCTGCCAGCGGAGTGTTCAGGTACGGCAACTCCTTGTCCTCCACGATTTCGGAGTTCATGGTCTCGCCATGCTCGTTCTTTGCCGTAATCCAGCAGCCATCACCGGTGTTCTCCAGCACGATGCTGAAGTACGGCTCCTTCTGGCCGCAATACTCCAGATATTCCCAGAAGATACGGGCCTTTTCCTTGCCCACGGACTTGACCGACCAGCGCCAGTTTTCGTCGTTCTGGTTGGCCTCGGAAACCAACTGGCTAATCAGTTCCTTGTGTTCACGCAGATCATACATAGTTCTCAACCTCTTGACTTTCTCCTGCCCTCCTGATAAGATGGAAACGAGATGGGGCAGGTCCCATCCCGTTCCGTCTGGCTAGGTTCCCACAGGGTCGCAAACAGTGTGGGGAACCTAGCCTTTACTGTTTCTTAGACTCGCCGGTTGCGGGGTCGAGGACTCCGGCAATGCACTTAATGCACTGCGTCGCTTCCTCGTCCGTGTGACCGTGAGCTTTCAGCCAGTCGATCAAGCGGCTGGCTTCCAAAGCGGTCATGCTGCACTCGCCTTTCATTTTGTTACACCTCCTGCTCGTGCTTCCAACTTACCAGCCGGATGCCGGTAATTGTAGATAACTTACCTTTTTGGTAATTTATCTTAGTATCATTATAACTTACCCAGCTGGTAAGTCAATCTGTTTTTTAATTTTTTCAAAATATTTTTTATATCCACTGGCTGTTTGATGCCGAGCCGCTGGTAGCCTCTGGAAAACCTCTGGATTTGCATTTTGGTTACGGGTAAGAGTGTATTGGAAATTGTCTGGAACCTTCTGGGAAGGATTTGTCAAAAGTGCATAACAAAATTTGGCTATTTTGAGAATTGATTTTTCTGGCGACGTTGTTCCATCGAAATTTCCGTGCAAACAAAAAAATCCCCCTGCACCAGCCTTTTTACGGGTCATGGTACAGGGGGATTATCATTTTACGCTGACTTTGCGCTGACTCAGCCCAGATTCAGCGTATTCTGGGCAGCGGCCTGCTTGGCGGCGACGTGGTTGGCGTCGATCTGGGCCTCAATACGATTTTCGAGGTACTGGGTCGTATCGCCGAAGGTGCTCTTGATGTAGTCCTGCGCGTCGTTGCTCATGCTTTTCAGGGCGGCAGACACGGCCCGCATCAGGGCTTCCTTCTGCTCCGCCTCATTGAACGTCCCGGCGGCTTTGAGGTCGTTGACGTAGGTCTGGTTCATCGCGGCCACGGCATCGGACACCGCACTGCCGATTTCGCGGACGAGGCGCTGCACCTTGATGTCGTTGATCTTTGCCACGATGAACTCGATGAACACGGCAATGCCTTTCTGGATGCAGGCGGTCACGATGGGAATGCAGACCAGCAGGGCAACGTACAGCAGGCTTCTCGTAAACTCATTCATATTCGGTTACTCCTTTCACATTCAGTGAACCTGATTCTTCAGGCTGTTCATCCGCTTATCACCTTCGATGGCGGCAGCGGTAAAGCTGTTGTTCTTCCACCACGCAGCGACGCTGGTGGCAATGGTCAGGCCGGTGGAGACCAGCTGCTCCAGCTCTGCCGATTCAATGGGCAGGACACGGTGGCCGGTGGCGCTGAGCACCTGATTGGTCAGCGCCAGTGCCAGCGCCGCCGTGCGGGCCAGCGTGGCGGGAGAGATCTTGCATTTCTTCATGGGGAACTCCTTTCTTTTATAGGATGGTACGGTCGAGCCCCGCCCGGTGGAGCAGGGCGGGATAATCCTTTTCGGTGCGGCTCAGGTCCACGGGGCCGGAGATGCCGGGCACCCTGCTCCTGCTGGTGTACTGCCACATCCCGTGCCTGCGGGCCGGGCGTTTGCCCCGGTAGTCCGCCAGCCAGAGGTCGAAGGGAGCCAGTGTGTCCATGTGCAGGGCAGTATCTGCAAAATGGGTGTAGGTGTATACCATGGCGTACAGGCCCCAGTGCTCCAGCTGCCGTGCCGCCCCGGCAGCAAGGGCGGAGAGCGCGTCCGGTGTCAGGGCACGCAGACAGGCATCCTCCACGTCGATGGCAGTAGGCAGCTGAAGCCGCTTTCCCCTGAGGGCATCGTGCAGGAGGGCCAGCTCGGCATCCCGCTGTGGGGCGGTAACGGCACAGCTGTAATAGTAGACCCCCACCGGGATGCCCAGCCGGGTGCAGGCAGAGTAGTTTGTTTCAAACATGGGGTCGATGTAGGGCGTGCCGTTCCTGCTGCCCAGTGCGCGCAGCATCACGCCGTGGACCCTGCCGCTGGCTTTTACGGTATCCCAGTCTATGCGGCCCTGCCAGCGGGAGACATCCAGCACCGTGAACATCAGGTGGCCTCCAGCAGGGTCTTGAGGGCGGCGGGAGTGACGGTGTCCACCACCAGACTGCCATCGCTGCGGATGGACAGCACCCGCAGGAGGGCACCGGCCTGCGGGGCCACCGGGGCAGGCAGCGCGCCTACGTCCTGCGCGTCCAGCACCACCGCGCCGCCCTTGCCGTTGACACTGAGCAGGGTGCCGTCCTCGGGCGCAAAGGATTCGGCGCGCAGGGCGGCGCTCTCGGCGCGGGAAGCTGAGGTCGCGGCACGGCTGCCATTCAGTGCTGCCCGCTCGGCAGCGTCGGCTGCGGCCTGCGCCTGCCGGGCGGCACTGGCCTCACTGGCGGCACTGTTCTGGGCCGCCTGTACCGCCGCATCGGCCTGCCCCGATACCTGGGCGATGAACTGTTCGTACACCGAGGGACTGGGCTCCTCCTCGGTGCCGTCGGTGGGCAGAATGTCGTAGACATCGTACCGGCCCGGGCGGGTGTAAGCGGTATAGCCGCTGCCGTCGGTGGCGGCCAGCATCCATTGCCCGGCGGGCCAGCCCGTGAAGCTGCGGCCCACGGGCGCGCTGTGCGCTGCATCCAGCACAAGGGGTGCGGCAAGGGTGCCGTCGCTGTGGCGGATGTGCAGGGTGACGCTGCACCCGGCCCATTCCGCAGGCAGCTGGAACACCAGCCGGTCCACGCCCTCGGCGTTCTGTGCGCCCAGGTGCAGCCGGGCGGGCTGGGCTGTGAATTCGGTGCCGCCCAGCGTGCGGGGAGTGATCTTGATCTGCATAAAAACCTTCCTTTCTTCTTTTTGACCCCATTGTACCGGTTTGCGGCAGGGCGCGGAAGTGTGGTCTTTTTTTATGGCTTTTTTTACCTTTCGGCATTTTGCTGGAAGCCGTTTTTTGACAGAAACTGCGGAGAAACTCCCCGTTATTTCCGGCAGGAAAACAGCGGGGAATTTGTGCCGCAAAATGTTGGATTATGCATGATTGATGCGCCGGAATGTGCAAAAGAGCCCGGCGATTTCTCCCCGGGAAACAGACTTGAAATGTTAAAAAATTATGAACGAATACGACCAATTTTTTGGGAAAATTTCAGAAGGAAACGCCCGAAATCATTCTGAATCATGGAAAACAATGTACAGATTGCACAAAAAACTATGTGAAACAATTGTCAAGCAGAAGCGCACAGATTTGACAAATGGGCCGTCGTCTGCTAAAATAGTGCCCGCTCAACGGATCATACACACGTTGGAGCGTCTAAATTTTATTTCTCAGGAAGTAAAATGCCGTATAAAAAGACGGCCCTTTGCAGGGAAAAATGCCCTGCGCTATGCGGGCAAAGGAAGAGCCCGCCGCATTCCAAAATGATGAAAAGAGAGGAGTTGTCTCGTATCGCTTCCGTCAAATTTCAAAAAGCATTGTCTGACCGCGCTCGTGCGGTCACACCCCGTGTGCTGGCGTTCTGCGTCATGGCAGTGAGCCTTGTGTTCACTTTGGCCGTGACCGCCGCGAATCTGCGGCTGACCTACGTCACCGACTCCGATGGTGCGCGTCAGCTGGTGGTCAGCAGTGAGACTGACCCTGCCCGCGTCATGAGCCTTTCCGGTATTGAGGCCGAAGAGGGCGACCACGTTTACTACACCGCGTTCAGCGGCAATCTTGCCACCCTGAACATTGAGCGGGCCTTCACCGTGAACATCCAGGCCGACGGCCAGGAGTACCCGGTGAAGATGGCCTTTGGCACCGTTGCCGATGCGCTGGAGCGCGCCGGCATCACCCTGGAGGCAGATGACTACACCGAGCCTGCGCTGGATCAGCTGGTCACTGTGGGCAGTGAGATCACGGTGCACCGGGTGGACTACCAGGACAAGGTGGAGACCCAGACCATCCCCTACGACACCCAGTATATCTACACCAGCCTGTACTTCCGCAACACCGGCCGGGCCACCACCCTGCAGCATGGGGCGGAGGGCCAGCAGACCGTGACCACCCGCGAAAAGTATGTGGACGGCGAGCTGGAAAACAGCATGGTGGTGGATGTGACCACCACGGTGGAGCCCACCGACCATGTCATCAAGACCTATGGTGCCGGTGCGCCCGTTTCTCCCCTGACCGGGCCGGACGGCACCACCAACGCCCCCGCCTCGTACAGCCAGGTCCTCACCGGCAAGGCCACGGGCTATTATTCCCGCACGGGCAAGGGCTCGTCGGGCCTGGGCCTGGGCTACGGCACCGTTGCCGTTGACCCCAGCGTCATCCCCTATGGCACGCTGCTGTACATCACTTCCACGGACGGCAGCTTTGTTTACGGTTATGCCGTTGCCACCGACACCGGTATCGCGGTGCAGAAGGGCCAGATCCTGGTGGATCTGTTCTATGAGACCTACGCAGAGTCGGTCATCAACGGAGCCATTCAGGTCAACGTTTACGTTGTAGGCTGAACCGCATAGCACACGGAAAAATTTGAAAAAGCACCCGCTTCAGTTTCCTGGATTTACAGGAAAAATGAGGCGGGTCTTTCTTTTTGCCCTATATTCTGTAAAGTTTGCCGAGAATTCTTGTGTAAAATTGGATAAGTTGACCACAATGAAAAAATATTGACGAAAAGATTATGGTAGATTTTGACGGAAAGCCCTTGAAAAATCGGACAAAATTCTTTAATATAAGAGAGTACAAAGGTATAGGCTCACTGCGGCCTGTACGGGGAGGAGCTGTTTATGAGACCGACGGAAGAAAAGATCCAGAAAGATCCCTCGGATCTGCCGATTTATCTGTTCAAGCAGGGCAACAACTGCGAAGCATACCGTTACTTTGGTGCACACCTTGAGACCCGCGCCGGAGAGTCCGGTGTGGTGTTCCGTGTTTGGGCACCCCATGCAGCCGCCATCAGTGTGGTGGGCGATTTCAACAGCTGGAAGCCGGGCAGCCACCCGATGCGCAAAGTGGACGGGGATTCTGTCTGGGAGCTGTTCATTCCCGGCGTAAAGGAATACGATGTCTACAAATACTGTGTGACCACCCGGGGCGGTGACCTGCTCTACAAGGCCGACCCCTATGCGTTCCACGCGGAGACCCGGCCCTCCAACGGCAGCAAGGTCTACGATATCACCGGCTTTGCCTGGCACGATGATGCCTGGCAGACTGCTCAGAAAAAGGCGGACGTGATCAACGGCCCGATGAACATCTACGAGATGCACGCGGGCAGCTGGAAGCTGAAGGACGAGAAGGTCCCCTATAATTATTCCGAGCTGGCCGACGAGCTGATCCCCTACATCCGGGAGATGGGCTACACCCATGTGGAGCTTCTGCCCGTGATGGAGTATCCCTTCGACGGCAGCTGGGGCTACCAGGTCACGGGCTATTTTGCCCCCACCAGCCGCTACGGCACCCCCAAGGACTTCATGGCCTTTGTGGACAAGATGCATGAGGCCGGCATCGGTGTCATCATGGACTGGGTGCCCGCCCACTTCCCGAAGGATGGCTTCGGCCTGTACAACTTTGATGGAGAAGCCTGCTACGAGGACCCCAACCCCAAGCGCGGCGAGCATAAAGAATGGGGCACCATGGTGTTCGACTTCGGCCGCAGCGAGGTGCAGAGCTTCCTGATCTCCAGCGCCCTGTACTGGCTGGAGCAGTACCACATCGATGGTCTGCGCGTGGATGCCGTGGCCTCCATGCTGTATCTGGATTACAACCGCAAGCAGGGCGAATGGGAGCCCAATAAGAATGGCGGCAAGGAGAACCTGGAAGCAGTTGCTTTCCTGCGCAAGCTGAACGATACGGTTCTGGGCCGCCACCCCCACAAGTGCATGATCGCGGAGGAGTCCACCGCATGGCCCATGGTCACCAAACCGGCCAGCGACGGCGGCCTGGGCTTCAACTTCAAGTGGAACATGGGCTGGATGAACGACATGCTCAGCTACATGAAGACCGACCCGCTCTTCCGCGCGGGCAACCACAACAAGGTCACCTTCAGCTTCTTCTATGCCTTCAGCGAAAACTTTGTGCTGCCCATCAGCCACGATGAAGTGGTGCACGGCAAGGGCAGCCTGATCAACAAGATGCCGGGTGAGTACGATGCCAAGTTTGCCAACCTGCGCACCTTCTTCGGCTACATGATGGCCCACCCCGGCAAGAAGCTGCTGTTCATGGGGCAGGAGTTTGGCCAGTTCACGGAGTGGAACGAGGAAAAGCAGCTGGATTGGATGCTGCTGGACTACGACAAGCACACCGAGCTGCAGAACTACGTCAAGACCCTGAACGCCTTCTATAAAGAGCACCCCGCCTTCTGGCAGATCGATTACAGCTGGGAGGGCTTCCAGTGGATCGTGCCCGATGACTCCAAGCAGAGTGTGGTCGCCTTCCTGCGCAAGGACGCAAACGGCAAGCAGATCCTGGTGGTCTGCAACTTCAACCCCGTCCTGCGCGAGGGCTATACCCTGGGTGCACCCGTGGCAGGTACATACAAGGAAGTGCTGAACAGCGATGACGAGGCCTTCGGCGGTTCCGGCGCGGTCCATAACAAGTCCGTGCGCACCCACAAAAAGCCCCTGCATGGCTTTGAGCAGAGCATTACCATCACCCTGCCGCCCATGAGCACCCTGTATTTTGAGGTGCCCACCAAGCGCACCCGCAAGGCAGCAGATCCGGCCAAGACGGCCCAGACCGTGAAAAAGACCGCTGCCAAAAAGACAGCCGCCAAGACCACGAAGACCGCCAAGGCTGAGCCTGCCGTGAAGGAGGAAAAGCCCAAAAAGACCTCCACCCGCAAGGCAAAGGCAGAAGCGGAACCTGCACCTGAAAAGGCCCCGGCCAAGCGCGGCCGGAAGCCCAAGGCAGAAGCCGCTGCCGCACCCGAAGCAGCACCCGCCAAGCGGGGCCGCAAACCCAAAGCCGAGCCCGCTGAAGCTGCCCCCGCGGCAGCCGAAAAGCCTGCCCGCAAGCCCCGCGCCAAAAAGGCCGCCAAGACCGAGGAGTGACCGGGGCGCATCCGCACAACACAGTCAAACCATTTCCAAATCCAATAAATCCGGAAATGTGTAAAAGGGGAGAATAAAGCTATGGCAAAAGAAATTGTGGCAATGATCCTTGCCGGCGGACGTGGCTCGCGCTTGTACGCGCTGACACAGAAAACGGCAAAACCTGCAGTGGGGTTCGGCGGCAAATACCGCATCGTGGACTTCCCGCTGTCCAACTGCGTCAACTCCAACATTGATACTGTGGGCATCGCGACCCAGTATCAGCCCCAGAAGCTGAACGAGTACATCGGCAACGGCCAGCCCTGGGATCTGGACCGCCTGTACGGCGGCGTGCACACCCTGCCCCCCTACGAGCAGGCAAAGGGCACCGACTGGTACAAGGGCACTGCAAACGCCATCTACCAGAACATCAGCTTCATCGACAGCTATGATCCCGAGTACGTCATCATCCTGTCCGGTGACCAGATCTGCAAGCAGGACTATGCCGACTTCCTGCGCTTCCACAAGGAAAAGGGCGCGGAGTTCTCCGTGGCTGTCATGGAGGTCGATTGGAAGGAAGCTTCCCGCTTTGGCCTGATGGTGGCAGACGAGAACGATAAGATCACCGAGTTCCAGGAGAAGCCCCCGGTTCCCAAGTCCAACCTGGCTTCCATGGGCATCTACATCTTCAACTGGGATGTGCTGAAGAAGTACCTGGAAGAGGACGAGGCTGATCCCAACTCCAAGAACGACTTTGGCATGAACATCATCCCCGCTCTGCTGCGGGATGGCCGCAAGATGTATGCTTACCACTTCAACGGCTACTGGCGTGACGTGGGCACCATCGACAGCCTGTGGGAAGCCAACATGGAAGTGCTGGACCCCGAGAACTCCGGCATTGATATCTTCGACAAGAAGTGGAAGATCTACAGCCGCAACCCCGTGCTGCCCGCCCAGAAGATCGGCCCCCGCGCCGTGGTGCAGGATTCCCTCATCACCGAGGGCTGCCAGATCTATGGCCGCGTCCAGCACTCTGTCCTGAGCGCAGGCGTTACCGTGGAAGAGGGCGCTACCGTTGAGGACGCTGTCCTGATGGATGGCGTTGTGGTCAAGGCAGGTGCCGTGGTCAAGCGCTGCATCCTGGCTGAGGACGTTGTGGTGGGTGCCGGTGCCAAGATCGGCGGCGAGGGCCCCATTGCACATGTGGGTACCGGCCTTACCGTTGGCGCAGGCGCTACCGTAAAAGAGGGTGCCAAAGTATTTGATTCCGTCAAGGAGGGCGAGGAAGTATGCTGAGCCAGAACAACAATGCGTTGGGCATCATTTTCCCCAACAGCTATGATAACACCGTACCGGAGCTTGTGACTGAGCGCACCATGGCTTCGATCCCCTTTGCAGGCCGCTACCGCATGGTGGACTTTATGCTGTCCAGCATGGCAAACTGCGGCATCTCCAATGTCTCCATCGTGGTGCGCAAGAACTACCACTCCCTGATGGATCATCTGGGCACCGGCCGTGAGTGGGATATGGCCCGCCGTCACGGCGGCCTGAACATCGTGCCTCCCTTTGCAGAAAAGGGCGTGCGCATTTATTCCGGCCGTGTGGAGGCTCTGGGCTCCATCCTGAGCTACCTGGAGAACCAGAAGGAGAAGTACGTTGTGATGAGCGATGCCAACATCGCCATCAACTACGATTTCAACGCCCTGCTGGCTGCCCATCAGGCAAGCGGCGCGGATGTGACCATCGCCTACCAGAAGACTGAGATCCCCGAGGGCCGCAAGAACGACAACTACACCCTGACTGTGGATGCCGATGGCCGTGTGACTGAGCTGTTGTTCAATGATTACCGCCCCGGTGTCCAGAACTTGGACCTGAACATCTATGTTCTGGAGCGCGAGACCCTGATCAAGCTGGTCAAGGATGCGACCTCCCGCGGCCTGATCTACTTTGAGCGTGACATCCTGGCCCACAACGTCAACATCCTGAACATCCGTGCTCTGGAGTACACCGGCTATGTGGCCCATGTCTGCGACATGAAGAGCTACTTTGATGAGAACCTCAAGCTCATCGATGAGAAGAACCTGAACGCTCTGTTCCCCAAGGAGAGCCCTGTCTACACCAAGATCCGTGATGACAACCCCGTGCGCTACGTCAACGGCTCTTCCGTCAGCAATTCCCTGCTGGCCGATGGCTGTGTCATCGAGGGCACCGTGGAGAACTGCGTGCTGTTCCGCGGCGTTCGCGTCAAGAAGGGTGCTGTGGTCAGAAACTGTGTCCTGATGCAGGATACCGTTGTGGAACCAGGCGCTCAGCTGGACTGCGTTGTCACCGATAAGAACGTGCGTGTGACCGCCGACAAGAAGCTCTCCGGTACCGAGAGCTTCCCGGTCTATGTTCAGAAGAACCACACCGTCTGAGCCTGATACACTGAAACTTTCACAGGGGCGGCTCCCCTCCCCGGTAGCCCCTCTCAAAGAGGGGCGGGGGCCTTTGCGCCCCCGCCCGCTCTTTGTGTATCCGCCCTTTTTTCTGGAAAGGAGAAATACTATGAAGATCCTGTATGCCGCTTCGGAAGCGACCCCCTTTGCCAAGTCCGGCGGTCTGGCCGACGTGGCAGGCTCCCTGCCCAAGGCTCTGGTCAAGGACGGCGTGGATGCCCGCGTCATCATGCCGCTGTACGGCGACCTGAAAATGCGCGACAAGCTGGAGTATGTCACCAACTACTCGGTGCCCGTGGGCTGGCGCAGCCAGTACTGCGGCCTGTTCAAGGCTGAGGTCAACGGCGTGACCTACTACTTCCTGGACAACGAGTATTACTTCAAGCGCCGCGGCCTGTACGGCTTCTACGATGACGGCGAGCGCTTCGCTTTCTTCTCCCGCGCTGTGCTGGAGACCCTGTTCTACATCGACTTCACCCCCGATATCATCAACTGCAACGACTGGCAGACAGCACTGGTTCCCGTTTACCTGAACTTGTACTACCGCCATCTGGATAAGTTCAACCGGATCAAGACCATCTTCACCATCCACAACATCGCATATCAGGGCAAGTACGGCACCGATATCCTGGAGGATACCTGCGGCATCGGCCACCGTGACCAGCACATCGTGGAGTACGATGGCTGCGCCAACTTTATGAAGGGTGCCTTTGAGACGGCAGATAAGATCACCACCGTCAGCCCCACCTACGCACAGGAGATCCTGGACCCCTGGTTCAGCTACGGTCTGGATGCCCTGCTGCGGGAAAAGCAGTATAAGCTCTGCGGCATCCTGAACGGCATCGATATGGAGGCCAATAACCCCGCCACCGACCCCCAGATCCCCTTCAACTACGATGTGACCAACGTTGAAGAGGGCAAGGCAAAGTGCAAGGAAGCCCTGCAGGACAAGTTTGGCCTGCACAAGGATGGCAGCCCCGTCTTTGCCATGGTCAGCCGCATGGTCGGCATGAAGGGCTTTGACCTGGTGCAGAGCATTGCCGACGGTCTGGTGGACCGCGGTATCGAGCTGGTCATTCTGGGCAGCGGCGAGAACCAGTACGAGACCTTCTTCTCTGACCTGTGCGCCCGTCATCCGGGCCGCGTGGGCACCTACATCGGCTTTGAGCCCGCCCTGTCTCAGGAGATCTACGCCGGTGCAGACGTGTTCATCATGCCTTCCAAGAGTGAGCCCTGCGGCCTGGCACAGATGGTGGCCTGCCGCTACGGCACGCCTCCTATCGTCCGTGAGACCGGCGGCCTGCGGGATTCCATCCATGACTGCACGCTGGGCGAGGGCAACGGCTTTACCTTTGCCGGTTACAGCGCCCATGAGCTGTACGATGCCTGCTGCCGTGCACAGGATCGCTACTACAACAAAGAGGACTGGAACAACCTCGTCAAGCACGACATGGAATGCGATTTCAGCTGGGATCTCTCTGCCAAGAGCTACGAGGGCCTGTACAACGAGACCGCAAACCTCTGGTAAATCATTTTCATAAGTCTGCCTTTTGCCGCCCGGTTCGCAGGAGCCGGGCGGCTTTTTTGCGGACTTCCACACAGATTTTACAAGAATCATCCGCAAAAAGCGGCAAGGCACCTTTGCACTTCCGACAGGACTGTGCTACAATGAAAAACATTGACAGCTCTTTCATGTTTTTGAAGAAATGGCAGAGTAGATAAGGAGAACGATATGAACTGGAAACGTGTCATCAGCGGCGTGCTGGCAGCAGCGATGCTGTCCGCTCTGCCGGTGCAGCTTCTGGTGTCGGCGGAAGGCACGGAGGCGGTCGGGCAGGCCGATGGCTGGGAGGAACTGACCACTCTGGAACCTCTTGACGAAAGCAACACTTTCTTTTACAGCAAGGACGACCAGACATTTGAAAAGATCACCCACCCGGAAAAGGATGTCAAAACCGCAGACGGCATCGTGGATTATCTGGGAGACGGTGCGGTGGCGGTCGTGACTGACCCGGAGGATGCCGCCTACAACGCCGGTGACCGGGGTCAGAACTACGCATGGTCAGCGGTCGGCTACGGCGACTGGCTGTATGTGGGCACCTGCTACGCCGCCATCGGCAACACCCTCTCCCTGATGAAGAGCAGTCTGGGCGACGAATACGACGACAAGGTGCTTGCCGCCACCTTCGATGCCCTTTACAACGGCACTTTCTTTCTGACCGAGGAGGATGGCGGCCGGCCCAAGGGCGTGCTGGTGAAGATTAACACCAAGACCGGCGAGACCAAGCTGTTGATGTCCGGCTCCTACAACGGTTACACACCCCTGTTCCGCAACGCATTGGAGTATCACGGCAAGCTGTACTTCTGCGGCAGTGTGGGTGGCGGCGGCATCGGCTTTCTGCCCAGCATCTGGCAGGTAGACCCGGCCACCGACGAATGCAAGCCGGTGTATATCGGTCTGAACAGTGTGCAGGATTATGCCGCAGCCTACCAGCAGGGCATCTCCGTGGGCATCCGCGGTATGTGCGTCTACAAGGACCAGCTGGTCGTCAGCAACGTGACCATGGATGCCGCCACCGGCAAGAGCAGCGCCGCCCTGCTGATCTCCTCCGACCCGGAAAAGGGCTTTACCCAGATCGCGGATTCCGACAGCCTGTTCAACTACCCCGCCTATCACTACGCCGACAGCATCTACGGCGGCAGCATCTGGGATATGGCTGAGTTCAACGGCCGCCTGTATGTTTCCATCTGCACCGGCACCGAGGACAATATGCCGGACGACAACACCATGCAGTCTTTTGCACTGGTGCGGGGCGACCAGAACCCCGACGGCACCTTCACATGGACACCCGTGGCAGGCGATCAGGAAAAGGATGGTGCCCGCTACACCTTCGGCATCGACCCGGAACGCACCCGCTCCGGTGCGGCGAACCTGATCGTGTACAACGACCACCTCTATATTGGTGAGTACAACGATGAAGAGATCGCACTGGAGCGCATCCTCTTTGCCAAGACCGGCAAGAACGCCGACGGTCAGTTTGGCGGCGGGCTGGACTGCCGGTTCATCAACGCCAATCTGGAACAGTCGGTGAACCTGTACCGCATGGACAGGGACGAGAACATGGAGCTTGTGGTGGGCAATGCCACCAAGATGTTCCCCTCCGGCAGCCTGTCCGGGCTGGGGTCCGGCTTTGGGCGCAGCGAGAACCAGTACATCTGGCGGATGCAGGTGTACGATGGCAAGCTGTATGTGGGTACCTTTGACACCAGCAGTATGCTGGAGTGCGTTGGTCAGTTCGTCAACGGCAACCTGCTGACGCGCACCCCTGCGCAGTGGAAGACCCAGTGGGAATACCTCAAGACCCTGATGAAGGCATTGCAGGCGACGGACCCCGACGGCAACGGGAACCCCGACACGCTGGCCCAGACCATCAAGTTTTCCTACAAATTCGTGTTCGAGAACATCACGGTCAGCAACATTGCCAGTGCCATCCGGCTGCTCAACTACATGCGCAAGGCAAAGCAGGGCTTTGACCTGTATGTTTCGGAGGACGGCGTGAACTTCCAGACCATCACCGTGGATGGTTTTGGAGACCCCTACAACCATGGTCTGCGGGCATTCGCCACCACCGACCAGGGCCTGTGCCTTGGCACGGCCAATCCCTTCTACGGCACGCAGGTGTGGATCAAGCGCAAGGACAGCTGACCCCCGCACTTCCAGGATAACCGCCGCCCGGCTCTCAAATGAGCTGGGCGGTTTTTTGTGTTTTGCACAAGAAACCTATCATATTTTTGGTATTGATGCTGCCGGAGACGGACATACTCCACCGTGGACGTACAATTATGGCGTTAGTGTGAACGAACTATGAAGTTTTACCAAAAATCGGTGGAAAATTGATTGAAAAGTTCAGTGAATTGAATTATACTATCCATATGAGCTTCTTTACCGGAGCGAAACCATTGCGAAAGGGTGCGGCGGGCTGCTGGTTCGGGCCTGCGCACAGAGGGAGGGCGACACCGCATGAAGGGCTGGTACAAGGCGCTGGAAGATCTTGTCTGGCTGACCCAGCTGGGCCTGAATATGCTGCTGCCGCTGGTCATGTGCCTGGGCGGTGCCTGGTGGGCGGTGAACAGCTGGAGCTGGCCGGAATGGGTGTTCCTGCCGGCCATCCTGCTGGGCCTTGCCTCCGGGGCGCAGAACTTCTGGTATTTTGCCAAGGAGCACCTGGACCGCGCCAAAAAGGAAAAACCGAAGCGGGTGGGGTTCAACTCACATCAGTAAACATCACAGGAGGTTCCCCTTTATGAAACTACAGCCGGAATCCAAAAAGGAGCTGACGCGCATCGCCTGCGGCACGGCCATCTGCACCGCTGCCCTGTGGGTGGCCTTTGCGGCGCTGCACCTGGTTGGCTGGGTGAAATTTGATTACACTGTCGTTCTGGGCAGTCTCATCGGCGCGGCCGTGGCCATCGGCAACTTTGCGGGCATCTGCATCGTGTGTCAGAAGGTCATCGACGAGCAGGATGAGAAGCGGCGCAAAGCCACATTACAAGCTTCCTACAACGTCAGAATGCTTTTGCAGGCGGTGTGGATCATCGTGTCCATCGGGGCACCCTGCTTCCAGCCCTTTGCCAGCGTTCTGCCCTTGTTGTTCCCGCGTGTTACGATCTACTACCTGCAAATAACCGGCAAGTACAAGCCCCTTGCACCGGCCGGGCCCTCGGTGGATGTCTCTGTGGAGGACGACCCCGAACCCGCCCCGGAGCCGGAGGCTGCACCCCGTGACGAAGGGGGTGAAACGTAACAAATGGAACTGAACGGCGCAAAGATCCTGTATACCATCCATACCGATATCCCCCTGCTGGGCGATCTCAAGATCACCCAGACCCTAGTCACTACCTGGATCGTCATGGCGCTGCTTTCGGGCCTGGCCATCTGGCTGGGCAGCAACCTCAAGCTGGAAAATGTCTCAAAGCGGCAGGCCGCGGCCGAGTTCATCGTGGAGCGGCTGGATCAGTTCGTGCACGACAACATGGGGTATCACTTTGACAAGTATATCCCTCTGATCGGCTCGATCTTCGCTCTGAGCATCGGCTGCAACCTCATCAGTGTCATTGGCCTGTGGAGCCCCACGGCCGACCTGAACACCGAGGCTGCGTGGGCCATTGTGGTGTTTGTGCTGATCATGTACTACAAGATCAAGACCAACGGCATCTTTTCCTATCTGAAGGGCCTGCTGGACCCGATCTTCATCATGGCACCCATCAATGTGCTGTCGGAGATCTCGACCCCCGTCAGCATGGCGTTCCGTCACTTTGGCAACATCCTGTCCGGTACTGTCATTTCCACACTGCTGTACTGGGCGCTGGCAAGCCTGAGCCATGTCATCTTTGGCTGGCTGCCCGGCTTCCTGAGCCAGATCCAGCTGTTCCAGATCGGCATCCCGGCCTTTACGGGCCTGTATTTCGACTGGTTCGGCGGCTGCATTCAGGCGTTCATCTTCTGTACCCTGACCGCAATTTTCATCAAACGTGCTGCCGGTGAGGACTAAGCCCTCACAACGGCATCTCCCAAAACAAAAACTTTTTTGGAGGACAAAACTTATGACTGACTTTCAGTACCTTGCTCGTGGTATCGCCCTGGCAGGCTGCGGCATCGGCGCAGGCTGCGCACTGATCGCAGGTATCGGCCCCGGTATCGGCGAAGGCAACGCTGCCGCCGCTGCCTGTGAGGCCGTGGGCCGCCAGCCTGAGTGCAAGAGCGACGTGACCAGCACCCTGATCCTGGGCGTTGCACTTTCCGAGACCACCGGTATTTACGGCTTTGTTACCGGCCTGCTGCTGATCTTCCTGGCACCCGGCATGTTTATGAAGTTCCTGGCATAAGCGGAACCTTTTACAAAAGAACGAAAGGAGACGCTTATGGAACTGTACCAGGCGTTGATCACGCTGGACGGCTGGACCTTTCTGGCCCAGATCTGCAACCTGATGATCCAGCTGCTCATCTTCAAAAAGTTCCTGCTGAATCCGGTCAAAAAGGTGATCGCCGAGCGCAAGGCCAAGGCGGACAGCCAGATCGCCGATGCTGCAAAGCTGCGCACCGAGGCTGAGGCCATGAAAGCGGAGTACGAGCAGAACCTGCAGAATGCCCGCGCCGAGGCCAACCAGATCGTTGCCCGTGCCCAGAAAACGGCCACCGCCCGCGGTGAAGAGATCGTGGGCGAGGCCCGTGCACAGGCCGCTGCCCTGAAGCAGAAGGCAGAGGCTGACATTGCGCAGGAGCGCAAGAAGGCTGTGAACGAGGCAAAGGACGAGATCGGCGGCATGGCCATGGAGATCGCCTCCAAGGTGGTCGAGCGTGAGATCAAGGAAGCCGACCACAAGGACCTGATCGACGAATTTATCAAAAACGTGGGTGAAGCATCATGACCGAGACAGCAAGGATGTACGGCGGAAGCCTGTATGACCTGGCAGCGGAGGAAGGGCTGGAGACCCGCATTCTGGGCGAGCTGGACGAGGCCGTGGCGCTTTTTAAGGCAAGCCCGGAGTACCTGCATCTGCTCAGCACCCCCAGCATCCCCAAAAAGGAGCGCTGCGGCCTGCTGGACGAAGCGCTGCGGGATCGGGTCCACCTCTATGTGCTGAACTTTTTGAAGATCCTGTGCGAGAAGGGCACCCTGCGGGAGCTGCCCGGCTGCGCCCGGGCCTACCGGGTGCGCTACAATCAGGCACACGGTATTCTGGAAGCAGCGGCAACCACTGCAGTGGCAATGACGGAGCAGCAGGTGAAGAGCCTGCACGAAAAGCTGGAAAAGCTCACCGGCAAGACCATCGACCTGAAAACAAAGGTCGATCCGGCTGTGCTGGGCGGCATCCGGCTGGATATCGAGGGCACCGAGCTGGACGGTACGGTTCAGAACCGTCTGGCGGCGCTGCGCAGGGATATCGCGTCCGTGACACTGTGATCCATCGAATTTCCACCCGAAAGATTTTAAGAATTGAGTGGTGAATACAAGACAATGCAACTGAAACCTGAAGAGATCTCCAAGATCATCCGTGCCCAGATCAAGCACTACGAGAATGTCATCGAGCAGAGCGAAGTCGGCACGGTCATCATGGTAGGCGACGGCATCGCCCGGGCCAGCGGCCTGGAAAAGTGCATGGCAGGTGAGCTGCTTCAGTTTGACAACGGCGAATACGGTATGGCCCAGAACCTGGAGGAAAACACGGTCTCCATCGTTCTGCTGGGCTCCGATGTCGGCATCAAAGAAGGCAGCACCGTCAAGCGCACCGGCAAGGTCGTTTCCGTGCCCGTGGGCGAGGCAATGATCGGCCGCGTGGTCAATGCACTGGGCCAGCCCATCGACGGCGCAGGCCCCATTGAGACCACCGAGTTCCGGGCCATCGAGAGCCCGGCCCCCGGCATCATCGACCGCCAGCCGGTCAAGGAACCCCTGCAGACCGGCATCAAGGCCATCGACTCCATGATCCCCATCGGCCGCGGCCAGCGTGAGCTGATCATCGGCGACCGCCAGACCGGCAAGACCTCCATTGCCACCGATGCCATCCTGAATCAGAAGGACACCGGCGTGCTCTGCATCTATGTTGCCATCGGCCAGAAGGCTTCCTCCATCGCCCGCGTGGCCGAGGACCTCAAGAAGCACGGTGCCATGAGCTACACCACCATCGTGGCTGCCACGGCCTCCGATTCCGCTCCCCTGCAGTACATCGCACCCTATGCGGGCACTGCACTGGCCGAGTATTTCATGTCCAAGGGCAAGAGCGTCCTGATCGTCTACGACGACCTTTCCAAGCATGCGGTGGCCTACCGTGCCATCTCCCTGCTGCTCCGCCGCTCCCCCGGCCGTGAGGCTTACCCCGGCGATGTGTTCTATCTGCATTCCCGTCTGCTGGAGCGCTCCTGCCGGATGCGCGACGATCTGGGCGGCGGTTCCATCACTGCCCTGCCCATCGTCGAGACCCAGGCGGGCGATGTCTCTGCTTACATCCCCACCAACGTCATCTCCATCACCGATGGTCAGATCTTCCTGGAAAGCGCCCTGTTCAACGCAGGCAACCGCCCCGCCGTCAATGTCGGCCTGTCGGTCTCCCGTGTGGGCGGCGCTGCCCAGACCAAGGCCATGAAGAAGGCCAATTCCAACCTGCGTATCGAGCTGGCCCAGTACAAGGATATGGAGTCCTTTGCCCAGTTCAGCTCTGATCTGGACGCTGAGACCCGCCGCCAGCTGGAACACGGCAAAGCCCTGACCGAGATGCTCAAGCAGCCGCTGTACCAGCCCAAGTCCGATGCCGAGCAGGTGGTCGTGCTGACCCTGGCTTCCCACGGGATGCTGGACGACCTGCCGCTGGCTGACCAGCGCGCAAAGACCAATGCCTTTGTGCGCCAGTTCCACGCCGATGTTTCCGGCACCATGGACGCGATCACGTCCACGGGCAAGATCACCCCGGAACAGGTGGACACCATCCTGACCGCGTGGAAGGCATTCGCGGGAGGGGAGAGCAATGGCATCCAGTAAGCTGCTCAAGGAGCGGATCGAGAGCATTCAGGATACCATGAAGATCACGAATGCCATGTACCTGATCTCCTCCTCCAAGCTCCGCAAGGCCCGGCAGAACTACCAGAATGTTCTGCCCTACTTCACCCGGATGCGGGATACCATCTCCCGCGTGGTGCCCCACCTGCCCGACGAGCCGGAGCACCCCTTCTTCCACGAGCGGGATCTGGAGAACCCCAAGCGGGCCTACATCGTGCTGACCGCCGACAAGGGCATGGCCGGTGCTTACAACCAGAACCTGCTCAAGTTCCTGCGGGAGCACGCCGACCAGAATGACCGGTTCTATGTCATCGGTCAGGTAGGCTACCGTGCCCTGTTCCGCAAGGATCCCCGTCTGGTGGAGGATTTCCATTACGGTGCCACGGCTCCCACCCTGCAGCGCGCCCGTGATATCACGGTGGATGCCATCGATGATTTCAAGTCCGGCAAACTGGACGAGATCTACATCGTCTACACCAAGATCCAGAACGCGCTGACCAGCGAGCCGGTCATGGAACGCCTGCTGCCGCTGGACCGTGCCCACCTCACGCCTGCTCCCAAGGGTCTGGGCGACCCCCGCGGCGAGGTGGAGATGTTCCCGGATGCCTGGACGGTGTTCGAGCAGACGGCCCCCATCTATATGCACGGCATGATCTTTGGTGCCATGACCGAGAGCTTCTGCGCCGAGCAGAGCGCCCGCATGACCGCCATGGATTCCGCCACCAAGAGCGCCAAGGATATGATCCACGATCTGGAGCTGGAATACAACCGCTCCCGTCAGGGTTCCATCACCCAGGAGATCACCGAGATCATCGGCGGCGCGGCGGCGGTACAGAATCAAGAATAACACCGCCCTCTCCGTCATTGCTGACGCAATGCCACCTCTCCCAAAGGGAGAGGCAATGCCGACTTCGAGGCAAGGCCCTGCAAATTAGCAGATGGCTGCCTGGCAGATGTGTTGGCTCCCCCTTTGGGGGAGCTGGCGAACGAAGTGAGACTGAGAGGGTTGTAACAAAAACAACGAGGCAATTGTATGATACAGGGAACTATTATTCGAGTAGCGGGCCCCGTGGTGGATGTCAAATTCACCGGGGGTAAGCTGCCTGCCCTGCAGGAAGCGCTGACTGTGACCGCAGAGGGCACTGAGCGCACCATGGAGGTGGCGCAGCACGTCGATGAAACGACGGTGCGCTGCATCATGCTTTCTGCCAGCGAGGGTCTGGGCAAGGGGATGGAAGTTACCGCCACCGGCCACGGCCTGAATGCCCCTGTGGGCGAGGGCACTCTGGGCCGCATGTTCGACCCGCTGGGCCGCCCCATCGACGGCAAGGGCCCGGTGGACGATCTGCCCCACTGGCCCATCCACCGCAAGGCCCCCAGCTTTGCGGAGCAGAAACCTGCAACTGAAATTCTGGAGACCGGCATCAAGGTCATCGACCTGCTGGCTCCCTACGCCAAGGGCGGCAAGATCGGCCTGTTCGGCGGTGCCGGTGTCGGCAAGACCGTGCTGATCCAGGAGCTGATCCACAACGTGGCCACCGAGCACGGCGGCTACTCCATCTTCACCGGTGTCGGCGAGCGCTCCCGTGAGGGCTGTGACCTCTGGGGCGAGATGAACGCTTCCGGCGTTCTGAACAAGACCGCGCTGGTCTTTGGTCAGATGAACGAGCCTCCCGGAGCCCGTATGCGGGTCGCCGAGACCGGCCTGACCATGGCAGAGTACTTCCGTGAAGAGACCCACAAGGACGTGCTGCTGTTCATCGATAACATCTTCCGTTTCGTGCAGGCAGGCAGCGAGGTCTCCGCCCTGATGGGCCGGATGCCCTCCGCCGTGGGCTATCAGCCTACCCTGGCCAATGAGCTGGGTGCCCTGCAGGAGCGCATCACCTCCACCCGCGACGGCTCCATCACCTCGGTGCAGGCCGTCTACGTCCCCGCCGATGACCTGACCGACCCGGCTCCTGCAACCACCTTCGCCCATCTGGACGCAACCACCGTTCTGAGCCGTAAGATCGTGGAGCAGGGCATCTACCCCGCTGTCGATCCGCTGGCTTCCACCTCTCGCATTCTGGAAGCCGATATCGTGGGCGAGGAGCACTACCGTGTGGCCCGCAAGGTGCAGGCCACCCTGCAGCGCTATCAGGAGCTGCAGGACATCATCGCCATTCTGGGCATGGACGAGCTGAGCGAAGAGGACAAGCTCACCGTCACCCGTGCCCGCAAGCTGCAGAAGTTCCTCAGCCAGCCCTTTGCAGTGGCCGAGAACTTCACCGGCCTGAAGGGTGTGTACGTCCCGCTGGCAGAGACCGTCAAGGGCTTTGCCGCCATTGTGGACGGCCAGTGCGATGACCTGCCCGAGTGGGCATTCTTCAACGTGGGCACCCTTGCGGATGCCCGCAAGAAGTACGCAGACAAGCAGGCGGAGGAAAAGGGCGGTGCCAACTGATGGAAAAGTTCATCCTGAACATCACGGCTTCCAGCGGTGAATTCTATCAGGGCTACTGCGAGAGCCTGACCCTGCCCACCGGCGACGGTGTGTACGGCGTGCAGGCCGGGCACAACCCCGTGCTGGTGGCCCTGCACATGGGCATTGCAAAGTTCACCGTGGACGGTGAGACCCGCGAGGTGCTGGTGGGCGACGGCATTGCAGAAGTGACCCCCACCTTTGTCCTGCTGCTGGTGGACAGCGCCGAGCGGCCCGAGGATATCGACCGCAACCGCGCCGAGGCTGCCCGCATCCGGGCCGAGGAGCGCCTGCAGCACAAGCAGAGCATGCACGAGTACTACCAGAGCAAAATCGCACTGGACCGCGCCATGCAGCGCCTGCAGACGGCCGCCAAATACAAGCGTTAAACGCTCCCCTCAAACAGAACATCGTCAGCCTGACACAACGGGCTGACGGTGTTTTTGTTGTTTTACTGCGCTTCGATCTGCGCTCCCCTGCTGCACCCTCTTGTAAATTGCCGCAGAAAAGCGTATCATAGAATCAAATACAAGCAAAGGAGCATTCTTATGCGTGCATACGAGCGACTGTTGAATTATGTCCGCGTTTACACTACCTCCGACCCCGAGAGCGGCACCCACCCCTCGGCAGAGCGGGAGTTTGACCTGGCCCGCCAGCTGGTGGAGGAGATGAAGGCTCTGGGCATCGAGGATGCCCGGGTAGACGAGCACTGCTATGTCTACGGCAGCATCCCCGCCACCCCCGGCTGTGAGGACAAGCCTGCCCTGGGCCTGATCGCCCACATGGACACCGCCCCCGACGCTTCCGGCGAGGGTGTTTCCCCCATCCTGCACGAGAATTATGACGGCCGCGATGTTACCCTGCCCGCCACCGGCATGGTGATGAAGGTCTCCACCTTCCCCTTCCTGGCCGACCTCAAGGGTGAGACTCTGATCACCACCGACGGCACCACCCTGCTGGGCGCAGACGACAAGGCCGGTGTGGCAGAGATCCTGACCGCCGCCGAGATCCTCCTTGCCGAGGGCCGCCCCCACGGCAAGCTCTGCATCGCCTTCACCCCCGACGAGGAGATCGGCGAGGGCGCTTCCCTCTTCGATATCCCGGGCTTTGGCGCGGATTTCGCCTACACCGTTGATGGCGGTGACGTGGGCGGCATCGAGTATGAGAACTTCAACGCAGCTGCCGCCACCGTGACCATCCACGGCTTCTCGGTGCATCCCGGCTCCGCCAAGGATGCCATGATCAACGCCTCCAATGTGGCCATGGAGTTCCACACTGCCCTGCCCATCATGGCCCGTCCCGAGACCACCGAGGGCCGTCAGGGCTTCTACCACCTCTGCCAGATGTACGGCGACGTGACCAACGCTAAGCTGGGCTACATCCTGCGCGACCACGATGCCGACAAGCTGCAGTACAAGAAGGATAATCTCCTCCACATTGCCGATTACCTCAACGGCAAATACGGCCCCGGTACCGTGGAGGTGGAGATCAAGGACAGCTACCGCAACATGCTGGAAAAGATCAAGCCCCACTTCCATCTGGTGGAGAACGCCCGCAAGGCCATCGAAAAGGCTGGTCTGACCCCCGAGGAAGTGCCGGTGCGCGGCGGCACCGATGGTGCCACCCTGAGCTGGAAGGGCCTGCCCTGCCCCAACCTGGGCACCGGCGGCTTCAACTTCCACGGCGTGTGCGAGTGCACCACCGTAGAGCGCATGGACAAGGCAACCGAAATCCTGCTGAATATCGTGGAGATCTACAGCAAATGATTCCGCTCCCGGAACTTTTCCACGCTGACTGCACATAAGAAATGGACGGCTCCCGAAAACGAGAGCCGTCCATTTTTTCTTATCCTACGTTGATCTGTCCAACGGGCAGGATCTTGCGTTTGTTGTCATCGGGTTTGCTGGTCAGGCTGATGGCAAAGGACACCGGGCCCACACGGCCCATGAACATCACCAGCATATACAGCAGCTTGGCCCCGGTGTTCAGCTGGCTGGTCACGCCCACCGAGAGGCCCACGGTACCAAAGGCGGAGCAGGATTCAAAGATCGCATCAATGACCGTTACGGCATCCGAGGTGTTGTAATAGACCACCACGGCAGAGCCCAGCGCTGCCACCATGCCCAGCATGATAATGGTCAGAGCGCGGTAAACGGTCTTGGATTCAATGTGGTGGCCGCCGATGACACAATCGTCCCGGCCCTGCGCCACGCTGCGCATGGTCAGGATCAGAACGGCAAAGGTGGTCACCTTCACACCGCCGCCGGTGGAACCGGGAGCCGCGCCGATGAACTGCAGAACGCTCATCAGCAGCTTGGTGATGGGCCCGCAGGCGGCCAGGTCGATGGTGTTCATACCGGCGGTACGGGTTGACACCGACTGGAACAGGGCCGCCATCACCTTGCCCGGCACGGACAGTCCGCCCATGCTCTTGGGGTTGTTCCACTCCATCAGACCGATGAGGACGGCACCACCCACCCACAGGATGCAGGAGAAAAGCAACACCATCCGGGCATGGAGAGACAGATGACGCTTCTTGCGCCACTCGCCGATCTCCACCCAGACCATAAAGCCCAGACCGCCCGCCATGATCAGGAACATGATCACAGCCTGTACATAATAATTACTGACATAGGGAGCCAGCGAGGAATACTGCCCGAACCGGCCAAACAGATCGAAGCCCGCATTGCAGAACGCCGAGATGGCCGTGAATGCGCTGATCCAGATGCCCTCCGCACCGAACTGCGGCACAAAGGCGATCATCAGAAGCACCATACCAATGATCTCAAAGGTCATCGCCAGCTTGACCACAATCTTCAGCACATCGGTAGCCTGCGAGTATCCGCTGGCCGAAACGCTTTCTCCCAGCAGCCGCAGATCCTTAAAGCCCATCCGGCGTTTGGCCGCCAGCGCAAAAAAGCTGGTCAGGGTCACCAAGCCCAGACCGCCCACCTGGATCAGCAGCAAAACCACCGCCTGCCCAAAGGGCGTGAACTGCGTCCAGGTATCCCGCACGACCAGACCTGTCACACAGGTGGCACTGGTGGCAGTGAACATGGCATCCACCACGCCCAGCCGACCGCTGCGGCTGGAAATGGGCAGTGTCAGCAGCAGCGTTCCCAGCGCGATCAGCAGCACAAAGCTGATGCAGATGACCTGCGTTGCACTACTGCCCAGCAGCCAGCCGCGCCGACGCGATGCTCTCTTTTTCCGTTTCATCCCCATAAGTTGGCTCCTTTTTGTGCCGGGCCGCCTGTGCTGCACCTGCACTTCATTCTGCACCCATGCTGCGCATGAGCATCTCTCCTATAGGATACACCTTTTTTCTTTCCGATTCAACTTGATTTTGTGGGGAAGTTGCGGTATTATAATATGGTATCCGTCTTCATAGCTCAGCTGGATAGAGCGTTCGCCTCCTAAGAATTCGGTCAACCTGATACCTTGGGTGCAGAAGTGATTGCTCTAATCAAAAGCAAGACTGGGGATCGAGATTTTCCCAACAAATTTTGATGCAACAAGTTTAACACCGTTTCGGTTGCAACGCAGTCGGTCACTTCGGTGTGAAAATCATTCTGCACATTCGTTTCCAAGCGCGTTGGATTTCAAAAAACCAACGATAATACATAATATGCCTCAGTAGCTTAGCTGGATAAAGCGCCTCCCTCCTAAGGAGGAGACCGCAGGTTCGAATCCTGTCTGGGGTATCCCTTTAAGAAAATGCGAAGGTCATTTTTCCATGTGAAAGACGATCTTCGCATTTTTCATTTTGAACCTATCACCAAAATTAGCCAGCTAATGCCATTAGCAGAATTTTCAGTTCCAGCTAATAAAATCAGGCTTCCAGCTAATGAAGCCCCATAAAGCACCTTTTGAGCTCTGTTTTCCCGCTCTCTGCTAAAATTGGTAGCCGCTTTCCTGTAAATCCATGTAAATACAAGATAATTTGTGTGAATCTATTTTCCACATTCCCGCCCAAAACCGTGCAAAACACTTTTCTCCATACATAGCGCGTTCACTCGCTGTTCTCTCGGAACAGAAAGAGGAACGCGCTTTTTTGTTTTCGGGCTGAACTTCCCGAATCCATCAAAGGAGGGTTTACCAATGAAAAAAGTTCTGACCGTCACGATGGACGGTATCCGCTACCATGCTTTCCGCCCGGCAGATTGTCGGCACTGCTTCTTCTGGAAGAACCGAAAGAAGGGCTGCGTTCTCGGCAAAGAGAACTGCTACTATCTGATCGAGCCGCCCAAAGGCCCCAGCAAGTGCGAAGGGTGCCCCTACAAGCGGGCAAAGCCCTGTGTACTGGTTCCCTGCTACAAAGACCTGATGGCACCGCTGGAGAAACGAGGTGATGCCAAGTGAGCCACAAGCGAAACGAAGCTCTGCGCCATGTTCAGCACTCCATGCACCATGTGATCGCCGCTGGCGAAGGTTCCGACCGTGCCCCGGACAGTTGCAAGCTGTGCCCGTACTATCGACCCGATTTCAAGTTCCGCACCTGCCTGTATGCCCACTGCCCTTATAAGAAGCAGGTCAATGTATTCCGTTCCACACCTGAAAAATGGGATATTCTCTATGCCCGAAAAAAAGCCGACAAGAACCGCAGACCTTGATTACTTCTATGGGCAGTCCAGCGAGCTGTTCTCCTTCTACCGGATTCCCAAGCTGTTGTTTCAGGATAGCCGCTTCCAACCGCTTTCCACAGATGCCAAAACCCTGTACGGTATCCTGCTGGACCGCATGAGCCTTTCAGCCCGGAATGGTTGGTTGGACAAAGCTGGGCGGGTGTTCATCATCTATACTGTGCAGGAGGTGCAGGATTCACTGGGCTGTGCCGATAAAAAGGCGACCAAGCTGCTGCGAGAACTGGAAGAGTACGGCCTGATTGAACGCAAACGAAGGGGGCTGGGCAAGCCCGATCTCATCTATGTAAAGAATTTTTCGTCAGAATCGTCAAAACTACGCTTTCTGAATCGTGATAATGACGATTCTGGAACCGTCCAGAATACGCTTCAAGACCCGGCCAAACTACGATGTAATAAGACTGAGAGAAATAATACAGAGATAAGCGATACTGATCCTATCTATTCCGATGAAAACGACTGGATGAGCAAACGCGCCCAACTGGAAGAATATTTTTCACGTTCTTTGGAGATGGACCTTCTTCTCCGGCTTTACCCGGATGATGAAGATACCCTCTACCAAATCGTGGATTTGCTGGTGGATACCTGTGCCACCAACCGCAAGACGCTGCGCATTGCCGGGGACGATAAGCCCGCCGAGGTGGTACGTAGCCGGTTTATGAAGCTGAACGCCGACCATATTTGCTTTGTGCTGAAGTGCCTTGCAGAGAACAGCAGCCCGATCCGAAACATGAAACAGTATCTGCTTGCTTCTCTATATAATGCACCCACCACAATGCAGCTTTTCTATCAGAACCAAACCAACCATGACTTAGCGATGCGGAGGTGATGAAAATTTCAAAGAAAGCAACCACAATAGCCATCGTCAACCAGAAAGGCGGCACCGGCAAGACCACGACCTGTGAAAATCTGGGCATCGGTCTGGCGATGGAGGGCAAGAAGGTCCTGTTGGTGGACGCTGACCCGCAGGGCAGCTTGACCATCAGCATGGGCTGGCAGCAGCCCGATGAATTGCCCACAACCCTTTCCACCCTGATGCAGAAAGCCATGAACGACCAAAGTATTCCGCCCGGCGAAGGTATCCTGCACCATGCGGAGGGCGTTGACCTGATTCCAGCCAACATCGAACTGGCAGGGATGGAAGTGTCTCTCGTTAACTGCATGAACCGGGAAAAGATGCTGAAACAGGTGTTGGAAGGTGCAAAGCATG